>Ga0302325_10003095_pt1 | contig 39606 bp, 36 predicted proteins | sample Palsa_T0_2_FD_201948 | JGI IMG/M metagenome (GOLD analysis project Ga0302325, IMG submission 201948) | Peat permafrost microbial communities from Stordalen Mire near Abisko, Sweden - Palsa_T0_2 | ecosystem: Environmental > Terrestrial > Soil > Palsa > Peat permafrost | place: Sweden: Abisko...
GTGTTCACGCACCAGATTCCCGCCAGGTCCTGTGGCTCGAGCCCCGTGAAGCTGGCCTGTGAGACCCAGTTGCTGCCGTTGTAGTAGTAGACCGAGCCGCCGGTGGTGCTCGCCCAGCAGTTGGTCGCATTGACGCAGGAGACCGAGCTGAACGGCGAGGATCCGGGCGAGGCCTGAGTCGACCAGGTCGTGCCGTTGGCGCTCGAGATCGCGAGGCCGCTACCAGACGGGCCGCCGACGGCCTCGCAGCCCGTGAAGCCGCTGCACGCGACGCCGGCCAGGTTCGCCGTGGTGGGGGACGTCTCGACCGTCCACGCGGCGGCCGCGCGAACCGGGGTGGGAGCGACCAGCGCGAGGCTGAAGATCGCGAGCAGAATCACGGGCGCTGTCCGCCGCCTCGCAAAAGACATCCCGCCCCGCCGGAGTTGGCCGATCTGCTTCACGGCTTCTAAGCGATTGGACGGCCCCTGCGCCGCGCGACGAGCCCGACGCCCAGGCCGCCCATTGCTACAAGAATCAGCGCCCACCAGGGTGCGCCCGACGATCCGGCTGCGGGTGCGACCGTGGGCGCGGGCGATACCGCGGCGTCGCTTCCCCTCAGCCCGCGACCGAGGCGCACGATCGCCCGTATGGTCGCCGGCGGCCCGCATCGTGTGACCCGCGCGGTCGCGCGGTATGAGCCGGCGAGCACGGTCGTTGGCCACGGCAGCGGGTAGGGAATCTGATCTCCCGGGAGCACGGTGTCGAGCCGGCTCGTCGCCCGTAGCTCGCGCCCGCCGCCGGCGAGCACGACCTGCAGGTCTGGCTTGCACAGCGTGCGTCCGACATTCGCGAGTGTGACCACCGCCGCGGCCCGGGTCGTGCCTGGCAGCGAACGTAACGAGATTCCGCGCACCGCGATCCGCGGGCGTGCGCGACCTGCGACCTGGATCTCGACGCCGATGACCTGCCTGGTGATCAGGGTCACCGAGAAGTGCCCTCGGGACCTGACCGAAGCGGTGTCCTCGAACGCGATCCCGGCTACGTGAGCGCCGGGGATCGCGCGCCTGGGGACGCGGACGGTGAAGGGCACCGAGACTGAGCCGTGCGCGGGCACGACGATCGGCCCGGAGACCATCGAGACCCACCGGGAAGCCTTGCGCCGGGGATCGTGCCGGTTGGCGTACACCGTGCCGGATGTGACGCCGGTGAGCCCGTCGACGGGATAGGCCAGCAGCCGCTCCGGGCGCGCACCCCCGTTCGCGACGATTACCTGGTCGCTGAACGACCGTCCGGGGGCCACTGCTTGGATGAAGTACGCGCGGGTGGCCGGCACGCGGGGGTCGAAGTGGGCAGGGCGGACGCTGACGCCGGCGAACTCAGGCATGCCCGCACCCAGCGATGATGGGACGAGCACGAGAGCGCCCGCCGCACAGACGAGGAATGCGGTGGCCGACGCGACCCCTCGCCGGAGGCTCAGCGACGCGAACATCGGCTCACGGGCCGCTGACGAGTGAGAGGGTCCAGGTCGAGGTGTACGTGCCGGCGTAGGAGTTGGCCAGCAGGGCCAGCTTCCATGTCGGCGTCACCGTCTGGTTGCCCATGCCGGTGTTGGCGGTCGCATTGAAGAGCTTCGTGGCGGTCGGCGCTGTGCCCGCGGCCGGCAGCGCGTACGGATAGGTGACGGAATTCGTCGCCGTCGCGCAGGTTGCGCTCACGTCGCACGCGTCCGTGGGCGTGGCGGTAACCGTGGTCGCCGACGTCGAGAGCGTGTGGGAGCCGGTTGTGAAGGTCGTCGAGGTGGCAGTCAGGTTCCAGCCGGAGCCCGAGCCTGTGGCGTCGCCGACGTCGATCGCCTCGGCGTCGGTGAGGGTCTGGTCCAAGCCGTTCAGCGTGCCCGTGAACGTGGCGCTGGGCGGGGCTGAGACGAACCCGAGCGATCCGGCAGAGATGGTCGCGGTCGCGCTCGTGGCCCCTGCCGGGGACGCGAGCACGGCGGCACCCAGCAGGGCGAGTACCCCGCCCGCGGCGATCCGGCGAAGCTGGCTGGTCATTAGCGGTCCCATACTGTTCGAGGGTTGGGTGAGGGATCGGCGAACGGCCATCCCTGCTCCGGGTTCTCGGCAGGTGCGGGTCTTTCTTGAACTGCGCCCGTGCGGAGCGATCGGGACCGTCAGCCGACGCTACGCCGTCGCCTGGAACACGATCAGTTCGGTGAAGTTCGTGCCGTCCACCTGGTACGCGTAGCAGCCGGCGGAGCGGACGCGCGTGAACGACGGCCATTCGCGGGCGCCGGCCGGCTCCCCACTCGATTGCGTCGAGGGGACGAGCAGCTGGAGCTCGTCCTCGGGTACGTGGCCTTCGCCGAACCCCACCGAGCCGCTGCCACCAACCTCGCCGCCGCGGATCAGGACCGGGCCACTGTAGCCCGGTGCCGCCACCCAGGTCACATTCCCTCCGTCCCATACGCTGTCGATGAAGCTCGTGACAGCGAACGGGGTGGGCTGTGCCGCGTAGACAGGTCCAGGGCCGACGGCCGGCCCAACATAGCTGACGGCAGAGGTGGCCCCGGAGACCGCGCAGGAGCCGCCAGAACCCCCGGTCGGAAGCTCGAGCGGGCGGCGTAGCGACGCCGGCACGGAACCGCTGCAGTCGCCCTGACAGTCGTCATAGGAGCTGTATCCGGTCGCGGCGCTCAGCCCGGACGGCGCGGGCGTGACCGGCGCCGTCGTGGGCGTGGTCACCGACGTCGTCGTCGTCTTCACCGCCGGGCTGGTCTGTGTCGTCGTCGCCGTCGTCGTGGGCGGCGGCGTCGTGGTCGGCGGCGGCGGCGGCGTCGTGGTGCTCACCGATGGCGTCGAGGGGGTCGCGGCGACCGGAACGGATGCCGGCGGAGGAGGCGAGGAGCTCCCGCAGCCCACCGCGGGAAGCGCGATCGCAACGACCAGACTCAGCCCCAGCCGCCGTCCTCTCATATCCAGACCGTAGCGTAGGCCTCCGCGGCAGCCGAACAGCGACGATCAACGTGCAGCTTCGATCGACCGCCACACGAGCTCGATCGGATGGTAGATCGGAAGCGGGTGGCCGGCCTCGCGGAGGTGCATGTCGATCTGCGCTGCACACCCCGGGGTGCCGGCGGCGATCGCCTCCGCGCCCGTGCTGAGCAGGCTGCGTGCCTTACGCGCGCCGAGCTCCGCTGCCGGCTGCGGCGCCACCAGGTTGTAAATCCCGGCCGACCCGCAGCAGATCTCCGGCTCGCTCGTAACCTCGAGCAGCTCGAGCCCGGGGATCGCTCGCAGGAGCGAGCGGGGCTGCGCACGGATGCCCTGAGCGTGCGCGAGGTGGCAGGCGTCGTGGTAGGCGACCCGGAGCGGGACCGGGCCGCGTGGCGTGCGCGGCTCGACGTCCGCGAGCAGCTCGCAGATGTCGAGGACCTTGCTCGAGAACAGGCGTGCGGGCGCGTCCTCGAGCAGCTCGCCGTAGCCCTTCATCGCCGAGCCGCACCCCGCGGCACTGGTGAGGACATAGTCGACATTGGCGAAGGCGGCGATCGTCTTGCGCACTCGCTTGATCGCGGCGTCCTCCTCACCGGCGTGCAGCTCGAGCGCTCCGCAGCAGCCCGGCGAACGCGGCGCGAACACCTCGAACCCTTCGGCGACAAGCGTCCGGATCGTCGCCCGGTGCACGTCGGCGAAGAACACGCGCTGCACGCATCCGAGCAGCAGGCCGATCCGTCCGCGCGGTTCACCCGCGGGTGCGACGTGCTCGGGCAGGCGCGTCTTCCACACCTCCCGCGTGCTCGCGCGCGGCGCAACCTTCGCGACCACCGCGAGGCGCTCGTCGAGGCGGTCCAGCGGCACCCGGCGACTTGCGGCGAGCAGCGGCGCCAGCGCACGCAGCCGGTAGGGGTGGGGAAGCGTCTCGAACAGCAGCCTCCTGAACGCGCGCTCCGCCCGCGGACGGGCGACATGGCGTTCGACCTGCGGCCGCACCCGCTCGATCAGGCGGTCGTACGCCACCCCCGACGGGCAGGCGGAGACGCACGCCATGCAGCCAAGGCAGCGATCGAAATGGGTCACCATCTCTTCGGACAGCTCGGCACCGTCGGCGAGCCCCTCGGCGATCAGCACGATCCGGCCGCGCGGCGAGTCGGCCTCGTCTCCCCAGAGCGCGTAGGTCGGGCAGGTATCGAGGCAGAATCCGCAGTGGACGCAGTCGTCGACGATCGACTGCTCCGGCGGCCGGTGCGCGTCGAATCCCCCCACTACTAGATCCCCCCGACGAACACGCGTGGATTGCAGACGCCGGTGGGGTCGAACCTTCGCTTGACCTGCCGCATCAGCTCGAGCGCCGGGCCCTCCTGCACGCCCCACGGGTCGACCGCTGATCGCAGCTCAGCAGGAGCGTCCTGAAGCACCGCTCGCGCCCCAGCCGGCAACGCGGAGAGCAGGCGCTCCGCGGCGGTGGCCTCGACGTCGACGTAGCTCACGCCGAGCGCCGCGCGACCCACCACCGCCCCGTCGCAGAGCTCGGCGGCTCGCAGCACATCCGACAGCTTGCTCGGCCGGGCGGACACCCTGACGACCGCACCCTCGCGCGAACGCTGACCGGCGCGCTGACGCTCCCACAGCCACTCGTCCTCTTCGACAACGTCGGCGTCCGCCAGGCCGGCATCTCGCAGCATCTGCGCGGCACGGTGAGCGCGGTCGGCCGGATTGGCGCCGCCGCACCTGGCAAGGACGCCTCCGCGACCGGCACGCCAGGCGATGTCGAGCGCGTCGAGCTCGAGTGGGGCGCCAGCCAGAGCACGCGCGGCGGCGGCGACCTTCTCGGGGTCCGCGCCGGACCCGAGCGCGGTCGCGGTGCCGACGGGCAGCGGGTGCAGGCGTACGCTGACCGACAGGATCAGCCCGAGCGTCCCGAACGAGCCGGCGAACAGTTTCGCGAGGTCATAGCCGGCGACGTTCTTGATCACCTTGCCGCCGGACTGGGCGATCGTGCCGTCGCCGAGCGCGACCGTGATCCCCAGGATCAGGTCGCGAGGGGCGCCGTAGCGGTGGCGCAGCGGTCCGGAGTCGCCGCTGGCGACGATCCCACCGATCGTCGCGGCGGGGTCGGCGGATCCGGCCGGTGCAAGCGGCGGATCGAGCGCGAGCATCTGGCCCGCGGTCGCGAACAGCTGTTGGGCGTCCGCGAGTCGTGAGCCGGCCTCGAGCACGGCGGTCAGGTCGCCGGCGTTGTGCTCGACGATTCGCGACAGCCGGCCGGTACACAGGTCGATCCGCGACTCGGCGCGGTTGGCGCCCCAGTCGAGCTTCGTGCCGCCGCCACGCAGGCGGATGGTCTGACCCTCGGCGGAGGCGCGTGCGAGCAGTGCGGCGGCGGCCTCGAAAGTGGCGGGTCGAGCGGCGATGATAGAGCCGAGCACCGCCCTCAGAACCGCTCTGCGACGCCCGCGCGCTCGAGCGGGTGCTCTCGATAGGGACCTGGCACCTCGCCGCACAGGCGAGGAGTTGGCATCACCTTGCCGGGGTTGGCGAGCCCATGCGGGTCGAACGCGCACCGCAGTCGCTGAAAGGCGTCGAGGTCAGGCTCGGAGAACATGTCGGGCATGTAGCGCTTCTTGTCGACGCCGACCCCGTGCTCACCCGTGATCGAGCCGCCGGCATCGACGCACGCCTTGACGATCAGCCCCGCGAGCTCCTCCGCGCGCTCGGGCTCGCCCTTGCGCGCGGAGTCGTAGCACACGAGCGGGTGCAGATTCCCGTCGCCGGCGTGGAACACATTTGCGACCTGGAGTCCGTACTCCGTCGCGAGCGCATCGATCTTGCCCAGCACCTCGGACAGGCGTGTACGCGGGATCACACCGTCCTGAACGTAATACGCGGGGGCGATGCGTCCCATCGCGGCGAAAGCCGCTTTGCGTGTCCTCCAGATCAGGGCGCGCTCGTCCTCGCTCTGTGCGACGCGTACGTCGCGCGCACCCGCCTCGGTGCACAGAGTCATAACGTGGTCGAAGCGGGCGCTGCACTCCTCCTGCGGGCCGTCGAGCTCGACGATCAGCGCCGCCCCTGCGTCGAGCCGGTAACCGGCTTGGGTGGCCGCCTCGGCGGCCTTGATCGACAGCCTGTCCATCATTTCGATCGCACCGGGCACGATTCCGGCGCTGACGATCGCGGTGACGGCATCGGCGGCGGCGGACGTGTCCTCGAAGAAGGCGACGAAAGTGCGCACGCTCTCCGGCACCGGGATCACGCGCAACTTGACCCGCGTGGCCACGCCGAGCGTGCCCTCAGAGCCGACGAACGCTCCCAGGAGGTCGTACCCGGGCGCGTCGCGATCGAGTTCGACGACGGTCCCGTCGCTGAGCACGACCTCGAGCCCAATCACGTAGTTCGTGGTGAAGCCGTACTTGAAGCAGTGCGCGCCGCCGGAGTTCTCGGCGACGTTACCGCCGATCGAGCAGACGATCTGGCTCGACGGGTCGGGCGGGTAGAAGTGCGTGGGGGAGACGGCACGAGAGATGGCAGTGTTGGTGACGCCGGGCTCGACGAGCACTACACCGTCGTCGAGGTCGACGGCGAGGATCCGCCGCAGCCGCGAGAGTGCGATCAGCACACCCTCTGCGACCGGGAGCGCGCCCCCGGAGAGGCCCGTGCCGGCGCCGCGTGCCACCCACGGCACGCCCGCCTCGAAGCATGCGCGGATGACGCCCTGAACCTCTTCCGCGGTGCCGGGCCGGGCCACCGCGAGCGGCGTCTGGTGGTACTGAGCGAGCCCGTCCGAGCCGTAGGTGGCAAGCGCATGTGGGTGCGTGAGGACGTACTCCTCCCCGCAGAGAGCCCCAAGCCTGGCCACGAGAGCGGACGCCGACATCGACCAAGTATCCCCGATGTATGTGCGGGCAACCCGCCGGCAGACCTGGGGCGCGGATGGCTCGGGGCGATCCGATACGGTCGGCGCGTGTCGCCTTTGGTCAGCGGTGGGGGTCGACGGAGCGGGCGTCAGCGCGATCTGGTTTGGCCCGCGGGGCTTGCGCTGATGGCGGCCGCGGTGCGTCTGCCGACGCTGGCGCAGCAGAGCTTCTGGCTGGACGAGGCATACACGCTGCGGCTCGTTCGAATGCCAGTCGGGGGCATGCTGCATCAGATCCCGATCTCGGAGTCCACGCCTCCCCTGTATTACCTGCTCGCGTGGTTCTGGACGCGTGCGTTCGGATACTCGGCGGGGGGGATTCGCTCCCTGTCGGCGCTCGCCGGCATCCTCACCGTGCCGGTCGTCTACTGGTTGGCGCTGCGGCTGGCTGACCGCCGGGCGGCCCTGATCGCCGGCATCCTGGTCGCGCTGTCGCCCTTGCTGATCTGGTACTCGCAGGAGGCGCGCGCCTACGCGCTCGCGACGCTTCTGAGCACCGTGTCGCTGCTGTGCTTTGTGGCCTTCCTCGACGGTGGTGAACGCAGGTGGCTTGTGGGCTGGACGGTGTCTTCCGCGCTCGGGCTGACGACGCATTACTTCGTCGGCTTCGTGGTCGGCCCCGAGCTTGCCTGGCTGCTGTGGCGCTGCCGTCGCGACCGACGGGTTCTCCTCTGCGGCGTGTCCGTCCTGGCCGTCGCCTTCGCGCTCGTGCCGCTGGCACTCGCACAGCGCGGAACCGGGCATGCGGATTACATCTCGCAGGGCAGCCTGACCACGCGACTGGTTCAGATCCCGAAGCAGTTCCTGACCGGGTACGCGACTCCGTCGCAGGTCATCAGCTCGGCGGTGGCGGCGCTACTCGCCGGCTTCGGCGCGCTGCAAGTGCTCCGACGATCTCGTGACCGGGTGTGGCGGCGCGCCCTCATCCCCCTGAGCATCGGGGCTGCCTGCGTGCTGATCCCGATCGGCCTTGCGCTCGTCGGTATTGACTTCGTCAATACCCGTAATCTTCTGCCCGCGCTGCCGCCTCTGCTCGTGGTGGTCGCGATCGGGTTCTCGGCGCCGCTTCGCAGGCCGGCGGGAATGGTCCTCACCGCCCTCCTGGGGTTGGTCTTCCTGATCGTCGTCGGCCTGGTCGACACCAACCCGCGATATCAGCGCGACGACTGGCGCGGCGCCAGCGAGTCGCTCGGGACGGACCGGCAACCGCGGGCGATCGTGGTCACGCCCGGGTCCGGCTGGATCGCGCTGGGGGCGTATCAGTACGGCCTTCGGCCCCTGCGGCAGGCGGCTGTCACCGAGCTCGACGTCGTCGCCATCCCTGGGCAGGTGCTGGGGGGAGGGATCGGGACGCCCCCTCGCCTACAGGGCGCGCTGCCGGTTCCAACCGGGTTTCGGCTCGCCGGCGTCGCCTACGCCGGCACCTACACCGTCCTTCGCTACGCGGCTAAGAAGCCCGTCTCGGTGACCCCGGCGAGCCTCGCCGCAGCTCGTCTCGGCCCAGGGGGCGCCGCCGACCTGATCCAGCAGCCGCCGCCTGTCGTGAGCCCTTAGCGCTGCTGCACCGAGTTCTCAGTTGATCGTGATCGCCTGGGCGCGGCTGGTGACGATCGGCGACGCATAGGGAGCGAGGAACGCGAACATCGACGGATATGACCACTGCAGCCTGACCGAGCCGCTCGACGGGAACTTGACCGGAACCTTGAGGTAACCGGCCGAGTTCGTGACCGTCGCCGTAGTCAGCGTCGCCCACGTTCCGCCGGTGGGCTCGAACTCGATCTGGACCTGCTGCGAGAGCCCGGTGTCGTGCTGGGCGTACGGGCCAGGCCGCACCTGGCCCCACACTTCAAGTGACTGCCCGGCCTGAGCGGAGGTGCTCGGAAGGTAGAGCGGCAGCTGAAAGGCCGCGTAGTCGACCTTGGCGGTGCCGTTCGGGAACAGCAGTCCGCTCGAGAAGCCGCTCTCATTCGGGTGCCCGGCCACAGGGGCGTCGTGCAAGAGATACTGGGCGTCAGAAGCGACTCGCGGATTGCTCCACTCGATGTACTCAGACCAGTTCAGGTAGTAGGCGGCGTTCGCCGGGCTGAGGAAGACGCACCCGCAGGTCGGAGTCGGCGGGTTGGTCTGGAAGCCGAACTCGGTGTTGTAGATCGGCAGCTTCTTGTGCGACCCGTACGTCCCTTGCAGGCGGTCCAGCGTGCTCTCGAGCTTGGGGAGATTGAAGAGCCCGGCATAGTCGGGCTCATTCGGTGGGTTCGGGAGGTTCGGTCGCGAGGACTGGCCGGAGGTGTAAAGGTGGGCCGCGAAGCCGCTCGCGTCGAACAGCGCCGGGTTCTGGGAGCGAAACCGTCGCGAGGCGGCGGACGTGGCCGGGCACTGGCGGGCACGGGCGGCGGCGCCACGAAGCTCCTGGAAGCTGGAGTTGACGCAGTACAGCGCGCGCAGGAAGCGCAGTGGGACCATGCCGTTGGCGATCCCGGGGACGTTCGCGCCCCGCGGTGCCGTTTCCCCGATCAGGATCGTGTTGGAACCGTGGCCGGTGGCGCGCAGCGACGCCCATGCCTGGTCGAGCAGCCCGCGATAGAGGTACGGTGACACCTCGACCCCATGAACGGCCTGCGGTGCAAGCTGGTAGCCGTAGTTGGGCTCGTCCCAGATCGACCAGAACTTGACCGCCGGCAGCGGCGTCGAGCTTCCGGGCGGCGTGAAGCTCCCGCTGTAGCGCTTGCCCACGGCCGCGGCGAAGTCACCGAACAGCGTCGCGGACGGCTCGTAGACGAGGGGGTTGTGCGAGGCGGTTCCCTTCGGCGCCACGCCCGTCGCCCACAGCGGGGCGGGGCCGGTCAGGACGAAGTAGACGCCCATGCCCCGCGCGGCGGCGGCCCGGACAGCCGCATCGTAGGGCGCCCAGTGGGCGGCCGGATACGCGCTCGGGTTGCTGGGGCTGAATCCTGCCGGCCGCTTGTGCGAGTTCGGATCCGGTGCGATCGACCCCCAGCCCATGAAGATCCGCACGTAGGTCGCGCCGAGCGAGCGGAACTCGTTGAGCGTGTCGGCCGGATCGGTGAGGACGTGCTCGTCGTCCTGCATGATCGTGATCTGCGTGCTGTCGGCGCGAGCCGCGGTCGCGGCTGCGGCGAACACGGCGACGCTCAGGAGCAGCACCAGGGCGGCCAGTAGTGGAAGGCGGTGGGATCGTGACATCGGGATGTATGAACTCCGTCGCGGTTCTGAAGTTTCGCGTGAGGGTCAGATGTCTGATGCCCCGCGCGCCTCTCTACACTCACATACAGCATGGCCTCGGCACGACAGATCAAGGTCGGTCCCGTCGCGATCGGCGGCGGCGCGCCGGTCGCCGTTCAGACCATGACCAAGACGGAGACCGCCGACCTCTCCGCGACGATGGATCAGATTCTCCGCGTCGCCGAAGCCGGGGCCGACATCGTCCGCGTCGCCGTGCCCAGGGATCAGGACGTCGAAGCGCTGAAGACAATCGTACGCGACTCGCCGATCCCGGTGATCGCCGATATCCATTTCAACCACACGCTCGCGCTGAAAGCGCTCGACGCCGGCGCGCACTGCGTGCGACTGAACCCGGGGAACATCGGCGGGCCTGACAAGGTCGCCGAGGTCACCTCGCTGGCGGGCCGGCTTGGCACACCGCTGCGGGTCGGGGTCAATTCCGGGTCGCTCCCCGCTCATCTACGCCAGCTCGAGTACGACAACCCGGTGGAGGCGCTCGTCACCGCCGCGATCGAGACCGTGGAGCTGATGGAGCGCCTCGATTTCCGCAACTTCAAGGTGTCGATGAAATCGACCTCGGTGCCCAACACGATCGCCGCCAACCGGCTGCTGTCGGAGCGGATTCCCTACCCGCTGCACCTCGGCGTCACCGAGGCCGGAACGAAGTGGTCGGGGTCGCTGAAGTCCGCCGTCGGACTCGGGACACTGCTGGCCGACGGGATCGGCGACACGATCAGGATCTCGCTCTCGACCTTCCACGCGGAGGAGGAGGTCAAGGTCGCCTGGGAGATTCTCAAGGCATTGAAGCTCCGCGAGCGCGGTCCCGTGCTGATCGCATGCCCCACCTGCGGGCGCCTGCAGTTCGACATGGACACCGTCGTCACCGAGATCGAACGGCGCCTCGAGGCCTATGAGGATCCGATCGAGGTCTCGGTGCTGGGCTGCGCCGTGAATGGCATCGGTGAGGCGCGTCACGCCGACTTCGGGATCACCGGCGCCAAGGACATGGGCATGATCTACTCGAAGGGCGAGCCGCTCAAGAAGGTGCCGACCGAGCACCTCGTCGACGAGCTGTTCAAGGAGATCGACCGTTACTACGAGGCCGGCAAGACCGTCCAGCGGGACGAGAGCGCCGCCGCCGAGGCTCGGGAATGGCTCGCCGAGAACGAAGATGCCACCGCGATGACACCCGAGCGGATGGCCGCGATGGAAGCCGCCGCCGCCGACGACGCCCCACCGGCGAGTCCGGCAGGACCAGAGCGCGACCGTCTGGACGAGACCGTCTCACCGGTCGCCGGGCGTCGCTTCACCCGGGTCTAGGGTTGGGGGTCTCGGTCCGGCCCGGCGGATTTCGCCCTGCGAAATCCGCCGATGGAGTCGGCCATGGATGGCCGACTCCACCCCTTCGCTAAAGTCTCGAAAATCGAGGGGATCAATGCCGCAGGCCGGCGGTAAGGAACCGACTGGAACGAGGTATTGAATGAGGCTCAGACTTACTGTTCCCGTTGTCGTCTTCGCCATCGTGATCGCGTCCGCCGCGCTGTCGGCGAGTGCAGGCGCGCGGCTGCTGGCAGGGATCTCGGATGAGAGCGGGGCGATGTTCACCAACCCCTACTTCGAGGCGCTCGGAGTCAAGCAGGCGCGCTACGTCACGAACTACGACGCGGCGCTCAAGGACCCGGCCGCCACCGACGCGTGGATGGACGCGGCGCGGGCGGCCGGAGACCAGATCCTCGTCGCCTTCAATCCCGGCTACGGCTCGCAGTGCCCGGACAAACCATGCAGCCTGCCATCCGCCGCCGTGTACACGCGCGCGTTCATTGCGTTCCACAAGCGCTACCCGTACGTGAAGGACTACCAGCCGTGGAACGAGGTCAACTCAACGACCCAGCCGACGTGGACGAAGCCGCAGGCGGTCGTGACCTACTACTCGATCGTCAAGAAGTACTGCAAGGGGTGCACCGTCCTCGGCGCCGACATCGAGGATCTCGTCACCCCGCACCAGGCCGACTACGTCGTCTACATCAAGGAGCTGCTGGCCGACTTCAAGAAGGCCAAGGTCGCGATTCCGCAGGTGTGGGGCATCCACAATTACGAGGACGTCAACTACTTCCACTCGACCAACACCGCCAAGATGCTGAAGCTCCTACCCGGTCAGATCTGGCTGACGGAGACGGGCGGGATCTACTACTTCGAGACGGGCGCGCAACAGGTGCTGCTGCCGGCCGACGAGACGCGCCAGGACAAGGCGACGAAGTGGATGATGACGCTCGCCCTGAAATACCCGAAGCGGATCTTCCGGCTCTACATCTATAACTTCTTCTCCGCCGTCCCGCCGATCGTCAACCGCTTCGATTCGGCGCTGATCGGCCCGAACGGTCTGCCGCGGCTGGCGTGGTACGTGCTGTACGAGCACTACCGGCAGTACTTCAGTTAGGGGTCCACTAGAACGTGTACGACGCCGTCGGCGGCCCCGTCAACGTGTCGCCCTGCGGATTCGTCCAGCTCACTTCCCAGTGGCGGCCTGCGCGGTAGCCCGCGGAGGCGGTCCAGTACCCCGAGGCGCCGAAGCGGCTGTGGAGCAGCACGCGGTAGGTGCTCTCGCCCCGGTCCGCGTACAGGACGGTGACCTCGCCACCGTGGTGGGCGGACCGACCGGGGCGCACGAGCCCCCACAGCGACACCCGTGACCCCTGGCGCCGCACCACGAGCGGCAGGCGGAAGCTGGCGTACGCGGGCTTGGGCCTGTGCCCGGCGTACAGGTAGAGCCCGGTCTGGAACTGGTAGCGGTCGATCGCGGGACCGGGCGTGGGCGGGCTGTCGGTGAGCAGGTACTGGGAGAACGACGCGACCCGCGGGTTCTTGTACGCCAGGTACTCGGCGACCGAGCGGTAGTCCGACTGGAGGTTCAGCGGTACGCCCGAGATCGTGTTCGGATAGCTCTCGACCCCGAACTCCGTCAGATAGATCGGCAGGTTACGCGCGACCATGCCGGCTGCCGCAGCACGGTTCAGGGCGGTGACGAGGCGGCCGATGCCGCCGAACGGGACGTCATCGGCGCCGAAGCCGCTCAGCGCGGTCGGGAACGTCGCCCTGATGTATGGGTGAGTGGCCCAGCCGGCCGCCGGTAGGCGAGCGCATCTGGCGTCCCTGTGATAGCTCGCGTTCAGGCACAGGACGCCGCGCAGGAAGCGCAGCGGCGCGACCGTGATCGGGTTGCCGACCGGGGCGGTCTCGCCCGCCAGGACGGGGGCGTGGACGCCGGCGGCGCGGAGGCCGTCGTATCCGGCGAAGAAGAGGCCGCGGTAAAGCTCCGGCGAGACCGCACGGCCGCCCGGGGCGAACTGCGGGGCGAGGAATTTGACCAGGTTGGGCTCGTTCCAGATCGAGAAGGCGTACGCGTCGGCACGGAATCGCCGCCCCACCGCGGTCATGAACGCCTCGAACTCCGCTGGGTTCGGATCGGTCAGATGGTCCTTGGCATCCTTCGTCGCCCACCGTGGCACGGGACCCGTCACGTCGATCAGCAGCCGCATGCCGTGCGCGTGGACATCCGTCGCGAGCGCGCCGTAGGGCCCCCAGTCGTAGCTGGCGGGGCTGGTCTGATCGAAGCTTGGCCGGATGGAAGCGTCCGGTTTCGGAGCGACGTCCTCCCAATACAGCGTCATCCTGACTGCCTGCACGCCGAGCGACTGCAGTTCGCTCAGTGTCTGCTCGCGTAGCGGCTCGGTACCGAGCAGATAGGTCGGATCCTCGACCGTCGTGAACTGACCCGTGGACGCGAGCGCTCGCTGCGCAGCGGCGCCGTAGGCGGCGCCGAGGCAGAGCAAGACCGCGATCAGCAAGCACGAACGCGCGCTCGGACGCGGTTTCCGGTTGTCGACGAGATCGGGGTTGCCGGTCAAGGAGACCTTTCTCGGGTTGGGGCGAAACAAATCGACGCGCGCGTAACTGACGTCGGGCTCCCACGACTCCCCCCCAAACGGTGATCACGGGATTCCCGATGTGGCGCGCGGCGGACCGGCGCGAGTGTAGATCACGCGAAGCCGGGCTGCGTCCGCCTTGCCTTGTTAGCCTGAAGGCAGTGAACCTGTTCATCGCCGGCCACAGTGCGGCGCCGATCGATCCTGAGGTTCCGCGCCGTGTCCTGGTCGAGCTGCTGTCAGAACTCCCCTTCCTCGACCCGGCGGCGATCGAAGCGTGGCGCTCGCGATCCGGACGGGTGGTGATCGCAGCCGTGTCCCATCCGGCGTCGATCACCGGTGCCGTCCGCTACACCGCGTTCGAGCCCTCGCGCGCGGCGCTGTTCGCCGGTCGCCCCGTACTGTGGCCGGCCGGCGGGCGGGCCGATGGTGCTAGCGCGCTCGATCCCGCCTCGTATCATGCGCCGGCCGAGGACTGGGCGCGGGAGCTCGACGGGCGCTGCACGGCCCTGCGTGCGGACGACGGATCGCTCGAGCTGTACTCGGATCCGCTCGGCTCCTATCCGGTGTTCGAGGCGAGGTCCGGAGAGGCGAGATGGTTCAGCAACAGCGCCGAGGCGCTGGCGATGCTCTCGGGCGATCGGACGCTCGACGAAGCGGCACTCGCGAGCGTGCTGGCGGGCGGCTGGTCGCTCGGAGGCCACCCGGTATGGCGGGCCGTCCGGCGCGTACAGCGGGGGGTGGTGCTGGGGCTCGGAGCGGACGGGCGCGAGCGCTCCCGGGAGCTGCTTCCGGTCGCCGAGATCGCATCGCTCTCCGGTGCCGGGCTGGATCCGCACGACGCCGCGGACGCGCTCGCCCAGCTGGTCGCGGCGCTCGCCGACTGGCCGGGGCGACCAAGCGTCGTACCCGTGACGGGCGGGAGGGACTCGCGGGTGGTCCTCGCTGCCGCGCTGCGGGCCGGCCTCCGGTTCGACGCGCGCACCGGCGGCGACCCCGATGACCCGGACGTGATCGTGGCCGCTCGCGTGTGCGCGCTCGCCGGCCTGCCGCACGGGCTGCTGGCCGCCGATCCCCAGGGGGACCGCGTAAGCGAGCTCAGGCGCGCTGCGCGCCTGACCGCCGTGGCGTCCGGGGGGACCGCGACCCTCGCGGACGGCGCCGGCTTCCCGCTCGGCCCGCGGCCGGGGCCGCTGCCGCTCTGGCACAGCGGCCAGGGCGGAGAGATCGCCCGCGCCTACTACGGACCAGGGCACGGCAACATCGCGGACATCCTGTACACGCACTTCGTCGCGCGCCGGCCAGGGCGCGCCGAGATCGTGTCCTCGGAGGCGGGAGACCTGCTCCGGCGCCGAATCGGCGGCTTCGTCGATGAGGCGGCAGCGGCCGGTGCTGCCGCGGTGGACATCCCCGACCTGTTCTACCTGCTCGAACGCATGTCGTGCTGGGCGGCGCCCGCGCACGGGGTGGTAGAGCTGGTCCGCGATACCACCTCCCCGCTGTGGTCGGCGCGGCTCCTGCCGCATCTGCTCGGACTCGCGCCACGGGAGCGCGCACTCGATCGGTTCCATCTGCTTGTGCTGCGTGAGCTGGCCCCGGCGCTGGTGGACGAGCATTTCCAAGATGGGTCGAGCTGGCCGGTTGAGCGCGGCGCGATCGGGCGCAGAGTGGACCGCGGGCGGCGCCTCATGGTGAAGGCGCGTGCCGAGCTTCGCCGCCGGGCGGCGGGCGCGTCTGAACGGATCGGCCCGCCATCGGACCGGCACGCAGATCCATTCGACGCGATCCTCGCCTCGGTCCGCGAGGCCGCATACAGCCAGCTCACGCACCAGGCGTGGTCTGTGCTCGACCGGGCCCGCGTCAAGCGGCTGCTCTCGAGTCCCGCGGTCGAGCTCGACGCGATGAACCGGATCTACGTCTGGCGGCTCGCGTCGGCATTCCTGAGCTCGCCGTGACTTCCAGTGTCCTTTGAGAGTCGTGATGAGTTATCGACAACTGCTGTCGTGTTCTCATCACGCCAGAATCTGGTGTGGGCCGATTCGAGTTAGAAGTCACACGGATGAGACATAACGGTGACGCGCGCGTGACAGTCGCACACCTGGCGACCGGCGACCCGATCCAGCCCGCCCGGCCCGCCCGCCCGCCCGCCCGCCACCCGACCTGCTAACGCTCCAGCGTCAGCACGAACGACCCGACCGTGGTGCTTGTTGCTCCCGCGACGGGCGGGCGCGGGGTTCCGAACTCGCTAGTCGCGTCGTCGACGATGAGGCAGGGCCGTACACAAGTCTGCGCGCGACCAGGACCCAGGTTGAACGGCCGGTCGAGCTGCGGATGTAGCGACTTCAGGTAGTAGACGACGTCGGGATTGTCCGTCAGGACCGTCCGGGGGTGAAGCGCGAGGGCAGCGAGGCGCGCAGGCCGCAGGTTGGGCTCCCACTGGTGGTGATAGCGCCGCGCGAAGTCCACGGCGCCCACCGCGACCAGCACGACGCTGGTCGCCACGATCGGCCAGCGCCGCCCCGAGCAGACGATCGCCGCCGCCACCAGCGCCGCCACGAGCGGGATCATGATCGTCAGGTAACGGTAGGTGAACAGCTGGACTCCTGCGGCCGGGGCGACCGCATGACCGATCAGCGTGAACGCTCCGGTCCCCGCGATCAGCAGGATCGCATGGCGCCAGCGCTTGCCCCTGGCGGCGATCGCACGGCGGAGCGCGATCGCCACCACCAACGCGAGCACCGCGACCACGCCCAGCTCGAGCCACTGCCCGGCGGCTCTGCCGGTGCCGCCGTTCGCGCCGAACACGAGCGACACCGTCGCCTCTCGCAGCGTGTCAGGCGACGGCGCGGAGAAGGGCGTCGCGTACTTCGTCTTTCCCACAGCGTGCTCCCCGCGGACGATCTGAGGGATCCACGGAATGATCGCCAGCAGCGGCAGCGGTCCCAGCACCGCCATGCGCCGGCGGTTCGGCACGCCGAGCCACAGCGCCGTTGCCGTCAGCGCCAGCAGGAAGATCGCCGAGTCGTATTCGCTGTAAAGCGCGATCACGCCGGCGAGCAGATAGACCACCCACCACCGGCGTGACTCCCGCTCGCTCAGCCTGAGTACCGCCCACAGCGCCACGAGGAGCGATAGGTCGGCGAGCATGAACGCGCGTGACAGATTGGAATAGCTGACCTGGAACGGCGATACCGCCAATGCGAGCGCCGCGATCATCGCCGCCTCTCTCCCCAGCGGTGCTCGCAACGCGTAATACAGGACGACGCATGCGAGCACTCCGGCGACCGCGGCGGGCACGAGCATCCAAGCGCTGTGATCGGTCGGCATCAGCGCCAGCAGCATGTAGAACAGCGGCGGCGTGTTCTCGTACGCCGCGAGTCGCGCCAGGAACACGTGAATGGTGGGCGAGGTTGCGACGAGGTACGAGTAACCGTCGTCGGTCCCCCAGCGCTGGCCGATCGCCACGAACCTGAGCGCGACCGCGAGCACGACTATCGCGGCGAGGAAGATCCGAGCGTCGAGGAGCGCTCGCGCGGGTACGACGCCCGGCCGCCGCCGCGCGGACCACACCTCGCTGACCTCCATGTCTACACCAACGAACCCGGCGACCGGAGGTGGCTATCCACGGCGACTAGCCGGAGTACGGGGCGCTCCGGCTGACCGCCACGCCCGCCGGACCGCCGTAGATCGATCTCCAGGTTCCCGGGACTCCGTACGCGTCCTCCGGCACGTCAACGTCGACGATACCGTCCAGATTCGGCGTCTCGATCGGCGTCACCGTGGTCCAGGTGCTCGAGCCGTTCGGTTTGAATTGGAAGATGACCTCATCCTTGGAGGTCACCTGCAACGCGCGGAATCGCACCCACGTCCACAGCTCTAGCTGCGGGTTCGCTGCAGTCCCGGCCTGCGCGATCCAGATCGGCATCTTGTATGCGTTGTAGGCCGGTTTCGGTGTGCCGGCGGGCTCGACCCCGTTGCCCGGGCCGAACTCGAGCCCCGACTGGTAGGTGCCCCAGTACCCCCGCGTTCCCTTCTTGAATGCCTTGTTGGGACCGGCGTCCTGGTAGAGGAACTGTGTTACCGCGACCACGTCCGGGTTCTTGTAGGCCATGTAATCGGTCTCATTGTTGTATGCGGCCTGATCGGCGAGCGAGACGCCCCGGAACGGGTCGGGCGGGTTGGACTCGTAGCCCATCTCCGTGATCCAGACCGGCAGGTTCGGCGCCACCCGATGCGTGTTCTGTGCGATCGCGTTCAGCAGCTTCGGGAGCGCCGCGATGTTGCCGATCACGATCGAGTCCACAGGAGCCTTCCATGTCGGCGGCTCGGCCTTCGTATAGGGGTGGTGGGCCCAGCCGCTCGCCTGCAGCGGCCCCTCGCGCTTGAAGATCGAGCAGCCGCGGACCTCGGCCTGCAGACCGGTGTACGGCTGCAGGTGGCTGTTGACGCAGAAGAACTCGCGGATGAACTCAGCCGGCCGCATCGGCGTTCGCCCGTTCTGGGGCGGGCTGCCGAGCGGGGCCGTCTCGCCGGCGAGCACGATGTCGTTCGCGTGCCCGGTCTGATCGAGCGCGCGCCGCGCGGCGTAGAACAGCTGCCGGTAGAGAATCGGCGAGTAGGGGAGGATCGCGTGGAGCCGGCTGTTGTACACGCCCTGGGGCGCGAGCCACCCGACCTGGTTGGGCTCGTTCCAGATCGACCACACGGTGACCCTGCTGATGCCGTGATAGGTCCCCGAGTAGCGGGTGCCGACGGCCTTCACGAACTTGGCGAACTGGCCGACGTTCGGCATGAAGCTCGGCTTCTCGGTTGGATCGCTCGTCTTACCCATCGCCCACGACGGGCCGGGTCCGGTGACGTCGAAGTACACGGTCATGCCGACCGCGGCTGCGTCCTGGACGAGCTCGTCGTAGTTCGTCCAGGCGCCGCGCGGGTAGTCGGCGGGGTTCGTCGGGTCGAAGCGGTGGTGCGTCGCCGGGTTCTTCGTCCCCTTGGCGACGGCGCTCCACAGGAGCGTCGCGCGGACTGCCTGGACCCCGAGGCCCTTCATGTCATCGAGCGTCCGGACACGGATCGTCTGTCCCGAGTACAGAAGCAGGTTGTCGTCCATCATGACCGAGTACTGGTACGGGTCGGCGTGTGCGGCCGGGGCCGCACGGAGCGCGATCGCGAGCGGGAGCAGCGCCAGCACCGCCAGCAGGATCGGACGTAGATGTCGGCGTGACGTTAGCGGCGACATGAGAATTCCTTTTCCGGGGCGAGACCCAATGTGTTGTGGCTTGACGTGGGCGCGGGAACCATCCATGCCCGTCCCCGTCAGACAAACACGAGGGTAGCGCGAACGGAGCGGTGTCGATCCGCTCCGTCCGCGCCCGAGGGCGTCTAGCCGACGGCGGCGAACCGCTCGGCAACCTTGGACCAATCGACGACGTTCCACCACGCGTCGATGTAATCGGGCCGCCGGTTCTGGTACTTGAGGTAGTACGCGTGCTCCCAGACATCTACGCCGACCAGCGGCATCTGACCGGTCGAGATCGGACTGTCCTGGTTCGGCGTCGAGACGACCGCGAGGCCCGATCCGTCGTGCACGAGCCACGACCAGCCCGAGCCGAAGCGGTTCACGCCGGCGTCCTTGAGCTTGGCCTGGAAGTCGGCGAAGGACCCGAATGTGGCGTCGATCGCCGCGGCCAGCGCGCCGTCAGGCTCGCCGCCTCCGCTCGGTGACATCCACTGCCAGAACAGCGAGTGGTTGTAGTGCCCACCGGCGTTGTTGCGAACCGGGCCGCGCTTGGCTTCCGGCAGCGCGTCGAGGCTCTGCAAGACCTCGTCGACCGTCTTGTCGGCCCACTCCGTGCCCTCCAGCGCGGCGTTGGCCTTGTCGACGTAGGCTTGATGGTGCTTGTCGTGATGCACGCGCATCGTCTGCTCGTCGATGTGAGGCTCGAGCGCGGCGTAGTCGTACGGTAGTGGCGGAACTTCGTAGGCCATCGATGCTCCTTCGCGGTGGGGTCAATCGGCGTTCTATCAGAAGCGCGCTCACGGCTCGTGCGGATACGCTTCAGTGCTTCCTCTCGCGCCGGCGGCGCGGGACGATCTCCTACCCCTTATAAGCCGATGACACGCCTCTCCCGCTATTTGCTGCCGACCGAACGTGAGCCGCCCGCCGACGCGGAGGCGATCTCGCACAAACTGATGGTCAGGGCCGGAATGATCCGGCAGGTCGGCGCGGGACTCTGGTCGTGGCTGCCGGCCGGCTGGCGGGTACACCAGCGCATCGTCCAGATCGTGCGCGAGGAGATCAATGCGATCGGCGGCCAGGAGATGCTGATGCCGGTGCTGCAGCCGGCCGAGGCCTGGCGGCGCACCGGGCGCTATGACATCGATGAGCTGTTCAAGCTCAATGATCGACGCGGCGCCGACATGGTGCTCGCGATGACGCACGAGGAGGTCGTGACCGGCCACGTGGCGCAGGTCGTGCGCTCATACCGAGACCTGCCGCTGATCCTCTACCACTTCCAGGTCAAGGAGCGCGACGAGCCGCGGCCGCGCGCCGGCGTCCTCCGCACCCGCGAGTTCATCATGAAGGACTCGTACACCTTCGATCGCGATGCCGAGGGCCTCGCGGTCGCCTACGACAAGCACGTGGCCGCCTACGACCGGATCTTCGATCGAACCGGCCTGCAGTGGTACCGCGTCGAGGCCGACGTCGGCATGATGGGTGGGCACGGTGCGCACGAGTACATGGCTCCGTGCGCCTCGGGCGAGAACGAGATCGCGCTCGCGCCCGGATTCGCGGCCAACGTCGAGGTCGCTTCCGCCGAGGCGCAGCCGGTCGTTCTGCCCGGCGCCCTCGCCGCACCAGAGGAGGTGTCGACGCCGGGGCTCAGCACCGTCGACGCGGTCGCCGGCGCGCTCGGCGTGCCCGCCGGGGCGCTGCTCAAGTCCTATGCGGTCGTGGTCGACGGCCGCGGCCTCGAGCTCGTCGTCGTACGCGGCGACCACCGCGTGAACGAGATCAAGCTGACGAACGCGCTCGGCGCCGGGTACCGGCAGGCGCGTCCCGAGGAGGTCCTTGACCGGATCGGACCGGTCGGGTTCATCGGTCCCGTTGGCGCCGATCTGCCGATCCTGCTCGACGAGGCAGTCTCGCCCGGCGGGTCCTACGTCACCGGCGCGAACATCGTGGACGCTCATCTGCGCGGCGTCGAGCCCGGGCGAGATTTCGCCTTCGTGACCGGCGACGTCCGCAGCGTGGTTGCCGGTGACACCGTGAACGGCAACCCGATCCGGATCGAGCCGGCGATCGAGGTCGGCAACATCTTCAAGCTCGGGACGCGCTATTCGGTGCCGCTGGGAGCAAATTACCTCGACGAGCACGGCCACGCCCAGCCGGTCTGGATGGGCTCCTACGGGATCGGGCCGGCGCGGATCGCGGCCGCGGCGGTGGAGCAATATGCCGACGAGCATGGAATCTCCTGGCCGCGCGCGATCGCTCCGTTCGATATCGCGCTGGTGGTGCTCGGAAAGGACGGAAGCGAAGAACGTGAATTCGCCGATGGCCTCTACCGCGAGCTCGAGTCGATCGGGTTCTCGGTGCTCTACGACGACCGCGACGCCGGACCGGGGGAGAAGTTCGCCGACGCCGAGCTGCTCGGCTGCCCGCTCCGGTTGACGGTCGGAAAGCGGTCGCTGGCCAGCGGCGAGATCGAGGCGCAGGCACGCCGCGGGCGGGTTTCCACGATGATGCCGGTCGGGGGGGCGCCGGCGGCCGTCGCCGCGCGCTGGCGCGAGCTGCCGTAGCGCGTGCCGCCGTGCCGGCGCGGATCACTAACCGCCGTCTGCTCGGCATCGACCGCTCCGGCCCGCCACCCCTGGCGACCCGCTCCGGCCAGCCGCTGAATCCATGGACGCTCCCGAACGCGATCGGGTTCGCGCGCCTGGCGGCGATCCCGGTATTCCTCGTGGTCGCCTTCTCCAGCCGCGACGGACAGGACGCGCTCGCGGTTGTCCTGTTCGCGGTGATCGGCTGGTCTGACTACCTCGACGGATTCACCGCGCGCCTAACCGGTCAGTACAGCCGCCTCGGGGCGATGCTGGATCCGATCGTTGACCGGCTGCTGGTGATCTCGGGGATGGCGGTGGCCTGGCGCTTCTCGCTCCTGCCGCGCTGGGCGATCGCCGTGGTGATCGCGCGCGAGCTGTTCATGCTCGGCCTGAGCAGGTACGGGATCAAGCACGGCGTCGAGCTGAAGATCAACTGGCCTGGGCGCCTCGGCGTCGCGCCGATGATGGGAGCCCCGTTCTTCGCGATGGCCGGCCTGCACCAGATCGCCCTTGTGATGCTGTACATGGGAATGTCCCTGGCGTTATGGGCCACGGTGCTGTACGTTCGACGCGGAACCGCTGAGACGCGCGCAGGCAGGTAGGTCGAGACGCAATCGGGCAGCCCGGCCGCCGAGATTGATCTGCGGTTGTCAGCGATCTGACCCTCAAGCTCAGCTTGACCCTATGATTCTTGTGGCTATACTCGTCGACAGGGCCTAGCCCCGGACCGGAGGAATTGCGAATGGATACGTTTCCCGACCTAGGCTCGCTGACGGACCAGGAGCTCAAGGACGTCATCGGCCAGCTCACCGAGGAGGAGATGGAGATCTCCTACAAGCGTCGGATCCTCCACGGGAAGATCGACATCCTGCGTGCCGAGCTCGTCAACCGGCGTAAGAAGCAGCACGAAGGCGGAGAGGACGTGATCTCCGGCGCCGACATCCAGAAGCTCAGCGACATCCTCGCCGGGCGCGTCCCGACGGATAGCCCCACCGGTGGAGCCGGTGGTGGCGATTAGAACCGTCGAGGGCAGGGTGGCCCAGCACTGCCCCGAGTGCGGTTTCACGAACGCCGAGGCGGCGAACTATTGCCAGCGCTGCGGTGCCTACCTGGCCCAGAGCGAGCAGACGCCCGGCGCGACCACCGCCTCGTATCGAGTCGGCGAGACCGGTGAGATGGAAGCGCTCCCGCCCGATCCCGTGGCCCAGCGCGGCGCGACGCTGGTGATCCGGTCCGGCGGGGGACGCGCGGGGGAGGTCTTCTCCGTCGCACGCGATCGCCTGACCGTCGGCCGGCGCCCGGACTCCGACATCTTCCTCGACGACGTGACCGTTTCCCGCGACCACGCGGTCCTGGTTCGCCGCGGTGCTGAATATCACCTCGACGACTGCGGATCGCTGAACGGCACGTACGTGAACCGCCAGCGGATCGAGTCACACCGGCTCAGCGACGGCGACGAGCTGCAGATCGGCAAGTACAAGCTGGCATTCCTCAGCCGCTGATGGCCACGACCTCCTCCGAGACCGGCAGCCCCGGCGTGCAGGTGCCACAAGCGACGGAACCGGATTCCGGAGCTCCCCGTCAGAAGTCGCTTACGATCGGCGCCGTATGCAAGTCGCTGATCCAGGAGTTCCCGGAGATCTCGATCTCGAAGATCCGGTATCTCGAGGATCAGAAGCTGCTCGCGCCGCGCCGCACTCAGGGCGGCTACCGGCTCTACTCCCAGACTGACGTCCAGCGCTTGCGCACGATCCTGCGCCTGCAGCGTGACGAGTTCCTGCCGTTGCGAGTGATTCGTCAGGAGCTGGCCGGCGGTCGCACCGACGGCGACGTCGCAGCCGGCGACGGTCCCCGAGTGCGCCGCGCGATGATGACCGTCCGCGATCCCGGCTCGCTGTACTCGCTCGCGGACGTGGTCGAGGACACGGGGGCGAACCCCGACCTGGTGCACGAACTGGTGGAGTTTGGCGTCATCAAAGGGGAGAACCGGTCGGGCGTCCGCTACTTCGACGAGACCGAGCGCGAGATCGTCAGATCGGTCAACGAGCTCGCCAGGTACGGCGTCGGCGGACGTAATCTGCGCGTGTTCAGAACCTCGGCTGACCGCGAGGCGGCGCTGCTGCAGAGCATCCTCGCGCCGGCCCTGCGGTCCCGCAACCCCGAACGCCGCAAGGAAGCGGTCGAGGCGCTCGAGAACCTGGCCTCGGTCACGACCCACCTCAAGCATCTGCTGCTGATCCGCGACCTGCGCAAGATCGCAAAGTAGTGCCGGTAGACCTGCGCGCTCACATCCGCGACATCCCCGACTTCCCGCGGCCGGGGATCGTCTTTAAGGACATCACGCCGCTGCTGCTGGAGCCGGCGGCCCTCGACGCCGCCGTTTCTGAGCTGGCGTCATACGCCTCAGGGCTCGGGGTCGACTACGTGGTGGCGGCGGAGGCGCGCGGATTCGTGCTCGGCGGGGCGCTGGCCCGCGAGCTGGGTGCCGGGTTCGTCCCCGCGAGAAAGCCAGGCAAGCTCCCGCACGAAACGGTCAGCGCCGAGTACGTGCTCGAGTACGGCATCGACGCCCTCGAGGTGCACGCGGATGCCCTCGCCGGCGGCGCGCGGGTCCTGATCCACGATGACCTGCTCGCGACCGGTGGCACAGCCTGTGCGTTATGCGAGCTGGTCACCGGATTCGGCGCCGAGGTCGCGGGGTGCGCGTTCCTGGTCGAGCTGAGCTTCCTCGGCGGGCGCGCACGTCTCAGCCCGCACGATGTGCACGCGCTGATCGACTACCGATCCGAGTAGTGGCGACCGCCCGGCGGACACGGACGGTCGCGGCCGAACCGCGCCGGGTGTGGGACCTGATCGAGGACCCGCACCACTTCCCGCGCTGGTGGCCCGGAGTGACGCGCATGGAGGCCGTCGAGCAGGAGCGCTGGACCCAGGTGTTCGTGACCCAGAAGGGACGCCCCGTGCGAGTCGACTTCAGGCTGCTCGAATCCAAGCCACCAGACGGTGTCGCCACAGCGGGAACGCGAAGCTGGGAGCAGGAACTGATCGGGAGCCCGTTCGAAAGAGTCCTTCGCGAGGCGGTCACCGAGATCCGGCTCGAGCCCGCCGACCAGGGCACACGGGTCACGATCGAGCAACGCCAGAAGCTCCGCGGCTACTCGCGAGGCCTCGGTGGCCTGATGCTGCGCCGGGCAACCAGGAAGCGGCTGGAGGAAGCGCTCGATGGGCTCGAGAGTGCCTGCGGGTGAGGCAGTGCGGGCTCGAGCCCGCTAGCCGCCGTTGAGCGACAGGGCGCCCTGGAGGACGATCGGCCCGGGAGTCTTCGTGTTCGTCGTCGTCTCGAGCGTGATCAGGATCTCCTTGAAGCTCGGGGCGTCCGAGGGAAGCTCGCCGGTCGTCTTCAGGTCGCCGTTCTTGCCGACGCCGGGGCTGACGTAGCCAAGCAGCCTGGACGAGCCTCCTGGGCTGAACAGCCAGATCGCGTAGGCGTTGTGCTTCGTATTGGGCGGCATGTGATCTGCGGCGACGATGAGGGCGGTCAGCTTGCCCTCGGTCACCACGTCGGCGATGCCGGCCGCCTTACTCGATGCGCTCGGCGGGTGCAGGTTGATCTGCGCGACGAGGTGCGGAGTCTTCGAGGTCGTCGTCGAGCCCGCCGTCGTCGTTCCTGTGCTGGCCGTCGTGCTCGTCTTCTTGCCGGTCGTGCTGGTGTTCGAGCCGCTGTTGGCCGCGATGACGACGATCACCACCGCGACCACGATCAGCGCGGCGATCGCCGCCAGCAAGATTGTGCCGCCTTGACGCGAGCTCGCGGGGTGGGGCGCAGGGTGCTCAGGAGCATCGGATCCGGCCCGAGCCGGCGACGTCTGCTCGGTTGCGGCGCTGACCGGCTCCGGCTTCGCCTCGGCTGGAGCGGCCGGCTCCTGCTCTGCGGCCGGCTCTGCGGCCGGCTCGGCGGCGTGACTGGCGGGAATCTCGGGCAGCGGCTTGCCGGCGATCGGAGCGAGCTCACCGGCGAGCACTCGTGCCCACACGCGCTCGCTCGCGGAGCTGGCCAAGCTCTCGCGCACCTGCGCCTTGACCCGGTCTGGGAGCTGCCCTAGGAGGTAGTCGGTGATCAGCGCGCGCTGGAGTGCCGGTAGGCGCGTGTTCGGCCCGAGTGCGTCCAGCGCACCGAGCGCACGATCCCTCACGGCGGCACGGTCGATCGAGAGCATGCTCGCGATCTCGTCGTAGCTGCGGCCGTTTTTCAGCACCAGCGTCAGGACGGCCTGCTGGTCGGGTGGGAGGCTCTCCAGGGAGGACATGCCGCCGTAGCGTAGTCAAGCCGGAGGCGATATGCGGCGCGCGATGTTTATCGTGCAGTCTCGATGGACCTGAACCTGCCCTATAAGCCCTCGGGCGGCTTCGATGCGCTGTACGGCCTCGAGTTGGTCGTCGCGGACGGCGAGACGGTCCGCGGAACCGTCCAGGTGCGCGATGAGCTCAAGCAGCCGGCGGGCCTCGTCCACGGCGGCGTGTACGCCTCGATCGCGGAGACGTTGGCGTCGATCGGAACGGCGGTCCAGGTCATTCCGGAGGGGAAAGTGGCGATGGGCCTGGCCAACAGCACGAGCTTCATGCGGCCGATCACGACCGGAGCGATCCACGCCGAGGCTCAGGTCCTGCACCGGGGCCGGACGACCTGGGTGTGGGACGTGCGGATGTCCGACGATCAAGGGCGCCTGTGCGCGATTACCCGGATGACCGTGGCGGTCAGGGATGGCGATTCGAGCCACTAGGAATGCCGGTGCCGCTGAGCGCCGGGGAGGGGGAGCTCGTGCCGGCTACGCTCGGCTGCTTGGAGGTGACGACGCTGCTACTGGTGTTGACGATCCCGAAGTGGACCGGTGTGGTGCGGACAGCGTGACCGTCAGACTCCTTGAAGACGAGCGTCAGGTCCCCGGCGATGGCGCCGCCGGACAGGAACGAGAACACGTTGTCCTGGACACGGACAGCGGTGAGCAGACGCCGCCCGCCGCGCGCATAGACGTCGACCGTCGCGATCCCGTCGCGGACGACTCCCGAAATGACTTGGGGCGGCACCGGGAACACGTGGGGATGGACCATCTCGTGGACACACGCCGCGAACTCTCTCTGCGTCAGCTTGACGGGCGCGTGCTTCGTCAACTGCCCGCACAGCCGGCGCGCGACCGTGGTGGTGATCGCGCGAGGCGTGGAGGCGGAGGCGGACAGGGCGTACGTGGCCCCTGCCGGACGCTCGATCTGCGGGAGCATCGAGCATGCAGTCGGCGGCTCGGAGCCACCGGCGGATTTGGCACCGATCGTGATCAGGCACGCCAAGGGCTCGTGGTTCAGGCGGGCTAGCACACTCACCGGAGCGCCCTTCGGCAAGCGAGGCAGCGTCCAGGTGCCGGGAACCAAGAAGACGCTGCCTCCGCGCACGCCCGGCCCGACGTAACGGACGTAGCGAACGTCGATCCTCGAATCTGGAAACAGCTGTGTCCCGGCCTTGCAGGCTCTGGCGGGTGCTGCGTCGGCGGGGCTCCACGGGCCGCGTAGCACGCCGAGCGCTGCCAGCAGCCGCGGGTCTGGCGACGCATCAGTGGTGTCGATCGTGCTTCCCCGTTGTTGTGAGCAAGACACAATCCGCGCCCACGCCGCGGCGTCGGCCGCCGGCGCGGGCTGGGACGACACCGCCGCGTGGATGGGGGCGCGGCGGCCGTGCAGCAGTACCACCGCCCCGACCGTGACCACCACCACCGTCGCGATCACAGCCGCGATCGCCACCGCGCCGGCAGCGCCTGCGGCTCGCCGTGGCCGCAGGCCCGCCGGCCGGCGCTGCGCCGCGGACTCCAGCTCGCGCTAGTGGGCGATCGTGCCGCCCCGCCCCAGGCACAGGGCTTGCGTTTCGGGGTGGGCTCGCTGCTCGTGTGCCGGGTTCACGCAATTGTGCCTCGTGCGAGGCCGCCCGCTCGCCTCGGAGCGTCCACGTGACCCTTTCTCAGCCGGTCTGGGCGTGGGTGGGGTCGTCGCCGATGGCAGGGGTAGCCCGGCCGGTGGCCTTGGTGTCGATGACGTGGTCGTCCCGGATCCCGCACTTGGGCTGCCGCCGCCGATGACGCCGACCACGACCGTAGCCAGGACGAGCGCGACGGCGACCGCGATCGCTCCGGTGGGTACCTTCCGCGCTTGACGATTCGGCGGTTCAGCCTCCATAGCGGTTCGTGATCGGGACCCGGCGATCACGCCCGAAAGCCTTCGTGCTGATCTTGATTCCGGGGGGTGCCTGGCGGCGCTTGTACTCGGCACGGTCGACGAGCGCGATCACGCGGTCGACGTCGGCGGCACGGAAGCCGCGCAGGATCAGCTGCTCGCGCCCGAGGTCGTTCTCGATGTAGCCGTCGAGGATCGGATCGAGCACGGAATAGGGGGGAAGGCTGTCGTCGTCGCGCTGGTCGGGGCGCAGCTCGGCGCTTGGCGGGCGCTCGATGATCGTCGCGGGAATCGGCGGCGCGGCGGCGAGCAGATTCCGGCGCCGTGCCAGCTCGTAGACGCGCGTCTTCGAGCAGTCCTTGATCACGGCGAACCCTCCCGCGGCATCGCCATACAGCGTCGAGTAGCCGACCGACATCTCGGACTTGTTGCCGGTTGTGAGCACGAGCCAGCCAAACTCGTTCGAGAGCGCCATCAGCAGGTTGCCGCGGATCCGCGCCTGCAGGTTCTCCTGCGTGATCCCAGGGGGGCGCCCTTGCAAGAGGTCCGCGAGCGTGTGCTCGTAGGCCAGCATCGCCGGCTCGATCGGCAGCTCGATCACCTCGACCCCCAGGTTCGAAGCGAGCTGCCGGGCGTCGTCCTGGGTCTCGGTGCTCGAATACGGCGATGGCATGATCACCGTGCAGACGCGTTCTGGGCCGAGCGCGTCAACGGCGATGCAAGCGACCAGCGCCGAGTCGATCCCACCTGAGAGACCGAGCACCACACGGCCGAAGCCGTTCTTCTCGACGTAGTCGCGCAGGCCGAGGAGCAGCGCCGCATATACCTCGTCTGAGGGCTCGAGCAACTCGGCGATCGGCCCACCGACGGCGCCGCCCTGCGCTTCGATCGAGCCGTTCGGCAGCCCGATCGCGGCAATCGTCGACACATCAGGTCGCCGGCGTCGTACCGCCGGGCGGTGCCGGGGGTCGCGCAGGCGCAGCGCACGCGGGCCCTCCGGATCGATCGTCGCCACGAGCAGCTCCTCCTCGAATTGCGAAGCTCGGGCGATCACTGCCCCCTCATGATCGATCACCAGCGAATGACCGTCGAACACGAGCTCGTCCTGCCCTCCAACGAGTGCGCAGAACGCCACCGCGGCGAGGTTGTCACGCGCACGCTGGACGAGCATCCGTTCCCGCTCGAGCCCCTTGCCGGCGTGGTAGGGCGACGCGGAGATATTGACCAGGACCGTGGCGCCGGCGAGCGCCTCGTCAGACGCGGGCGGCCCCGGCTCCCAGATGTCCTCGCAGATCGTCAGGCCGACGGTCACGTCGCCAACCGAGATCAGCGATCCCTGCGTCCCGGTCTGGAAGTAGCGGTGCTCGTCGAAGACGCCGTAGTTGGGGAGGAGCATCTTGCGGTAGATCCCTTGTACCGAGCCGTCGGCCAGCACTGCGCAGGTGTTGTACACGTCCTCGGCGAGCTCAGGGAAACCCACCAGCGCGATGATCCCGTGCGCCCTCGCCGCCAAGTGATCGAGCGCGTTGCGCGCATCGCGCAGGAAGTGCTCCTTCAGCAGCAGATCCTCGGGCGGATAACCGGTGATCGCCAGTTCGGGAAACAGCACCAGATGGGCGTGCGCGTCCACTGCGGCGTCGATCCCCGCGGCGATCTTCCGCTCGTTGCCGGCGATGTCCCCGACCGTCGGGTTCATCTGGCACAGCGCTAGTCTCAGGAGGCCAGACACGTCTCAATTATTCCTGCTGCCGGTGGCTCCGTTTCCGAGCCACGCGTCGATGAACTGGCTCAGCACGGTCTCGTCGCGCTCCGTCAAGTTGACGACTCCGGTGATCGAAAGCAGCCTTGTCCACGCGAGCGCCTCGATTCCGTTGATCCCCGGCAGCCGCGCGAGGATGACTGCCTGGCCCGTCTGGGCGAGCGCCGGGCTGAACGCTCCGCCAGCAGATCGGGCCAGCGCCGCGAGGCCCCGCGGGGGCGTCGCGCCCCCGTACATCAGGATGACATCGCCGCTCGCCAGCGCGGTCAGGATCTGGCCGTCGTCGAGGACCGATTCGTCGGACCGCACCGCCGTCGGAACGTGCGCACCGCTCGTTGGCGGGTTCGAGTCATACGCCGGAGGACGTTCGCCGGGCCGTAGCACCCGGTCGCCGAGGTCCCTGAAGATCAAGCCGGGGCCGGAGAGGACCCCGGTCACGCCGGCCTGGTCGCGCGCGGTGAAGTACCCGGACAGCAGCACGATCGCGCCGATCGCGATTACGAACGACACGACTACGATCGCGACGCGCTCGAGCGCCGTGCCCCAGCGGCTCACTCGGGGGTGCCGACCGCTCCGGCGGCGGGCGCCCGCCTCGACCCGGTGCTCTTCGGGTCGGGCACGGTCGCGGCGGCGGCGATCTCCTCGATGCAGGACTCGATCTCCTCCGCGAGCATCTCGACATCGGGTAGCGCATCGAAGTCGGCGGACAGGCCGAAGTTGAGCTGTCCGTTGTAGCTCATGATCGCGATCCCGAGCGCGGTGTTCGTCGCCAGCGGGACCAGCGGGAAGATGGCGTCGAGCTCGTGGCCGAGGAGGTAGAGAGGGAACTGAGGACCGGGGACGTTCGTCACCACAACGTTGAAGAAGCGTTGGCGGGCCTGCAGCCGCGCGGCCTGCGCGACGATCGTGGGTGGCGCGAACCCCGACAGGTGGGTGAGCACCTGGGCGCCGACGGCCTGCCCCGAGTCCTTGATGCCGTGCATCTCGTGGCGAATTCTGAGCAGTCGCTGGATCGGATCCGTCATGCCAACCGGCAGCGGCGCCCACATCGCCGACACCCGGTTACCGAGCGCACCGCGGTCCACATCGGCGCGAACCGATATCGGCACCATCGCCTTCAGGACGACATCGTCGGTCGGATGTCCATGCAGGCGCATGTAACGGCCGAGGGCGCCCGCCACCACAGTCAGGACGACATCGTTGACGGTTCCGCCGGTCGCGTCCTTGATCGCTTTGAACGTATCCAGATCGCCGCGAACCCAGGTGAACCGCCGGTGTGGCCCGATTCGTACGTTGAACGGGCTCGGCGGCGCCGGATTCATGCCCGCCCAGGCCATCGCCCCGACTCCGACCAGCCCCTCGCCGACCCGCCCGGCCAGGTGACGCGGTCCGCGCAGCGCGGCGCGTACGCCGCGGACGATCTCGCCCGGCGCCGTGGCGCGCTCGAGCAGCGCGTCCGCGAGCAGCTGCGACTGGCTTGGCGGCGGTCGCGGGATCCACTCCGCGTCGGGGCCAGTCACCGGCATCGGATCCGGCGCGGCATCGAACAGCACGGTCGCGATATCGACGCCGGAAATCCCGTCCACGAGCGCATGGTGGGTCTTCGACAGCAGCGCGAAGCGGCCGTCCTGCAGACCTTCCACCAGCCACAGTTCCCACAGCGGCCTGGAGCGGTCGAGCGCCTGCGAGAACACGCGGCCCGCGAGCCGCTTGAGCTCGTCCTCGCCGCCGGGTCGCGGCAGCGCCGTATCGCGAACGTGATACCGCGGATTGAAGTGGGGATCGTCCGCCCACACCGGCCGGCCCTGCTCGAACGGGACAAACGCGAGCCGCTGCCGGTAGCGGGGCACGAGATGCAGCCGCGCGACGATCGCCTCGATCAGCTGATCGTGGTCGGGCGCCGGCCCGTCGAAGATCGTGCACGCGCCAACATGCATATGCGCCGAGTCACGCTCCAAATGCAGGAACGATGAGTCGAGGCCGGTAAGCCGATCCGGGTTCGCCACGGTTGGGATTCTTGCAAAGGGCTCGTGTCGCATGACTGACGAGCGACGTGTGGATACTTCCGGCGCCGCGACCCGCTAACCGAGCCGTGGCGAGAAACGTGACTGTGGGTTGCGTTTCGCGCCACGCCCCGCCTGTGTGCGCGAGGTCACACTACGGCGCCCGACAGCGTGTACTCTCCGATCGTCGTTTCATCGACCTGCCGAATCGTCTCTGCCCGGTGCGGGGACGAACGGGGCCCACTCGTGCGGGTGTGTTCTATCCACCAGCACTTCGTGGCGAATCGGCCGCCGGCACAAATCCGGCGGCGACCGTAGCGACGGCGTTCAGAGCCAGAGGTCTGGCCTTGAACGACGCCGGCGAGCCCGTCAGCTGACCCCGTAGGCACCCGGTCGACAGACAAGAGGAGGACCTCGCGATGAGGCCTACAAACATGCGCTGCCCGCGCACGGTACGACTTACCGCGGGCGCGCTGGCAATCGTTGCTCCGACCTCGGCGGTAGCTCTCGCCGCGGGTCAGCCAGACGCCCAGACCACGCTTCAAATCACGCCGGCGTCGAGCCGGCTGCAGTACGGTCAGATGCTGACCGTGACCGGCCTGGCCCCCCGCGCGGACGGCGGGCAGCGACTCGCACTCGAGTTCTCCGGCGCCGGCTCGTCATGGCGCGCGTTGGCCCACACGAAGGTGCATTCCGACGGCGCGTTCCGGCTGCGCGCCCCGCTCACGCGGTCGGGTGCCGTGAGGGTCGCCGCCGTCCCCGCGATCGGCGCTACAGCCGCCGCCAAGCCGATCGGCGCCCCCACACCCGCGGCCGCCACGACCAGCGCCACGACGCGGGCCCTGCCCCCGCTCGCCGCCACCCCGTCCCAGCACGTGGCCGTCGCCGCGAAGCTGGTCGCCGCCAAGGGAGCGATCGACGCTCTGAGTGGCCAGCAGCTCGAGCTCGGCGGCACTCTGCTGCCTCGCCGTGCGGGTCGTCTCGTGCGGCTCCAGGCGTCCGCCCGGGGCGGCTGGCGGACGATCGCCGTGGCGCGCACAGCCGCCAACGGACGCTTCGTTCTGCTGTATCGCTCCGCCGCGACCGGCGAGCAGAGCGTGAGAGTGAGCTTCACCGGCGACTCCGGCAACGCGGCCGTCACCACCGCGAGGCGCGAGCTGGTCCTGTTCGAGCCGGCGGTGGCGTCCTGGTACGACGACGGCGGGAACACCGCATGCGGCTTCCACGCGGCCGACGGGATCGCCAGTAAGGGGCTGCCGTGTGGCACCAAGGTCACCCTCGACTACCACGGGCGGACCGTCGCTGCGGTCGTTGACGACCGCGGACCGTATGTTCCGGGCCGCGAATTCGACCTCGATCAGACCACGGCGTCGGTGCTCGGCTTCGACGGGGTCGACACCGTCGGGTCCTGGGTGCAGCCATCCTCGCAGCCATCCTCGTCTGCGGCACACCATCGGGCGCCGTCTGCCGGGCGGCGTAGGCTCGACCGGGAATGCTCGAGCGCTGCGTCTCCCACCTCGACATGGACGCTTTCTATGTGTCGGTGGAGCTTCGGCGGCGGCCCGAGCTCCGGGGCCAAGCCGTGGTGGTCGCGGGAAGCGGGCCGCGCTCGGTCGTGACGACGGCGTCGTACGAGGCCCGTCGGTTCGGCATCGGCTCGGCGATGCCGGCCGCGCGGGCGCGGCGGCTCTGCCCGGACGCCGTGTTCCTCGAGCCCGACTTCGCCTACTACCGGGCGGCGTCGGCCGAGGTGATGGCGATCATTCGGGCGAATGTCGAGACGGTCGAGGTGATCGGCCTCGATGAGGCCTACCTCGAGCTCACCGGGCTGCCCGCGCCGCACGCGTCGATGCGGAGGATCGTGGCCAGGATCCGTGACGGGACCAGACTTACGGCCTCGATCGGAATCGGGCCGAGCAAGCTGGTCGCAAAGGTGGCGTCCGATGCCGAGAAGCCTGCCGGGTTCGTGGTGCTCACCCGCGAGCAGGCGCGCACTCGATTCGCGGGCTCGCCACCAGGGCTGATCCCGGGAATCGGCCCGAAGACGGCGGAGCGCCTGCACGCGCTCGGGATCGACACGCTCGGCAAGCTCGCCGTCACCCCCGACGAGACGCTCGTAGGACCTTTCGGGGCGCGGCTTGCGGCTGAGCTGCGCCGGCGCGCCCGATTCGAGGACGACGCCCCGGTGACAGAGGAGCGCAAGGTGATCTCCGAGTCTCGTGAGCTGACGTTCGATCGCGACATCGCCGACGGCGCTGAGCTCGAGATCGTGCTCGAGCGCCTCGTCGAGCGCCTGTGCGGCGGCCTCGAGCGCCAGTGCCGCCGCGGTCGGACGATCGGTATCAAGGTCCGGCTCGACGACTTCTCCACCCATACGCGGAGCCGCACCCTTTCCGAGGCCGTCGACTCCGCCGACCGGGTCGGGCCGATCGCGCTCGACCTTCTGCGCCGGTTTGCCGCGCCGCGGCCGGTGCGGCTGCTCGGCGTCAGGGTCGCCGGGCTCGAGCCATCATCCGAGCATGCGGAGGACCAGCTCGTACTACCTTTCTAGCGCGGCGGGACTAGTACAGCGCGGCCGCCAGCCGCCGCCGCGCATCCCGGGCCAATGGGCTGTCGACCCCGAGCGCGTCGAGCACGCCGACCACCACTCGGCGGATGTCGTCGCGCGCGCCGTCAGCCTCGGGCAGCGTCTCGATCAGCAGGTCGAGAGCGCGAGCGTGATCGCCGGCGTCGAGGGCGGCGAACGCGTCGGTGAGGTCTGGGTCGCGCGCGCGCTCGAGCTCGATGCGCGCCGCGAGACCCTGGCCGGCGAAGCTGCCTGGAACTCGCTCGAGCAGCTCGAGAGCCGCTTCGTCTTCCTCACGTTCGTGCAGGATCTGCGCCAGCGGAACGACGGCGTCGGCCCGGGTCGGTTCGAGCTCTACGGCGCGCCGAAGTGATTCCTCGTCCCCATGCGCAAGCAGCTCCTGCGCTTCGGACGGCACCAGCTCATCGAGAAAGCGGTCGACCGCTGCGGGGGGCTGGGCACCGACGAACTCGGACACGATCGTGCCGCCCTTGAATGCCTTCACCGCGGGGATGCCCTGGACGCCGAAAGCGCGTGTGATCGTCGGATTCTCATCGACGTTGATCTTCGCGAGCTCGACCTTTCCCTCGCGTGCGGCGATCGAGCGCTCGAGCACCGGTCCAAGCTGAAGGCAAGGGCCACACCACTCGGCCCAGAAGTCCACGACGACGGGCACGGTCCGCGAGCGCTCGATGACGGCGGTGTCGAAATCCTGCTCGGAGACGTCCATACATGCAGCGTACAACGTGGCAGCATGGGCCTCGCGATGAACGAGATCACGGATGCAGGGACCAAGACTTCGACTTCGCCGGTCGCGGGCAGCGAGCCCTACTACGCCGCGAACCTGCTCGACCGGCTGACGAGCCGCTCGGCACTCCAGGCGCAATATCTCGCGCAGGAGCGGCGCGAGCGCGAGCTGGTGGAGCGCAAACTCGGACTCTCGAGCGGTGACGTGCTGTCGGTCGGCTGCGGATGGAATCCCGGCCGGCACCTGTTCGCGGCGCCCGCCTTCCGCTTGGTCGGGGTCGACGCCGACGCAGCCAAGGTGGCGGGCGTGATCGAGACGGGGCGCGCCGATGAAGCTCACGTCGGACATGCCGGTGCGCTTGCGTTGCCCGACGCGTCGTTCGACGTCGTCCTCTACCGGCTGGTGCTGCACCACGTCGTCTATCAGGGACCGATAGCGCCATGCTTCGAGGAAGCCGAGCGGCTGTTGCGGCCAGGCGGCGTCCTCGTCGCGATCGAGCCGGGGCTGTGGCACCCGATCGGCGCCGCCCTCGCGATCGCGAACCGAATCGGCATCGCGACCGCCATCCACGGCACCCCCGATGACGTGCCGCTGTCCCCCAGAAGGCTCATCGCCGAGGCGCGCGCCGCGCGTCTCGAGCCAGAGCTGCATGCGCTTACATACACATGGAGGCGCCTCCCGCCCCGCGTTCAGCGCGCCCTCGAGCCGCTCGACGGATTCGGCTCGCGGCCACGAGCCGCGTCGTTCGGACACACCTTGCTGCTGCTCGCTCGCAAGCCCACCGCTCGCGGCCAGGACGCCGCCGCCTGATAGGAACCCTGACGTGGCCACCCACGCCGTTCACCGAGCCGGCGTCACGCTGGCGGTGCAGGACACCGGCGAGCAGCCCGGCAACGGGATCCCGATCCTGCTCCTCCACGGGCTGACCGCGACCCACCGTTACGTCGTGATGGGCTCGACCCGGCTCGAGCGCGCCGGCCACCGAGTGATCTCCTTCGACGCGCGTGGGCACGGCGTTTCCTCGCCGGCGCCAGATCCGGCCGCGTACGGTTACGGCGAGCTCGCGCTGGACGCGGTCGCGGTGCTCGACGCCCTCGCGGTCCCCCGGGCGGTCCTGGCCGGCGCCTCGATGGGAGCGCATACGCTCCTGCGTGTCGCGCTCGAGCAGCCTGACCGGGCGGGTGGTGTGGTTGTCATAACACCGGCGTATGAGCCGGGAGACACCGAGAACGAGCTGCGGCTGGCGCGTTGGGATCAGCTCGCGGATGGTCTGCGCTCGGGTGGGGTAGAGGGCTTTCTCGCTGCCTACGGCGAGCCGCGCGTGCCGGCGGCGTGGCGGGACACCGTGTTGGCCGTGATCAGCCAGCGGCTCTCGCTACACAGATATCCAGACGCCGTCGCCGATGCGTTGTCCGCCGTGCCACGCTCGAGCCCATTCGCCACGATCGCGGAGCTTCAGCGCATCAGCGTGCCCGCTGCGATCGTCGCCAGCGCAGACGAGGCGGACCCGGAGCATCCGCAGGCTGTTGGCGAGGCTTACGCGAACGCGATCCCCGGCGCGCGCCTGATCACCGACGAGCCAGGGCGCTCGCCAGTGGCATGGCAGGGGAGCCAGCTCTCGGCGGTGATCGCTGAGGTTGCGGCCGACGCGGGGGGGAACGAACGTTGAGTCGAGGGCCCATAACATCAAGCGCCCGACCTGCACTGTCGAGAACGGAGTATGGGAGCGCACGGAAGCGCGATCTGCATGCCCACGGAGGGCTCCGGTGCAAGCGGTCGTCAGAGTTCTTGACGGCTGTCTCCAACAGTTGGCCGGGGGCGCGGCCGGGGAGCATCGGGGCCGTCCGTGGCAGTGCAGTCGGCTAGCGGTCGCACGCCGCTCCCTCGGAAGCTCGGAATCCGAGACGGGGACCGGCTCGCGCTGCTGAGAGCTCCGGACGGATTCGATCGGACGCTCGGCGAGCTTCCGCCCGGCGTCTCGGTGCGCCGACGGGCGCGAGGCCCGCTTGAGGTGATCGTCGCTTTCGTGCGCTCTCGCGACGAGCTCGACCGGGGCCTCAGTGGGTGGCGGGCTGCACTTGCTCCGGCGGGTGGTCTATGGATCGCGTGGCCGAAGCGGAGCTCCGGGGTCCTGACCGACCTCAGCGATACCGCGGTCCGCCGGGCGGGTCTCGCGATCGGGCTTGTCGACAACAAGGTGTGCGCGATCGACGCCACCTGGTCGGCGCTGCGGTTCGTCTCTCGAAGAGCCGTGCACTAGCATCGCGACCGTGACGACCGCCCAGGACTCCGGATCCGACATGCCGACCACGATCGCCGAGGTGATCGCGCGGATGGAGCAGATCGATGCTGCACTGCCGCGCAAGGACGGGGTCGCAGACTTCAACCGCCTGTATCTGCAGGTGACCAAGGCCGTGGACACGGCGACGGCAGGCGTCACGTTCGCGAAGCCTGCCTTCACCGAGCGGCTGGACGTCGTGTTCGCGAGCCTCTACTTCGCCGCGGAGTCAACGATCGAATCCGGCGCAACGTGCCCCGTGGCGTGGCGACCGCTGGTCGAGGAGCGCTCAGCTGATCGCGCCCCGATCCAGTTCGCGATCGTCGGCATGAACGCGCATATCAATCACGATCTGCCGATGGCGGTCGTGCAGACCTGCGAGGAGCTCGGCCTGGCGCCCGACAACGGCAGTCCGCAGCACGCCGACTACCAGCGGGTCAACACGCTGCTCGGACAGGTCGAAACCCAGGTCGCCGGCTGGTATGAGACGGGCCTGATCGGCGACATCACCGACGTCACCCCGAAGGACGTCGACAACGCGCTGGCGATGTGGTCGATCGTCGATGCTCGCGATCTCGCCTGGCACCACGCCCGGCAGCTCTGGCAGCTGCGTCACGCTCCGGTGCTCGCCGACGCGTACTGCGATGTGCTTGCGCGACTGGTCGAAATCTCAGGACGCGGGGTCCTGGTCTAACGGCCGCCCCTGCGGTCCGCCAGACCCCCGAGCGATTCTCAGGGGCCTGGCGGGGGCGGGGGGCCAGTGCAGTAAGGGGCTAGTGCAGCAGCTTCAGGGTGTTGTCGCCGTCGTCGACGTAGTAGATGCCGGTCCCGGCCGAGTTCACAACCAGGCCGAATAGCGAGCCGGCGCCCGTCTTCTTGTCGGCTGTTCGCGCGGTCAGCTGCTTGCCGGCGGGGGTCGTTTCGACGATGTTCCCGTTGCCGGCGTTGGCGCTCAGGATGTCGCCGTTCGGTGCCAGGGTCAGACCGAGTGGCTGGACCAGCTTGCCGCCGACCGACACGGTCCTGCCGCCATCCGCGGCGGGTGTCGTTCGCGTCATCGCCTGCGGAATCGCGGCGATCCGGTTGTCGAGCGTGTCGGCCAGATATAGCGTCCCGTCCGAGGCGAGCGCGACTCCGGTCGGGCCGATCACGAGCGCGTTCGGATCGTCGCGCCACGGGATCCGGTTGGCGATCACCGTCTCACTCAGGACCTTCGGCGGCTCGCCTGTACCGGACTGGACGGTGATGCGCAGCACCGTCGAGTTCTTGATCGTGTGTACGCCCGCGGCGGCTCCGCCGTTCAACGCGTTGCTGACGAACAGGGTGGTCGTACTGCCGTGTGTGATCGAGGTCATGTCCCAAGGCCCGGCGATCTTGGGCCCGGCGATCGTGCTTACGGGCTTGCCGCTGCTGTCGAGGACGATCAGGCACCCCAGCCGTGCCGTCGCCGACTTGCCATTGGTGGTCGGCAGGCTTCCGACGACGACGTATCCACCGGGCAGCACACTGAGGGCGGTCGTGAGTCCGACGCCGCCAGGACAGGCTCCAGGGAGCGTGCGGGCAGTGATCGTGGAGAACAGGGACCGCTTGCCGGCAGGCGAGACCTCGACGATGGTGGTGCCGGTGCCCTGGTTGTTGGCCTTGTCGTTGAAGTTACTTATCAGCAGGTCGCCGGCCTCCAGCTTGCCGATCGAGTCCGACAGCAGCACGATGCCGTAAGGGTTGACATCCCCGTTCGCGGGGACGGTGGAGGCCACCGTCGATACGGTCTTGAGGGGCACGAGGAATGCCGTGTTCGTCGTCGCCGCGGCGGTCGTCGCCGGCGCGCTCGGGGTTGCCGTAGCCGCGGCGCTCCGGTATTGGCTGGAGGTGCTCGTGCTGGTGCTCGAGCCGCCGCAGCCGGCCACTGCGAGCGCCATGATCGGGGCTGCCAAGATCAGTTTCTTCCTGCTCACTGATGATCCTCTCGGTTGGCGAGCCGTCACTTGGGACGAACTCGCAGAATCGGCTGAAGCAGGGCGCTTAACCAAACCCTGCTGCAGCTGATGACGCCCGGGCGTGCGGGTTCCTTCCCGAGCTCCGGTTGCGAGCGTTCTCGCCCGCAACCGGAGACGGGATGCCCGGCCGCGTTCAGCTGACGACGAGCGTCCCG
>Ga0302325_10003097_pt1 | contig 39602 bp, 24 predicted proteins | sample Palsa_T0_2_FD_201948 | JGI IMG/M metagenome (GOLD analysis project Ga0302325, IMG submission 201948) | Peat permafrost microbial communities from Stordalen Mire near Abisko, Sweden - Palsa_T0_2 | ecosystem: Environmental > Terrestrial > Soil > Palsa > Peat permafrost | place: Sweden: Abisko...
GGCCCGGGGCGGGTCGTAGCGCGACTGAACGGCGAGAGGAGCGGCCGGCCTGCGCTCGGCGGTCGCGCTCATCGCGCAGCCCGCGCGGCCTCGGCCTGGCGCGCGCGCTCGGCCCGTCGCGCGGCGCGGTGGGCGTCGAGCGCCTCCTGCCAGGGAGCGAGGCCCGCGAAGGCGGCGGCGGCCGCGCTTTCGGGCCGGTGGGAGAGAATCTCGTTCAAGCGCCGCTCCACCTCGGCGTCGGCGGCCGCGAGCACACGCCGGCCCTCGGGCGTGAGGGCGTGCCTAACCCGCCGCCGGTCCTCGGCGTCGTGATCGCGCTCGACCAGGCCGCGGGCCACGAGCCCGTCAACCACCCCGGTCACGCTCGGTCGGCTCACGGCAAGCTTGTCAGCCAGCGCCGACGCTGCCTCCTTGCCCTCGCCGAGAAGGATCAGCAGCCGGTACTGAGCCAGGCTGATGTCCGCGGTGGCGGCGGCGAGCTCGACCTGGCGGGCGAGCCGGGCCAGGGTCCGGCCGGGTGCTTCGGGAGGCATATCATTAGGGTACCGAAGTAATGGGGGCGGGCGCGGCGCGCGCTCGAACCCTCAGCCCGTGTTGCGCAGCCCGCTGGCAATACCGTTGATGGTGAGCAGGCTGACGCGGCCGAGCTGGTCGTCGACCGCGCCGGCGCGGAGGCGGCGCAGGAGCTCGAGCTGGACGAAGGAGAGGGGCGCCACGAAGGGGCCGCGGCGGTCGATCGAGGCTTGGAGCACGGGCTGGTGGTCGAGCAGGCGCTCGGAGCGCAGGACCAGCCCCAGCTCGTGCTCGGAGCGCTCGAGCTCGTCGGCGAGCTCGCCCCAGATGCGGTCCCGCATCGGAGCGTCCTCCCACAGCCGCGTATAGCGCTCAGCGATCCCGGCGTCGGCCTTGGCGCAGGCCATCTCGGCGTTCAGGAGCAGGGTGGCGAAGAAAGGCCACTCGACCGCCATCTCCCGCAGGAGCTCGATTCCGTGGCGCTCGCGGGCGGCCGCGAGCGCGGTGCCGAGGCCCAACCAGGCGGGCAGGACGATGCGCGACTGGGTCCAGGCGAAGACCCACGGAATCGCCCGCAGGTCGTCGATGCCGCCGTCGGGCCGGCGCTTGGCCGGGCGCGACCCGAGCCTCAGGCGCGAGATCTCGTCGACGGGCGTGACCGCCGAGAAGAAGCGGACGAAGTCGGGGTCGTCGTGGACGAGCGCGCGGTAGGTCCGCTCGGAGTTCGCGGACATCTCCTCCGTCACCTGCTCGAACACGGCGCGGCGCTCGGAGGTGGGGCGCAGGCCGGCGGTCAGCGTAGCGCTGGCGGCGAGCTCGAGCTCGCGATGGGCGATCTCGGGAACGCCGTACTTGGCGGCCAGGACCTCGCCCTGCTCGGTCATCTTCAACCGCCCCTGGACGGTGCCCGGGGGCAGTGCGTAGATGGCGGCGTTGGTCGGCCCGCCGCCGCGCCCCACCGCGCCCCCGCGACCGTGGAAGAACACCCACGTCGCGCCGTGGCCGGCGATGACCTCGGCGGTGCGGACCTGGGCTCGGTAAGCGCCCCAGCCCGAGGCCACGTAGCCGACGTCCTTGTTCGAGTCCGAGTAGCCGATCATCACCTCCTGCTCGTCCCCCACCGAGCGCAGCGCCGCCCGGTAGACGGGCTCGGAGAGGAGCGCGTCCATCGTCGCCGGAGCGGCCTCGAGGGTCGCTCCCGCCTCGAACAGGGGCACGACGCGGAGCAGGGCGGCCTCGCCTCCGGCGCGGCTCAGGCTCGTCTCCTTCATCAGGAGCAGCACCTCGAGGAGATCGGCCGGGCTCTCGGTCCCCGAGACGATGTAGGTCTCCACCGCGCCGCGATGGTCGCCCTCGAGCGCCTTGCGGAGCATCCGGAAGGTCTCGACGGTCTCGCGCGTTGAGGCCGAGAAGCCACCGATGTCGGCGGGGATCAGGGGCCGGCGATCGGCGATGTCTTTGGCCAGGCGCGCGATCCGCTCGGACTCGGGGAGGCCCGAGTAGTCCTCGCAGATCCCGAGCGCGGCGTAGATCTCGTGCAGCGACCGGCGGTGGATGCGCGCGTGCTCGCGAATGTCCAGACGCGCGAAATGGAAGCCGAAGACCTCGACCTGGCGGATCACGTCGTGGAGGTCGCCGGCCGCCGTGAGCGAGCCGCCGCCCACGCACAGGGACCGCTCGACACTGCGGAGATCGCTGAGGAGCTCGGCGGGCTCGGCGTACTCGCCCGGCTCGTGGCGGCGCGTGGCTCGCACGCGCTCGCGTACGAAGGTCAGCGCGCGGCGGTAGGGCTCCTCGGGATTGATCGCTGCCAGGTGAGCGGCGAGGTCGGGATAGAGCTCGCTTCCGGCCGCGAGAATCGGCTCGAGCCCTCCCGCGTGGCCGCTGATGCGGTCCGAGAGCGACAGGCGGCCGGCGAGGAGCTCGATGCGCTCCTGGAGGAAGCGCAGGCACATCATGCGCATGAGCTCGAGCGTCTCCACCGTGGTCTCGGGTGTGACGTTGGGGTTCCCGTCGCGGTCGCCGCCGATCCAAGAGCCGAAGTTGAGCAGGGGCGGAACCTCGATCTCGTCGTCCGGGTAGTACTCGGCGAGCGCCCGCTCGAGATCGCGATACACGCGCGGGACGGTGTCGGCGATGGTGGTGATGAAGTGGACCAGGCCACCGCGGACCTCGTCGAGCACGGTCAGGGAGATGGCCCGGAGCTCGTCCGATCCCCACAGCTCCTGGACCGTGGCGAGGAGCTGGCCGCGCGCGTCCTCGACGTCGGCGTTGGGGCGCTCGTCGAGCTCGCGCAGGACCCGGAAGATGCGCGCGAGCTTCTCCAGCGTGGTGCGCCGTCGCGCCTCGGTGGGGTGGGCGGTCATGACCAGACGGAGCTCGGCGCGGCGCAGGAGCACCTGGAGCTCGGGCGCCGTCGTCCCGCCCCGCGCGAGGCTGGCGATCGCCTCGCGCAGCGAACCGCGGCGCGGCTCCGGGGCCTCGGCGAGATCCCGGCTGCGCAGCCGCCGGACGCGGTCGTTGTCCTCGGCCAGGTTCACGAGCTGGAACCACCGCGTGAGCGAGCGCACGAGCAGCTCGCTGCGGTCGAGATCGAGCTCGGAGACGAGCTCGGCCAGACGATCGGCAGCGTCGCCGCCGTCCTCCTGCGCGGCACGGCTGAGCGCCACGGCGCGATTATGGAGTTCGAGCGCCGCTTCGCCGTCGCTGCGCCGGACCACCTCGTCGAGGACCTCGGTGAGCAGGGACTCGTCGGCATCGAAATCGCGTCCTGAAGCTGACTCGGCGCCGGGCACGGGAGGCATGGTCACAGCCCCGCGCTGTGCGCGTCGTCCCGTGCGGCCGCCGGACGTTCGCACGTCCGCGGGCATGTTCTCAGTCCCGGCGCGCGACTCCAAACGGAGTCCCCTCCGAGTCCTTGCAGATCGCCCAGCGCTCGCCCGGGTGCACCACGCTTCCGCCGAGCGCCTGCACCTGCTCGAGGGTCGCGGCGACGTCGCTCACCGCGAAGTAAGGGAGCGAGAAGGTGTCACCGGGTCCGGTCCCGCGCTCGTGGACGCCGACCTCGACGCCGGCCTCGGAGTGAGTCTGCCAGCCCCGTCCCTCCCCGTCGCTGCGCTGGCCGAGCTCGACGCCGAGGAGCGCGGCCCAGAAGCGCCGGGCGCGTTCGGGGTCGTCGGCGGGGAACTCGAGTAGGGAGAGTGGCGGAGTGCTCATGCTCTGGACGATAACGCCGCGGGCCCTCGGCGCGCGTGACTATTTCAAGGCGTCGAGGACGATGAGCTTGTCGTCGGCCGACAGGACCGGGTCGTCGCCGACGCCGAGATCGACGTGGCCGTCGCGCGCGATCCCGAGCACGAGCGAGCCCGCGGTGGCCCGCGCCTCGCTGAGCCGGTGCGAAACCAGCGCCTCGTCGACGGCCTGCTCGCTGAGCCGGTAGGTCGAGGTGTCGACGAGCTGGAGGAGCAGGTCGCCCGCCTCGGGGGTCTCGAGGCTCTTGGCCAGGGTGTGGCCGACGAGCTCGTCGCTGGCCAGCGTGTGGGTGACGCCGAGCTCCTGCAGGGCGCGGGCGACGCGGGGCGACTGGGTCAGCGCGTACACCTCGAGATCGGGCGCGAGGCTGTGGATGGCCACCGCGATGACGAGGGTGTCCGAGTCGTCGGTGCAGGCGATGAGCGCGCGGTTGGCGCGCGCCGGCTGGCTGCGCTGGATGATGCCGTCGTCGCACGGGTCTCCGACCACGAGCTCGAAGTCTTGACGTTGGACCCCGGCGGGCTTGGCGGGGGCGACCAGGACCACGTCGTCACCGGCGCGCTGGAGCTCCTCGAGCACGTGCGCGACGACGGGATGAGTGCCGTACACAAGCGTGTAGGGCTGCGGGGGCAGGCGAGTGTCCATTCCGAGAAGCCTCCTGATGCGCGCGACCGCGGCGGCGCCGGCGACGAGGGCGAAGACGGCCGCGACGATCGGGATCGTGGTGAGCATTACCCCGGCCGCGATCACGCGACCGGCGGTGTTGTGGGGGGTGACGTCGCCGTAGCCGACGGTGGTCGCGGTCGTGATCGCCCAGTACAGGGCGACGCCGTAGCTGATGTGCTGAGTGATCGAGAAGAGGGCGGCCCCGATGAGGACGATGAGAACGGCGAGCGCGATCAGCGCGACCTCGCGGTAGCGGTTCAGAGGGCGCAGGAAGCGCCGGACGGTGAGGAAGATCGGCATGCGCAGGCGGCGGCGACCGGGGACCGGTCACCCGCCAGGGCGAACCCTACGGGGTCACGGGCACGTTCGGCCGGCGCCCGGCGGCGAGAAGCCGGTCGTGGACGAAGGCGAGCTTTTCGATCACCGTGGGGGCGAGGGTGAAGGGATATAGGTCCTCGTGTCCCATGCTCCGGTTGATGGCGTTGAGCGCGTAGGTAAGCGGCAGCCAGTCGGCGACGATGGCCCCGAAGGGGCGGTCGGTGGCTTCGGGCGCGGGGACGGAGGAGAGCGAGCCGTCCTGGGCCGAATCGGGTCCGGACACAGCTAGCCCGAACGCCGCCGCGGTCTCGAGCGTGTCGTCGATATGGAGGCAGTGGGCGAAGGTCTCCGCCCAGTCCTCCCACGGGTGCATGGTCGCGTAGGAGCTGACGTGGCGAGCGCGCCAGTCAGACGGTGGTCCCTGCTCGTAGTGGCGCTGGAGGGCCTTGTCGTAACTGATGCGGTCGTCGCCGAAGAGCGACCGCGCGCGCTCGAGCTCGCCCGCCCGCTCGACGAGCAGGGGCCAGTAGTAGTGGCCGATCTCGTGGCGGAAGTGGCCGAGCATGGTGCGGTAGGGCTCGCCGAGCTCGGCGCGGCGCTGCTCGCGCCGGGCGTCGTCCGATTCGGCCAGGTCGATGGTGATCACGCCGTCGTCGTGACCGGTGACGACAGGTCCCGTGCGACTCGAGCGCAGGTCGAAGGCGAGGTCCTCACCGATCGGCAGGCCGCGGTCGAGGAGCTGGAAGATCAGCCGCCGCTTCGCCCCCTCGGCCTTGGCAAAGGCCACGAGGCCGTCGGGATCGTCGTCGCCCGGCCGCGTGCGCGTCAGCCTGCAGCTGCGGCACAGGGGCCCGGGGTCGCCCTCCTCGAGCACCCAGTTGCACTGGGCGAGCACGGTGTTCGCGCACGGACGCAGCCCGGAGGCGCTCGGGTCGAGGACCACGATGTCGAGCCGCGAGGGCACGAACCCGAGACGGGAGGAGCAGCGCAGGCAGCGGCTGTTCTCGAAGAAGAGAAGCTGCCCGCAGGTGCCACAGGTGAACGCGCGCATGCCCTGAGGCTATACCGCGATCGGCGGGCCGCTAATCGGCGAGCGCGACGACGTCGACGAGGACGCGCAGGCTCTCGGTCTTGCCCTTGGTGTAGATGACGCCGTTCAGCGGCGGCACGTCGCTGTAGTCGCGGCCATAGGCGGTCACCACGTAGCGGCTGCTCACGAGCTGGTCGTTGGTCGGATCGACATCGAGCCAGCCGCCGTCGGGCACGAGGACCGAGAGCCAGGCGTGGGAGCCGTCGACCCCGCTGAGCTTGGCGCGGCCGGGCGGCGGGTTGGTCTCGAGGTAGCCGCTCACGTAGCGGGCCGGCAGCCCGAGCGAGCGCAGGCAGGCGATCCCGACGTGGGCGAAGTCCTGGCAGACGCCCTCGCGCTGCTCGAACACCTTGGCCAGCGGCGTGGTCACCGAGGTCGATCCCGGCGCGTAGGCGAAGTCGGCGTGGATCTGCGAGCACAGCGCCGTGACCGCCTCGAGCAGGTGCCGGCCCGGCGTGAACGACACGCCGGCGTACTCTCGGTAGGCGTCCGAGACCTCGACGAGCGGCGAGTCGAGGACGAACTGGGCGGCGTCAACGGGGTCGGCCACGCGTCCGGCGTGGACCGCGTCGCGCGCTTCCTCCCACGCGCGCTGGCCGAAGAGCGACAGCTCGTCGGGCCGTTCGTCGACCTCGACCACGCTCGAGGCGGTCACGGTCAGGGCGCGGTGGGGGTGGTGGATGGCCACGTAGACGACGCGGTTGCCGAAGAAGTCGGTGCGCTCGCGGTAGTCCTCGGGCGTAGGGGTGACGATCACCTCGGCGCTGCGACAGTGCTGGCCCGGCAGGTCGCGGGGGAGGAGGTGGAGCTGGCTGTAGCTCGAGGAGACGTCGCGCTCGTACTCGTACTCGGTGCGATGGGTGACGCGGTAGGCCATGGTCATCTCACGCCGCCCTGCCGATCGAGGGGTCGGTCCCCGCCGGTCCGACGAGCGAGACGACGGGCACCAGGTGGGTGAAGTGAGCGCGGTCGACGGCGTCGGCGGCGAGCAGGAGCTGCTCCTGGATCTGGCCCAGGAAGGCATCGAGCGCGGACCTGCGCCCATCTTCCTGCTCGATCGCGAGCGCGGCCAGATCGGCGAGGTGGAGCGCGGTCGAGGCCTCGAGCACGAGGCGCTGCTCCTCGCGCATCCGCCGCTCGGAGGACGGGATCGGGAGGGCGTCGAGGTCGTCGGTCAGACGCTCGAGCTGGTAGGCGAGCGAGCGCGGGTTGCCGGGGTCGAGGAGCAGGAGGTCGAGCAGGGTCTCGAGCTGCGCCTGGGAGCGGTAGCGGAAGCGGTAGGTGATGATGCTCTCGGCGGCCGTGAGCACCGATTCGAGCACGAGGCTGTCGGTGGCGGTGCCGCGCGCCTGGGTCACGGTGGCGCGCAGGAGCGAGAGGAGCTGGATGCTCCGCTCGATCCGGCGGCCGGCGTCCATGAAGCGCCACCCGAGGTCGCGCACCATGCTCTCGACCCCGAGGCCGCCGAGCGCGAGCAGGCTCTGCATGACCTGCTGGAGCGCGCCCTGGACGTGCGCCTGCTGGTCGGCCATGGGACCCTTGAGCTCGGAGATCGCGCGGTCGAGCGGTCCGACCACCAGCCACGTATCGCGCGAGAGCTGGTCGCGGACCGCGTAGGCGGCGTCGATCAGCGACCTGACCGCGTGGGCGAGCGCTCCGGGGCGGTGGTAGTTGACCACGAGGTCGAGGAGCTCCTGCTCGGGGGAGGCCAGCCGCTCCTGGTAACCGTCGCCGAGGAAGCCGGGGTAGGTGCCGGTGATCTGCGTCACGGCCACGAGGAGGGCGCGAAGCGAGGCGATCCCCGCCGGGTTGGTGCTGCCTTGGAAATCGCCCCGGCGGTCGTCGATGGTCCGGAGCAGCCGGGTCACCGCCTCGGCGCGCTCGGCGTAGCGGCCGAGCCACCACAGGTTCTCGGCCGCCCGTGAGGGGATCGAGGACATGGGGTCGATGCCCTCGACCGCGGGCCCGGACTGGAGCCAGAAGCCGGTCAGGCGCTCGGGCTCGGAGGCGAGCACCCAGGTGTCCTTGGCGATGGCACCGGCCTGATTGGAGATGCGGCCGTTGCCGCCGTTGGGGGCGACCCGTGTGAGCCCGCCCGGCATCACCACGTAGGAGTCCTTGCGGGCCACGGCGAAGGCCCGCATCACGCTTCGGCGCGACTCGAGGCCGTTGGGGGTGAGGGTGGGGGCGCAGGACATCGCCAGCGCCTCCTGACCGACCCAGGCGAAGGGCCGGTGCTCGATCCGATGCCTGAGCTCGTCGAGCTCAGCCGCCGAGCACTCCCATCCGAGCACCGATCCCGCGCCGGCCTCGCGCGAGACCGGGCGCAGGATCAGGCTCTCGAGGTGTGCGAGCACGTAACGACGCCCCTCCTCCTCGCCGCACCACCAGGTCGGCACGCTCGGCAGGCGCAGCGGCGTCCCCAGCAGGTGCTCGCTCAGGCGCGGCAGGAAGGTCATGAGCGCAGGGCTCTCGAGCACGCTCGACCCCAGGGTGTTGACCACCGAGACCGATCCGCCCCGCGCCGCCTCGACGAGGCCGGGGACGCCGAGCTGAGAATTGGGCTTGAGCTCGAGGGGATCGCAGTACCAGGCGTCGACGCGACGCAGGATCACGTCGACAGGCTCGACCTGTCCCACCGACCTCATCCACACGCGGCCGTCCTTCACGGTCAGGTCCGACCCCTCTACAAGCGAGTAGCCGAGCGAGGAGGCGAGGACCGCGTGCTCGAACGCAGTCTCGTTCCACGGCCCCGGGGTGAGGACCACGATTCGCGGGTCCTCGACACCGGGCGGCGCCACTTCCTGGAGTGCGACGCGCAGGGAGCGGAAGAAGGGCGCGAGCCGGTGCACCTGGGAATCGCGGTACAGGCTGGGGAGGACGCGCGAGATCACCGTGCGGTTCTCGAGCGCATAGCCCGAGCCCGACGGCGCCTGGGCGCGATCGGCGATGACCAGGCAGCGCCCATCCTCGTCGCGCCCGAGATCGGCGGCGTAGCTGAAGAGCTGCTGGGTGCCGGGGAGCCGGATCTGGTCGCACTGGCGAAGGAACCCCTCGTGCCCGAACACGACCTCGGCGGGCAGGACCCGACGCCGGAGCAGCTCCCGGGGTCCGTAGAGATCCTCGAGCACGAGGTTGAGGAGCTCGGCGCGCTCGATCACCCCGGTCTCGATGCCCTCCCACTCCCGGCTGCTCACCACCGTGGGCACCGGGTCGAGGAGCCAGCGCCGGCCCGGGCGCGGAGACTCCTGGTAGGAGTGGTAGATGACGCCGTCCTGGTCGAGCAGGCGGGTGGCCTCCTCCTGGCGGCGCAGGAGCTCGCCGACCCCGAGCTCGGCGAAGGCCTCGGCCAGGTGAGCCCAGTGCGGGCGCGGCTCGCCCGCGCCGTCGACCATCTCGTCGTAGCAACCGGGCAGGGGCCGGTAGGAGGGCAGGGGATGAGGGGCGGCGCTCGTCATGGGCTCTCGGAGCCGGCCTCGTTCGCGCTGGGCCAGTCTCTGACCCGACGGAGATCGAGGGTCCGAGGGTATTCCCCTGTGCGGCGGATCTCAGCGACCTCGATCCGCCCGGGGGTGTGTCCCGTGGGCTGGAACCGGATCGCGCGGCGCGCCTCGGCGTCCTTGGCGTTGACCGGGAGGCGCCGGTAGGCGACGCCTCCGGGATGCACAACGTGATAGGTGCATCCCCCCACCGAGCGGCTGCTCCAGCGATCGACGATGTCGAAGATGAGGGGGGTGTGGACCCCGATCGTGGGGTGCAGGCTCGAAGGCGGCTGCCAAGCCCGGTAACGCACCCCGCCCACGTAGGTGCCGGGCGTGTCGGTGGGCTGGATGGGCACGGGGACGCCGTTGCAGGTCACGGCGTAGCGGGACTCGGCCACGCCGTCGAGGCGGACCTGGAGGCGCTCCAGGGAGGAGTCGACGAAGCGCGAGGTCGTCGCCGCGAGCTCCTCGCCGAGCACGTTCCACGGCTCGATCGCCGCCCGCAGCTCGAGCGTGATCCCGTCGACGTTGACCACGCCCAGGAGCGGGAAGCGGAACTCGAGAAAGGGCTCGAGCCACGCCTCCTCGAAGGCGAAGCCGTGGCCGTCGAGATCGGCGACCACCGAGCGGATGTCGAGCGCCACCCACCACGGGAGCAGGAAGCGGTCGTGGAGCTCGGTGCCCCAGCGCACGAGCTCGTGGGCGTAGGGCTCGGCCCAGAAGCGCGCGACGAGGGCGCGGACGAGCAGGGCCTGGACGAGCGCCATCTGCGGGTGCGGAGGCATCTCGAAGCCGCGGAGCTCGATCACGCCCAGGCGTCCTTGCTCGCTGGCGGGATTGAAGAGTTTGTCGATGCAGAACTCGGCGCGGTGGGTGTTGCCGGTGAGATCGGTGAGCAGGTGGCGCAGGAGGCGGTCGACCTGCCAGGGCGGCGCCGGCCCGTCGGCGCTCAGGCGCTCGAGCTCGGCGAAGGCGATCTCGAGCTCGTAGAGGCTCTCGTGCCGGCCCTCGTCGATCCGCGGCGACTGGCTCGTGGGGCCGACGAAGCGCCCCGAGAAGAGGTACGAGAGGGCGGGATGGTGCTGCCAGTAGGTGAGCAGGCTGCGCAGCAGGTCGGGCCGGCGCAGGAGCGGGCTGTCGGCCGGGGTCGGACCCCCGAGGGTGAGGTGACTACCGCCCCCCGTGCCCGTGTGCGTGCCGTCGAGCCTGAATTTCTCGGTGATCAGGCCGAGCGCACGCGCCTCCTCGACGATCTTCTCCGTGCGCCCGGCGAGCTCGGGCCAGGAGGCGCTGGGATGGATGTTCACCTCGATCACCCCGGGGTCGGGAGCGACCACGAAGTGCATCCCCCGCGTATCGGCCGGGGGCGGGTAACCCTCGACGACGACCGGGACCCCGGTGGTGGCGGCGACGTCCTCGATCACCCCGATGAGCTCCACCGCGTCGCCGAAATCGCTCACCGGGGGCAGGAAGACGTGGACATGCCCGTCGCGGAGCTCGACGCACAGCGCGGTGACGGGCGGCGGCTCGGTGATCTTCGCGGGCGCGACCTGAGCGGCGCCCGCGGCCCCCCCGGCCCCCGCGGCCGCCGCGGCCCCCGCGGCCGCCGGGAGGTCCGGCACCGCTCGGAAGAGCGAAAGCGCCGGATCGCCGGGGGGCGGCGTCCAGGTGAGCGCGGCGAGGGGGAGACGCAAGCCGACGGGGGAGTCGCCGGCGACCAGGAACAGGTGACCGCGGCGCAGGTGCCAGCGGCCGGTCGACCAGCCCGGATCGCCCGGATCACGGTGCAGCGGCATCGCCCACCCCCGGGGCCGTCCACGCTCCGCGTCGAGGTCGGCCACGATCGCGGCGCGCGCGTCGGGGAGGGCGATCCCGGCGTCGGCGGGATCGAGTCCCGGAGGCGGCGGAGGGTCGCCGCCCGGGAGCCGGGCCTCCGTCCACAGGCGCCCGAGCGGGTCCTCGTAGGCCGGGTAGCGGACCTCGGCGGGGAGCCCGAGGGCATCCGCCAGCGCTGCGGCGATGCGGGCAGCGTCCTCGTCGGTGGCCGCTCCCGGCTGGGTCGGGTCGGCGAGGAGTGCGGGGTCGCGCCACAGCGGCTGCCCGTCGGCTCGCCAGTGCACGCCGATCTGCCAGCGCGGGAGCGCTTCGCCGGGATACCACTTGCCCTGGCCGTGGTGGAGCAGCGCCCCGGGCGCGAAGTCGGCCGCGAGGCGCTCGGCCAGAACCCGCGCCAGCGCCTCCTTCTCTCCTCCCACCGCCGCCGTGTTCCATTCCGGCGCCTCGGGGTCGGCGGCGGACACGAAGGTGGGCTCGCCCCCCATGGTGAGCCGGGCGTCTCCGGCCTCGAGCTCGGCGTCGACGGCACGCCCGAGCGCGTCGATGCGCTCCCACTGCTCGGCCGTGTAGGGCGCCGTGACCTTGACCTCCTCGTGGATTCGCCGGACCACGTTCGAGTACTCGAGCGTGCTCTGCGCCGGCGCCGTGGTGCCCTCGATCGGCATCGCGTCCCCGGGCTGCGAGGTCGAGGCGAGGGGAATGTGGCCCTCGCCGGTGAGCAGGCCCGAGGTCGGGTCGAGGCCGACCCACCCGGCGCCGGGGATGTACGCCTCGGCCCAGGCGTGGAGGTCGACGGAGTCGGCCCGTACGACCGGATCGCCGTCGCCCGGAGAAAGCGCTTGCGCTTTCTCCAACGGACGAGCTTGCTCGTCCGCCGCCTCCGCCTCGCCCATCTGAACCAAGTACCCCGACGCGAAGCGCGCGGCGATCCCGAGCCGTCTGAGGATCTGGACCAGGAGCCAGGCGCTGTCGCGGCACGAGCCGAGCGTGCGCTCGAGCGTCTCCTCCGGCGTGAGCACGCCCGGCTCCATCCGGACCGAGTAGGCGACGTCATCGCGCACGCGCCGGTTGAGGTCGACGAGGAAGTCGATCACGGGGGTCGGCGTCCGGGGCACGGCGGCGACCCAGGCGTCGAGGAGGGGGCCGTCAGCGTCGAGGGTCAGGCACGGGGCGAGGTCATGGGCGAGCGACTCCCGGTACTCGAAGGGCCACTCGCTGGCGGCCTCGTCGACGAAGAAGTCGAACGGGTTGATCACGGTCATGTCGACCACGAGGCTGACGGTCACCGTGAGCTCGCGGGTGGGCTCGGGGAAGACGAACCGGGCCAGGTGATTCCCGAACGGATCCTGCTGCCAGTTGACGAAATGCTCGTCCGGAGTGACCCGGAGCGAATAGGCGAGGATCGGGGTGCGGCAATGGGGGGCGGGCCGCAGACGGACCACGTGCGGCCCCAACCGCACGCGACGCTCGTAGCGGTAGACCGTCCGGTGCTCGATGGCGAGTCGGGTGCTCACGTGCGCCTGGCCAGCTGATGATACGGCCAGACCGAATATCCTGACTACGAATGGATCTCGAGCTCGCCGTGCGCTCCCGGCGCACGCACAAGGTCTTCGGCCCCGAGCCCGTCGATCGCGCCACCCTGGAGGAGCTCTTCGACCTCGCGCGCTGGGCGCCCAATCACAACCTCACGAACCCCTGGCGCTTTCACGTTCTCGGACCGCAGGCCCGCGCCGCGCTCGAGGAGGCGGCCGAGGCGGACAAGCCGGGATCCGGGGTGAAGCTGCGCCGGGCCCCGACGCTCATCGTCCTCGCGGCGGTGCGCGAGAGCGATCCCTCGCAGGACCGCGACGACCTCCTCGCCACCGCCATGGCCGGCTACGTGGTCCTCCTCGGCGCGCACGCCCGTGGGCTCGCGAGCTACTGGCGGACCCTCGCCTTACTCGGGACCCCGGCCGGGCGCGCGGCGATCTCGCTCCCCGAGGACCAGGAGCCGGTCGGACTGCTGCACCTGGGGCAGCCGCGTCAGCCCCAGATCGTCCCCGAGCGGGCGCCGGTTGAGCACGTCGTGCGCTTCCTCGACTGACCCGCCCGGCCTTACTTCTTCTTTTTCTTCTTCTTGGTTTTGAATTTGACGGCTTGGCCGTAGCTGGTTCCGGAGGCGTTCTTGGCGACGATCCGGAAGTAGTAGGTCTTGCCTGCCTTGAGCGCTTTGACGGAGATGACCACGCCTTCGGGGGTGCTGCCCGCTTTGAGCGTCTTGCCCTTGGCTGTCTTGCCGTAGTGCTTGCTGGTGCCGTATTGGACGCTGTAGGTGGTGGCTTGCCGGGCGGGGTTGATGATTCCGCTGAGCTTGGCCTTGGTGGTGGTGATCTGGCTCGCGGCGCCGGTGATGACGACGGGCTTTGAGAGGACGGTCACGGTCGGGCCGCTGGTCACGGCGGTGCTCGCGGAGGCGGTGTTGTTCGCCGTGGTGGGGTCGGCGGTGAGGCTCGCGACTGTGGCGGTGTTCTTGATCAGCCCGGTCGCGCTCGGGACGATGGTGATGCTCACCGTCGCGCTCGTGTCGGTGCCGGTGTGGCTCGAGTCGAGCGTCCCGAGTGAGCACACGACGGTGCTCGTCCCCGAGCACGACCCCTGCGAGGAGGTCGAGCTGAAGTACGTTGTGCCCGCTGGGATCGCGTCGGTGAGGACCACCCCGACCGCGGAGGCGGGACCGCCGTTGCTCACCGCCAGCGTGTAGGTGACCGGGCTCCCGACCGCCGCGGCCGCCGGCCCGGACTCCGCGAGCGCGAGATCCGCGCCGCCGGTCTGGTAGGCGCCGATGTCGCACGCGCTCGGGCGCGGAACCCCTCGCTGGTCGGTCGCCGGGCACGACGCCGAGAGCGCGTGGCCGATGGCCGGGCTCCCGGACAGCAGCGCGTCGGTCTGCGTCGGACCGCCGTTGGAGGACAACGGACCGAGATCCGGGTTCACGCTCACCTGATCGCCTGACGCCTCCGGCGTCAGCCCCGACGCGCCCACCGCGAAGCACGTGCTGTCGCTATCGAGGTTATAGCCCGCATCCGCGGACGTGCCCGCCGGACCGTCGTAGCAGTTCCCACCCTGATTGTCAGCCACGATCGTGTTCACGATCGACGTCGCGTCGCCCGGGTCGTAGATCCCGCCGCCTTCGACCCCCTGGTTGTTGGCGATCGTGTCGTTGCTCAGCGACGCGTCGGTCGTGTCGAAGTAGATCGCGGCGCCGTAGTAGCCCGAGTTGCTGTCGAAGGTGTCGTTGGTCAGCACCTCGGTGTCCCCGTCGAAGAACAAACCGCCGCCATAGTCGGCTGAGTTGTCGGTGAACGTATCCCCGGTCATCGTGACCTGGTCGCTGTTCTCGTCGTAGATGGCGCCGCCGTAGTAGTAGGTGGCGGCGTTTCCTGAGAGGGTGTCGTTGGACAGCGTCACCGGTTCGTCGGAATCGAGGTAGAGCGCGCCGCCGTAGCCGGCGGTGTCGTTCTCGAGCGTGCTCGACACGATCGACGTCGGCCCGTCGTCGGTTTCCAGCGCGCCGCCGTAGCTGTCGTAGTAGTAGGTGGCGTGGTCGTTGGAGATGTTGCTCGCGGTGATGGTCAGCGATCCGGGCGAGAAATGGCCGATCGCGCCCGAGTAGTAGGCGGTGCCGTACTCGAAGGTGCTGCTCGTGATCGTCGCCGCGCCGCTGGTGTCGTCCTCCAGCGCCGATGAGTAATAGTCCGTCGCACTGTCGTAGTCGAAGGTGCTGCCCGAGACCGAGAGGGTCCCGGCGTCTACCTCGACGCCTCCAGCGTCGTAGTACTCGGCGCTGTCGTGGGAAATCGAGGATCCCGAGATCGTGGTCGAGGTCGCGTCCGAGTCGGAGAAGATCGCGCCGCCGTAGTAGTAGGCCTGGTCGCCGGTGAGGTTCGAGTTGGTGACGGTCAGCGCGCCGTCGTTGTAGATCGCCCCGCCGTAGTACGCCTCGGTCGAGTTGCTGTTGGTCGAGGTCGAGGTGACGCCGGCGTCGCCACCGGTGATCGTCACGCCCGAGATCGAGAGGCTGTCGGTGGTAGCGTCGACGGCGAAGGCGCGGTCGATGTGGTTGGCGTTGATCACCGTGCTCGACGCGCCCGCGCCGTTGAGCGTCAGCTTGTCGCCGTTGGTGACGTCGAGATCGCCGGTGCTCGGGTCGTTCGTCCCCGTCGAGCCGATGCTCAGCGTGAACGTCCCCGCCGGGAGGGTGATCGTGTTCGACCCGCCCGTGTTATCGGCGGCCTGGACCGCCGCGCGCAACGTGCACCCGCCGGAGTTGGTCGACACACAAGCCGTCCCGGCCGGGTTCGAGAGCGCAGCATCGTTCGCGTCGTTGACCGTGAACGATGCGGCTTGCGCCGCGCCCGCCGAGACGAGCGCGACGAGCAGCGACGCCGCCAGCATTAACGGGAACCGCCGCCGATGGGCGACAAGCAAACTTAAGACCGAACGTGACAAGGCGATGCTCCTTAACCCAGGGTCAGTGCTTCTTCTTTTTCTTGGTCTTGAATTTTGCGGCTTTGCCGTAGCTGGTGCCGGAGGCGTTTTTGGCGACGATCCGGAAGTAGTAGGTCTTGCCGGCTTTGAGGCCCTTGACGGAGATGACGATCCCGGTCGCGGTGGTGCTCGCTTTCAGGGTCTTGCCCTTGGCTGTCTTGCCGTAGTGCTTGCTGGTGCCGTACTGGACGCTGTAGGTGGTGGCCTGTCCGGCGGGGTTGATGATTCCGCTGAGCTTGGCCTTGGTGGTGGTGATCTGGCTCGCGACGCCGGTGAGCACGAGCGGTTTGACCAGGGCGCTGACGACCGTGCCGCCGTTGACCGCGACGCTCGCGGAGGCGACGTTGTTGGCCGCGTTGGGGTCGGGCGTGAGGCTCGCGACCGTGGCGGTGTCCTTGAGCGTCCCGGTCGCGCTCGGGACCACGGTGATGCTCACCGTCGCGCTCGTGTCGGCGCCGGTGTGGCTCGAGTCGAGCGTCCCCAGCGAGCACACCACCGTGCTCGTCCCCGAGCACGACCCCTGCGAGGAGTGAGAGCTGAAGTACACGCTCCCGGCCGGGATCGCGTCCGTGAGAACCACCCCGACCGCGGACCCCGGGCCGCTATTGGCCACCGTGAGGTTGAAGGTGACCGGGCTTCCGACCGTCGCGGCCGCCGGCCCCGAGGCCGAGAGCGCGAGATCCGCGCCCGCGGTCTGGTAGGCGCCGATGTCGCACGCGCTCGGGCGCGGCACCCCGCGCTGATCGGTCGCCGGGCACGACGCCGACAGTGCGTGAGCGATGGCCGGGCTCCCGGACAGCAGCGCGTCGGTCTGCGTCGGGCCGCCGTTGGAGGACAGCGGACCGAGGTCGGGGTTCACGCTCACCTGATCGCCCGTCGCCTCCGGCGTCAGCCCCGACGCGCCCACCGCGAAGCACGTGCTGTCACTGTCGAGGTTGTAGCCCGCATCGGCCGACGTCCCGAACGGGCCGTCATAGCAGTCCCCGCCCGGATTGTCGGCCACGATCGTGTTCACGATCGACGTCGCGTAGCTCGGCTCGTAGATCCCGCCGCCCTCGACCCCGTTGTTGTTGGCGATCGTGTCGTTGCTCAGCGACGCTTCGGTCGTATCGAAGTAGATCGCGGCGCCGTAGTAGCCCGAGTTGCCGTCGAAGGTGTCGTTGCTCAGCACCTCGGTGTCCCCGTCGAAGAACAAACCGCCGCCATAGTCGGCTGAGTTGCCGGTAAAGGTGTCCCCGGTCATCGTGACCGGGTCGCTGTTCTCGTCGTAGATGGCGCCGCCGTAGTAGTAGGTGGCCGCGTTTCCTGAGAGGGTGTCGTTGGACAGGCTCACCGTGGCGTCGGAATCGAGGTAGAGCGCGCCGCCGTAGCCGGCGCTGTTGTTCGCAAGCGTGCTCGACGAGATCGACAGCGTTCCGGAATCATCGTCGTAGACGCCGCCACCGTAGCTCTCCTCGTACGTGGTGTGGTTGCCGGAGATGGTGCTGCCGGCGATCGTCATCGATCCGGCCGAGTAGTGCCCTACGGACGCACCCTCGTAGGAGGTGCTGTTCTCGAAGGCGCTGCCAGAGATCGTCGCGGCGGCGCTGGAGTCGTCCTCGAGCGCGGAGGAATAGCCGTCAGTGGCGGCGTCGTTGCTGAAGGTGCTGCCCGACACCGACAGCGTCCCGTTGTCCACCAGCACCCCGCCGGCGTCGCCGTACCCGGCGCTGTCGTGGGAGATCGAGGATCCCGAGATCGTGGTCGAGGTCGCGTCCGAGTCGGAGTAGATCGCGCCGCCGTCGTCGTAGGCCTGGTCGGCGGTCAGGTTCGAGTTGGTGACGGCGAGGCCGCCGTCGCTATAGATCGCGCCGCCGTATCCCGATTCCGTCGAGTAGCCGTTGGTCGAGGTTGAGGTGACGTCGGCGTCGCCGCCCGTGATCGTCACCCCTGAGATCGAGAGGCTGTCGGCGGGTGCGTCGACGGCGAACGCGCGGTCGATGTGATTGGCGTTGATCACCGTGCTCGACGCGCCCGTGCCGTTGACCGTCAGACTGTCGCCATTGATCACGTCGAGATCGCCCGTGCTCGGGTCGTTCGTCCCGGTCGAGTCGATGCTCAGCGTGAAGGTCCCCGCCGGGAGGGTGATCGTGTTCGACCCGCCCGTGTTATCGGCGGCCTGGACCGCGGCGCGCAGCGTGCACCCACCACCGTTGGTCGACACGCAGGTGGTGCCGGACGGGTTCGCGAGCGCAGCATCGTTCGCGTCATTGACCGTGAACGACGCGGCTTGTGCCGCGCCCGCCGAGACGAGCGCGACGAGCAGCGACGCCGCCAGCACAACCGGGAACCGCCGCCGATGGGCGACAAGCAAACTGAAGACCGAACGTGACAAGACGCCGCTCCGATGCGAGTTGGATGGAACGTTCCGCCCGAGACCTCCCCGGCCCGCGCCCCCGGGCAGGGAACGGAAAACGGCCGCCAGCGTACCACGCAGAGGCGGAGCCCTGCGCAATCTTCGTTGCGCCTGCCACGAGGGCTCGCTACGGCGGCGTGACTCTGGGCGCGATCGCGCAGCACCCGGCTTGCGCTAGCCCCGCGATCACCTCGGCGCGGTGCTCCTCGTCACGGCAGCAGCCGACGATCGCCCCGCCCGAACCGGTGTAGTTCGCGCTCGCCCCCAGCGCGCGCGCCCGCTCGGCCATCGCCACGTGGCGCTCGTCGAGCGCGAGCATCCGCCGGCGGGCGTCGAAGCTGCCGTCTACGCAGGCCGCGAACGCCCCGGCGTCCCCGGCCAGGAGCGCCCACCGCGCCTCCCGGGCGAGATCCGCGAGCTCCGACATCGCAGCGAGAACCACGCGATCTCCGCGCTCGAACCGGGCACGCAGGTCAGCGTGGGTAAGGCCGGAGGGCGCGGCCGCCTGCGGACTCCAGGCGAGGAAGAGGGGCGGGAGCATCGCCGGGTCGAGCGGCTCGTAGACGCCGCCTGGGGCGCGGAAGTCCATGAAGGTGAGCCCTTCGTAGGCCTGGGCGACCCGGTCCTGGAGCCCGGCTGCGATCCCCAGATCTTCGGTCTCGACCGCGAGGGCGAAGGACGCGAGCTCGTCGGGGTGCAGCCGCAGGCCGTGCAGCTCGCACAGTGCGCGCACGGTGGCGATGACGATCGCGCTCGACCCGCCCAGGCCGACGGCCCTGGGGATCGAGGTCCGCACGCGAACCGCGGCCGGCGGGGCTCCCGGGGCGAGCTCGCGCTCGAAGCGGGCGACGGTTGCCCGGGCCAGTGCGCTCCTGGGGGCGACGGAGGGCTCGGCCGCGGGCCGGGCCTCGACGTGGGCCGCGAAGTCGCAAACCGCCACGGCCAGCGTCGCGCCGCCGTAGCCGTCCGACGGGTTGCCGGCCAGGGCGGCGCGTGCGAACGCGCTAGCCCGCGCCATCGAGCAGGGTCGCTGCCCGCGCCCGCAGCGCCGGCCCCACCCGAGGATCGGCGAAGGCCAATTCGAGGAAGGCGTGGCAGTAGCCCTCGACCGTCCCGATGTCGTGGCGGCGCTCGCCCGCGGCCAGCGGCACGGCCACGATCCTGCCGCCCTGACGCAGGACGGCGCGCAGGCCGTCGGCGAGCTGAACCTCCCCGCCGGCATCGGGGACCGTGTCGCGCAGCGCCGCGAACACTGACGGCCCAAGGACGTAGCGCGCGGCCACCGCGAGGCGGCTGCTCACCTCGCTCGGGTCGGGCTTCTCGATCACGTCGGTGACCTCGATGATCCCGTCGCCGATCTCGCTCCCACACACAATCCCATAGCTCGACACCGCCTCCTCGCTCACCTCGACCACGGCCAGGGCCGCGCTCGCGTGCAGCTCCTCGTAGGCCTCGACCAGACGCGCGATGATCGCCTGACCCGGCGGGAGCGCAGGCTCGATGATCGTGTCCCCGAGCGCGACAACCACGCCACGCTCGTCGCCAAAGCCCTCCGCGTAGCGCAGCGCGTCGCCCAGACCGGCCGGGCGGAGCTGGCGGGTGTAGAGGATCTTCAGCCCGCCGCGCGGGTCGAGCGGAGGGTCGGAGCCGAGCGCCCGGTCGAGCTCGGGGTCGGCGTCGAAGTGATCCTCGATCGCGCGCTTGCGCCGGCCGGTGACGAAGAGGACGCGCTCGATGCCGGCGGCCTGGAGCTCCTCGACCACGTACTGGACCACGGGCTTGTCCACGACCGGCAGCATCTCCTTGGGCTGCGATCGGGTCGCGGGGAGCAGGCGCGTGCCGAGGCCGGCGACGGGAATGACGGCGTCTGTGATCGTCACTTGACCTCGTCGATCCTATTGGCGATCGTGGCCCGCGGCCGCCGCGGGCTGTGATCTTCCTGTGAACGCGTGCAAGCATCCCGGAGCGCATCGAGAAAGATGGGGAGATGACGGCAACCGCGACCGCCTCCGGACCCTCGATCCTCGTGAGCGCGACCGACGTGCTCATCGACCGCGCGCCGCTGCGCGTCGAGCTCGCGCTGCGCCCGTTCGAGATCACGGTCCGGCGGGGTGGGCGGCGACTGCTCCGGGGCGGCGGAGTCTGGGTCGTCGAGGGAGAGGTGCACGACCAGCTCATCCATCTCACCGAGGGGGTGATCACGCGCGAGGAGCGCTCGCCGCCGGAGCGGGCCTGGCGCGCGCGCGTCGATGCCGTCGAGGGGGACGCGGTCGAGCTCGCGCTGACGCTCTCGGGGGGACGCGCAGCGCGCCTGCGGGTCGCCGTACCCACGGGCGACCGTGTCGAGCTCCGCCTCGACGCGGACGGTTCGCCCTTGCGGCTGGCCATCGATTGGGATCAGCGGGCCGAGGAGCGCTTCGTCGGCCTCGGCGCCCGCCACAGCACCCGCCTCGACCAGTCGGGGCGAAGCGTCCAGCTCGGCGCCGACCGTCGCTACACCGGGCCCGACTGCCCTCCCGAGCTCCTCGAGCAGGGCGGCATCCCCCAGGGGGACTGCGCGCCGGTGCCGTGGCTGGTCTCGAGCCGGGGCTATGCCGTGTTCGTCAGGACCGACGCCAACGGCACGCAGTTCGACCTCAGCGGTGAGCGCGTGGCGGTCTCCACGCGCGCGGGCGCGGGTCCGCTGCGGGTCGACGTGCTGTGCGACGCGACTCCGGCCGCGCGCCTGCGCGCCTTCTGCCGCCTGACCGGGTTCGCCCCCCTCCTGCCCGAATGGGGCTACGGGTTCTGGAAGAGCCGCGACTTCCACGAGCATCGGAACGACGTGATCGAGGACCTCGAGGGCTTCCGCCGTCACGGCATCCCCCTCGACGCGATCGTCATCGACTCGCCCTGGGAGACGCAATACAACACCTGGGAGTTCAACCCCCACCAGTTCCCCGACGCGCCGGAGATGGTGGCGAGACTGCGCGCCGACGGCGTGCGCACCGTCCTCTGGATCACCCCCTGGGTCAACACCGACTCGCGCGACGGCCAGATTCCGCCCCAGCCCGAGTCCCAGCGCCTCCACGAGCGGCCGGCCGAGAACTACGCCCCCGCCGCGGCCGCCGGGCACTTCGTGCGTGCGCCCGGAGGCGAGCCCTTCCTGACCCAGTGGTGGATGGGAGACGGCTCGCCCGTCGACCTCACCAACCCGGCGGCCGAGGAGTGGTGGCGCGCGAGCGCCCGCCGCGTGCTCGCCCTCGGAGTGGAGGGGATCAAGGCCGACGACGGCGAGGGCTACTACATCCCCGACGAGGTCCGCTTCGCCGACGGTCGTACCGGCGCGCAGGCCGCGTGGGCGCTCGGTGGGCTACACCGCCAGTGCATGCAGCGCGCCCTCGATGAGGAGCATCCCGGCCGCGGCGTCCTCTTCGGGCGCAGCGGCTGGACGGGGCAGCACGCCACCGGCTTCACCTGGGCCGGCGATCAGGCGTCGGATTTCTGGTCGCTGCGGGTGCTCGTGGTGGCGACCCTGGCCGCGGCGTGCAGCGGGATCTCGAACTGGTCCCACGACGTCGGCGGCTACCTCGGGCACCGGCTGATCGAGCCCTGCCCGCCCGAGCTCCTCGCGCGCTGGCTCCAGTTCGGCGCCTTCACGCCGCTCATGCAGGCGCACTCGAAGCTGCCCCAGGAGCCGTGGCGCTACGGCGACCCCCTGCTCGACATCTACCGGGCCTACGTCCTGCTCCACGAGCAGCTCGTCCCCTACGTGCGCGCCGCGGCGGCCACCGCCGCCCGCACCGGCCTGCCCATCGTGCGCCCGCTGTGCCTGACCGATCCCGGCGACCCGCGGGGATGGACGCTCGCTGATGCCTACGGCTACGGGCCGGCGCTGTGGGTCGCGCCCGTGCTCGACGAGGGCGCTCGCGAGCGTGAGGTCGCCCTGCCCCGCGGGGAGTGGATCGAGGCGTGGTCGGGCGAGCGCGCCCGCGGCGGTCAGGAGATCGTCGCCCCGGCGCCCCTGCACATGATCCCCGTCTGGGTTCGCGTCGGATCGATCGTCGTCACCTACCCGGCCGAACACGTCTCCGCCGGCCTCGGTGACACCCCGGAATCGGAGCGGCCGCTCGAGGCGACGCTGTGGGGCGAGCCCCCGCTCGGGAGCGCGACGGCGCGCCTGGCCGACGGGACGCGGGTGAGCTGGCGGCGGGGTCGCTGGTCGGTGTCAGCGGAGCGCGAGGTCAGCTTCTTCGAGCGGTAGAGGCGCCTACGGCACCGCGGGGACGACGACGAGCGGCCCATCGGTGGCGGGGAGCTCACTCGTCTCGAAGGCGGACTCCGGCGTGCGTTCGACGTGCTCGGAGCGTTCGAGGAAGGCGTCGGCGGTGTCGAGAAAGTTGGTGCGCGGAGTGCGGTAGTGCATGGGCACCACCCAGCGCGGGCGCAGCCGTTCGACGATCTCGGCCGCCTGCTCGGCTCCGATGGTGGCGGCGCCGCCGACGGGGAGGAAGAGGAGGTCGATGTTCTCGAGCGCGGCGGCCTGCTCGTCGCGGAGCGCGCGCTGCCCGAAGTCGCCGAAGTGCGCGATGCGCAGCCCGTCGAGGTCGAAGACGAAGATCGTGTTGGGGCCGCGGGCCGTCCCGGCTTCATCGTCGTGCTCGGAGGCGATGGCGATCACCTCGCCGATGGGAGATTCCAGCCGTCCCGCCGTCGAGCGCAGGATGGCGGGATCGCCGCCTACCGCGTCGACTCCGTTGTGGTCGATGTGCTCGTGGGTGACGAGGAGGAGGGTGGGCTCCACGCCCTCGATCGGCGGGTAGTCGAACTGGAGCCCGCGGCCTGCGGCCAGCTCGGACATGTCGGCGAAGGGGTCGATGGTGACCGACGCCTCGGATCCGGTCAGGTGGAAGGTCGACTGGCCGTACCACTGGACTTTCATCGCGTGCTTCTCCTCGTGGGTCGGGGCGTGCTCGACGGTGCGGCCACTCCCGCGAGATTATACAGGGAAACTGCACAGTTTGCCTGCTGATACCCGGGCAGGTTGCGTGGCGTTGCGAACTCGCGGCGCCGTTTGGGCGCCCCCCGCGCGGGCTTAGAGCCCCACCGGGTGGCGCACCACGTAGCCGGCCGTCGAGGCCATCGACGAGCTCCAGCGCGTGCCCGTCTCCTGGAGCGCGACGGTGTCGAAGCGGCGGCCGTCGATCGTCATCCAGGCGTGCCCGGCGTCTGCGTAAATGGTCACGTAGCGGCCCGGGCCGGGCGCGCCGTAGCTCTCGAGCTGGCTCGAGTCCTCGGGCGAGCTCAGCAATCCCGCCGCGTGGAGGACGTAAGACACCGACCCCGAGCAGTCGTAGCCGATCGAGTTGAACGACCCGTGGCCACCGCCGTAGACGTACGGCCGCGTCGCGATCGCGTTACCGGCGGCGATCATGTCCGCGATCTCGGCGCTCACGCCGGTGGTCGGGTTCGAGCTCCCGACCGAAGTTCCGCCGCTGGGTCCGCCGCTGGGTCCGGCGCTCCCTGACCCGGCCTGGCTCGGCGCGGGCGTAGCCGTCGCCGTGGTCGTCCCGACCTCTCTGAGCACAGGTCCAGGGCCGAGGCCGAGGGCGGCCCGCGTCGCGGGCCCGACCACGCCGTTCGCGGTCAAGCCACGCGCCCGCTGGAAGCGCTGTACCGCCGCCTTGGTCACGGGGCCGAAGTCGCCGTCGACGGTCAGGCCGAGCCGCGCCTGGAGCGCCTGGACGCCGGTGAGCCTCGAGGCCGGGGGGTGCGGCGTCGCCTTGGCGGGCGCGGGCGCGGTGGGAGTCACGGAGCGCACCGGGCCGGGCGTGGCCTGCGCGCCGCCGGTGCGACCGGCCGAGGCGGGCGCGCCCGCGGTCGTGGGGGCCGCGTGGGCCGGAGGGACGGCCGGGGTCGCGGGTGCGGCCGGGCCGGCGCTCGGCGTGGCGGCCGGGCGGGCGGCGTGGGTCGGGCGTGTGCTGGCCGGGCGGGCGGCGCTCGCCGTCCGGGTCGATCGGGGTGCGTGGACGGAGTCGGAGATCGCGGCGGCGGTCGCGCGAGCGGGCGTTGCCGTGGCGCCGACGCGGGTCGCGCGCGCCTGCGGCGGCTGATCCGTGTGCGTCAAGGCGGCCCAGGTGGCGGGGCCGACGATGCCGTCGACGGCGAGTCCGTGCGCGGCCTGGAAGCTGCGGATCGCGGTCGCGGTCTGGGGTCCGAGCACGCCGTCGGCGGTGAGGCCGAGGATGTGCTGGACGCCGGCCACAGAGCCCCTGAGGACGGCGCCGTAGGGAGCCGTGCGGTGGGCCGGGGCGGCCGAGTGGGTCGAGCCGGCGTGGTCGATGGAGGCGAGCTCGGCCGTCCCTCCGTCAGGGAGCGCCGCTGCCGGCGAAACCGCCGCCGGACGGGCCGGGGCCGCGCCGGCGACCGCAGGCGAGACCGCTGGGCGGCTCGCGGACGCAGCTGCGCGCTCCGGGCGCGCGGCAGCCGCCGGCCGCCGGCTCCGGGTCAGCGCGCGGGTTACCGTGGCGGTGAGCTTGCCCGTGGCGCGCGCCGGCTCGACGGTCTGGGCGTGGATCGCGGTGGCGCCGCCGCGGCCGCCGAGCAGACTGGGGAGCGTCGTGGCGGCGAGGAGCGCGAGGGCGGCGCCGCCGCCGGCCGTGGAGAGGGGCATGGCCGCACGTTCGGCGGCCGTGCGGCGGATGTGCCAGTAGGCCGAGGACTCGCGCAGTGGCCTCGGACTCGAGAGGTCGCGCTCGGGCTTGAGGCGGTAGAGCTCGACCGAAGCCCGCCTGGGCCTGCCGCGACGGGCAAGCGATTGCTCCAGCGATTTTGCCCACAGTTCAGCGCAACCAAGATCTCGCGTGGTCTCCACAACGGCTCCCTTTCTACAGCGGGTAAGCCTGCGGAGTTAGCTGACGGGCTCGCGCAACGCGCTACGCCGCGGCTCTGCGGCGACTCGCCCCCGCGACCTGGTCGATCGCAACTGGGTCCCCCGCTCGCCGGCCACGGGTGGTCGGCGACTCGGCTCGTTATGTGGCGGTCGAGACTAACAGGAAAAATCCTGCACGGCGCCGATCTGCACGCGATCTTGCAGGCGGGGCTCGCGGGCGGCGGGCCCGAACATTCGTCGCTCAGTCACTCTATGCGGGACTGAGCCGCCAAAGTTCGCTGGCGCACGGCCGCCACGCCCGGGCGGTATCGTGCGCGCAGGCGCTTTGGGCCGGGGCGCATGGACGACGAACGGGAGAAGCACATGCGCTTGCTCGAGAGGCGCGGTGGCATATTGGCCTTGGCGTCATGCCTGCTGTTTTTTGGGCTGGTCGCGGCGCCCGCCGCGTCGGCGGCGCCGGGCGATTTCGACTCGAGCTTCGGCTCGGGCGGGACTGCTGTGTCCGAGCTCAACACGGGTTCGGCGGCAGCCACGGAAGTGGAGGACGTCATCGTCGACTCGTCCGGCAGGATCCTGGTCGCAGGATCCACGACCCCGTCCACCGGATCCGACGACACGCTCTTTGTCGAGCGCTATGACGCCAACGGTACGCTCGACACCTCGTTCGGTGACCACGGCGTGTTCGAGCTCACGCCGCCCGCCCTGTCCGGCGAGGACGTCGCTGACGGCACCACACGGCTAGCGCTTGAGCCAGACGGCGATGTCGTCGTGGCCACCTCGGCTGCCACACTAGGCGTGTCGCAGCTTCTCGTGGTCGAGGTTACCCCAGCCGGCAGCCTGGACACGAGCTTCAACGCCGGCGGCACGCCCGGCTATGTCCAGGAGCAGGTGGACAGCAACGCACTCACGCCCATCCCCGCCGACCTGACGGTCACCCAAGGCCTGGCGGTCGCGCCCTCGACGGGAGATATCTGGGTGGACGGGGAGGCCTCATTCGCCGCCGGCACCGACGCGTTTCTCGAGTGCGTTAGCTCCAGCGGCACCGCTTGCGGGTCCGACAGCGCAGGCACCGCGTACGACTTCGGCAGTGTGTCCTCGCCGAACTCCCAGGCGGCTGGAATCGTGATCGAGGCCGACGGCAGCATCCTGATCGGGGTGGAGGCCTCGGACTCCTCGGGCGATGGCGAGTTCGGACTGGCGCACTTCACCGCTGCCGGTTCGCTCGATACGACGTTCGGGAGCGATGGTGTCTCATTGGCCTACCCGGGCGGCACGCCGCAGGCGGGTGCCACCTTGGTTCCATTCCGGCTCGCCCAGGATGGCAGCACGATCGTGCTTCTCGGAGCGACCTCGGTATCGAGCGCGTCTCCCGTACTGATGGGCTTCTCCACGCAGGGTGTGCTCGACCCTTCGTTTGGCTCCGAAGGAACGGCGACATTCCGGCTCACCACCGGCGCCAGCGCCAGCACGGTGATGTACGGCCTCGCGGTGCAGCCCGATGGCAAGCTCGATCTCGCTGGGTACTTGCAGGACTCGAGTAGCTCACCGGTGGCCGCGGAGCTGGTGCGCCTGACGGCAGCTGGCGCGCTCGATCCGAGCTTTGGCTCGAACGGGGCGGTGACCCAGCAGTTCGCGTCGGGATCGATGACGCAGGCCAATGGCTCGATACTGAATGCCGACGCCATCGACAGCGCGGGCCAGCTCGTCGTGGGCGGGCTAGCAGCGCCCCCGAGCTCGGCGATCACCGGCATCCTCGCGCGCGCATTCCTCGATCAGCCGTCGGCGTCCTTGACGGTCTCGCCGACCAATCCGGTCGTCGGCCAGACGGTCACCTTGACCGGATCCGGCAGCGATGCGGGTGGGACGATCGCCAGCTACGGCTGGGACTTCACGGGCGTGGGCACCTACACGAGCGCGAGCGGACCCACGGTGACCACCACCTTCGCGACGGCCGGCGCGCACACGGTCGGGCTTCAGGTCACCGATTCCGACGCGCAGACCGCGACCGCTGAGCAGACGATCACGGTTTCGCCGGCGCCGCCCGTGGTGCTGCCCGCGAGTCCGAAGAAGACGACGGCGACGTTCGGCGATCAGCTGATCACGCTCCTCACGCCGGCGTTGTCGGCGTGCACGGCGAGCGGTAAGACGCTCGCCGCCGCGCTCGCCTCGACGGTTGTCCCGAAGTCGAAGGGCGCGAAGCTGAAGTTCTCGAGCGCGGCGTTCTATCTCGACAAGGGCGTCAAGCACACGCACAAGAAGACGACCGGTAAGGGCACGCACAAGAGGACCGTCAAGGTCACGACCTACTCGCCGAACGCGACCACGAAGCACGTCCCGGCCGCGCTCCGCCTGTCGATCAAAGGCCTCAAGCCGGGCACGCACAGCCTGACGGTCAAGGTCTCCTACAAGGAGTCAGAGAAGAAGCACGGCCACAAGGTCACCGTCACGGTCACCAAGACAGTGAAGGCGAAGTTCACGGTCTGTTAGCGGGCCGGGCGAGTGGGCCGGGCGCGAGAGCCCCCGGTATCCTCCGCCCGCCATGCGACCCCCCGAGCTCACGGCCCCAGAGCAGCGCGTGCTCGGCTGTCTGATCGAGAAGCGGCGCACGACTCCGGACACCTATCCGCTGTCGATCAACGCGCTCCGGCTCGCATGCAACCAGTCGACCAACCGCGATCCGGTCCTCGACTACGACGAGCACACCGTGCGTGACGCGGCGCAGCGGCTCAGCCACCGCGGTTTGGCCCGGCTCGCGAGCGGAGCCGGGAGCCGTGCGATCAAGTACCGCCACCTGGCCGAGGAGGCGCTCGGGCTCGGCCAGGAAGAGCTGGCGGTGCTCTGCGTGCTCCTGCTCCGCGGCCCGCAGACGCCGGGAGAGCTCAAGGCGCGCACCGAGCGCCTCGCCCACATCGAGTCGCTCGCCGAGGTCGAGCGCCTGCTCGAGACGCTGAGCGACCGGGGGTTCGTGAGCCGGCTGCCGCGGCGCCCCGGACTCAAGGAGGATCGTTTCGTCCACCTCCTGCGCGCCGACGAGGACGAGTCGGAGCTCGACGCGGCCACCCTCGCCGTCTCCCTCCCCGGCGCCCCCCCGCCCGAAGCGCTCGCCGCCGCCCTCGAGGCCGAGGAGGAGGATGACGACGTCGACGACGGCCTCGCCGACCGCGTCACGAGGCTCGAGCGCGAGGTGGCCGAGCTGCGCGCCGAGCTCCACGCGCTCCGGGAAGCACTCGGCGAGTAGGCCCGCCCCCCGGCCTCATGTCGGAAACGCCTGCCCGATCAGGTACATCACCCCGCCGACGATCACGCCCGCGAGCGTCATCTCGAGGCCGGCCGACCACCACGAGCGCAGAGTGACCAGGGACTTGGCGGCGCCGACCAGGAAGTGGGCGACGAGGGAGACGACGGCGGCGGCGACGATGGCGACGGTGCCCGTGGTGATCATGAAGGGGACCACGGGGACGATGGCGCCGAGGCCGGTACTGATCCCGGCCGCGAGGGCCGCCTGCCTCGGGTTGCCGGTGTTCCCGGTGCTCCCGAACTCCTCGGCGGTGAGCGCCTGGAGCATGGCGTCGGGGTGCTTGGACAGGCGCTCGGCGAGCTCGTCGGCGGTCTTCTCGTCGATGCCCTTGAGCTGGTAGAAGAGCGAGAGCTCCTCCCTCTCCTCCTCGGGGTGCTCGGCGATCTCCCGCCGCTCGCGTTCGATGTTGGCCTCCATCATCTCCGCCTCGGAGCGCTCGGCAAGGAAGGCCCCGGTGGCCATCGAGAGCGCCGAGGCCACCGCGCCCGAAAGGCCGGCGGTGAGCACGAAGCTGTTGCCCCCCGTCGCGCCGGACATGCCGGCCACGATCCCGAACACGGCCGCGAGGCCGTCGTTGGCGCCGTAGATGGCGCCGGAGATCCAGCTCGTACTCGAGGAGTGCCACTTCTCGCGGCCGAGGATCTTCTCCAGGCGGCGCTGGGCGCCGGGCACGCCGATGGTGGCCGGCTCGGGCGAGGGCTCGGAGCCCTCGCGCATCTCCTGGACCGCGAGCGAGTGGGAGCGTTCCTCCTTGCGTATCTCTCGGAGCAGGCGGTCGGTGGTCTGATCGCCGGTCGAGCGCTTGTAGATATCGTCGACCTCCTCGTCCTCTGCCGCCTCGCGCGCCGCGAGCAGGCGATCGATGGGCGCGACACGGGCCTGGAGCCGGAGCCAGGGCGAGAGCTTGACCGACCCCTTGGCCGGGACCTCGATGCCGAGCTCGCGCATCCGTGCCTCGAGCCGCTCGCGGTGGCTGCTTTCGGCCGCCGCCATGCGGCGCAGGATGTCTCCCTCGCGCGGCGGCATGCGTCGGCTGATGAGCTCGTACACCCTGCCGGCCACGATCTCGCCGCGCCACGCTTGCAGCAGGCGCTCGCGGACCTCCTCGCTCACCGAGGTCCTACTTGTCTCCGACGGCCGATGCGATCGAGTTCGAGTTGTCCTCCACGACCCGGTCGGGCTGAGGCGGAACCACGGTCATCACCGGGCGGGCGGGACGTCGGCGCTCGGGGCGCTCGGGCCGGGGCGCCCGGGGATTGAAGCGCCGGTGCCAGAGCCCGACCAACCCGAGCCGCCACGCGACGTAGCCGGTCCAGCCTGGGAAGATCGAGAAGTCCATGCGCCGGAAGTGGGCGACCGCGCGGCGGGCGAGGTAGAGCGTGCGGAGCACGAGGCCGAGCCGCGGGTAAAGGGGCTGAGGCTCGGTGCTCGCCCGCACCCGGCGCAGGAGCAGCCGCCACAGCCACGGCGGCGGCTTGACGAGACACAACAAATAAAGCAGCAGGTTCCCCACCCGAGGAGGAATCACGAAGAAGCTCGAATCGATCTTGTCCACCTCGATCCCCCGCTCCTTGATCAGCCGCTCGAGCTCGGTGTTGGGAATGACCTTGAGCGAGTAGATGAACAGCGTGTAGGGACGCGGCATGTCGTAGATGACCTGGAGCGTGTCGACCACGTCCTGGCGCGTCTCGATCGGGTTGTCGACGATCAGGTCGTAGGCGGGCGGCAGGTGGTAGCGGGGGGCGAAGTTGCCGATGACCTTGCCCGCGGCGCGGATCTTCTCGGGCGGCGACGGCCGCTTGTAGAAGTCAAGGATGTGCTCGCTGCCCGACTGGATCCCCATCCGGATCCGGTTCATGCCCGCCCAGGTGAGGAGCTCGAACTTGTCCTGCTTGACGTAGTTGGGGATCACTCCGTAGACCGCGAAGGGGAGGTCGAGCTCCTCCTTCCACAGCACCGCGAACTCCTCGAGCTGGTCGTACCCGATGGCCATGAAGCTGTCGTCGTGGAAGCTGACCTGGCTCAGGTGGGGGAAGCGTCGGCGGGCGTCCTTGATCTGCTCGACGATGTAGCGCGCGCTCGGGTGGCGGATGCGCTTGTACTTGGCGTCGTTGGCGATGAACTTCGTGTTGCCGCAGTAGGTGCAGTGGAACGGGCAGCCGATCGACCACAGGGTTGTGTAGCTCAGCCCGTCGTTGGCCACGTAGTCGCCGAGCCTGATGTCTTCGAACCCCGAGCCGGCGCGGTAGATCTTCTCCTTCTCGCGGTAGAGCGGGAAGGGGAGGGTCTCCATCTCCTCGGCGGTCATGAGCGGGAGGAAGTGGTTACGTATGACCTCATCGCCGCGCTTGAACCAGAAGTTCTTGACCGCGGTCTCGTCGCGTCCCCGCTGGAGCGATTCGAAGAGCTCCTCGAAGGCGAACTCACCTTCCCCGGTGCAGATCGCGTCGACGTCGGCGGTGATTGCATCCTCGGGGTTGATGATCGCGTGGATCCCGCCCCAGATCATGTACACGGACGGGTTGAGCTGGCGGACGCGGCGGATGATCCGGTGCGTGAGATCGGCGTAGCCGGTCATCGACGAGAAGCCGAGGAGCTCGGCGCTCGCGAGCTCCTGGGAGATCTCGTCGACCTCCTCGTCGCTCAGGTCTCCACCCGACCCGAGGCCGCCGAAGAGCGCGTTGCGGATCCCCCGGTAGCGGTTGGTCGTCACGTAGCACGCCTGGGTGTCGGCGTTGAGCTGTGCCACGTGGGCGGCCATCTTGCGAAAGCCGCATGAGGTGATCCCGTCCTCGAGGGACACCATCCGGACGCGCATCGTCGCTATGACTCCGCTGACCGGACGGGCTGATCTGCCTCGACCGCGACGGGCTGCTCGGGCACCAGGGTGAGGACCTGGCGAGCGCCCGACCGCCGGGGCGGGGGAGGCGCGGGCTTGGACATCCGGGGATTGAAGCGCCGGTGCCAGAGCCGGACGAGTCCGAGTCGCCAGGCCGCGTACCCGACCCAGCCGGGCGTGATCGAGAAATCGAGACGGATAACGTGGGGGACCACCCTGCGCAGGAGGTACAGGATGCGCAGGAACATTCCCAGCCGCGGGTAGAGCTTCTGGGGCTCTGTGCTCGCCCGTACCCGTCCCAGCAGGCGCCGCCACAGCCACTCGGGCGGCTTGACGATGCACAGCAGGTAGAGGAGCACGTTCGCCAGTCGCGGCGGGATGACCAGGTAGCTCGAGTCGATCTTGTCGAGCTCGACGCCACGCTCCTTCATCGCCCGCTCGAGTTCGGTGTTGGGGATCACCTTGAGCGAGTAGATGAGCAGCGAGTACGGCCGCGGCATGTCGTAGAGGAGCTGGAGGGTCTCGCGGACGTTCTTCCGTGTCTCGATCGGGTTGTCCATGATGATGTCGTACACGGCCGGCAGGTGGTACTGGGGCGCGAAGGAGGCGATCACCTCGCCCGCGGCGAGGATCTTCTCCGGTGGCGAGGGACGCTGGTAGAAGTCGAGGATCTCCTGGCTGCCGGACTGGATTCCCATCCTCACCCGGTTCATTCCGGCCCAGGTGAGGATCTCGAACTTGTCCTTCTTGACGTAGTTGGGAATCACCCCGTACACGGCGAAGGGGATGTCGAGCTCGGCCTTCCACAGCTCGGCGAACTCCGCGAGCTGCGGGTAGGGGATGGCCATGAAGCTGTCGTCCTGGAAGTTGACGTGCCAGATCTGAGGAGAGCGCGTGCGCACGTCCTTGATCTGCTCGACCATGTAACGGGCGCTCGGGTGACGGATCCGCTTGTACTTGAGATCGTTGGCGATGAACTTGGTGTTGCCGCAGTAGGTGCAGTGGAACGGGCAACCGATCGACCAGATCGCCGTATAACTGAGGCCGTCGTTGGCGACGTAGTCCGCGAGCTTGATCGGCTCGAACCCCTCGCCCGGCCGGTAGATCTGCTCCTTCTCGCGGTAGAGCGGGAAGGGGAGCGTCTCCATCTCCTCGGCGGTCATGAGCGGGAGGAACTGGTTACGGATCACTTCATCGCCGCGCTTGAACCAGAAGTTCTTGACCTGAGTGTGATCGCGGCCTTCCTTGAAGGCGTCGAAGAACTCGTGGAAGGCGAACTCGCCCTCGCCCGTGCAGATCGCGTCGACGTCGGCGGTGATCGCGTCCTCGGGGTGGATGATCGGGTGGATCCCGCCCCAGATGATGAACACCGATGGATCGAGCTCCCTGACCCGCTTGACCACGCGCCGCGTCACCCCGGAATACCCGGTCATGGACGAGAGGCCGAGCAGATCGACGCCGAGCAGCCCCTCCGCGACCTGGTCGACCTCATCGTCGGTCAGGTCGCCGCCGTTGCCGCGCCCGCCCGTGATGCCGTTGCGGATCGACTTGTAGCGCGCGGTCGTGACGTAGAACGCCTCGGTATCGGGGTTCAGGCGCGCCACGTAGGCGGCCATCTTGCGAAAGCCGCACGAGGTGATGCCATCCTCGAGGGACACCATTCCGACGCGCATTGCCTCGTTATCTCCCCTAACTGAGCTCGGATTGGCGCGGGCCCCGAAGCCGGGTTACGACAGCGGTCCGGGCGCCCACGTCTCGGCCGGTAGCTTACATCCTGGGACGCCGCCTGGACAACGGCCCCCCCGCGCGTGCGGTAGTTCCCCATAATCACGCGGGATGTCGACGCGTATCTGGCTTTGCGGGCGCCTACGCGTCAGCCTCGATGGCGAAGCGCTCGAGCACCGTCTCGAGCGCCGGCAGGCGCGCCTGCTCACCGCGCTGCTCGTCCTACGCCGCGAACGGCCGATGCGCCGCGAGGAACTGATCGAGGCGATCTGGCCGCAGGCGAGCTGGGGACAGCACGAAGGAGCCCTGCGCGTGCTCCTGAGCGCCGTCCGGCGGGTGTTCGGCCCCGACACCCTCCCCGGCCGGGTCGAGCTGCGGCTCGAGCTCCCCGATGACGTCTGGATCGACGTCGAGCAGGCCGCCGCCGACGTCGCCGCCGCCGAACGGGCGCTGCGCGAGGATCGCCTCGCCGAGGCGTCCGCCGCCGCCCACGCCGCGGCGGCGCTCCTCGCCGAGCCGTTCCTGGCCGGCGAGACGGCAACCTGGATCGAGGACACGCGCCGCGAGCTCGACGAGCTCGCCGCCGGCGCGCTCGAGCTCGAGGCCCGCGCCGAGCTCGGACTCGCGAACCCCAGGCAGGCCGTGCACGCGGCGCGCGAGCTCGTGGCCCGCGCCCCCTACCGCGAGGGCGGTCACGCTCTGTTTATGGAGGCGCTCGCCGCGCAGGGGAACACCGCCGAGGCTCTGATCGCCTATGAGCGCCTGCGCCAGCTCTTGCGGGACGAGCTCGGCACCACCCCCGCTCACGCGGTCAGCGACCTTCACGCCCGCCTGCTGGCCGGGGCCGAGCTCGCTCCGCCCGCGGCGGACCACCCGCCGCCCGCCGCTCCCGACGCGCCGGAGCCGGTGCCTCTGAGCCTGCCCCTGCCCGTAGCGTTGGCCCCCGTCGACGGGGCGCGCTTCGTCGGCCGCGAGAGCGAGCTCGACGCCGTCGTGGAGGCATGGCAAAGGGCGTGTGGCGGGGTTCGTCGCGTGACCCTGATCGCAGGTGAGCCCGGGATCGGGAAGACGAGCCTGGTGGGCGAGCTCGCCCGGCGCGCCGAGGCCGACGGCGGCCTCGTCCTCTACGGTCGCTGTGACGAGGACGTCGGCTTCGCCTTCCAGCCCTTCGTCGAGGCGCTGCGCGCCTACGTGTCCGTTTGTCCGCCCGCGCTCCTGCGCGAGCAGGCCGGCCGGGGCGCGCCGGAGCTCGCCCGCGTGCTTCCCGAGATGACCGAGCTCCTCGGCGACGTGACGCCGCCCACGCGCCCCGACGCGGCGCTCGATCAGTACCTCATGTTCGAAGCGGTGGTCGGGTTCCTGGCCGCCGTCGCCGAGCGCGCGCCGGTGCTCCTCGTCCTCGATGACCTGCACTGGGCCGCGCGGCCGACGCTGCACCTGCTGCGCCATCTCGTACGCTCGCCGCCCGACATGGCCGTGTGCGTGGTCGGGACCTTTCGCGATACGGAGCTGCCCACCGCCGCCCTCGCGCGCGGCACGCCACACCCGCTCACCGAGATGCTCGCCGACCTGCGCCGCGAGCCCGGGATCGAACGCCACGCGCTCACCGGTCTGAGCCAGGAGGACATCGAGGCGCTGCTCGGCGCCGAGATCGACGGCGTGCTCGATCCCAAGCACCGCCCGCTTGCTCGCGCGGTCCACGAGGAGACCCAAGGCAACCCCTTCTTCGTCGGCGAGATCCTCCGTCACGTCGCCGAGGCCGGGAACGAGCCGGGCTCCGGGCGCATCGATCTGGCCCAGCTCGGGATCCCCGACGGCGTGCGCGAGGTGGTCAGCCGCCGCCTCATGCGCCTGTCCGAGGATGCCACGCGGGTCCTGACCGTCGCCGCCGTCGTCGGTCCCACGGTCACGCTCCCGCTGCTCGAGCGCATCCCGGACGCAGGCGCCACCCCGGACGCCCTCCTCGATGCGCTCGACGAGGGCGTGCGAGCGCGTGTGCTCGTCGAATCCGGGCGCCTTCGTGGTCGCTACGCCTTCGCCCATGCTCTGGTCCGGCAGGCCGTTTACGCCGACCTCACCGCCGCGCGCCGAGGCCGACTGCACCGCCAGATCGGCGAAGCGCTCGAGGTCCTCTACGCCGGCGAGCTCGAGCAGCACCTGCACGAGCTGGCCCATCACTTCGCCCAAGCGGCGGGCGGGGACGAAGACAAGGCGATCGGCTACCTGGTCCGGGCCGGCGACCAGGCGCAGGTCAAGCTCGCCTACGAGCAGGCCCTCACCCATTACCGCCAAGCGCTCGAGCTGCTCGAGACCTTCCACGACGGCGCCCACGTGCGCACGCGCGTGGAGGTGACCATCTCACTCGGCGAGGCGCAGCTCCGGGCCGGCTACAAGGCCTTCCGGGACACCCTCCTCGACGGCGCGCGGGGGGCGCTCGAGATCGGCGATCCCGACCTCCTCGCGCGCGCCGCGCTCGCCAACAATCGTGGCTTCATCAGCTCCATCGGGGAGGTCGACGAAGACCGGGTGCGGTGCCTGCGGGACGCGCTCGAGGCCTACGATCCGGCGCCGAGCACGGTGCGCGCCCGGTTGCTGGGCCAGCTCGCCGTCGAGCTGACCTTCAGCGGCGAGTGGGAGCTCCGCCGCTGCCACAGCGACGACGCGGTGGCGATGGCCCGACAGCTTGGGGATCCGGGGACGCTCGCCATGGTGCTCTGCCAGCGGATCGCGGCGACGGCGCACGCCAGCACGGCCGCGGAGCGAATCGCCGACGCGGACGAGGCGACGAGGCTCGCCAACGAGCTCGAGGACCCGCTCCTCACCTATTACGCCGAGACCTACCAGGCCTTCGCGGCGCTGGAGGTCGGCGACCTGGTGGCCGCCGAAGTGCACATCGACCGCCAGCACCGGCTCGCGGTCCGCCTGCGCCAGCCGATCCTGAGCTGGTACGACATGGTCATCCGCGCCAAGCGCGAGCTAGTGGCGGGGACGTTGCCGGAAGCCGAGCGGCTCGCCCTCGAAGCGTTCGAGGCCGGGCAGGAGGCGGGTCAGACCGATGCCTTCCGCTGGTTCGCTGGGCAGCTCTTCACCATCCGCTTGCACCAGGGAAGGCTCGACGAGCTCACCGCCGCGCTCGCCGCGGCCCCGCCGCGAGCCGGGCGCAGCCGCACCGTCCCCCTGCTCACCCTGGCCTTTTTGGCCACCATCTTCACCGAGCTCGGTCGCGAGGAAGAGGCACGGGCGGCGTACGAGCGCCTGATGACGAGCAACCTGACCGACATTCCCTACGACTTCTCGTGGCTCGCCGTCGTCGCGCTCGCCGCCGCCGCCGCCGCGAGGCTGGGCGAGCGTCGCCGGGCCGACGGCCTGATCACGATGCTGGCTCCGTACCGCCACGGCTACGTCGACATGGGCTCCTCCTGGCTGGGGTCGGTCGCGCACTATCTGGGTCTCCTCCATGCTTGTTTAGGAGACATCGCGGCGGCCGCGAGCTGCTTCGAGGACGCCCTCGCTGCGCAGGAGAAGCTCGGAGCCCACCCCTGGGTCGCCCGCACGAAGATCGAATATGCCATCGCCTTACGCGAGCGTGGCCTCGACGGCGACTCGGACCGCGCGGCTGAGCTCACCGAGCAGGCGCTCGAGTCGGCGCGCTCGCTCGGTTTCGGCGGAGTCCTCCGCCGCGCGGGCACCGCCCAAGGCGAGCGTTCCCTCGAGGCGTGAGGCGGATTAGAAGGGGGCGGCCGGCTCCGTTTCCCCCCGGATCCGGAATCCAGCCGCCCCCTAAAGCCCCCAGCCCATCCCATCCATCCCTTCCCCTAGCTTGACTTGCCCCCAGCCCAGATCCGCCCCCTGACCCGCACGTGGTCCGAGCGGGCGCGTCCGGAGATGCCCCGGTCTCCGGAACCCCGTACATCCTGTGCACTCGACCCACGCCCGGCCGTCAGGCCGATCGCCGCCAAGTCCCGGTCCCTCAAGTTCCTAGCTTGGTTCGACTGCACGGGGGGAAGTGTCCGGCCTGCCCGTTGCCCCGCCGTTGCCTGGTCGTTAGCGCCGACGCGACAGCGCAGGCAACGCGCGAACGGTCATGCGCCCGCCCCACTAAGGCATCGATCGCCACAAGCCGATGCGAGCTATTGATGCCTTCCCCCAGACCAGAGCGTAATAATGGCCCCCCGGTGCGCGCTCGTCTGACCTCTCTTGCCATCGCGGCCGCGCTCGTGGCTGCCCTCGCCGGCTGCGGGCAGGCCCAGCGGGGCACGGACGTGGCCAACTCGAGCCAGAGCCAGATCGCCGGTCAGGCCCATCCCCAGGTGGTCGAGCCGGTCGCGGGCCAGACGCCCACGGCGCGCTCGCATCAGCCCGCGACCGTGGCCCGGAGCGCCAGCACCGGCGTGCTCCCGCAGCCCGTCTCCCTGACCGAGGTCAAGCAACAGCTGGCCCAGAGCGGCATCTCCCCCAACCCCGATGTCGCCACGCTGACCGCCGGCGGGCTCGCGGTGGCGCCCATCGGCGCCCCGCCCGCCGTCCAGGAGATCATCAACGCGGGCAACCAGATCGCGCTCCTCGGCTACCTGTACGGCGGCGGCCACGGCACCTTCGAGGACACCAGGTACGACTGCTCGGGGTCGATCAGCTTCGTCTTGGCGGCGGCCCACCTCCTGAACACGACCGAGACCTCGGGGCAGCTGGAGAGCTACGGCGACTCCGGTCGTGGCAAGTGGGTCACGATCTTCGCCAACGCCGGCCACACCTATATGTACGTGGCCGGGCTGCGCTTTGACACCGTGGCGCTCGCCGAGGGCGGGTCGCGCTGGTCCAACCGCACCGGCGACGACGGCGGTACCTTCGTCGAGCGCCACCCGGTCGGGCTGTAGGGCTCGGGGTCCTACCCCGCGGTGGCGGCCGGTGCGTCCGCCCGTTCCGGTGCTCCGTAGCCGACGAAGTCGCTTCCCCTGACCAGGGCCAGGGCCAGCACCGCCCCGACGAAGGCAATGAGCCCCGCGATCAGGAGGATCTCGTCGAGCGCGCCGGCGAAGGCTCCGTGGACCACGAGCGCCGCGTGCGCGCGCGAGCGTGCGGGGGTAGCGCCGAGCACGCTCTGCGCGGCGCCCCCGGCCACGGCCTTGGCGATCTGGCTGACGTGCGCGGCGCCCGGCGTGCCCGCCAGTCCGGCGGCCAGCCGGCTTGCGATCGCGGTCTGGAAGATCGCCCCGAAGACGGCGATCCCCGTGGCGATGCCGAGCTGGCGGAAGGTGGTGTTGATCCCCGAGGCCATACCGCTGCGCTGGGGCGGGACCACGCCCACCGCGGTCGACGCCAGGGCTGGGTTGATGAGGCCGACACCCGCGCCCCCGACGATGAATCCGGCCAGCAGCGCGGTCCAGTGCGAGCCGGCGGTGAGGCCGCGCATGAGCAGCAGTCCCGCCCCGACGAGCAGGAGGCCGACGCCCAAGAGCACACGTATGGGCACCCGCGCCGAGAGGTTGCCGGACGCCGCGGCGACGATGAACGAGAGCGCCGTGATGGGAAGGAAGCGCAGCCCGGTCTCGAGCGGCGAGAGGCCGAGGATGGTCTGGAGGTAGAGCGTGAGATAGAGGAACATGGCGAACATCGCGCAGGACACGGCGAAGGCGACGATCGCTCCGCCGGCGAACGCGGGCTTTCGGAAAAGGGAGAGGTCGAGCATGGCGTTCTCGCCCGTGACCTGTGAGATGAAGAAGACGACGAGCTCCGCGCCACCGCCGAGGAGCAAAGTGACGATCTCGGCGCTCCCCCAGCCCTTCGTGTCCCCCTCGATCACGGCGAAGATGATCATGAAGAGGGCGACCGTGAAGGTGATGGTGCCCACCCAGTCGATCCGCGTCGCCGCCGGGTTGCGCGACTCGGCCAGGCGGGTCATGGTGAGCACGGCGGCGACGATCCCGATGGGTACGTTCAGGTAGAAGATCGAAGCCCACCCGAAGGCCTGGACGAGCACTCCGCCGACCAGCGGTCCGATCGCCGCCGCCGCCCCGATCGTCGCGCCCCAGGCCGCGAAGGCCGTGCCCCGCTCACGGCCCTGGAACTCCTGGGCGAGCAGCGACAGCGAGGTGGCGAACATGATCGCGCCGCCGACCCCCTGACCACCGCGGGCGATGATCAGGAAGGTGGCGCTGGGCGACACCGCGCACAGCAGCGAGGTGACCGTGAACAGGCCCAGGCCCACGGCGAACACCAACCTGCGTCCAATCAGATCGGCGAGCGCGCCAGCGCTCAGGAGCAGCGAGGCCAGCGTGAGCGCGTAGGCGTCGACCACCCACTGGACCTCGGAGAAGCTGGCCTTCAGCTGCTTGGCCATGCTCGGCAGCGCGACGTTGACGATCGTGATGTCGAGCAGGAGCATGAAGGTCGCCGTGCACACGACGACCAGCGTCCACCACTTACGTTCCATAAGGGGAGGATCCTAAAGCGCCGCGGCTGCGAGCACATCCCGAAGGGCTCGCGATGCACGCGGGGGGCACGCCGGCTCACGCGGCCCGCCACCACCAGGCGCCAGGGGGCCTGGTCTACGTTACGCCGCTATATGCGGCTTAACGTAGCTCACGTCGGCCGGCGGCCCGCGCCACTCGCCCGCCGGCCCGGGGAGAGCGATCACGTCTCGCCAGAGGGACCCGGTCACGCCCGCCCGTAGACCGGCACGGCGGCGCCGCTCGTGGGGGCGGAGTCGTCGGAGAGGAGGAAGGCGACGACCCCGGCGATCTCGGCCGGCTTGACCCAGCGCTCGTGGTCCGCGTCGGGCATCGAGGCGCGG
>Ga0302325_10003098_pt1 | contig 39595 bp, 31 predicted proteins | sample Palsa_T0_2_FD_201948 | JGI IMG/M metagenome (GOLD analysis project Ga0302325, IMG submission 201948) | Peat permafrost microbial communities from Stordalen Mire near Abisko, Sweden - Palsa_T0_2 | ecosystem: Environmental > Terrestrial > Soil > Palsa > Peat permafrost | place: Sweden: Abisko...
CAGATTGAGGACTCCAACGGAAACCCGGTGAAAATCGCGGGGATCAACTGGTACGGCTTCGAAACCACCGATGAGGTGGCCCATGGCCTGTATGACCAGGACTACCACACGATCATCAACGACATCGCGAGCCTGGGGTACAACACCATCCGCATCCCGTTTTCCAACCAGATGGTCGAAGACCCGGTGGTGCCCAGCGCGATCAGTTACTACAACTCCAGCGGGCCGATCAACACCGACCTGGAGGGGCTGAACTCGCTGCAGATCCTGCAGAAGATCGTCGCCTACGCCGGGCAGGAGGGCCTCAAGGTCATCCTCGACGATCACCGCTCGGAGGCCGGCAACAGCGCCGAGGCCAATGGGCTCTGGTACACCAGCACCTACACCAACCAGGACTGGATCAACGACTGGGTCACGCTGGCCACGATGTTCGCCAACGACCCGACCGTCATCGGCTTCGACTTGCGCAACGAGCCGCACACGCCGGCCGGCGACGCGTACGACCAGGGGGCGACCTGGGGTACCGGGGACCCGAGCACGGACATCCGGCTGGCCTACGAGGCGGCCGGCGACGCGATACTCAACGTCGACCCGGATGCGCTCATCTTCTGCGAGGGCATCGGCGAGTACCCGGACAGTTCCTCCTCCACCGGTTACGACGCGACCTGGTGGGGCGGTGACCTGCAGGGCGTTGCCCAGTACCCGGTGGTGCTGAGCTCCCCTGGTCACGTCGTGTACTCGGCCCACGACTACGGCCCGGACGAGTACCAGCAGACCTGGTTCAACTCCTCGACCACCACGGCGAGCCTGGACGCGGTCTGGAATGAATTCTGGGGCTACATTCCGCAGGACGGGATCGCGCCGCTGTGGGTCGGTGAGTTCGGTACCGGGAACGAAGCCGCGGACGTGTCCGACAGTACCCCTGGCTCGCAGGGACAATGGTTCTCGAGCCTCGTGTCCTACATTCAGGCCAACAACCTGAACTGGACCTACTGGGCGCTGAACGGCGAGGACTCCTACGGGCTGCTAGACAATAACTACGATCCCACCCCGGCCCTAGCGGCCAAGCAGGCGGACCTGGCCAGCATCGAGTCGCCGTTCACCTCGTCGGGAACGCCCCCGCCGACCAGCCCCCCTCCCACTACTCCGCCGCCGACCACTCCGCCTCCGACCACCCCGCCGCCGACCACCCCGCCGCCGACCACCCCACCCCCCAATGCGAGCTGCACGGCCACGATCAGCGTGCAGAGTTCCTGGACCGGCGGATTCGTCGACACGGTGAGCGTCACCGCTGGCAGTCAGCCGCTGTCGAGCTGGACGGTCAGCTTCACCTGGCCTGGTGATGCGCAAATCACCAGCGCCTGGGGGGCGACCGCGACGCAGTCCGGAGAATCGGTGACCCTGACCAATGCCAGCTACGACGGCTCGCTCGCCGCGGGGGCGACCCAATCCAACATAGGCTTCCAGGGCACCTGGTCGGCCAGCGACGCACTGCCCGCCACCGTTACCTGCACCTAACCCCCGGCCTTGGCGGGCGCGTAGCCCCTTCGGACCGGGCCCGGCCCCCTGATCGGGAAGTCTGGGCTTTGCGCACCCTGGCGGCGCAAAGCCCAGACTCTTTTCAGGCGGAGGCCCGGAGCACTAGTTCGGTGTCGAGGATGACCTGCGCGGGGTCCCGGTCGGGATCGGCTATCTGCGCCATGAGCTCGCGGACCAAGCGGGCGGCCATGGCATCGACCGGCTGGCGGATCGTGCTGAGCCGGGGGTCGGTCTGCTGCGCGGACGGCGCGTCGTCGAATCCGATGACCGCGACGTCGTCGGGGACCCGCCGGCCAAGCCGGCGCAGCGCGTGCAGCGCTCCCGCGGCCATCAGGTCGGAAGCAGCGAACACGGCGTCGATACCCGGCCGGTGATCGAGTAGGCGGCGCAGCGCGTGCTGACCCGACATGAAGCTGAAGTCCCCGTAGGCGATCATGCCCGGATCGAGGGAACCCGCCGCCGCCATGGCGCGGCGGTAACCGAGCAGCCGGTCGATACCCGCCGCCATGTCCGGCGGCCCGGCGATGGTGGCGATCGCCCCTCGCCCGCAATCGAGCAGGTAACTGACCGCGGTGCGGGCGCCGCCGATGTTATCGGCGTCGACATACGACAGCGCGTTCCCGCCGGTGACCGGCCGCCCGCACAGCACCAGCGGCAGGCCCAGACTGGAGAAGTCGAAGCCCGGGCGTCCGTGCATGGAGACGAACAGCGCGCCATCCACATGCCCGCTGCGGAGGTAGCGGAAGACGGTGTGGCTATCACGCGGTGAGTGCAAAGTAATCATCACCAGCTGGATGTCGGCCGAAGCGAGGGCGTTGCTGACCGACCGCAGCATGCGCCCGAAAAATGGATCGGCGAACACTTTCAGCGCTTCTTCCCCCATCACCAGCGCGACCGATCCGGCCGGCCGGCTCGCCGCTGAGCGGGCGGCTCGGTTGCGCACGTAGCCGAGCCGACGTACCGCCTGTTCCACCTTGTCCCGGGTCTGCGGGCGCACCCGGGCGGACCCGGTCAGCACCCGCGAGGCGGTAGCCGACGAGACCCCTGCCTGCCGGGCGACATCGGCTAGCGTGGGGGGACCCGTCGGGTGGGTCAATGGCTCCGTGGTGGTCACCGCGCCCTCTCAGCACGCCAAGCGGCGTTCGGTACCCCCAACCTCCCCCATTGTGTTGGGCATCATTTTGTAACGCCGCCGAAACGTTGGCAATAGACCACACTGCCCCAATTTCTGTCATCTGCCACCGGGCGTTCGCCGCCTCGCTGCGGCATGAAAACAGCGGCCAGGTGTTTTCAGCCGCGTGGGCATCGCCTGCATCTGCCTGACCAGGCGCGACCGCCAGGGAAGGCTTCTGCACCATGGGTGCCTGGGTGCACTTTTCGCCTCGGCCGCCTAATTTGACGTTATCCAGGGCCGATCGGGGCCCAGGCAGCCAAAGGAGGCTCGATGGTGCATCGCAGACCAGTCTTCGCCGTCGTGGTCGCGCTGCTGCTCGCGCTCGGCGGTGGCTTCGCCGTGCTGTCCGGCGGCGAGGCCTCTGCCGCCACGACAAGCCTGTGCCAGGAGCAGACCGCGTCCGTCGCCAGCGGCAGCTACATCGTGCAGAACAACGAGTACGATTCCGGTGCCCAAGAGTGCGTCACGACCGACGGCAACGCCGACTTCGCGGTCGCCAGCTCGTCGATCGACAACGCCACCAATGGCTCTCCTGGCGCGTACCCGTCGATCTACCAGGGCTGCCACTGGGGCAACTGCAGCTCGGGCGGTCTCAGCTCTGACCCGATCGAGGTGTCGAACCTTACGCCGGGCGCGGTGACCACCGACTGGTCCACGACGCAGACCGGCAGCGGCGCCTATGACGTCGCCTACGACATCTGGTTCAACCAGACGCCGACCACCACCGGCCAGCCCAACGGCACCGAGATCATGGTGTGGCTCAACCACAACGGGAGCGTGCAGCCTTTCGGCACGGAAGTGGCGACCAACGTCTCCATCGGCGGCTACACCTACGACATCTGGTACGGCCCGCAGTCGACCTGGGACACCGTAACCTACGAGATGACCAGCCCCGCCACCTCGGTCAGCAACCTTGACATTGGAACGCTGGCCCAGGACTCGGTGAGCCGCGGCTACACCAACAGCAGCTGGTACCTGATCGACGTCGAGGCGGGTTTCGAGCTGTGGCAGGGAGGCGCCGGGCTGGCGACCAACTCCTTCTCGGTTACCGTGAACGGCGGCTCATCCACCACGCCGCCACCACCGCCACCGCCGTCGTCAGGATGCTCCGCCGTCTACTCGCTGGTCGGCAGCTGGCCGGGCGGATACCAGGCCCAGGTGGTTGTCACCAACACCGGTTCCGGGACGCTGAACGGCTGGCAGCTCGGCTGGGAGTTCCCGGGTAGCGAGGACATCACGAACCTGTGGAACGGCACCTACACCCAGTCCGGGACGCAGGTCACGGTAAATAACGCGTCCTACGATGGCGCGCTCGCGCCAGGCGCGACCGCTACTGTCGGTTTCACCGCGAACGGCAGCGGCACCCCGGCCCCCAGCATCTCCTGCAGCTAAGGGGAATCCGCGGCGAGAAGAAGCGCCCCCGAGGATGACTCTGCTCATCCTCGGGGGCGTTCGCGCGTCTTGCCCCAGTGTCGGGGCGTCCACCCAGCTAGCCTCGCTCGGCTTGATGCCCTCGCCCAGTTAGTGCCGGGACTTCACCGCCTCGCTGCGGGCTTTTCACGTTGGGCGGCCCTCAGGACTCGTCGGAAGCGAGGGTGTTCACCAGCGCGACCAGGGCGGCGGAGTCGGCCGGCGGGGCCTTGAGGTCCAGGTTGGGCGACTTCTTCTCAGCCTTGAGCGTGGCCTCCTCCTGCGCGGTGACGAACGCCGTGTTGGTGTCCTGGGCGAAGATCCCCGATCCGTCCGGCCGGATAAGCTCGGCCTCAGCCATGGCGTCCTGGCCGGACGCCGTGTGGCCGCTGCGCGCGATGAGCAGCGTGCCGTCGGGTAGCCGGCGGATCGAGCACGGGCCGTAGAACCCGTCGCCGCTTCCGGAAGCGAGGTCGCTCAGCTCTGCGCACGTCGGCGTGGTGGTGATGAGCGTATCCGCCGGGCTGACCTGGACGTTCACGTACGGGCCGCCCGCCCTGCCCACGGCGGCGCCCAGGTCCAGCTCGCCCGAGGGCGGCAGCGTGCCGATCTCAACCGAGGCCAGCTGGGCGCCGACGGTTTTCTCGGTCGCCGCGATGACCTGGGCCGCGCTGAGGCCGTCGACGCGGGCGGAGCCGGGCACGGGATGCGCGTTGGCCGGCCGGGAGGCCGCGGTCTTCGCCAGTGCGGTCAGGGACAGCGGCCCGGCGCTGGTGTCGGCCGGGCGGGCGGCCGGGCCGACCGGAAGGGTGAGCGCGGTGACGGCGGCGACGGCCCCGACGGCGCCGACGGCAACGGCCGCGCCCGCCCGCCGCCGACGCCGGGCGCGGTGCGCGGCGGTGATGACGTCCGTAGCGGAGAAGCCCAGCGCTGGCTCGTCGCTGGAGGCCAGGTCGTGCAGGTGAACTTTGATCTCGGCCATTTCCTGTTCCTATCCTTCGATGGTAGAGACAGCGGACCAGTCCGCTGCCGTCAGCAGTTCGCGCAGACGGGCCAGCCCCCGGGCGGCCTGACTCTTGACCGTGCCTTCGCTGCAGCCGATGAGCCTCGCCGTCTCGGCGACGTCGCAGTCCTCGTAGAACCTGAGCACCAGCACCGCCCGCTGCCGCGGCGGCACCCGGGCCAGCGCCGCACGGACCGCCAGCCGGTCTTCAAGCGGCAGTGGCGGAACCACCGCCAGCTCGGGCAGATCGGCCTGCGGCCGCTCCCGTCGCCAGGGGCGCCGGTGCTCGTCGATCAGTTGCCTGACCACCGTCTTGCGCACGAACGAATCCAGCGCTTCCGGTGACCGGAGACGGTGCCAAGCCAGGTACAGCTTGACCAGTGCGGCCTGCAGTTCCTCTTCCGCGCGTAGCCAGTCGCCGCACAGCAGGTAGGCCATGCGGCGCAGCCGGACCGCAGATGCCGCCACGTAGGCGGTGAACTCCTCGTCCGCGGCAGATTTCATAGGCTCCTCCAGATGTTCGCCCGGAAAGACGGAACGGAGCCGACCGAGGTTGCACGGAAACGCGAACCGTCTAACGGCCGAGGGAGCAGCCCAGGTGCTGGAGCTCCATTCGGAGTCTCCTATAACTCTGACTACGCGGAGCACCGGCGCTGGCCCGCCACGGCGGATCGGGGCCATGGCCGGGAGGGAGCAACCACCGTCCGTTCAAAATAAAGATCCGGATTTTGAACGGGCGGGGGTTACTCCGGGCTGGCCGAGCCGCACCCCCTCAACGCCTGACGCCAAGTTAGCTTGCAGGCACCCGCGGTCCAGGTCGGCCCAGCGGCGGCCTCGCAGGCGGCCTGATGTCTGCCCTCACTGCACGACGACCGAATCCGAGAACCAGGTGGCCAGGGCCAAAAGCCGTGCCCGCACCTGTTCCTCGCTGGCGCCGCCGACCACGGCGCGGCCGGCCCACGTGTTCACCGACACGCTGAGATCCGGGGTAGGAGAGCCTGCGGTGAGCTTGAGGACGGCCTCCAGGCAGCCGGGCTGCGCCAGGATCTCGGTCTGGTCGGGCACGTGCCGTGCGACGCCGACCGGCACCGGCAATTGTACGAAGCCGCAGTGCGCGGCGCTGGGTTCGAGCGGCCGCCCCGGCGGCAGGGCCAGCGCTGCGCGAGCCCACTCGTCGGACAGGTGCACGCCGGAGTGCCGGAGCACGGTCTCCCGGATCATCCCGCCGCCCAGACGGCCGCCGCACTCACTGAAGACGAGCCCATTGTCGGTGACAAAGACCTCGGTATGGAAGATCCCGTCGGTATGCCCGAGGGCCTGGAGCGCAGCGGAGAGCAGGTCTTCCGACCTCCGGTAGAGATCCAGGCTCTCGTCCGGGGCGATCACCACTGACCCCACGAGACCACCCGACTTGATGTCAATGAGGTTCTGTATGTAACGAGACACTGCGAACATCTGTATGGTCCCGTACCGGACAACGCCGTCGATGTGCAGTTCTTCCCCCCGGATGAACTCCTCCACCAGCCAAGGGCCGCGAGGAGGCCTGTCTTCGTCGGCTGCGAGCTGCTCCAGGGCCTCCCGGTGCGGTACGAGATGGGTATCCCTCGACGCGGCGCCGTTGATCGGCTTCACCACGACCGGATAAGCCGTCTGGTCGTCAACGAGTTCGGACAGGAAGTTCACCACCCGCGCATCAGCCACCGGCAGCCCCGCGTCGCGGATGAGACGCTTTTGCACAAACTTGTCCCGCAGGGCGATCGCCGTCGCTACCGGCATGCCGGCCGCCTTGCAGTGCTGGGCGAGCAGCGCCGCGGCAACCATCGGGTACTCAGTGATCGTGCACACGGTGTCGAATCCGTCGAGCGGGATGCGGGCTCTGGCCAGGCCGGCCAGCACCTGCTCGACGTCGCCGGTGTCCGGCACCACCATGAAAGTCCCGCTCGGGTCGTGGCCGCGTGCCCTGCCCAGGTGCTTGGTGTCGATCACCGCCAGAACGCGGGCGTGGTGATCAATGAGCGCCGCGTAGGCTGCGGCATGCCAGCCGAGCATCAGAACATGGGGGGACTCAACTGTTGACATGATTCATGCACATCCATATATCGTTGGTCGGCCGCAGACCCGGCCGGCGGACTGATCCTGGCGCAGCGGAATCATCAAAGCCGTCACGCACGCTCACCGCTCACTGTTGCGATCAGATCATCGAGGCCGGCGCGGTCGAGACCAGTGAAGAGCGCCGAGTACTCCGAGGAGCATTGGTCGGGCGGGACCTGGCCTGGAGTCAAGGTGCCGCGTGTTGTGCCGATGACGCCGGGTAGCCGCTCAGCTTCGGTTTGAGCCAACGGAGCGCGGCCGTCCTCCCCAAGCCTCGCCATCACGAGTCCGGTCAGGGGCTGCGCTGACCGAGTCGGGGCGGTACCACGCGGCTTCACCCCGACTTGGGCGGATATGTGTGCTTCCCACACGCTTGAGCCGACCGCGAGGTCGAGAAGTTCGCTCACACCGCTGCCGGCCGGGCGCAGCCCGACCTCTCCGAAGTGAAGTTCCCCGTTCTGTACCAGAAACTCCATGTGAAAGACGCTGGTGGTGACAGCCATCGCCGTTAGCACGGCCTGAGCCATCTCCGCCATTGACTCTCGTCGCGGATCGGCCGCCGACAGGATCAACGACGTACGCACCCCCCGTCGCGCAAGCAGCACCGGACGGTCGTACGAGGAGCACTCCAACCACGCGAGCGCTCCGTTCACCACCAGACCCTCGGCGTGGAGCTCCTGCTCGACATCGACCGCCTCTTCCACGACGTAGAACTCTTCGGCTCCGGCCAGCCACTCATACGCTGCGGGCACGCTCATTCGTCGCACGCCACGCGAAGACGACGAGTGAAGCGGCTTGATAACTACGTCCTTGACGCCGATCTCGTCAGGTCTCATCGCGAGGAACGAACATATCGACCACGCTCGCGGTGCTCGCACCGCTCCGGCTGTGGCCTGTCTCATCCGAAGCTTGTTGGTTCCCACCGTCGTTTCGTCCAGGCCGGGCCCAGGCAGTCCGTAGCGCGAGCGCAAGTGAGCCGCGGTCATCATGGTGCGGTCGGACGTCGCGACGACGCCCGCAGCGCCGTTCTGCGCCTGCCAGCGATCGGCGGCCTTCACCAGTTCGGGGTGCACTTGAACAAGTGGGTCTCCGTCCACCAGATCGCCGAGGTACGCATGCTTGACGATGCCGAGAGCGTCCAGCGCTCTCTCGACTGCGGGTTTGCGACTACCCACGATCAAGACCCGCTCGGGCATTGTCAGATTATGACTTTCGATTGTCATTGGCAGCCTCCGGCGTAGGCGGCAACGGCTCGCAGGGATGACACCACCTAAGGCGTGGTCAGCGTCGTGGACATAGGCGAGCTCCCCGGCGGCCGTGCTATTGCCCGTCGCGGGTTCTGCACGTCGATTCCTGCATATACACGGCACTCACCATATACCAAAGATGACCACCGTGATGGGCCATTACTGAACAATCTCGTCCACGGGTAGGCGTGTCACTGGGCAAACTTGTCATTTTCGCCCCGGCACGACGTCTTGACCTGTGGCTTCAGGCCCAGGCCCGTCGCGCCCGACCGCTATCAGGTCAGGCGCTACGAAAGTCTGGTACCGCCACGCCACCCTCGCCGTCCTCGCCCACGCCTACCTCGCCGTCTCCCGCTGAGGTGCACCGAACTTTCCGGACAGTCCGTCCATGAGGACGGACTTCTTGGAAAGGTAAAATTCTTGCCGCGACCGAAGAAGAGCTTCTCGCGGGAATTCAAGGACGAAGCCGTGAAAATGGTGATCGAGACGTCGCGCCCGATCGCCGGACCATTAGGATCTCTAGCCCGTGTAATACTTGTCGGCGGTTTCTAGGGCTTCGTCTAGGATAGCCAGGCCCTCGCGTGCCTCGGCTTTGGTCGTTGTGCACGGTGGGACGATGTGGATCCGGTTGAAGTGGGTTCTCGGCCACAGTCCGCGCCGCTTGCAAGCGGCCGCCAAAGCCTGCATAGCGGCAGCATCCGGGCCACGGTTGGCACGTACAAGCGGTTCGCGGGTAGCGCGGTCGCGAACGAGTTCCAAGGCCCAGAACACGCCAAGCCCTCTCACCTCACCGACTGACGGGTGTCGCTCGGCTATTTTGGCCAATTCTGGCCCGATGACTTGACGGTCAAGAGTCCGTACATTCTCCAGGACGAATTCGTCTTTGAAGATTTCGATCGAGGCGACCGCGCTCGCACACGCGAGCGGGTGGCCCTGATAGGTTGATCCGCCCGGGTACATTCGATTCTCGAACGTCGCCGCGACTGACTCGGAGACGATGACGCCACCGAGGGGGATGTAGCCGGAATTCACTCCCTTGGCGAAAGTGATCAGATCCGGAGTGACGTCCCAGTGTTGGATGGCGAACCATTCACCGCATCGCCCAAATCCGGCCATCACCTCGTCGGCGATTAGCAGGATCCCGTACTGATCACATATCTCGCGGACGCCGGCGAGGTAACCCGGTGGCGGTACCAAGATGCCGTTGGTTCCTACCACAGGCTCGAGAATGATCGCTGCGATCGTGTGGCCACCTTCAGCCATGATGGTGTCTCGCAGGTGCTCGAGTGCCCGGTCGGCCTCCTGTTCGGGACTGTCGCTATGGAAGGCGGAGCGATATAGGTATGGACCCCAGAAGTGCACGGTTCCGGGAACCGTGTACGGTTCGGTCCCCCATCGTCGCGAGTCTCCCGACACGCCGATGACGCCATGGGTCGCGCCGTGGTAACTGCGGTACATGGCGAAAACCTTTGATCTGCCGGTGTGCAGTCGCGCCATCCGGATGGCGTTCTCGTTGGCCTCCGCGCCGGTATTCGTGAAAAACACGCTGCGGAATCCTGGTCCGGCCACCTCGCAGATGAGGCGGGCGGCCTCTGAGCGCGCGCCGTTGGCAAAGTTGGGTTGGACGGTGGTCATGCGTGCGGCATAGTCCTGGATCGCTTTAACCAGCCTGGGGTGCTGGTGGCCGATGTTGACATTCACCATTTGGCTAGCGAAGTCCAGGTAACGCTGGCCGTCATAGTCGACGAAATACGCCCCCTCGGCCGACGCGATAGGCAACGGATTTATCTGCGCCTGCGCCGACCAAGCGTGGAATACATGAGAGCGGTCGAGTCGAAGGATGGTTGCCTTGTCGTCGGGAATGCCGACGAGAGGGTCGCCGAGCTCGGCTTTTTCGGTCATGAGTGCGCTTCCTTGGGGATCCGACGTCAACATCGGTGGCCAGGCGGCAACCGCAAGCAAGCACCATACCAGGGTGAATCCCACCGGGTTGGGGTTGGTTCAGAGCTGGTCACGTGACGAGCACCTTGACGGGTGTTTGAACGGCTGCCTAAACTCGGTGGCCATGCGATCCGGCCACCTCGGGCGTCTGGAATTTCGGACGTCCAGCGGTTCCAGTGGTGGTTTCGTCGAATAGCGGATTCAGATGCGACCGTGAGCCTGGGCGAACACCGCATCATTTCGGGAGGTCACGCTGGGTCCATCCAGCATGGAACCGGGAGTGGCCGAGCACCTCATGCGGGCCGGTGCCGACGAGAACGAGAACGGACATCTAGCGACCGGAGAGGAGTTCTGTGTTCCGATCAACTCCAGTACTGCGCCCGCTGGCCGCTGCTTCCTTGGTGAACTCGCTGGGCAACGGTATGTTCCTGACCACCAGCGCGCTGTTCTTCGTGCGCATCGTCGGGCTGCGGCCCGGGCAGCTCAGCGTGGCCCTGCTGGTAGCGGGAGCCTGCGGCGCGGCGGCCGGGATCCCGGTCGGTCAGCTGGCGGACCGATGGGACAGCCGTCGAATGGCGGCGTCCTTGCTGATGCTAGAAGGCGTGCTGTTTTTCGCCTACCTCAGCGTGAAGTCGTTCGTTCCGATCATGCTCGTATTGTGTGTCACGACCTTCCTGGATCGCGGCGCCGGCACCGCCCGGGGCGCGCTGATCGCCCACGTGCTGACGTCGCAGGAACGGGTCCGCGGGCGCGCGATGCTGCGTACCTTCCAGAACATCGGCGCCGGCGTGGGTGCGGCCGCGGCGGCGCTGGCGATCCAGCTGGACACCCGGACGGCCTATCTGGCCGTCATCATCTTCAACGCCGTCACGTTCGTGGTCAGCGGGCTGCTCCTGCTCCGCGTGTCACCACAGCCGGCCGAGGCCGCCGCCGGTCCGGCCAAGAAGGCCGCCAATGACACGGCCGGCCGGTCCGACCGTCGCAAGGTCTTCCGCGACGTCCCGTACATGGCGGTCACCGGATTGAACGCGGTCCTGACGGTGCAGGTCGGTCTGATCAGCATTGGCCTTCCGCTGTGGATCGTCGAGTTCACGCAGGCCCCGCGGTGGCTGGTCTCGGCGGCCGTCGTCCTGAACACGTTGCTGGTTATCCTCCTGCAGATGCCGCTGAGCCGCCGGGTCGAGGGACCGGCCGAAGCGGCGCGGGCGTGCGCTTGGGCCGGTCTGCTGCTGGGCGCCGCCTGCGTCGTCCTAGGTGCCGCCGGATACGGGCACTCACTGCTCGCGGCGGCGGTCGTCATCGCCGCGGTGCTGCTACTGACCGTCGGGGAGGTGCTCTCCTCGGCCGGGGCGTGGGGGCTCAGGTACGACCTGGCCACGCCCAATGCAGTCGGGGCCTACCAGGGCGTGTTCACCACCGGCGCGACGCTGGGCGCGCTGCTCTCTCCCGTGGTGGTATTGCACAGCGGTATCCAGTTCGGCATGCCGGGCTGGATCGCGCTCGGCGCGGTCTTCGCCGGTGCGGGGGCGTTGATGCCGGTGGCCCAGGGCTGGGCGGCGGCTCGGAACGCGGGTGTCACCGTGCCCGCAGGCGCATCCGTATCGGCCGACCCCAGCACTCTGTCCGTCAAACCGGGGCAACCTCAGTCCGGCAGGCTCTCATAAGGAGGACATGTGCGAGTTCGGGTGTGCTGGCCAGCGGCCGGTGGTGCCGAGGCGACCGAGGCCGGCTGGCCGTGACATGAGCGGCTTGATGCGGTCGGCGTCGCCCGGGGGACGGGTGCCCCGGACTGCCACGGGCGTCGCCAGCCCGACCATTGTGGTCAGCAGCCTGAAATCCGATGCCCACACCTGGAACCTGGTGTTCCTGCAGCTGCTGATCGAGGAGGCCGGATTCGAGGTGGTCAACCTCGGGCCCTGCGTACCGACCGACCTGCTGGTGTCCGCTTCCCTTGAGCTGCTACCCCGAGCGATCGTGCTGAGCAGCGTTAACGGGCACGGTTACCATGACGCCCTGCCCGCGATCGCCGCGCTGCGCGCCCGCCCGGCGCTGGCCGGCACGCCGGTCATCATCGGCGGCAAGCTCGGCGTTGGCGCCGAGGACCGCTCTGCTCTGGCCGAGCACCTGCTGGCGTCGGGATTCGACGCGGTCTACGACGACACGCAGGAAACCGGTGGCTTCCGCGAGCTCCTCGCCGCGATGACCGCGCCCCCGTCATGAGTTTCGGGGAAGCGGTGCGGCGCGCGCACAGGGCCGGGCGGCTTGTGGTGCAGCCACGGATGGGAATGGCCGATCCGGCCCGGATGCGCGCGGCGCTGGTCGCGACCAAAGCGGCCAACGCTCACAGCGCGGGAACGATCACGCTAGACAGCTACACCCGCATCGGCGACTGGGAGGCAGCCCGGCGCGCGGTCCATGAAGGCCTGGATCTCAACGGCTACCCGATCGTCACCCACGGCGCCGAGACCCTGCGCTTGATGTTGGCTGGCGTGGCCGACCCGGACTTCCCGGTGCAGGTCAGGCACGGTTCGGCGCAACCATCGCGGATCGTGGAGACGATGTGCCGCGGCGGACTGTATGCGACCGAGGGCGGCCCGGTCTCGTACTGCCTGCCCTACGGGCGTACGCGGCTGGACGCTGCGCTGCCCGACTGGATGCGCGCCTGCCGGACGCTGGCGGCGTCGCAGGAGTCGGGCGCACGGCCGCACCTGGAAACCTTTGGCGGCTGCCTCATGGGTCAGTTGTGCCCTCCGGGACTGCTGGTGGCGATCAGTGTGCTGGAGGCGTTGTTCTTCCGCTCCATGGGGCTCCGGTCTTTGTCGGTCAGCTATGCCCAGCAGACCAGTCCCGAGCAGGACCGGGAGGCGATTGGCGCGCTCCGGCGGCTGTGCGGAGAACTGCTGCCAGACGTCGACTGGCATGTGGTCGTCTATGCCTACATGGGTGTTTATCCGCGCACCGCCTCCGGGGCGCGCGAGTTGCTGGCCGCGGCCACGCGGCTGGCCGTCGATACGGGATCCGAACGGCTGATCGTGAAGACCGTCGCCGAGGCCTACCGGATACCGACCATCGCGGAGAACGTGGACGCCTTGGAGATGGCGGCTTCGGTCGCGGAGGACCATACGGCGAGGGGCGGGCCGATGCCAGTGGGGGTGCGGCCGGACCAGGACTCGGAGGTGTACGGGGAGGCATCCGCGCTCATCGACGCGGTGCTGAATCTCGGCCCCCATCCTGGTCGCGCGCTGGTGGCGGCGGTCAAGCGCGGCCTGCTCGACATCCCCTACTGCCTGCACCCGGACAATGCCGGGCGCGCCCGCAGTTACATTGGCGCGGACGGCCGCCTGCGCTGGTCTGACGTCGGCGCGATGCCACTGCCGCGCCCGGTTGGCGTCGGACGCGCCGCCCTGACGGCGGCGGGCCTGGTAGCGGCCTTGTCACATGTGCAGCGGGCGTTCGATGCGCCGGTGCTGCAGGGCGCCCGATCGAGTCGGCCGACGATTGAACAAGCCAGTCAGGGCGCGGGCGGCGGAGGCGGAGCAGGTTCATCGTCTTCAGGCTGAGCCTGTCACGACCGCAGTATCCCTTCGCGAAGGCTTCATCTTTCCGTGGCTGTCTCGGTGACGGGACGGAAGTCAGTCACTTCCCGACCCACCGTGAGTTGCTGTCCGCTGTCGCGCAGGCGGTGCAGGAGCGACGGAGTGTAAGACCGTCCGCTTTCCACGGAGTCAGCCGCTCGTGGGGGTGCCGGTTCCGATTGCCACCGCGAAGAGGTGCAGCGCATTGATCCCATCGCCGGCGCTCGCGCTCACCGTTGGCAGCGTCACCGATGCCACGGTCTTGCCGGCCTGCAGCGGCACCGACTCGAAGTAGATGCTCACCGGATGGGCGGTCTGCGTGCTGCTGGAGAAGTTCCAGCTCGTCGTGGTGGTGGCGATCTGATCGCCGGACTCAGGGGCGTTGTTGTACCAGTCCGCCATGACCAGGCTGTAGGACTGGGTGCTGCCGTCGGTGTAGGTGATCGTCCCGGTCCCGCTGGCCGCGCCGAACGCGCCGGCGCCGAGGAAGCCCAGGTCGGTCCCTGATCCGGACAGGTCGATGGTCTGGCCGTCGGCGATCACGTCGTCGGGCGTGCCGACGGCGGTGGGCCAGGTGAACGTGGTCCCGCCGAAGGTGGCCTGGCCGCCCGCGGTCAGCGGGGTCGGCGTGCCCGCGGCCAGCGCCTCGGCCGAGAAGCTCTCCCCGGTGCCGTCGAAGTTGCCCGGCGCGGGGTTTGCGTTGTCGGTGATCCCGACGTTGTCGTAGGCGGCGGCGAGCGAGGAGTAGGGCGCCCCGGCGGTCGGCGTGCCGGTTCCGATGGCCATCGAGAAGAGGTGCATGGCCGTGGTCCCGCCCGCGTTGGACAAGACGGGCAGCGTGACCGACGACACCTGCTTGCCCTGCTGCAGTGGCACCGAGGCGAAGTAGATGCTCACCGGGTGCGCGGTCTGCGTCGTAGACGTGAAGTTCCAGTTCGTGGTGGTGGTCAGGAGCTGGTTGCCGACCGCGGGGCTGTTGGCGTACCAGTCCGCCATGTTGAGGTTGAAGGACTGGCTGCTGCCGTCGGTGTAGTGCACGGTGACCGTGCCGCTGGCGGTGCCGTTCTGGCTGGCGCCGAGGAACCCGAGGTCGGTCCCTGACCCGGACAGCGCGACCGTCTGGCCGCCGGTGACCACGTTGTCCGGGGTCCCCGCCGCCGCCGCGGGCCAGGTGAACGTGGTGCCGCCGACCGTGACCTGGCCGCCGGGGGTGAGCGGGGTCGGCGTGCCCGCGGCGAGCGCCTGGGCGGAGTAGCTGTCGCCGTCCCCGTCGTAGTCGGCCGCCGCCACATCGGAGTTATCGCTGATCCCGGTGTTGTTGTAGGCGGCGATGAGCGAGGAGTACGGGACGGTCACCGTGGCCGACGCCTTCACCGTGGTGCGGCCGGCGAACCCGCCGAACGCGGACCTGATCTCGACCTGCAGGGTGCTGTCGCCCGGCTGCGCGCTGGCCGGCGCGGTCACGGTGAAGTGCTCGGTCACGGTCTGACCGGGCGCCACGGTGACCGGGGCCGGCCTGCTCGCGGTCCAGCCGGCCGGGACCTGCAGCGTGAACCGCGCCTGCGGCATCGCGTAGTCGCCGTCGTTGACCAGGGTGGCGGTCACGCTGGCGGGGGAGCCGGGCGTCACCGTGGCCGGGGCGGCCAGGGTGGCGTAGCGGGCCCCGACGGTGCGGTCGACCGTGAAGCCGCCGCGCAGCGGCAGGTTGGCCAGGGCCGAGGAGTCGCCGACGTCGACGCCGAACGTGCCATCGGGGAGCACCCACCCGTTGGCGGTGTCGTTCCAGTACGACAGGTCCTGACCGGAGAGGGCGAAGTGGACGGTCGTTGACTGCCCTGGCTGCAGCGTGACCTTCTGGAATCCCTTCAGCTGGCGCGGCGGCTCGCCCGCCGCGGCCGGGTCGTTCAGGTAGAGCTGGGCCACGTCGGAGCCGGCCACGGCGCCGGTGTTGGTGACGGTGGCGGACACCGTGACCTGGGTGCCCGACTGCCCGTTGCAGCCGCAGGCGGGCGTTCCCGGGTTCGACGTGCCGTTCTGGACCGCTTGCGGGGTAACCCTCAGGTGGCTGAACGCGAACGTCGTGTAGGACAGGCCGTAGCCGAACGGGAACAACGGGGTCTCGTTAGTCGCGTCGTAATAGCGGTATCCGACGTCGATGCCCTCGGAGTACTGCACCTCGCCGCCGGTCCCCGGGAACTGGCTCGGGGTGGACGCGGGCACCTGCGAAAGGTCGGTCGGGAAGGTGACCGGCAGGTGGCCGCCCGGGTCGGTCTGGCCGAACAGCACCGAGGCCAGCGCGGTGCCGTTGCTCTCGCCCGGGTACCAGGCGTCGACCACCGAGGAGACCTGGTTAATCCACGGCATCGTCACCGGGGCCCCCGCGTCCACGACCACGACCGTGTGCGGGTTGGCCGCCGCCACCGCCGAGATCAGTTCGTTCTGCGCGGACGGCAGGTTCAGGCTCGCGCGGTCCGCCGCCTCGGACTCGGTGTCGTCGGACACGACGACGATCGCGGTGGCGGCCGACTTCGCCGCGGCGACCGCCTGCGCGATCCCCGGCGCCAGGTCGGACGGGGTGGCCCAGCTCAGCGCGGCCGACGGGCCGCCGCCGGAAAGCGACAGGGTGTAGGTCTGGCCGGCCGTCAGGTTCACGCTGACCGAGTAGGTGGAGACGGGCGGGGTGCCCGGGTTGGCCAGGATCTCCTGGCCGTCCAGGTACAGGTCGGTGGTCGTGTAAGAGCCCGGGTTCTGGAACGCGAGCACGTAGGTTCCGGTCTCCGGGGCGGTCAGCGTGCCGGTGTAGCTTCCGCCGTAACCGGTTGCCGCGTAGGCCGGGGCCAGGTCGGCGGTCGGGATCGGCGCCAGGGACGTGTCCGTGGGCAGGCCCTGCGCGTACTGCACCGTGGTCCCCGGCCCGGCCGCGGCCTCGATGCCCGCCAGTGGCGTCACGTTGAAGGTGGAGGTCACGTACGCGCTGCCGCCGCCGGTGTCGGTCGGCGCGGCCGAGGCGGCCGGGCCGATCACCGCCACGGTGCCGGCCTTGTTCGCGGACAGCGGCAGGGTGCCGCCCGCGTTCTTCAGCAGCACCGTGCCCGCCTCGGCCACCGCGGTGGACACCGTCTGGTGGGCCGGGGTGGTGACGACCGCGCTGGTCGACCCGGTCGGCGGGTCGTTGAACTCGTTGAACGTGAACATCTCGGTCAGGATGCGGCTGACCATGCCGTTCAGCGTGGCCAGGGAGACCTGGCCATCCTGCACCGCCGCCTGCAGCGCCGGGCCGTAGAACTGAGCTGAGGGCATCTCCTGGTCATTGCCCGCGTCAGCGGACTGCACGGTGGAGTGAGTAGCCCCGTAGTCCGAGGTCACGAAGCCGGGATAGGCCCAATCTTGGTCCAGGGTGGTCTGCAGCAGGTACTGGTTCTGGCAGGCGGCCTGGCCGTTGATCGTGCTGTAGGCGCACATCACCGACGCCGCGTGGGCCTGCGTCGTCCCGGCATAGAACGCGGGCAGGTAGATCTCCTGCAGCGCCCGGGTGCTCACGATCGCGTCGTCGGCCGGGGTGTTGCGGTTCGTCTCCTGGTTGTAGACGGCGAAGTGCTTGATCTGCGCCATCTCGTCCTGGCTCTGCACCCCGTCGATGTCGGCGACCGCCAGCGCGGAGTTCAGGTACGGGTCCTCGGTGTAGGTCTCGAACGAACGTCCCCAGCGCGGGTCGCGGTCGATGTTCACCGTCGGCCCGAGGTCGACCATCGCGCCCTTGGCCCGCTCCTCCGACCCGACGACCTGCCCGTACTGGTAAGCCAGCGGGGGATCGAAGGAAGCGGCGAGGGAAACGGCGGAGGGCATCTCGGTCACGCCGGTGTTGCCGTCGCCCACGCCGAGCGGGCCGTCTTCCTCGCCGATGGCGGGGACGCACAGGCTCGGGATCGCGGCGATCTCGAAGACGTACGGCTCGCTGGTCCCGGCCCCGGTCACCATGTTGATCTTGTCCGCCAGGGTCATCTGCGCCAGCAGCAGCGATACCCGCTGCTGCACCGACAGCGACTGGTTGAGCCACGGGCAGGAGGCCGTGTCCGCGGTCGTCCGGGCCGTCGTCCGCGCTTGGATGGCGGCGCCGGCGGAGACGGCCGCGCCGGAGGAGGGAACCGCGAGCGCCGCCAGCGGCAGTGCCAGCGCCAGGGCCGCGGCGGCGGTCGCTAGCGTCCTGCGATATCTCGCGCCGGGGAACGGCTTCACGACAGCCTCCTACTACTACTCAGCAGTCACGGTATTGCCTAGTCATAACGCGGCACGCGGAAGCCGACAATACCCAACAGCATTACAGGCGTTCACGTCACCGTTAAAAAACGGTTAACAACATGGCCTGCCACGCCCTCGCCCGCGCGGTCCTGGCCGCTGCCGGCCGAGAATTCGGGCCGGGTGTGCCGATATGGCTCTATATAAGTGTGTGTCTATATAGATTTTTATGGCGGCGGATGTGCTCATGTGAGGGATAGGCAGCGGCTGTCTGGGCTGGGAGGGTGGGCGGTAATGTCTCATTCTGGCTGGAGGCGCTATGCGCTGGCTACGGCGGGTTTCGGTGTTGGCGTGCGGAGCGCTGGTGGCCTGCGTTGCGTTGCTGGCGGGGTGCCTGGCCCAGGTGCCGGCGCTGGCGGCGACGTCCGCTGCGGGCTCGGCGGCCGCGCCCGCGCGCGTGACGGCGAGTACGGCGAGTACGGCGGGCGCGGGGCATTCAGCTTCGCCGGGCGCCCCGGCCGCGCCGGGGCCGACCCGGCTGCCTGATCCGGCCAAGGTGCTGCCGTCGGGCTGGCAGCGGTCGGCGGACGAAGCGGTCACGGTATCCGGGGACGCGACGGGACTGCACGTGCTGGCGGCGAGTGAGGCGAGTGGGTACGCGTGGCGGACGGTGGCGACGCTGGGTGATCCGGCGGTCGAGACGGATTTGTGGATCGGGCAGGACTGCGTGACGGCGTCCGGCCGCTACGCGGTGGTGGTGTACGCGCCCGAGCAGGCCGCGAACATGGCCGAGCAGCAAGGCGTGCTGGGCCGGGCGGCGATCGTCAACCTGCAGACTGGCGCGGTCAAGGACCTGGGCGGCGGGTTCTCGATCGCCTACTTCGACCCCGGGTGCGGCACCGGCACCGAGGCGGTGCTGACCGAGGGCGGCTGGGCCAATGACGACAGCGACGGGCCGATGTCGACGACGCTGGTGGTAGCGGACGCGGCCAGCGGTAAGGTCTCGGCGCCGGTGAAGGTGGCCGGGCAGATCACGTCAGCGGTCCCTTACCAGGGGCAGATCGCGGCGGCCGGCGGCCGGGGCGTGGAGCAGGTCAGCCGGTCGGGCAGGACGCGGCTGCTGGCGGCGGCCGCGGCGGTGCCGTTCCGGCTGACGCCGGCCGCCGACGGGAGCCTGGGGTACCAGGTCATGGCGGGCAAGCAGGTCGATCTGTGGCAGCTAACGGGCGGACGGGCCAAGCAGGTGGCCAGCGCGGCGGCCGGGTCGGTGGAGCTGAACCAGATCGGCGGACGCACGTGGCTGGTCGGGCCGCAGGCGTCGAAGGTGACCGGGCTGCCCCGGTCATGGCAGCCGGTCGACGCGCCCGCGATCGCGCAGCCCTCGACCACCGGGACCCTGGCGGTGACCGACGCCGAGGCGACCGCCCCGGTCAAGGGCCAGCATTACGATCCCGCCAGCGCCCAGCCGGTGACGGTCAGCGCCCAGCTGCTGGCCGGCCAGCGCGGGAACGCCTCGTTCAAGGTGCCGACCACCGCCGCCGCCCCGGTGCCCGTCCCGGCGGCCGGGGCGGCCAAGGCGGTGACCACCGCTCTGGTCCGCCCGGCGGCCTCGACGGCCGGGTCGCCGTCGACGCCGGTGTCGGCCGACCGGACCTGCGCGGTCGCGCTCGACGACCCGACGATCCAGGCCTACCAGCCGACCTTCCAGCAGGTGGAGTGGGCCGTCGACCAGGCCGTGCAGGGGACGCTGACCAATCAGCAGCCTGCGAACCTGTACGGGTCGGGGCTGCCCTCCTACAGCCCGCAGGGGCTGTTCCCGCTGCCGGCGGTGGACGGCGGCGGGCACCTTCCGGCGCAGGTGCTGCTGGGGGTGCTGACCGCCGAGTCGAACCTGCAGCAGGCCAGCATGCACGTGATCCAGGGGCAGACCTCTAACCCGCTGAGCTCCTTCAACTGGTACGGAAACTGGATCGACGCCGAGACCATCGACACCGGGCTGATCAACTGGAGCGCGTCCGACTGCGGGTACGGGATCGGGCAGATCACCAGCGGCATGTGCATGGCCGGGAACCCGAACAACGACAACGAGTGCGCGGGCCAGGAGTCGACCACGCTGTCGCCGACGCAGCAGCTGGCGGTCGCGGTGGACTACCAGGCGAACATCGCGGCGGCGGCGCAGCTGCTGGTCCAGGAGTGGAACAACCTGTACACGCTCGGCATCACGCCCACCGACGGGATACCGAACGGACAGTGGGTGTTCGACTCGAACAAGGCCGACTACATCGGCATGTGGTACATGGCGATCTGGGCCTACAACAGCGGCCTCGAGCCGGGCAGCCCCGACCTCGGCAACCCCGGCGACTGCAGCCCGGGCCCCGACTGCTACGACGGCATGGGGAACTGGGGGCTCGGCTACGCCGACAACCCGATCAACCCGGCCTACCCGCCGGACCGGCCGAACTTCCCCGCCGCCTCCTCCAACGCGACCCCGACCGGGACCACCTACAGCCCGGACTGGGACATGTCCCACCCCGAGTACTGGCCCTACCAGGAGAAGGTCAACGGCTGGGCGTTCGACTCGATCACGCTGTGGGACTACTCCAAGGGCGAGGACGTGCAGGCGTTCGCCTACGCGCCCGGCAACTCCGCCGTGGCGACGTTCGACACCTTCTGCGTCCCCGGGGCGGGCGGGCTCACCTCCGCCGGCACCCCCGGCGACAACTGCGACGCCAGCGGGGTCGACTACAGCTCGCCCACGGCCGCGGACTCCTGCCAGCTGACCGGCAGTACCTACGGCGACCACTGCTGGTGGCACTGGCCCGCGTCGGTGAATCCGACGACCATCGCCCACGGCGAGACCCCGGGCTGCGTCGTGAACCTTGACTGCGGGATGGGGGTGATCACCTACGCGGCAGGCGCCGCCAACCCGGGGCCGGAGCCGATCGCCGCGCAGTTCGCCCAGACCTGCGCCTCGACCCTGCCCTCGACCGCGGTGATCGTCGGCGACGGCGGGCAGTCCGCGCTCGGCTGCCCCGGCCAGAACTGGACCTCGCAAGGGTCGTTCACCTGGAACTTCGCCGCCGACGAGAACGGACTGTACTCTTCGAAGATTTACTTCGACCAGATCGGGGCCGGGTTCGGCGGCCACTTCTGGTTCGGCTACTCCCAGCCCACCGACGATCCCGCCCAGGACGTCATCACCGGCGCCTGGAACCCGCCAAGCAGTGTCTCCGGGTGGACCGACGTCGAGGTCGCGATACCGAGCTACGGCGCCAACGCCGCCGACGCCGTCTACACGGTTGACCCGGGCGGCGGCGCGTCGGGCAAGAGCGTGGAGATCGACCAGGGCGCCACCAGCGGCGCCAACACGTGGGTCGACCTGGGGGACTTCGACCTCGGCAGCGGCGCCAGCGTGTCCCTCTCGAACGTGACGCCCGACTACGCCGGGTCCACCCCCACCAACCAGGACCTCGCCTGGTCGGCGGCGGCGTTCATCCCCGTCTCCGGCCCGTCCTGGGACTACACCGCGATGGGCGACTCCTACTCGTCCGGCGAGGGCAACCCGCCCTACGACCCAGGGAACGACGGCTGCGACCGGTCGAACGCGGCCTTCGGCCGGCAGTTCGCCGCCGACACCCCCAGCATCGGCTCGGCCGGCATCCAGCACATCGCCTGCAGCGGCGCCACCGTCGCCAACCTGACCACCACCGGGCAGAACGGCGAAAAGCCGCAGATCGATCAGATGTACTCGGGCTCGCAGCTGGTCACGGTCACCATCGGCGGCAATGACATCGGCTTCGCCGGCGTCCTCACCAACTGCCTGACCAACCCGACCACGAACTGCATAACCGAGTACAACGCCGACGACGACAACAATCTGTACGCGGCAATTGACGCACTGAAACCGGAACTCGTCGCCGCTTACCAGGCTATGCAGGCGGCGGCGCCGGACGCCAAGATCGTGGCGGTCACCTACCCGCTGATCTTCCAGCCCGGCACGACCTGCGCCGGCATCCTCAACCTGCCGGTGCCCGACGTCGACTTCCTCAACGACGTGGGCGCCTACCTCGATGACGTGATCATGGACGCGGCACAGGAAGCCGGCATCTACTCCATGGACGAGCGATACGCCTTCCTCGGCCACGCGCTCTGCTCGGCCGATCCCTGGGTCTACCAGCTGCCGACCGGCTTCACGGCCGGGACCGCGGTGCTCGACAGCAGTGCCTGGTTCCACCCCACCGCCGAGGGCCAGGGGCAGATCGCGTCCGACCTGGGGGCATACTGGCAGGCGCTGCAATCGGTGCAACCAGAAACGGCCAAGAGCGCGGCGCCGAAGGTCAAGGACGCCGCGGCAACCGGCTGGACGCCGCTGCACCTGCCGCAGGGCATCCCCACCGCCGCTCGGGCGCAGTGGATGCTCGCGCAGCTGCCCGAGACCGACGTAGAACTCACCGGCTACAACCAGAATGCCAACTACTGGAATTTCACCACGGTGAACGGCTGCGACACGCGCCAGGACGTGCTGCGGGAAGAGGCGGTGTCGCCATCGGAGTGGACCGGGGCACTTTCGCTGATACCTTCAGCAAACTCGAGCCCGCTCTGCCCGATCACCCAAGGGTCGTGGCAGACCCCTTACGATGCCGCGGAGACACCCCTTAATCTCGCCACCCAGGACGACATCACCGACAACATAGACATCGATCACATCGTTCCCAAGGCGAACGCCTGGGAGACCGGAGCCGCCACCTGGCCGAACATCTACGACACGGCCACGGCCAACGCATTGCTGAGCGCTTTCACCAATGCGCGCGGTGCCCCGGAACTGCTGGCGGTCTCAGCTAGTTCCAATGGCCAGAAGGGGGATAGTAGCCCAGAGCTGTGGATGCCGACCAACACAGGAATGACGTGCCCCTACGTAGAGGCGTGGGTCGCCGTGAAGTATGCATTCCAGCTCGACGTATCCACCATAGACGACGCCCCGAACAACCCCATCGGGACATCTGAACTGACGTTCCTCCAGAACACCCTCAGCAGCTGCGGAGCTGTGCTGGACGGGCCCAGAAAGTAGCCTGGCCGTATGACCGAGGATGAGGCCGCGACCGTGGCCGCGCTCGCCGCGCAGTGCGTGTGGGGCGGCCGGGCGCACCTGGGCCTGATCATGCGGTACGGCCGGCTGTTCAGGCCGGGCACGGACGCAGGCGGCGGCGCGTACCCGATGATCCCGGCCTGGGCCGGCAAGAACGCCTACCGGCGGGCGATGGACTGCGGCTTGCTCTACGCGGAGGGCTACGCCTGCGTCCGCAGCGCGATCGTCACCCATTCGTCGTGGTGTCTTGATGGCGAGATCGTCATAGATCCGGGGTTCGAGCAGCCGCGCACCGCGTACTTCGGCCTGGCGCTGCGGTCGGGCTACGTGCGGCGAGCCTATGAGGCGCGCCGCCAAGACGACGGTGGCAACGGCTTCGTAGGGGTGTTCATTTCTCCTCTCGAGGTCAATCCGCCGCTGGATACGGGCACTGATGTCGTTCTTGACCTCGGCCGGGACATTCCCCCCGGAGTACGTGACTGGGCTTTGACGGCTGAGTCCATGAGAGGCGGCGACCCGGTAGCCCCGGCCTGGGTTCTGGGCGAATTGCTCAGGTTCCCGGTGTGAGGGCACCAGACCGGCGGCCGGTCGGCTTTGCGGCAGACGGCGAGAGGGCTGGAGATCGCCACCTCGCGGCGCGCGGATAGGTGCGGACCAGGGACTGGATCAGGCTGTCGCGGGTGGGCGCGAAGATTAGGCCGTGAGCGTTGGTGGGCCCGGGGACGGCAGCCCACCAGGCCTTTGTCCGGTGGCCCCACCAGATCGAGGTCCCGGGGAACGCCTTGTGAATCATCGTATTGCTCGCGAATCCCGCATCCAGGCACTCGGGCGCCGCTAGCAGCGGGCCGCCCCTGGCTTGCCACCCGACGTCCGCCCACACCCATCGGCGGTTCGGGCGGCTGGCCGTCCCCCAGTCATCCGCCACGTTGTCGACAAGCAGCAGCCCGCGCCCGGACTCGCCCAGCTGGACCGCGTCGCCTCTTCGCGGGGCTATCGCCGGGGCCGTAGCCGAGCCCTGATCCCCGATAACGACCCTGGCCAGGGCGGGCGCCCAGTCGATATCGACGCTGAACTGACCGCCCGCCTCCCCGCTCCGGCTGTGCACGATGGCGTTCGTGCACAGCTCGCTGGCCAGCAAAATCACATCCGCACGAGCGGCGCAGTCCGGCAGCAGGTCCTCGAGCCAGTGCCGCACCTCGAGAACCTGATCAGCGCCGCCCCGGAACTGGCGGGTCCACCACGCGGCGAAGGGGGACGGCCTCGGTCGCGCGAAGGTAGTTGTCTCCGGGCCCGTGTCGTAACGAGCGGGCGCGGTCATGGTGCCGTTCCCGGCGAAGGCGCCGAGGTTGCCACCACGGTCCTGATCGAGAACCGGACTTCCCCGTCCCCCGAGATGATGCGCATGTCATCTCCTTCGAGTCACCCGCCATGGTCGGCCGGCGCTTGCCTATTAGGAAGCCACAGCCGCAGGGGGTTGCGCGCGGCTGCAACGAGCCGTTGCGAACGTTGGCAACACTTTCTGGGAAAGCTTGGTGACGGCGGTCGATTGATCACGGATGATAGGTTTATGTCCGAGGTATCCTGCCTGCCGGCCTCCGTCCTTAAGCCGCTGGATCCTGATCTCAGGCCCGAGGTGCGGGTGTGGGTCGATGAGCTGCGGGAGGTCTGGCAGGCCACTGGATTGTCGATGGGGCAATTCGCCGTACTGCACCCGTTCGACAAGGGCACCATTTCCAGGTACCTCAGCGGCCACCGCGTCCCTGGCGAGCGCCACTTCCTTGACACGTTGCTGACCACGCTGGACAGCTACGGACGGCCGGTCACTCCCACCGTGCGCGAGTACCTGACCGGTCTCCAGATGAGCGCCCTGGAAGCCGCGCATCCGCACGAATACCGGGTAAGGCTGGTCAAGGATGAGCTGGAGGTCGCGCTCACGGGCAAGCTGGAAGCTGAACGCTACGCCCGGGTGCTAGAAGAACAGCTGGCCGAGCGCAACCGTGAGATCCAGGAACTCACCGAGGACAGGAACCGTCTGCGCGCCACCTTGGATGCGGAATACGCGCGGTTGATACAAGAGATCGAAAAGCTCTCCACGGATCTGGCCCTAGCCCGGTCTCGCTCAGCCCGCGCCGATCACCGCTGCGCGGAGCTTGAAGCCGTCCTCGACCTGGTAGACCAGACCTATTCGGACCGAAACCAAGACGTCGATGCTCAGCCTGCGGTCCTCCCGTATGCGGATTGGGGCAGCATCGCGTCGCGCGTTCTTCCTGTTGATGACCCGTACGCGGTTTCCGACTTCCTGAGCCTGCTCGATCGACTGCGCTTGCGCGATCATGCCGCGCGACTCGCGGACAGGGTCATCGCGCATTTCAGCGACTGGCGCCATTCCCCTGACGCCATGGTGAAACAGGACGGGCTGCTCCCGCTGCTGGCGACCATGAACAGGCTGAGACTCTACGATCAGGCCGACAAGTTCGCCACCCTGCTTGGCTATACCAGTAACCGCTATCTCCGCCGGAACTCTCCGGCGGTGGAGGGCCGGTTCTCCTGACCTGATTTCCGGACGGAGGGTCGTGTGCGGGTCAGTCTTACCGGTGGTCGGCAGGTGCTCCTCGAACAGCCTCCGGGCTCGCAGCGCGCCTTCCGCGGTTCGCCCGTCGTCGGTCAGCCAGCCCTCGGCCATGGACAATTGCGCCATCCTCCCGGCGCTCCGGCTTTGTGGGGACGGTCACCCTCGTGATCCGCGGCGTTCCATCTCGTTCCACCCCGCTCCGCGCCATCCCGAAGAAGATCGCCCGCCCGCAGGCGATTCTCGCCGTGCTGCACCGGGAGTGGCTCAGCCCGCACACGATACGGATCACCGCCGGCGGGCCGGGCTTCGAAGCGTTGCGCATGAACGAGTTCACCGACAAGTACGCGAAGATCATCTTCGCTGACCGGGGCCTGGGGCTCACACCGCCCTACGACCTGGCGGCCCTGCGGGAGTCGCTCCCGCCCGATCGGCAGCCGGTGACCCGCACGTACACGCTGCGGCGGGCCGACGTGGAGCGCCAGCAGATCGCGATCGACTTCGTGGTGCACGGTGACAAGGGGATCGCCGCGCCGTGGGCGGCGCACGCGGAACCCGGCGACATCCTCACCCTGTCCGGTGCGGGCGGTGCCTACCGCCCGGATCCTGGCAGCGACTGGCACCTGTTCGCGGGGGATGAGTCGGCCCTGCCCGCGATCTGCTCCGCGCTGGAGGCGCTGCCCGGCGATGCGCGCGGCATCGCCTACCTCGAGACGTCCGACCCCGGCGAGTACCTCGATGCGACGCCGCCGAGCGGCGTGGAGGTCAGCTGGCTGCACCGGCCCGAGCCCGGCACCACGCCCGGGCTGCTGGCCGAGGCGCTGCTGGCCGGACCCTGGCTCTCCGGCCGGGCCGACGTGTTCGCCCATGGGGAGCGGGAGTCGATGAAAGCGGTCCGTGCGGCTCTCAAAACCCGGCTCGGCGACGGTGACCAGCTATCGCTGTCGGGCTACTGGGCATCCGGCCGGACCGAAGACGCGTTCCAGTCGGAGAAGCGCCAGCCGATCGGGCAGATCTAGCATCGCGGATGTGGCGGCCGACTGCAGACCAGCCACGGCAGTCGCCCGCACCGCGGTCGTTGGGGATAACGTGGGGAGCATGCGAGCGGCGCGACTTCACGGGGCTGCGGACCTGCGGGTGGGGGAGGAGCCGGCGCCAGCAACGGCGGCTGGCCAGAGCCTCGTGCGGGTTACCGCCGTCGGCATCTGCGGCTCTGACCTGCACTGGTACGCCGAAGGCGCCATCGGCGACGCCACGATCGTGCGGCCGCTGGTGCCGGGGCACGAGGGTGCGGGCGAGATCGCGGACGGCCGGCGGTGCGGGGAACGGGTCGCGATCGATCCGGCGATACCCTGCGAGCGGTGCCGGGCCTGCCGCGACGGCTACCGGAACCTCTGCTACAACATCGTCTTCTCCGGACACGGCGAGACCGACGGGATGATGCGCGAGCTCATGCCGTGGCCGTCGCACCTGCTGCATCCGCTGCCGGACTCGGTGTCGGATGCGGGCGGCGCGATGCTCGAGCCGCTCGGCGTGGCGCTGTGGGCGCTGGATCTCGGGCACGTGCCATTCGGCGGTTCGGCCGCCGTGGTCGGGGGCGGGCCGATCGGGCTGCTGCTGATCCAGTTGCTGCGGGCCGCTGGCGTATCGCGGATCGTGGCGGCGGAGCCGTTGACGCACCGGCGCGAGGCGGCGGTTAAGTGGGGTGCGGATGAGGTGGTCACGCCGCGGGACGACATCTCAGGCTACGGGGCTGACGTCGCATTCGAACTGGCCGGGAACGACGACGCGGTGCGGATCGCGTTCGAGTCCGTGCGACCCGGCGGGCGGGTTGTCCTGGGCGGGATTCCGGACTCGGACACGACCACGTTCCGGGCGTCGCTCGCGCGGCGCAAAGGCCTGACGATCGCGATGGTGCGGCGCATGAACGAGGTCTACCCACGCGCGATCGACTTGGCCGCGCGCGGCGTGGTGGCGCTGGACCCGCTCGTATCATCGTGTACTCCGCTCACGGACGCCCCGCAAGCGTTCGCCGCCGCCGAGCGGCGCACCGGGCTGAAGGCGATCATCACCCCCTAGGCGCGTCGCGGTTGCCTGGTTGTAGCGGGTGAGATACCGGATGAGCCGCCCGACGCCGGCGTTGATCGCCGTCGCGGCGAAGAACACGAACAGCAGCAGCGCGTACATGTCGGTGATGCGCAGATTGTCATAGTCCTGCATGGCCTGCCAGCCGAGACCGGCGGAGGCGACCGAGGTCTCGGCCAGCAGCACACCGGTGACCGCGACCGCCAGGCCGAGCCGGAGCCCGGACAGCACCGGTCCCGCCGCGGCGGGAAGGTAGACGTGCGTGAGCAGTTTCCGGCGCCCCGCGCCCAGCGACCGTGCGGCCCGCAGCTGGACCTGGGGCACCTCGTGCAGCGCCTGCGCCGCGGTGATCGCGACTGGAAAGAAGGCGGAGACCGCGCCCATCCCTACCTTCGAGAAGATGCCCGTCGAGAGGTACAGCAGCAGGACGGGGAAGAAGATGATCTTCGGCAGCGAACTGAGGTAGTAAAGCACCGGCTCGCTCGCCGTCCACAGCGCGCGGATCACCGTCGTGGTCGCGGCGAACAGCAGCCCGGCCGCGGTCCCGATGGCGAACCCGACCACGATCGCCCACGCCGACACGTAGGCCTGGTACCAGGTGTTGTGCTGCCCGAGCTGGCGCACCAGGCTTACCAGCACCGAGCTGAAAGGCGGCAGCACCGTCGCCGATAGCCAGTCGGCACGCGCCGCGATCTCCCAGCCGCCCGCCACGATGATCAGGGCGATCAAACGTGCCCTCATCGGCGGACCACCGCCTGGAGCCTGCCGATCGCGGCGAGCAGCACGGCCGCACCCGCGATCACCAGCACGACGGCCGAGTACACGCCGGGCATGTCGAACGCCAGGTAGTCGAAACTGATCGTCTTTCCAAGGCCGTCTATCTCGGCCAGGTACTCCACCGAGATCACCCCGACCAGGATGTAGGTCAGGCCGAGCCGCAGCCCGGTGAACAGCGTCGGCGCGGCCGCCGGGCCGAGCACGTGCCGCATCGCCTGCCCTTGGGTAAGCCGGAAGACGGCCGCCACCTTCAGGAACTGTGGCGGGATCGCCGCCAGGCTCTGCCTCGTGTACAGGATCACCGGCGGCAGCGCCATGACCGTCGCCTGCGCGATCACCGCTGTCGAGGTCCGCCCGAAGATCACCAGCGGGATGGGATACAGCAAGATCAGCGGCGCCGCGAACAGTCCCGCCACCCAGGGCTCGAACGCGCGCCCCAGCCCGCCGTAACGCCACAGCAGGTACCCGGCGCCGACGCCAAGGACAGTCGCCAGAACGAGGCACACCCCTGTCTCGTACAACGTGACCACCAGCGGTCCGCCCAGCGTTCCGTCGAACAGTCCGCTGACGGCACCGCCGATCGCGTCGGAGGGAGGCGCGACGAACAGCGGGTTGATCACCCGGGCGCGGACGCCGACCTCGACGATCGCGAGCAGCGCGACGATGAGAACCGACGTCAGGAAAAATCTGGGCACCCTCATCCAGCGGAAACCTTGGCGGCGAAGCTGGTATCCGTGTAGCTGGCGAGCTGGGCGGCGGACAGCGTCGACTTCAGCACTCCCAGGGACACCGCGTCGCTCACGTCCCGGTCCAGTCCGCTGATCGGCAACAGCCGCTGGGTCCGCGCGCTGTAGTAGTCGAAGCCGGACCCAAGCACGCTGACCGGTTCGGCCAGGTTCGCGCCGTTCTTCCAGTCGGTCATTGCCTGGGCGTGGTTGGCGAAAGCGAACGTCCACGCGTCCCACCACGCGGTCAGGAAGCCCTGGACCTGCTGGGGGTGCGCGGCGATGAACGAGCCGGATCCAAAGATCACGCGCACCGTGACGTCTGCATAAGCGGGGTAGCTGTTGATGCTGGTGAGAAGCTTGATGCTTCCGTTGTCGACGTCGGAGAACAGGTTCGGCGCGGCGGTGAAGCCAGCGGCGATCTGCCCCGTTTCCACGGCGGTGTACTCCTGCGGCGGGCCGCCGATGGCCTCGCCGGTCGCCGGGGCCAGCCCGTCCGCCTTCAGGTCGTCGTTGACCTGGTCGAGCGCCACCTCGCTGGATGAGCCGGGGGAGCTGTAGCCGACCGTCTTGCCTGACAGGTCCCTGATCGACGTGATGCCGCTGCCCTTCTTGGCGAAGAAGAGGATGTCCATGCCGGTTGTGTCGGCGGCGAGGATCTTCAGCCCCGCGCCGTGCAGGTCGGCGCTGAGCACCGACACCGGACCGGTGTCGACGCCGATAGCGCCCTTGCCCGCGAGCGCGGCGGCCACGTTGGTCGCGCCCCCGGTGGTGTTCACCACCGTGACCGAGATGCCTTCCTTCTTGAAGAAGCCCTCGGCGATCGCCACGTAGATCGGCATGCCGGAGGTGAAGTTGCCCGAGTCGGGCACGATGACGTTGAGGCTGGCAAGACCGGGCTGGCCGCCGCCGGAGGTCGCGGTGGGCGCCGAGCAGGCGGCGGCTGTCAGCACGAGGACTGTCGCGCACATGATGTGCCTGAGACGCATGGGTCACTCCTGTCGCAGTGATTCTTCGCGTATCGAGCTCCAGATGCGGGCGGACTGCAGGCCGTATTCAGGCGTGCTGGCCAGGTCCGGTTGCCGCGGCCGGGGGAAGCCGATGGTGATGACGTCCTTGATCCGTCCCGGGCCGCGGCTCATCAGCGCGACCCGGTCGGACAGCATGATCGCCTCGCTGATGCTGTGCGTGATGAACAGCACCGTCTGGCGCAGATCTTGCTGGATCCGAAGCAGTTCCTCGCCGAGCAGCATCCTGGTCTGCTCGTCAAGTGCGCCGAAGGGCTCGTCCATCAACAGCAGCGCGGGCTCGGTGATCAGGGTGCGGGCGATCGTGACCCGCTGTTTCATGCCGCCGGAGAGTTGGCTGGGATAGTGGTCCGCGAATTTCGCGAGCCCGACCAGCCCGAGCATGTCCATGGCGCGGTCGCGTCTGGCTTTTTTCGGCATTCCCTGCATTTCAAGGCCAAATTCGACGTTGCGCCGGGCGGTGCGCCACGGAAACGTGGAGTCTTCCTGGAAGACCACGCCGATTTTCGGGTGCGGCCTTTCGATCGGCTCATTCTTGAAGGTGATAGCGCCGTCATAGCCGGTGATCAGACCGGCGGCGGCCTGGACGAGGGTGGACTTCCCGCAACCGGAAGGGCCGACCACCGAGACGAACTCGCCCTCGTGCACGGTAAGGCTCGCATCGTCAAGCGCGTGGGTATGCGTCCCGGGGTAGGTATAACTGACGCCAGCCACGCACAGCAACCCTGGCCTATCAGGCTGGCCGGCCGCGGCAGGGGACTGGGCTTGGCGGGCCGCGACAGCGCTCTCGGCCCCATTCGCCGCTGGCGCTGACTTGCCTGCCATCAGTTCCGCCTCCGACCGCCTCGTCGCCTGCGCAATTCCTGATCTGCCGTGTTCCGCCGTTAAGACAGTCACGATATAGCTATGTTGATACCGACACAATCTTCCAAAGCCGATAATTTAATTTCGTCCGGCGAGAGACGGCGGTTTGTTCTTAGCGGTGCCTGGGAGCGTTATCGCGGCATTCTGCCGAGTGTGATTACAGATAAGTCTCACGGTGCCCGAATCGACCACTGATGCTTGGGCGCCGGCGCGCGAGGTGACATCAGCCTGACGCCTGCGGGCTGACGATGTACTGGGTGACACTCGACGGGGCGGTCTTGTGCGCGCTCGCGGCGGCGCGGACGAAAGCCGCCTTGATCAGCGCAGGGTCGACCGTCGGGTCCTGCTTCCACACGTTGAGGAAGAAGTTGTAGGCGATCTTGTCGCCCGCCGCGGTGCTCGCCGCGGCTGATCGCCGATCTTGGCTGCGGGCCGGGCAACAACACCGAGCTGATCGCTGCTGCCGCGGCTGGCCGCGCTGCTGGCACCGGGCGGCGTGCTCGGGTTTCAGATGCCCGGCCGCCCGCCCGGCCCGTCCTCGACGGCTTACGTGCCTGGTCGAGTACGCAGCGGGCGCGGTGCTGCGGCCCGCCCTCGCGCCCCTCACGCCGGAAGAGGCAGAGCGGTTCCTGGCCGAGTTCTCCCGCCGCGTCAGCCTGGCCTGCCCGCCGCAGGTGATCGGCGGCGAGACCGTCGAGGTCCTGCACCAGTCCCGCGTCTTCGCGGTCGGGCAGTCATGATGGCAGGGAGGGAGCAACCACCGTTCGTTCAAGAAAAAAGATCTGGATTTTTGAACGGACCGGGGTTACTCCGGACTGGCCGAGCCGCCGTTCGGCGGTCCGGCGGCCGCTCTGTCAGACGGCTCCCAGCTCCTGATCACCCGCGAGACAGTCCGCTGGCGCGGGCGTGGTCCAGGCGCGTACCTGTTCGGCCAGGGCGGTGACGTGCTCCGGGGGAGTGGTCTTGACGATGCCGTGCCCGAGGTTGAACACGAACGGCCCTGCGCTCAGGGCGCGCAGGATGCGGTCCGTCTCGGCCCGGAGGGCGGGGCCGCCGACGGCCAGCAGCTGGGGATCGAGGTTGCCCTGCACGCAGCGGCCCAGGCCGCGCTGCAGCTTCTGCGCGGCCCACTCGAGGGGGACGGTCGCGTCCAGGCCGATGCAGTCCGCGCCGGTCGCCTCGGCGAAGCCGTCGTAGCTGAGCCCGGCGCCGCGGGGGAAGGCGATGACGGGGACGTCCGGGTGCTTGTCCTTCAGCGCCGCGATGATGGCGGCGGCCGGCCGGGCGCACCAGCGTTCGAAGAAGGTGCCGGGGAGTATCCCGGCCCAGGTGTCGAACAGCTGGACCGCTTCCGCGCCCGCCTCGATCTGGCGGTCAAGGAACTGGGTGACGGCGGCCGTCAGCAGGTCGATCAGGGGCTGGAACCCGTCGGGGTCGCTCAGCGCCCACTGCTTGACGACGGAATGCTCTGATGCGCCGCCGCCGCGCCCTTCGACCATGTAGGTGGCGATGGTCCACGGCGCGCCGGCATAGCCGATCAGGGCCACCTCGGGCGGCAGCGCGCGGGTGAGCTGCCGTGCCGTCTCGTAGACCGGGGCCAGCTCCTCGTGCAGGCGGGAGACGCTCAGGAACTCGGCTATGTCCGCCGTCGAGCGGACGGGGGGCGTCAGGACCGGGCCGTCGCCGGCCCGGTACTCCAGGGTCTGGCCCAGCGCGGCGGCGAGCTGCGGAAGGTCGGCGAAGAGGATGGCGGCATCGAGCGGGAAGCGGCGGATCGGCTGCAGGGTGACCTCGACCGCGTGCTCGGGCGAATTGCACAGCCCCACCATGCCCCCGGCCGCCTCGCGGACCCGGTGATACTCGGGCAGGTACCGCCCGGCCTGCCGCATCAGCCAGATCGGCGGCCGCTCGGTCCGCTCTCCGGCCAGCGCGCGCACCAGCAGCTTCTTAGGCTGAACACTGTTCTGAGGCTGAACACTGTTCTCGGGCTGAACACGGCCGGGCACCCGCGTCAGTCCGGCTTCGTCCCGCGTACCGACGTCCACGCTGTTCCGTCCTGTTGAATGGCCCCGGCCTTCGAGGGGGCTTGCTTAGCCGACTCCGACCCCGGTGAGGGGCGTTGTCATCGTAGCGGCAGGTGGCGGCGGTGTCCGCGAGTGCCTTGATGCGGGCGCTTTCGTGGGCGGTGCACCAGATCGGCCCCGGACCTTCCGTGTCTTGAGGACTCGGCGGATCGCGAAGCCGCCGCTATGACCGGGAACATCTTTTATTTTGTATGAAATACACTTGATATGTGATGATTACCGACTCATGCTGATGGGCACAGCCCGGCGCGCTGACCGCCGGGAAGCCGATCACCCGACACCCAGCGACGAGTCAGGAGAGATCAATGCATCGACCAAGGCACGTGAGATCGGCCGCGGCAGCGGTGGCCGTAGGGGCGGCGCTGCTTGCCGTGGCCGCCGCCGCGCCGGGCGCTCAGCTTCCAGCTCATACCCCAGCGCCAGCCTACTCGTACCCCACCAAGTGGGACATCACGATCCCGGCGCTGAACGCCAGCCTGGTCGTGACCAAGATCGGGACGGGACAGGAATTCGGGCAGCCGCTGGCCCATGTGGAGGCGAGCGGAACGGTCACCGGCACCTTCGGCGGCTCAGCGGTCACCGGCACCAACTTCCTCGAGAACAACGGCAACTGGCTGTTCGGCTGACGGCTGGGCCGGCTAGCGCCGTGCCTCCCAGCGCTCGCTGGGCCCGGTCGCTGCGGCTCCCCTGGGGAGCCTTCCTCGGAAGCTGGCCGGTTAGCGTTCTTGCGGCAGATCAGCCACCGCGGCGGGGATCCCGGCATTCCGGCGGTACCGGGACGAGCACGTCGCAGCCCCATTTACGAAAGGGACGTGATCCGGCCGGTGTATCCCGCTGACCGGCTGGCCATTTCCGCCGGCGACACCGCGCCGTACCGGCGCTCGTATCAGTTCCTCGCCTACGGCGCGCGCGGGCACCTGCCAGGCGACGTCCCCGGCGACGACCGGCCCGATCTGGTTAGCGCCCTCTACGACGGCGTCGGCCAATGGCTGCGAGCCGAGGGCTGACGCACAGCGGCGGCAGTGCGGCAAGCGAACCGCGGCGACCCTGCGGTGCGGCGCCGGGCCGACGGTAGGATGCTGGCTGAACACAGAAAGGCGGCCATGTCGGAACTGCCGGAGGTCTCGGAAGTTGTCGATCTTCCCACGGAAATCGACACGTCCCAGCCGCACATAGCCCGGATGTACGACTATTACCTTGGCGGCAAGAACCACTTCGCGGCCGACCGGGAGCTGGCGGACAAGGTCATCGCGGCCATACCCGGCATGCGGACCGGGCCGCGGGAGAACCGGGAGTTCCTCGGCCGCACGGTGCGGTACCTGGCCGGGGAAGCTGGCATCAGGCAGTTCCTCGACATCGGCACCGGGCTGCCGACCACCAACAGCGTGCACGAGGTCGCGCAGCAGGTCGCGCCCTCGTCCCGGGTGGTCTACGTGGACAACGACCCGCTGGTCCTCACCCACGCCCGGGCGCTGCTGACGTCATCCGAGGAAGGCCGGACCGCCTACATTCAGGCGGACCTGCGCAAACCGCAGGAGATCCTGTCCTCGCCGGTGGTGCAGTCGGTGCTCGACTTCTCCCAGCCGGTGGCGCTGCTGCTCCTCGCGGTGCTGCAGTTCATCCCCGACGAGGACGGGCCGGCCGAGATCGTCGCGACCCTGCGCGACGCCCTCGCGCCGGGCAGCTACCTGATCGCCTCGCACGTCACGGACGAGCACAACGTGGCCGGCTCAGCCGCCGGGGAGCGCGCCTACCAGAGCCGCGGGGTGCCGCTGCATATGCGCGACAGCGCCAAGTTCGCCGACATTGCGTTCACCGGGATGGAACTGCTGCCGCCGGGCGTGGTGCTGGTGTCGGAATGGCGCGCGGGGACCGGGCCGCTGCCGCTCGCCAACGAAGTGAACTGCTACGGCGGGGTCGCCCGCAAGCCAGCCTTCCGCTGATCACGCACGTGGGGGTCACATCGTGAAGAGCACCGGATGGCGGAGTTCGACCTGGCCGCCGCCGTTCAGGAAGACGCCGAACCTGATCAGGTTGGCGTCCGCCGGGATCTGAGCGGTGACCTCGTACGGCGAAGCCGACGGGTTCCGGGATCGTGGCGGCCAAGACCGCGGACCGGTCCGCGGCGGTGCAGGAGTAATCCTGCCAGGCCGGCTGGCCGGTCCAGCCGGTCCGCCTGGGCCACCCGGGCCCGCAGGCCTTTGTGAATCCGCAGCCACAGCGGCACCGCCCGGTGGCCCGCGTCGTCAGCAAGCACGAAGAGCTGCTGGTGCAGCCGCCAGTCAGGGTCGTCACTGCCGTCCGGGGCCCGTGCGGGCCGGATGTGCATCGCATAAATCATGCGGACGGTCGTCACGGCGGTCCTCCAGCAGACGGCGAGGCAGCGATTCGGCTCACACTCATTAGTGTCCGACGGCCCGCCACCGGTTACCCGCCTGCCGCCGGGCCGGGTCAGGAATTATGGCGGATGGCCGCCGCAGCGGCTGGCGGCCGGCTGGCCAAAACTGAAACGTGTTCTACTATTGCCGCATAACATCCACCGCGTTTGGGGGTTTACCGGCGATGATCAGTGCCCGCGCAGCGTTGCTCTACGGACCCGGCCAGGACTACAAGATCGACACTGTCGAGCTCGACGAGCCGGGCCCTGGCGAGGTGCTGGTTGAGATGCGGGCCTGCGGGATGTGCCACTCTGACGAGCACGTGCGGACCGGTGACCTGCCGCTCCCGCATTACCCGGTGATCAACGGTCACGAGGGCGCCGGCGAGGTCTCGCAGGTCGGCGAGGGCGTGACGTCGGTGGCACCCGGCGATCACGTCGCGATGGCGTTCATCCCCTCCTGCGGCTCGTGCGCGTCGTGCCTGGCCGGCCAGGCGTTCCTGTGCGACCTGGGGATGAAGCTCTTCGACACCGGGATCATCACCGACGGGCGCGTGGCGCACCGGATCGGGAAGGAGCCGGTCGCACGGTTCTCGCAGCTCGGCGCCTTCGCCGAACGGCAGCTGCTCTCCGAGTCCTCGGTCGTCAAGGTGGATCCAGACGTCCCGTGGCCCGCGGTCGCGCTGGTCTCCTGCGGGGTCGCCACCGGGTTCGGCTCGGCCGTCAACCGCGCGGGAGTTCGTCCCGCCGACACCGTCGCTATCCTGGGCATCGGCGGGGTCGGCATCAGCGCGGTCCAGGGCGCGCGGGTGGCGGGAGCGCGCCGGATCATTGCCGTCGACCCGGTGGAGTTCAAGCGCGAGCAGGCCCTGCGCTTCGGCGCCACCCACGTGTATCCCTCGCTCGACGACGCCATCGCCGCAGTCGGTGCGCTGACCTGGGGCCGGATGTGCGACTCGGTCATCTGCGCCTTCGGCGTGATGCGCGGTGACCTGCTCGAGCCGGCGCTCACGCTGACGGCCAAGGGCGGCACCTGCGTCGTCACATCGGTGGCGCCGATCGCCCAGGCGCAGGCCGACGTCAACTTGTTCATGCTGGCCATGATGAACAAGGAGATCAAGGGCTGCCTCTACGGGTCGGAAAGCCCCCGCACGCAGATTCCCAGGCTGCTGAACCTCTACCGCGACGGCATCCTGAAGCTGGATGAGCTGATCACGGAGACGTACTCGCTCGATCAGGTCAACCAGGGGTACGCGGACATCGCGGCCGGCCGTGTCCTGCGCGGGGTCATCGTCTTCTGACCCGTGAACTCTCACCGACCCGCATCGGGTACTCGCACGGGGGCCTGTGCTGACCTGCACCGTTACCGTCATGGCGGGCTATCTCATCTTGCCGTACAGAAGCCGCGGGCCGGCCGGATCGGCCGGCCCTTCGCGTGAGCGGCGGCGCGCACGCTCACCACGGGGGCAGGACCGGCGGCGGCCCGGCCGGATCGACTTCGAGGCCGGTCCCGTCGCCACGGCCGATCAGCCAGGCCAGCACCGTCCGCGGCGGCCCGGACACCCGGGCCGTCCACTCGGCGTCCGCGGGGCCGATCCGGAACGCCTGCCCGGTGCCGGTCACCTCGACCAGGCAGGCGGGCGCGTCGTCCCGGCCGGCGAACGACCCGGCGACGTCGGGCAGCCGCTCGGCGGCGAAGCCGTCCGGCCAGTCGGCGACCCGGTACCCGATGCCCAGGTCCACGTGGTGGATCTCCAGCTCAGACAGCCGCCGCGTCAGCGTGTACCAGGCCGGGTGCGCCTTCCCGTGAATGCCGTGCACGCTGGCCTGCCAGGCCGCCTCCGACAGGCTCGCGGCCTCGGCCGCCAGCGCCGCGGCCGACTCCGCTACGTCGGCGCGCAGTTCGGCCGCGGAACGCCCCGCTCCGGCCTCGATGTCCTCGTCGCGGGCGGCGGCGCTCGGGTACTGCGGCGTCATCACCCCGGTACGCGCCCAGGTCAGCAGGTTGCGCAGCCCGTCCGCGTTGCGCGCGAGGTGGGTCAGCAGGTGCCCGCGGGTCCAGCCGGGCAGCAGCGAGGGCTCCCGCGCCCGCGCGTCGGTGATCGCGGCCGTGCCCGCAAGCAGCCGCCCGGTCGACTCCTCTACCCAGCCGCGAAGCACCGCCGGATCCGCACTGGAAGTCATGCCGCGATGCTACAAGTCCGGCAAGCCCACCGGGGGCGAGCCGCCGGGGCGCCAGCGGGTCTACACCCAGGTGCAGCCGTTCGACGGCACCTGGAAGGTCACCACCCTGGTCGTGGAGAAGGTGGGAACGTGCTGACCCGCGCCCTCGTCTCAGTGCTGGCGGCCGGGCTGGCAGCGGTCCTGATGCTGGCCGCCGGGCAGCAGGCCGCGCTGGCCGGCGGCGGGCCGGGCTTGGCCTGCTCGCGCCGTCCTCGCACAGTCGCAACGCCGACCGGCGGGTGATCGGGTTAGCGCCCCGGTCAGATTCCCGCCGCCGCTCCGATCACCACTAGGCTGGCCCACCAGGCGACGGTTCCGGCGATGAGCAGCCACGCGGCCGGGCGGGCGAAGTTGAGCGCCCAGCCGACGCCAAAGCGGGCGCCGACCACGAGGGCGGGATCGTCGCGGTTGACGTACAGCAGCCCAGCCTTCCAGAACCGGTCGTCGTCCCGGTCGGTCCCGGCCGCGCGGGCGAGGCCGCGCACGTTGCCGTTTAGCCGCGACCCGCCCTGGCCCGCCCGCGCGGCGACGGCCGCCAGCAGCAGCACGCCGGCCGCGAACGGCAGCACGGGCAGGGCCTGCCCGATGCCGGAGAGCCGGTAGACCTGCCAGTCGGGCAGGGCGACCAGCAGCAGGGTGGTGTCTATCAGCGTGACCAGGGTCAGCAGTGCCCGGGTAAAGGCCGCGAGGAAGCGGCGGTAGCGCAGCATCGACGCCGCAGGGTCGTCCGCATCGACGTCCGGCCGGGAGCGGTAGACGATCAGCATAAGCCCGCTGTACACGGCGGTGAAGTACAGCTGGCCCGCCACTATCAGAACGCTGACGGCAGCCTTGGGCACCCGGTGACCGGACTCGTTGACGACGTGGGCAGGCAGGCCGGGGTAGCGCAGCGCGCCGATAGCGGCGGTCGCCGCCATGACGGCCAGCGCGGGCATCAGCCATCGCACCGGGAAGCGGGGCGGATCGGTGCGCCAGCTGGTATCGGCGACGACGGTCTGCCGCAGGCCCGCGAACCAGCCGTCCGCGTTCTTGACCGCGGCGATCTTCCGCCGCGCGACCCAGAAGCAGCTGAGGTCAGCGGCCAGCTCCAGCAGCAGGATGATCTTGGACAGCCACCATGACCCGTAGCCCATCGTCGCCACCGCGACGAGGGTGCAGCAGACGCCGATGGCCGCGGTCCGCCAGTAGTAGGCCCGCCGTTCCCGCCGGATAACCGGAGTCCCTGCCCGCTCACCGGGAACGCGGACCCCGAACTGCACGGTCGGCCGCGTTGCCGCGGGCATCGAGCACAGCAGCGCCCCGACGACCAGGACGGGGAAAACCCCGGCCAGGCCCCCGGCGCTCATGGCGGGCTTCCGCTTCCCTGCCACTCCTTTCCCGCCGCGGCGGGAAAGGCAAAGTCCGCCAGGGCGGCCTCGCATTCACCGACGATGCTGGTGGCCGGCATCCCCTGGGCGGCGGCCTCGGCGAGCAGCGTCTGCAGCCGTTCCGTCCAGTCCCGGGCCCAGGCTGGATCCGGCGACCCGCTACTCGCGTCGCGGCGCACGACCGCGCCGGACTT
>Ga0302325_10003101_pt1 | contig 39579 bp, 28 predicted proteins | sample Palsa_T0_2_FD_201948 | JGI IMG/M metagenome (GOLD analysis project Ga0302325, IMG submission 201948) | Peat permafrost microbial communities from Stordalen Mire near Abisko, Sweden - Palsa_T0_2 | ecosystem: Environmental > Terrestrial > Soil > Palsa > Peat permafrost | place: Sweden: Abisko...
TACAAGCGCCACGCTTTCACTTGTTCCGCTCGACTTCAATGGCCGAAGCCGTCCATCCCCGCCGTCCATCGGAGCCATTGAGCCGACAGAGGGAAGCGCGGCGACTTCTCAGGATACGGGATCCGGATCCACCCCTGCCGTCGCCACTTCCCGGGCGCCCGCCAGCACGGCGACCGGGGGCCCGGCTGCGGCCGGCGCGCCCGTTATCACGGCGCCCCTCACCTACACCCTCGCGGCCGGTTCCGACCTCAACTACGGCATCTACGCCAGCAACTCGCCGACGAGCTTCAACGCCGCCAATGTGCCGGAAGGCCTGACGGTGGACACCGTCAGGGGCGGCATCCTGGGCACGCCCACCGTCCCGGGCACCTACTCGATACCGATGAGCGCCACCAACGCGGCCGGCACCGGAACGGCGACGCTCGTCCTGACCGTCACGCCCTGAGGGCTGGCCGAACTCGCAAGCGCCCGGTCCGAATTCATGGCAATGCGGCAACCCAGGCCAAACCGCAGGCTCGAACCTATCTGAGTCTCTGGACCGCAAACACCATCGCGCCCTCGGCCTTGATAAGGTAGGGTCGGAAGTTATCAGGAAGCAGGGCGGATACGACCTCCCACACCGGTGTCGCGCCGGGACCGATGTCTTCAACCGCCACCCATCCTCCCGCCCGGATCTTTGCCAGTCCAAACGCCAACGTCGCAATATTTGCGTCCGGCGAATGCAACCCGTCGTCGATCACCAGGTCCAAGTCGCCGGGTATCCGCGAGTCGAGGTTCGAAAACGTGGTCGGATCGGTCTGGTCGACATAGAACGTTTCGATGCGCTCTTCCTGAAACAAGATCCTCTTGTCGATATCGGCCCCGTATATTTTCGCATTCTTGAGAAATTCCCGGAAGGCCCGCAATGACGCGCCCGGCCTGCCTGCCGCCCCCATATTCGAGGCCACATCGACATTATTCGTTCCCAGTCCCACTTCGAATACGCCCGTTATTTCCTCCCTCCGCTTCAGCAGCGGACCGTAGAGATAGTGGTAGTCATGGAAGTTGGCCTTGTCGCTGCCGTGCCGATCGCAATATTTCTTAAACTCGCCGGCCGCCTGCCGTTCCTCTGCGGAGGCGGGGAAATCGCGAATATTGAGCACTTCCGCCTTCCGCTGGCCCAGCGCCGAGGCCAGAGAGCTTAGAAACGGCATCGTTTGATTGATGGTGTGAATGGTCAAGCAGGCGTTTCCCCTGTAGGAGCCCACACTATAAGGGATGAAAATGGGGAAGGTTTTCAGCACATCGAGCGTGGTCGCGTCCTTAAATAGCTTTTTCTTGACGGAAACCAGCAGCGGAAAGCGCTTGAGGAATTCCCTGGGAGAATTTGTCGGGGTCGGGGTCATCGGGCGATCGGGCAGGCGGCCGGCGCGGCGTCAGAACCAGGAAAATCTTTCAGGCACGTGAACCATGTCGCCGGGAGCCAGATAGAATACCTCCTTGGCTTCCCCCTTCAGCACCAGCTTCAGGTTGACGGTGTAGTGGGCATAGGTGTCGGTCGCAGGTTGCTTCCGAATCACCGTGACGCTCTCGGTATTCGCTTTGTTGTAGTCGAATCCCCCCGCCTCCATGATGGCCTCCAGTATCGTGAGCGGATGATTCACGGTGATTTTTCCCGAATGGAGCACCGCGCCGTCGACGAAGACCGAGAAGCTGGACGATACGACCGCGACCACCACCTCCTTCGACTGCAGTTGCTTGGAGTAGAGCCCGATCAGCTCGCTTTGCAGCTCGGCCGGCGTCAAGCCCGCCGCCGCCACTTCGCCGACGATGGGAAGGGTGATCTTGCCATCCCTCCTGATCTGCAGCGGCTCGGCGGGATTCAGGTCTGGAGCGCCAGGAAAGGTTATTTTCACGATGTCTCCCGCTTGCAGGGTGAACGCGGACTTTTGCCCCTCAGGGGAGCCCGCGAGCTTGCTGGCTTGATTGTCTCCCGCCTCGGTGGCTCCCGTGGTGCCGCAGCCGGCAACCGCACCGCACAGCGCGATCGCCGCCGTCATCCTGAGGATCCGATTCATCGGAGCGTGACGCTCCTTTTGCTCTTCGCCCTGGAGGGCTGGCACCGATTGGCATGTCTTCATAATTGTCCTTTCAGCTGATGATTGCCGGCGGGCCCGGATCCGGATAGCGGCACGGACTCCGCCAACTTTGGAAAGAAATGGCGACAGGGACACACGCCCTGGCCCTAACCTTGGCTCGGAACGTCCGGCTTCTGGACGCCGAGTCTCTCCATCAATTCGTAAAAAGTTGAGCGGCTGATTCCCAGCTCCAGGGCCGCCGCGGTGATATTCCCCGAATGCTTGCGCAAGGCGTCCTGGAGCATGCTCCGCTCGAGACCATCCCGTGCGTCCTTGAGAAAGGAGTTGCGCTCGGGAGCGGAAGTCGTCGAGAGCTCGAGATCCTGGGCGGTCACGGTCTTGTTCGCGGTCATGATGACGGCCCGTTTGACGCAGTTTTGCAATTCCCGGATATTGCCAGGCCACGGATGGAGGCGAATCTGCCGAAGGGCGCCGGCGGAGAAAGTCAGCCCCTTCCTACCCAGTTCGGGCGCGAATCCTTGCAGGAACGAACAGGCGAGAAGCTCAATGTCGCCGCCCCGATTCCGCAAAGGCGGCAGGAGAATCTGGACGACCGCCAGGCGATAGAACAGATCTTCGCGAAAAGTTCCTTCGCCCATCCGTTTTTTGAGGTCGGCATTGGTGGCGGCGATGACCCGGGTATCTATGGGTATCTCCCGCCTCCCACCCACGCGTTCGATGCACCGCTCCTGCAGGAACCGAAGCAGCTTCACCTGCAGGGCGGGCGGGAGTTCGCCGATCTCGTCCAGGAAAAGCGTTCCGCCGGCGGCGCTTTCAATCCGCCCCTTGCGCTCGACATGGGCCCCGGTGAATGCGCCTCGCTCGTGGCCAAAGAGTTCGCTTTCCATGAGGGCCTCGGGAATTGCGCCGCAATTTATGGCAAGGAAAGGACCGTTTTTCCGGCCGCTCCGCGCGTGGATCGCTCTGGCCGTCATCTCCTTCCCGGTTCCGCTCTCTCCCAGGATCAGCACGGGGGCCTCGGTGCCCGCCACCTTGCGGATGGTATTGAATACGGCTTGCATTGAGGCGTCGCCTCCCATCAGTCCTTCGAACGTATCCCCCTGGAGCCGCCGCTGCAGGTCGCGACATTCCCGTTCGAGCTGGACGACGTGAAAGCAGCGCTTCAGCAGCGCATGCAGTTCGTCCAGATCGAGCGGCTTTCCGAGGAAATCATGGGCTCCCGTCCCGATCGCCTTGAGCGCCACGGCCTTCTCCCCCTGCCCGGTCACGACGAGGATTTTCGCCAGACTGTCGATGGCGAGAAGTTCGGACAGCGTCGCCAGTCCCTCGTCAGGAGCGTGGGGCGAAGGTGGCAGCCCGAGGTCCAGCAGCACCGCGGCCGGCAGGGCGGAGCGGAACGAGGAGACCGCCGACTTCCGGTCTCCGGCCAGCAGGACATCATAGTCCGCCGCGAGCGCCCAGCGCATCTGCGCGCGGAATTCGTCGTCGTCGTCGACGATGAGCAGTTTTGGTTTCATGCCGGTTGGACGGGTAGCATCACCCGGAAGGTCGTGCCGCCGCCCGGCGCGCTCTGGACCGCGATCCTGCCGCCGTGGACTTCGACGATCATCTTGCTTTGAAACATTCCGATGCCCAGACCGTTTTTCTTCGTGCTTTGGAACGGGCGAAAAAGGGAATGGGCGATGAATTCCTCGCTCATTCCGCAGCCGCCGTCGCTGACCGCGAGGACCGCCCAGCAGCCGTCGCGGCGGGTGGCGATGCGGACCTTGCCTTTTCCCGACATCGCCTCCTTGGCGTTCAGGACGAGGTTGGTCACCACTTTGGCTATCTGCTCGCGGTCCAGTGACAGCTTCGGAATGGGCGAGAGATCCCTTTGGATGAGAAAGTCCGGGGCCGATTCCAAGCCGGCCGCGGCCGAAGCGACCACCTCGCTGAAGTCCGATTCGACCGGCCGAAGCTTCAATTCGTGGCGAAGCAGGCTCAGTCGCCCGATGACGTGATTGATGTGCTCCACCGACCGCGAGACGCTCCGCAAGGCGTCGCTGCGAAACGCGGGATCCTCGAAATGCACGGGCAGGTTCTTCAGCGTCAGGCTGAAGGTGGAAGCGGCATTCTTCAGATCGTGGACGACGAACGCCGCCATGGTTTGGAATGCTTCCAGCTCCTTGGCCTGCTGCAGCCTTTGGAATAGCCTCACGTTCGCGAGGCTGGCGGTGGCGTGGTCGCCCACGCAGCGCAACATTTCGAAATCCTGGATGGAAAAGGGGACGCCGCTCACGCGGTCGCCGAGAACCATCAGCGCGACGATCTCGCCGTGCGCGATCATCGGCAGGCAGACCCGATTTTCACGGCCGGGAAATTCGCTCGGATGCATGCGCTTGAGCAGGATGGCCCAGTCCGTGGACGCGCGTTCGATCTCGACCGGTTCGGGATGACCTTGAAAGTAATCGAGAATCTTCCCTGTTTCCTCTGCGGGCGGCGCGAGCTCGCGGCCCCCGGCCTCGGAAATAAAGGTCGAGGCGACCAGGGTCAGGCTTCTCCCCTCCGCGAGCCAGATCGCGACGGAAAGGGTTTGGAACAGTTCGGCGACGAGTTTTACCAGGGAGCGGCACAGTTCGGATTGATCGGGCGCCGAGGCGGTGCCTTCGATGAATCTGCTCCAGACCGTCCGATAGTCATAGACCGGCCGTTGAAAGTGACGGCTGATGAACCGGCCCAGGCGCATCTGCAGCCGGTCGGACTGCGCCAGGAGGACGCCCAGCACCAGGGAGGCGAGAATGAGGAAGGCCTCGAGCGCGAAGACCGAGCTTCGTCCGTGGGCGGCGACCGCCTCGGCGCAGACTCCCACGATAAGGAGGTAGAGGCCGGCGAGCAGGACCGTGATCGAACCCTGCAGGGCCGAATGCGAGGGATAGACGTCCAGGTCGATGCCTCCCACGCGGAGAAGCGACCGCAGGATGAGAAGCGAGGCGACCACCAGGGCGCCCCCCTGCAGGCTCGCCAGGGACGGAACCTCACCGCGAAAGAAGAGCGCCTGGCTGGTGGTGTAGATCCGGACCACGAAAATCAGGCCGACGCCCATCAGCATGAACTTGATGCGCCAGCGCATCGTCCCGACCGAGGCCCGAAAAGTGCGCTCAAGATTCATCAGGATGAGGACGGAGCCGGACAGGAGAAGAACGTTTAGCGCGATTCCCGACCAACCCAGCCCAAACCTCTCCACCACCTGTCCTGGGCCTTGCTGCAAGGAAACAACCGAATGATTCCAAAACGCGGCGGCGAGCCCGATGGGACCGAGGAAGGCCGCGGCCACTCCGAGGCGCCATCTGGCCAGAAATTCACGGCTATTTCCCCGCGCATAGCTAAGGCTGAAGAGCAGCCAAGCGCCGGGCAGGAGTGAGGAGGCACCGAGACCCCACCGTCGCCAGAGGATCATCTTGACCGGCGAAAAGGGGGAGTTTCCCGTCAGCCCGAGGCAAACCCCTTCCACCGCCAGCGCCGTCAGGCCGGCGGCCAGGGCCCAGTCGGCGAGAGTGCGCCGAACCCGCATCAGCGCGCCGACCGCCAGCGCGGCGGCGCAGGCCGCGCCTGCGAACGGCAATTGTGACGGGAGACCCATGAAAGAATCGAAATTCCTGCGCTCGCGGGGGATGGCCCGCGAGCTCGCGAAGAAAAGGCAGCACCGGCGCTTGCCGGTGCTGCCAAAGGGAAAGAACCAATCCGTAGGCGGTCCTACGCGGAAGCTCGACGGGACGACTTTCCGCGCTGGCTAAACACTCCGAGTCCGACGGCGGCGAGGCCTAGTGACATCAGCAGCGCCGTCGTCCCGCTATCCGGGGTGGCGGCGGCGCCGGAACCGAACGTGAAGTTCGGCCCATTGCCGGTGTCGGTGATGCTCCAGGTTCCGGCCGTGTTCGCATCGCCCGTGATGCTGGCGATGCCGGTTCCGCTCAGGTTGAGAAACGTCGAACTCTGTTGGTTGATGACGATCGACGTCGCCGCAAAGCTATAGGTCACCGCCGACGCCCCGGTGCCAACCGTGAACGTCCAAAGCGGGGTCACGCTCGATGACGTGAATGAAAACGGCGAGAAGACCACGGCGGTGAGGCCGGCCACCGTGGCGTAACTGCCCGTCATCGTGTTCTGATCGACATACGTGTTCGTTATCGAGCTAAACGCCGTTCCGGTCGCCAGACTTCCGGTGTTGGTGGTTGCTTCGCCGTCGAAGTTGATCGTCCCGTTGATGGAAGGGAGCGGTTGGGCCATCGCCAGATTGGCACCGAAGGCCAGGGTGAGGAGCAGGCTGAGGCTGCCGAGTGAGGTTGCTTTCATGATAGGACTTTCCCTTGTGGAGAATTAATGGATGCTTTTCGGGTGGATTCAGCACTGCTTGTGCCAATCCTAAAAAAACGATGGTTTTTGTAATGTAACATGTTTACTGGTAATTGGTTGCGAATTCAATATTTTTTGCAAGTCCGCGGGGAGCACTGAAAAACCGTAGGGAAATTGGACAGGTGCGTACGCGCTTCCGACGCGACCGCGAACTCACTTGGCTTCGGCCAGGACCCGCCGCGCGTCGGCGGCGAGATCCGCCCTCAGATTCAGGGCGAGGGCGCGCCGAAGGAGTTCGAGGTCCGGGTGCTCCTTGAGCCGATGCCTCGCCATGCCCAGGTAGAAGAGCCGCTGGCCGTCGGACCCGTCCCCGGCGTCGTCGCCTTCCGCCAGCAGCCTGGCGGCGCTGGCGTAATCTCCAATCCGATACGCGATGATTCCGCAGGCCCGGGCGACCGCGGGATCCCCCGGATAGGCTTCCCACGCCTTGGCCGCCAGTTCCAGGGCTTGGGCGTCGCCGTCGGGGTGCTCGGCGCAGACCAGGGCCAGGCCTCTCTTCGCGGGAAGAAACTCGGGATAGCGGTGCAGGACCTTTTCATAGTTTTGCTTGGCCAGGGCCGCTTCTCCCCGGTGCTCGCAAATGGCGCCCATCGCCATGAGCGCCGGCACATCCTGCGGCTCCGCCGCCAGCGCCTGTTCAACCGTGCCGGCCGCCGCGACGGCTTGGGCGGGGTCGTTGGCCAGGTCGACGAACTCAAGAAAGCGCCTGGCTTCCGCCGCGCGCACCCACGGCGTCTTGGTGGCCAATGCCTGCCGCAGGGCGCTTTCCGCCTTGGGCACAAGCCCAATGCCGTAGTCCGCCTGGCCGAGGTCGAAAAGCACGTCGGGATTGTCCGGTTCCTTGGCGGCCGACTCCTGCAGGAGGCTGGCCGCCCATGGATAGTAGCCGCTCCGGACGGCCAAAGTGCCCAGATTATGGGAGATCTCGGGATCTTGGGGCGCGATCTCGTGAGCCTTCTTCGCGAGTGCGAAGGCCTTGGGCAGGTCTCCCCGCGTCGCCTCCAGGCGCGCCAGTTGCGAGATGACCGGAGCCTCGTACGCGTTCGCCAGCAACGCCGTCTCGCAGAGCGCTATGGCCTTGTCCAAGGCGTGGTCCTGTTCGTAGACCACGGCGAGCCGGGACACGGCCACCGGGTCGCCCGGCGCCAAGGCCGCGGCCTTTTCCAGCACGGCGCGATCGGCCGGACTGGCACCCCTCGGGTCAATCGCCAGCAACGACCGCCTCCGGTGCGCCTCCTCGATTCCGGGGAAATTGGCGCCCGCCTGCAACGCTCGATCCAGCGCGACACCGGCGGGGCCTTCCTCTCCCAGCATGGAGTAGGTCATTCCCAGGTGAAATTGAATTTCCGCATCGGCCGGAAGGCGGCCGGCGCTTTCCGTCAGAAGGCTCAAGGCGCCGCGGTAGTCCTGCTGCCTGTACAGGATCCAGCCAAGGGTGTCCGCCACGCGCGGCTCGTTGGGCAGCGCGACCCGCGCCCGTTTGGCCAGCACCTCAGCCCGGTCGATCTGGGCGAATTTCTCCGCGCACAGCCAGGCCAGATCGATCAGGGCCGGCCCGCAGCCCGGAGCGAAGGCGACAATCTTTTCATAGTCGGCCCCCGCGGACCGGTAATCGCCCTGCCGAATTGAGATGGCGCCCATGAGCATGAGCGCCCTGGCGTCCTGCGGATTTTTTGCCACCATGCGCCCGAGATCGCCGAGCGCCGCGGCGTCCTCTCCGGCGGCCGAATAGATCTCGGCGAGGATGAAATAAGCGTCGGGCGCGTCCGGCCGCAATTCGATCGCCTGCTTGAGCGAAGCTTCGGCGTCAGCCCATGCCTTCTGCGCCGCCTGCACTCTGCCCTGGAGCAGCCGCAGTTCCGGCTCCGTCGGATGCTGCGCGATCTGGCTCCCGACGCGCTGGAGGGCCGGGCCGTACCGCTTCTCCTTTAGGTCGAGATCGACCTCTTGTTCCAGCGCCGGAAGGTAATTCGGGGCGAGCGCCAGCGCCTGGTCGAAGAGCCGCCGGGCTTCGTCCCGCCGCTTCTGCCGCTCCCTCACCGCGCCCTCCAATACGAGCGGCTGCGGATCCAGCGGGCGGGCCACCGCCAGCGCCTCGTAAACGGCGAAGGCGTCGTCGGCTTCGTTTTCGCCCAGATACGCCGATGCGAGCACCAGGGGCACCTGGGGCAAATCGGGCCGCTTTTGCGCCAGTCCTTTGAGGGCCACGATGGCGAGCCCGTAATCACCCCGGTCGATGTCGGTCTTGGCCGCCAGGATGATGGCGTCGGCGAAATCCGGGGCGAGAACGGCCGCGCGATTGAGGCGGATTACCGCCTTCTCGACGGCGCCGGTCGCGAGATAAGCCTGGGCCAGTTGATATTCCACGTCCGCGGACTCGGAGTAGGCCTTCTCGGTCCTCTCGAGTTCGGCGACGGCCTGGGCCGGTTCGCCTTTCGCCAGCAGCAGCCGGCCGGTCAGCATCAGGGCGTCGGGATAGGCGGGGTCGCGCGCCAGGATCCGGGCGATCATGGCCTCGCACGCGTCATATTTCCCCTCCAAAAGAGCCATTTGCGCGAGCAGCACGCGGGCGGGCAGGAATCCGGGAGTCTGCTCGCAGATTTGCTCCAGGAGCTTTACGCCCGCGTCCCGAGCACCCACCTTGAGTTTCAATTGCGCGTACTGCATGCCGATCGCCGGGCGGTCCGGCGCGAGTTCCGCCGCTCGGCCCAGGGCTTGGTCCGCGCGCGCCAAATCATTTTCTTCGATGGACAGGCCGCCCAGGGCCAGGTTTGCGTTCACCGAATTTGGGTCGACGGCCAGCGCCCGCCTGAACAGGGCTTCCGCCTCGCTGCGATGGCCCTGGCGGGATTCGAGGGTACCCAAGGCTACCAGCACCGGAGCGCCCTTGGCCGCGGTCGCTGGCAGGCTCCCGAGACGCTGCCTGAGCGCCTCCATCGCCTTTGTCCCCATGGCGGCCCGCGCCAGGAGGGGAGGGGCCTCGTCGTCGGCCGCGTTGCCGGCGAGGATGTGATTTCCCTCATCCATCGCCTCCTGATTCTTCCCCGCCGCCAGGAAGTAAAGCCCGAGCCACAGACGCACATCGCGATTGTCGGGTTCGAGCTTCCGGGCTTCGATCAGGAAGGGAATGGCCTTGCTCACGATCCCTTCGTTCAAATAGATGATGCCCAGACGGCCGATCGCCTGGGCGTTCAAACGATCGATGCGCAGCAGGTTCATGTATTCGATTTCGGCCGCGTCAAATCGGTTGGCGCTGAAATCGGTGTTGGCCCTCTTCAGGAGGCGCGCGGACCGGGCCTGGGGCGAACAGCCGGAACCAAGGAGCGAGAGAACGCCCGCGAGGCCGAGATAAAGCGATATCCGAGTTACTTTTGACATATTATACCTCCAAAAATTCGCCCGTGGCGCCGGCGGACCGCTCCGACCGCGCGAGCAGAAGCAGCAGAGCCAGGAACGGCGTCAGAAAGAGCAGGAAAAAAATCCAGCCACCCGTCCGGTGGATATAGGAGTCAATCATCTCGGGACCGATGCGGACGCAGAGTTGGCCTATCACAAACACGCGGAAGCCGTTTCGAACGATCCCAATGGGGATGGCCGCAAGGCTCAGCGCCGCGCGCTTCCACGGCGAGCGAAGGCCGAGGTAGCCCGCCGGCAGGCTGGTGATGAACAAGGCCAGCGTCGCATGCAGCCCGCTGCATTGCCGGGCGACCTCAATCCGCATGCCGGGCAATTGAAAATCCAGGTCATTGCGCTGAAAGACCGGCATCCCGGACAATTGGAAAAAAAATCCCGCGGCCGCCGCCGAGGCGTGCTGCAGAAAGGTTTCGATCGCAGCCGCCAGAAAGACGGGCAGCGGCGCGATGAGGGCAAGGAAGGCCAGCGGGAAGGCGATGGCCCGGATGGTTTGGCGGCCGAGGAACCAGCAGCACACCCCGGCGAAGCAGAGCGCAAACGATAGTGCGACCAGGGTGAGGAAGTCCTGGGCATTCCCATCCGCTCCGCCCCGGCGTGAAAGCTCAGAGCCCGCCAGGACCGCCGCACCGCCGCCCGCGACCAGGAGAATCCCGAGGCGGCGATTCGGCTGGGAGGGTCCAGGCAGCGACTGTCGCCGCAGCAACACCAGCCCGAGGCTTATGACCGGAATGAGAAGGATATAGGAATAGAGATCGCTCCCGAGCGCGAACAGCGCCAGACGATGCAGCGGGAGGGCAAACGCCGCGGCCAGCCCGGCCAGGGCCATCGCCAAGCCGGCGGAATTCCGCCGGGGATTTGTTGGTTCTTCGCTCACCGGCGGTCAGTAGTGGTACGAAGCGGTGATCCCGTACTGATGGCTCGAAAAACGGTAGTCCGCGGCGCTCGAGGAATTGAAGGCGCGCGAGTAGTCGAATTCGAAGGTGGCTCGGCGGAAAAGGGTGAAACCGAACCCCACGTCCGCGGTTTTGTACCGGTCCAGGCGCACATCGGCCAGGTTTTGCACGAGCGAGAGGTAGGAGACCCTTTCGTAGCCAGCCCCCGCCGTCACAAAAAAATGCTCGAGGAGGCGCTGGCGCACACTGCAATGCCCTTGGGTGATTTCGCTGACATCATCGACCGTATTCGCAGCCGAGAGGTCGCGGCTGGCGCTGGCCGTCACCGTGGTTCCAATCCAGGGCTCGTAGTCCGCGGACCCGCTGAAAGTTCCCGTGTTTAATGCGGGGGTTCCCGCCCCCTGGATTTCGCGGCTTTCCGCGCCCACCTGCGCCGTCAAGGTCAGGGGCTTGATCGCCGTCCAGGAAACCCCGGCGTCGATCCGTCCATAGATCATGTCGAAACCGGGGTTCACCTGCATATAGCCCAGACCGGGACCGGCAAAGAGATCGAACCCCGGCTCGACCGCGTAGTGCAGCGAGGCCTGGGAGGACCAAAGGCGCGAATCGGGCGCCACGGGGGAGGTCTGGATATCCTGGTTCAGGCTGGTCTCGAGCTTCATCCGGGTGTTCATGAAGTAGGAGGCGAGCAAGGCGGTGCTATAATCGGTTACCGGCGTCTCGCCCCCCGTTTCGAGGAGGATTTGCGTCGTATGCGAGTACACCTGGGTGACCTTGAAGGCCCAGTCTCCATACGTGGTGACTCCTTTCAACTTTGCGTCCTGTCCCACCGAGTTTACGAAAAGCCGGCTCGAATAGTGCGTCCAACCCTGGCTGTAGTCGAAGGTCCAAACCTTGCCCAATTCGAAAAGGACTCCGGGGAAAAAGGATTGAATGCTGGTGTCCCCGCGCACGCCAGGGTTCGCCAGGAGGCCGAAACCTTCAAGATATTGATAGGAAACATAGGGCCTGATCGCAACCGGACCCCAGCTGAACGGCGACCCCTCCGCGGCGGCGCGAGGCGCGACCGGGCTGAAAACCACGGATTGATCGCGATCGGGCGGAGCCGTTTCCTCGGCGGGAAACGGCGACGTCCGCAGCTCCGGCTCCTCCGAAGGCGTCGCCATCGGCTCCTGGGCGGCCGCGCCCATGGCGCCGGCCATCGCCCAAGCCAATGTCATCGGAATGGAAACTCTCATCGGGCGCTCTTAGGCTTTCCAGACCTGCCCGGCCTTGACCTTCAGGTCCGCCATGGCGTTTCGCGTGTCGACGATGCAAGGAGCCCAGTCGGCGAGCTCCTGATAATTGACCGCCTTGTGATTCGTGGCGATGACCACCGCGTCGAAGGCCTGCAGCGTCTCGCGATCCCAATTCACGGACCGGGTCCCGGCCCGGTGAGCATGTTCCCGCGTCGGCTTGATCACCGGGACAAAGGGGTCGTGATAGGCGACTTCCGCGCCCCGCGCCTGAAGCAGTTCCATGAGCACATAGCTCGGAGATTCGCGCTCGTCGTCGACGTTGGCCTTGTAGGCCAGGCCCAGAATGAGAATGCGGGAGCCGTTGATCGCCTGGCGGCGCTCGTTGAGCGCGTCGGCCACGCGATGGATGACGTATTCGGGCATCGCGGTGTTGATCTCGCCGGCGAGCTCGATGAAGCGGGTATGTTGCCCGTACTCCCGCGCCTTCCACGTCAGGTAAAACGGGTCGATCGGGATGCAATGGCCGCCGAGTCCGGGCCCCGGGTAGAACGCCATGAAACCAAACGGCTTCGTTTTCGCAGCCGCAATGACGTCCCACACGTCGATTCCCATGGCGGTATAGACGATCTTGAGCTCGTTCACCAGGGCGATGTTGACGCTCCGAAAGGTGTTCTCGAGGAGCTTGGCGGCCTCGGCCACCCGGCACGATGCCACGGGCACCAGCGTCTTGATGGCGATCGAATAAAGCGCCATCGCCTTCTCGAGGCACGCCGGCGTGTATCCGCCCACGATCTTCGGGATCGTCGCCACGACACTGCTCGGATTGCCCGGATCCTCCCGTTCGGGCGAGAACGCGAGGTGGAAATCCACCCCGGCCTTGAGTTCGGATCCCTTTTCGATCACCTCCCGCAAATCCTCATCGGTGGTCCCCGGATAGGTCGTGGATTCCAGGACGACTATCGTGCCTTTCCGCAGGTGGGGGGCGATCGCCCTGCCGGTCTCGAGGATGTACGAGATATCGGGTTCACGGTTCTTGTTCAGTGGAGTTGGCACGCAGATAATGACGGCGCTGACGTCGGCGATCCGGCTGAAATCCGCCGAGGGAATGAGCCGGCCGGACTTGACTTGGTCGGTGATCGTCGCGGGAGCGATATGCTTGATGTAACTCCGGCCCTGAGTCAGGGCCGCGATCTTCTCCGCGTCGATATCCAAGCCCAGAACGGTGGCTCCCGACTTGGCGAATTGGATGGAAAGGGGAAGCCCCACATAACCCTGACCGATTACAGCGATGTTCATGGTGAAAAGATGCGGTGCCTCGCACCGGTGGCCCCGGTCCGAGTGCGATGGATTGCCTGCGGATTGATCGATCGGAGTCAGCTGACCCCGGCGGTCGCCGGCAGGATTCCTTCGGCCTGAAGGCGTCCCCGCTTTCTAACCAGCAAAGCCCAGATCGAATTGGCGATCAGCAGCGCGCTTTCCCGCTGGCGCTTGAGCATGCCGGTCACGATCAGCGCCGCCGCGCCTCCCATGGGGACCGCGGTGGCAAGCTGAACCCAGGGGGCAGCCGAGCGCACGAGCCAAACGCCCCACGCGGTCGCAGCGTAGACGGCCGTCCACATGGGCACGTGCTGCAAAAAGCCCTTCCAAAGATCGGAGGTTCGTATCGGGCCCCGCCGCCCCACGAAATAGTAGATCAGCGGGAGGCGGAGCAGGAGCCCCGAAATCGAATACCATAAAACCATGCTCAAGGCGCCGCGCCGAACGCCGGCAAAGAATGACGCCGCCATCAAGACGGTCAGAATGATGCTGGATACGAGCTGGTCCCGGCTGCGCCCCTGGCTGGTGAAGGCCCAGGTGGCAAGCGCCTCGTAGGGCAGGTAGAGAAATGCGAACGTAAACCCGGATAAGAGCGTCGCGGTCGCTTCCCACCGGGGCCCGAGCAGCGCCAGCACCAGCGGGTGGGCGGTCGCGAGGAAGATCGCCGCCATGGGAAAGAAGGCCAGGCCCATGGCGTTATACATCTCGCAGTAGATTCGGCGGTAGCGTTTCGGATCGGAACGGAGCCGTCCCAATACCGGCAGCATGACCGAACCGATCGGAGAAAGCACCTGGTCGACCGGGCGAACCAGGAGCGCGTAGGCCCTCGTGTAGTAACCGGTGATCGTGGCGCCCCAGAACCTTCCGAGCAGCACCGTGTCGCATCCCCGCGCCAGGTAGTAGACAAAGCTCGAGGCGCTCAATTCGAGCCCGAATTTCAGGAGATGGACGGCATGGCCGCTGCGAGTCGGGAATTTCGGGCGCCAGCGGGAGATTCCCCAGGTCAGCCCGCAGTCCCCGGCCGCCAGGCCCAATTGCATTCCCACCAGCGACCAATAGCCGCAGCGCAGCCACGCCATGCCGCAGGCCACCGTCATGCTTATCGCCAGGGAGCCCACCTCAATCAACGCGAGCTTGCGAAAAGCCAATTGGCGGATCAGCAGCGCCCGGTGCTGGTAGGCCAGGCCCGTCAGGGGGAAGGTCAGGGCCAGCGCCAGCGAGACCCGCATGAGCCTGGGGTCGTGGTAGAACCAGACGACGACGGGAGCGAGCCCCGCGGCGACGCCCCCCATCAGTCCGCTGAGCCCGACGTTGATCCAAAACAGATTCGAGGCCTGGGCGTGGGTGAGTTCGTTCGCCTGGATGGTCGCGCTGGCAAGGCCGAGGTCCGTGAACATGGCGAGCAGGACCGTCATTCCCGTTACCATCCCGATCAGTCCGAAGTCCTTGGGTTCCAGCATCCGGGCCAGGGCCATCATCCCCCCGAGGGTCAGGCCAAACTTCAGCCCTTGCGACACCAGCGTGACCATACCGCTCGAAATCGCGCGACCCCGCATGCTCGCGCTCAAGTCGCCGGTCTGGAAATGCCGTTCGTTGGGATCCACCCTGTCGGTCGGCGTCATGGCCCAATCCTCGCTTCCTTGACCGCGAGGGCGTTGATGCAATCGGCGACGGATGGGGCCCAGGCGACCAGGCACAATTCCAGAAGATTGAAGAGCCGGGAGATCCCAGCGGCCGTCCATTTCCGGCGCGTCGATCGCGTAAAGTCGCTGTACCCCCACCCCAGCATGACGCTTTCATAGACAACCGATTGGGCGACGATCGGGCGGACGGTTATTTTTTGAAAGCCGGCCTGCTCGAGGACGCGGCGCAGCGATTGCGCCGAGAAAATCTGCAGATGCCGCGGCGGCTCCAGCCCGCGCCAGTTTCCCTTGAAGGCCCGGTGGCTGAGGCTGGCGCCGTTCGGCGTATAAATCACGAGCTGGCCGCCGGGCTTCAGCAGCCGGCCGCACTCCGCCAGGGTGCCCGTGGGATCGGGAACGTGCTCGATGACATGGCTCAAGGTTATGGCGTCGAAGCTTTCGGGCGCAAAATTCAGGTCCGCCAACGTCCCGCACCGCACGTCCAAGCCGCTTCCCGCCGCCAGGTCCACCGCCTGCTGGTCGAAATCGGTGCCGAAGACCTTCCAGCCCCGCTTCCGCATCGACAGCAGCCATTCGCCGGAGCCGCATCCGACGTCGAGCAAGCATCCCTGGGGCACGGCCCGGAGGTGGCGAACGGCGCCGTCGGCCGCGCGCCGCCGGAGCGGAAACAATTTGAGCAGCTGCCCGAGAAACCGGCCTGGACTTGGGCGACCGCGGGAATAGCCGAATTCGGCCGACCAATATTCCTGTTCCATCTTCGTCAGCAATTTCCCCAGAAATCCCCTGCGCTCCGAATGGGTCTGCGCGTGGGTGTAATAGCTGCGATAGGCAGCCTTCAACTCCTCGGCCGACGGCAGGGGATCGAGCCAGATGAGTCCGCACCCCCTGTCTGCGCAGCGCCTGAAATTCCAGGAACCGGCGGCGCCGAAGAGACGATCCCGCTGATGCCGGTGAATGACTTCGCCCCGCTTTCCGCAAAGCGCGCACGCGCGACGCACCGCGGACGCGACCGGTTCGGCAATTGGGTTCATGACCGCTGCAGGACGATTCAGGGATTCTTTATCGGCGCGGGGCCGGCCCCGCCCCGGGCATAGGCGCCGACGTCCCACCCGCCGAGGGGCCTCCGCTTCACGCCCTCCTTGTCCGAATCCGCGTAGCGGGACAGGTTGGCGCCCCGCGCGATGAGCAAGCCGGCGTCCGGCGAGAGATGAAAATCATTGCCGGGGTTGAGCGGCGAATATTCCAGGAAAGTCTTGCCAGCGGCGGCAGGGCTGAGCCGGATATTTCCGGCCCTGGCCACCGCGGGATCGATCCCGATGCCGTTGGAGTTCACGTCCGCATTGTCCGCGACGATGCACGCGGTGAAGATGCTGGCCTGCCCGGGATTGTTTTGGAGGGCGATCGCGAGGTGATTTCCATAGTCGGCGATCACGTTGTTGCACACGACGATGTCGGTGAACGCCGGCCAATGGCCCAGGTTTTTGAACGCGTCGCCATCGGGCCCGATCGCAATGCCTTGCGGGGGGTCGGATTTCTGGATGCCCGCGCTGGTCAAGGTTATCACGTTGTTGAAAATCCACAGGTGGGAGAACCCGCCGTGGTAGGCGTCCGCAAAGACCGAATAGTTGGCCATGTCTTGGAAGCGATTATTGTAGATTTTAATATAACTGCTGTTTCCCGTCCCCTGCCATCCGTCCTGGTGCTGCCCCCCGGAGTAGCGCGCGAGGTACCCGATGACCGTGTTGTCGTAGATGCTGAAGCCGCACCCGTTCCACTGCAGTCCGTCGCTGCCGGCTCCATCGCCGACGTTCGGGAGGTAGAGCGTATTGTGGTGGAATCGGCTGTCGTCCCAGGTGGTGCCGTTGATCTGGGCGTAGGTCGCGTGATCGGCCGTCAAGTCGGCGATGCGGAACCAGCAGTGGTCGATCTCGATGCCGGTCGCCGGATTGAAGTCGCCGACCAGATCGAGGCCGTCGGCGCTCAGGTAGGCCACCCGCACGTTCGACTGTTCACTGCCGAGGATCACCGCGGCCCAGCCCACCAGCTGGAAATGCCGCCTCCCGTCGCCGGCGTCGCCGATGATAGCGACGTTGCTCACCGGAGGAATCCACGTGCGGTGCCCGGTGGTGCAAAGGAAAACCGCGGTGCCGCTGTGCGCCGTGTCACGGCCGATTCGATACGTAATCCTCGCTTCCGGGGTGCCTCCCCTGATCCTGGACCATTCCTGGCCCATGGGGTAGGACTGCGATTGTCCGCTGGCCCCCCCGCTGATGTAGACCGTGTCTCCCGGAGCCAGCCCTTGGACTGCCGCTGGGGTGGTCCAGGCGTCGCGCCAGGAGGTGCCGTCGCCAGCGCCGGTGGCGGCGCTGTCCAGATACCAGGCGGCGGCGCTGGCCCGATCCTCCGGCCAGCCTGCCAGCACCAGCAGGCAGGCCAGCCGGAGGATCCGGGGGCTTTCCCATCTTGTTTTCGTCTTCACGCCGTGGCGATCGCGCGATGGGATAGTTGGGGCTCGACGACTTCCACCGGGACCGCGGCGGAGCCTTCCGGTTCCGTCGCCGCGGCACGCGCGGCCGCCTCCTCGGCCAGATTCACGATTGTCGCCAATTGCATGAACCAGATGGCGTAGGTCTGATCAAAATAGGTTATTCCCAGCCAATTCGAGATGTGGACGGCGAGCATCACTCCGAGCCCCCACAGGATGAATTTCGCGCCAGCGGGCTCTTCGGACACCGTCGCTCGGGCCGCGCCCAGGTTTTTAAAGGCGATCGTGAGCAGTCGCAGAAACAGGAAGATCGCGACAACCCCGGCCCCGATGCCAAACGACAGGAACTGGTTGGTCATGTCCGCGCCGCCCGTCGCCACCGCGAGATACGGGAACCAGCCGGCCGTTTCCGAGATCGGCATTCCGGCCAGCCACCATTTGCCGAGGTTTTTGAACGCCACGTCGATCAGGTAGGCGCGGTGGTAGCCGCCGCCCCCGGTCAGGTCGCTCACATGAGCGAGCAAATACCAGACGGGGGACTTCATCACCAGGGCCAGCGCCACGATCGCGATGACGGCGCCGCGCCGGAACCACTGCATCTGGGATCGGATGGGCCACAAGAGCCATCCCGCCACGCCCACGACCAGGCAATTCAAGGGAGCGCCGGAATTTGAAGCCCAAACGATCACCAGGCAGAGCCCCATTCCGATCAGCGCCAGCCTGCGGTCGCCTCGGCCGCAGCCCAGTCCGAGATAAATCGGGAACCAGCTGGCGCCGAGCGTGCCCAGGAGGCTCGGATTCCGGAAGCTGCCCATGCAGCGAAGGCGGCCTTCGCGCACCCACTCGGGTTCGGCGACGCCCCCCAAGAGCGCGAATACATTCTTGCCGGTGAAGCTTTCGAACAGGACCAGGAGGGCGTACGGCGCCAGCAAGAGAAGGAAGGCGCGCAGGAACCCTTTGAATTCCTCCGCCCCGCCGACCAGTCCGCGGAAGGCGAAATAGCACAAAAAGGCGTCAACCGCCGTTCCGATCGCATAGGCCTGTCCCGTGTTCGATCGGATGAGAAAGATAGCCGTCGCATAGAGATAGAGCCAGATCAGCGCCTTATCCACCCGGTTCAGCTGGGAGAAGGAAAACTCCGAGCGAATCACGACGCGAAGAAACGCGGCAAATTCCACGAACCGATACGCGAAGAGATTGAAGCCAAGGACCAGCGCGGCCTGGTGCTGGGTGAGAAAGAGGGCTCCCGCCATGGCCGCGAGCAGGGCGTTTCGCCTCGAACCAAAGGCCACCGCCAGGATAACGGCGATAAGGATCGATAGGCCGATCGCGTTCATCGTGGCGCCAAAGCCGGTTCCGGCCGCTGCGCCGATTTGAGGCCGCAACCGGCGGCCTCCTCGTAAACGAACCGCAGCCTGCGGCCGGCCGCCGACCAGTTGATTTCATTCCGCGTCCGGAGCGACGCCTCGCGCATCCGCGCCAGCAGCGGGCGATCGTTATCCAGCAGGTCCATGTGACGCGTGAGGGCGGCGACATCGCGGGCGCGGTGAATCAGGGCGTCTTCGCCGTCCCGGCAGATCGCGCCGGCCGCGTCGGAAACGAGCAGGACACAGCCGGATCCGCGGGCCTCGGACGTCACCAAGGCGCTCCCCTCCTCAAGGCTGGGAAGGACCAGCACGTCGCTTTGGCGCATCAGTTCGGGAAGGTCGGCGCGATGCCCCAGCACCTTGACGCTGGGATGGGCGAGCTGCCGGGAGCAGACTTCCGCGTAACCGGGGAGGAAGGCGCCGGCGATCAGGAAGGTGCCGGCCGTGTGCGCCGACGACCGCAGCCAGGCTTCGAGGGCGAAATGCAGGCCCTTCCGGGGCGCGCAACCTCCGGCGAAGAGGAAGGTCAACCCCCGGCCGGAAGGATTCGGCCGGTCGCCGGGGTGAAAAACCTTTTCGTCGTAGCCATACTGGTGCCGGACAATTTTGCTGGCGGGAAAACCGCGATCCAGAAACGTCCGGGCGACGAAGTCCGAGGGACAAAGCAGCCGGTCGGCCAGCGCGTATTCCGCTTCCTCGTGTCGCAGCCGCCTGGGGTTGTAGGCGTGCTCGTGGCCCGGAGGCATCGCCAGGCCCAGCCGCCGGCACTCCTCGCGGACGATCTCATAGGCAAACTGGGTGTGGGCATTCGGTCGCTCGAGCACCGTGGGAATTCCCAGGCGCGCGGCCGCTTTCAAGGTGCGCAGGGCCGCGAGCGGCCAAAGATGGATGACATCGATCTGCCCCGCCAGTGATGGCAGCCTCCGCGCCACCCGCCAATCGTGGTACGCGCAGGCGCGATCGGTGCCCAACAGGCGGTAAGGGACTCGCAGGCGCTTCCAAGCGAGCGTCGTCTCGACCCTCACTCGCGGGGCGGGCGGGCGGCCGATCGATCCTGCCATCACCCTCACGTCCGCGCCCGCCGCCGCGGCTCCGTCGACCTGATGCCAGGCCAGGGTGCAAATCCTCGCGGCCCCGAGTTTGTGGGGGAAACTGTAGAGGACTCTCACGGGATGTGGTTTGCCGTCCATGTCACGCGCTGGCAGCCACAGGAACCGCCGGCGGGAGAAGCGATTCGAGAGCCGCCGTGCCCGGGCGAAAACGGTCCGGCGGCAAGTCGACAAACCGCTGATGCCAGAGCTCCGTCACGAGCAGCGAGAATACCTCCTTGGAGAAGCCGCCGGTCCGCCGCTGCCGTTGCAACAGACGCTCGACCTGCCGGCGGTTGAAGTATCCGCGCCCGGTGGCGCGATCGGAAAGCAGCGTATCCCCTACCCTTTTCGCCAGGGGTCCGCGCAACCAGGCCTGGTAGGGCACGGGAAAGCCCGCCTTCTTGCGGCTCAGCACCTTGGGAGGCAGCAGCTTCGCGAACGCCGCCTTCAGCACGCGCTTGGTCTCTCGTCCCCGGACCTTGTGGTCCGCCGGAAGCGAGGCGGCGAACTCCAGGACCCTGTGGTCGAGCAGCGGCACCCGAAGCTCGACGGAGTTTGCCATCGTCATCTTGTCGGCCTTGATCAGGAGGTCGTCCGGAAGCCAGGTGGCGGTATCCGCGTAAAGCATCTGATCGAGCAACGGCAGATCGCGCACCGGTTCGAGCAACTCGGCCATCCTGGCCTGGGCGGAAATCGACGCCGCCGATTCGACAAACTCGCGCGTAAAAAGCGCCGCCGTCCGGTTGAAATAGCCGGAGGGAGAGGACGACCGGCTGTAGTAATGATCCGCCAGCTTGCGGCCCAGCGCCGCGCCGTATCGCCGCAGCCGCTCGGATCCGAACAGGCCCCCCGCCCTCTGGACGATCGCGCCCGCGGGGCGGGCGAGCGGTCCGAGGCCGGCCTGAATGCGTTCGAGGCGCATCAGGTTCGGGTAGTTCGGGTAGCCGCCGAAGGCCTCGTCCCCACCCTCGCCGGAAAGAAGGACTTTGACGCTGCTGCGGGCCAGTCGGGACACAAAATAGAGGGCCACCGCGGGCGGCTCGCAAACCGGCTCCTCCATGTGCCAGACGTAGGCGGGGAGGAAATTCCAAAAGTCCTCGGCGGTGATGCTGAGTTCATGGTGGTCGGTGCCGAATTGCCGGGCGGCCGCGCGCGCATACGGGCGCTCGTCGACGACCTCTTCTCCGTCGAAGCCGACCGTGAAGGTGCTCATCCGCCCGGCGGAACCCCGGGCCGCGAGACTCAGGATCGCGGAGGAATCAACCCCGCCGCTGAGCAGGACTCCGAGCGGCACGTCGGCCATCAGGTGGCTGCGCACGGTCGCATCGAGCAGGCCCTGCAATTCCTCGACCGTGCTCTCGAACGGCCGGCCCCATCGCTCCCGGGTGAAGCGCAGATCCCAGTAACGGCGGATCGAGACCTCCCCGCGCTCGACGCTCAGGGTGTGCCCCGGCGCCAGCCGGTGAACCGATTTGAAGAGCGTTTCGCTGCCGGGGAGAAAATAGAACGAAAAGAACTGGCCGAGCGCCGGCACGTCTATCTCGCGGGAGACCGCGGGATCCGCGATGATCGCCTTCAGCTCGGAGGCGAAGTAAAACGCCTGCGGCGTCCGGCAATAGTAGAACGGCTTGATGCCCACCCGGTCCCGGGCGGCGAACAGGCGTTGCCGGCCCATATCCCAAATCGCGAAGGCGAACATTCCCGTCAGGTGCCGGACGCAATCGTCCCCGTATTCCTCGTAAAGATGGACGATGACCTCCGTGTCGGAGCGCGAGCGAAACCCATGGCCCCGTGCGGCCAGTTCCTCCCGCAGTTCGGCGTGGTTGTAGATCTCTCCGTTGAATACAATCCATACCCTTCGGTCCTCGTTCGGCATCGGCTGCGGGCCGCCGTCGACGTCGACGATCGCCAGCCGGCAATGCCCCAGGCCGGCCTGCCGGTCGAGGAAGACGCCGCGGGAATCCGGTCCGCGGTAGGCGATCGGCGCGAGCATGGCCTCGATCTCGGAACGCCCGATCCGGGCCGTCGGATCCGAGCAAATTTTGCCGGCGATGCCACACATGGTGGTGCTTAACCCTGCCCGGCGACCCGGGCGCCAAGGCTCCAGCGCAGGACGGCGATCCATTTTCCGATGGAACCCGAGCCGTGGCGCACGATCCTGCCGCCAAAAAGCAGCATCGGTCCGCAAAGCAGCAGGCGAATCAGGGCCGAGAACGCCATCCCCAGGCGATAGCGCAGCGCCGCCCTTCCGCCGCGATTCCGCAGGATGAACTGAAAAACCGACTCTCTCATCATCACGGTCGAAAATTCGCTGGCGACGTTCCTCGAGCTTCCTCCGCCAAAGTGGATCAGGCTCGTCTCCGGTAGGTAAAAAACCTTTTTGCCGGCCCGCCTGATCTTGAAGCAGAGATCCAAATCCTCCCCGTACATGAAATAGCGCTCCGTGAATCCGCCCACCTGCTCGAAGCATTCGCGCTGCGCGAGCAGGCACGCCCCCGAAATCGCCTCCACCTCCGCGGGCGTTCGCCCCGCCGCATGCAGCGCGGCCGCGCCCCAAAGCGGGGAACGGGGAAAATGGAGGCGAAGGTAGTCGGAATCGAGCATCTGATTGACGGCGGTGGGGAAAGACTGGACACAACTGCCCTGGAGGGTTCCGTCCCCGTTGAGGAGGCGGCACCCCACGGCGCCAGCGTCAGGAAGGCGATCGATCCTCTCGCACAGGATCCCCGGCGTGTCCTCGAGCAATTCCGTGTCGGGGTTGAGGAAAAGGAGGTGACGGCCGCGGGCGTGCCGCGCGCCGAGGTTATTGGCGCGGGCAAAGCCGATGTTCTCGGGGCTTTGGAAAAAGCGGACGCTTTGAAATTCGCTCGCGAGCATGCGGTCGCAGCCGTCGAAGGAGGCGCCGTCGATGACAATCACCTCGAAATCCGTTCCCGGGGAATGCCGGAACAGCGAGCCCAGGCAGCGCCGGACGTAGTCGCGGGAGTTCCAGTTCACGATGATGACCGAAAGATTCACGGCGGCCGGGTGGTTTCGCCAAAGGGCTTCAGCGCGCCTGCGCCTCGGGTTGGGCCCGGGGCGTCTTCCAAAGGCAATCCCGCCCGAGCAGGGCGAGGAATTGCTGGCGCCGAAGATAGCCGATGACCTTGCGATCTTCCGGCCGGGAAATCCTGCCCAGGTAGCCGCTGACAAAGCCGCACGCCAGTGCCAGGGCGACCAAGCCAAAAGGGCGCTCGCCCAGCCGCTTGAGGCATTTCGCGGCCATGAACACGGGATGATAGCCGACGACGTAGTTGGCCCGGCCGTTCTTGAAATAGTTGCGCCAAATCCCGTCCGCACCGCCCGTCTTCCTCGATTGGACCACCTGCAGCCCGGGAAAGCTGGCGGTTCTCCACCCCAGCATGTTCGCCTTCACCTCGTCCATGGTATCCCACCCGGTCGTCTTGATCAGTCCGCCGATGGCGTCCCAGCAGGCTCGCCGATAAATTTTTGTCGCGCCTCTCACATGAAAGGCGGGGTCGCCCCGCGATTCGGGAACCGGCACGCCGGCGATCTCGCAGCAAACGACGCCCCCCCCGATTCCCAGCTTCGGATCGGTTTGAAAGCGTTCGAAGCATTTCTCGAAGTAGTCGCGCTCGAACGACAGGTCGGCGTCGAGCTTGACGAGATAGTCCCAGCGCGCCTCCCGGATCTCGCGAAACCCGTCGTGAAATGCCTCCATGACGCCGGTGCCCGGCCGGCGGAACCCCCGGTCGGGGCGGCGCAAGAGCTGCAGCCACGGGTTTTTCTCCGCCGCTTCGCCGATGATCCGCGGCGTGCGGTCCGAGGAGCCGTCGTCGACAATGATCCATTGCGCCGGCCGAAGCGTTTGGGAAAACATGGCGCGGATGGTCGCGGGAATTCTCCCCTCCTCGTTCCGAACGGGAGTGATCACGACAAAATTGAGCGGCGGCATCGGTGGGTGCGGCGTTCAGCATGCCGCCCGGAGCCCGGGGGAACGGAAGCGCGCCAGGGCCTTGCGGGCGCGCTGAGGGATGGCGACCCAGTCGTATGCCCCTTCGAGCTTCGCCCCAAAGAGCGCCAGGTCGTCGGCGCCGTTGACCGGAAGGCGCGGAAGGTCATAGGGATCGTCGTCGGCCGCGGCGCAGCCGATTCGCGTCGTGACGCAGGCTTGATAGCCCGCCTGGAGCAGGACCTCTCGGAGGCGGGCGCGGAAATCCGCCCTGGACTGGGGAAAGGCATAGGGGTAGGCGAAATTTTCGACCGGGCGGCCGGTTTGCCGTTCGATCTCCGCCTTGGAAACGGCGACTTCCGACTCGATCTCCGCCCAGGTGAGATCGATCAAACGCGGGTGATTTTGCGTGTGCGACCCGAACTCGATCCCTTCGGAATCGAGCCCTTTCACCTCGGGCCAGGTCAGGCAATCGCGGCCGCAAAAACTGAGGCGCGCCGGCCCGGCCGAGACGTAGGCGGTCGTCAGAAACATCGTCGCGCGAAAGCCGAGTTTCCGGAGCACCGGCATCGCCTCGGTGATAAAGTCGCCAAACCCGTCGTCGAAAGTCAGCACGACGAGCTTTTCCGACGGCCGGGCGGCGGACTCCATCGCCAGATCGGCGAGGCCCTCGCGCAGGCTCACCGCCCTCCAGCCGGCGAGCCGCAGGGCCCGCATTTGCTCGGCGAAGCGGCGCGGCGCCGTGGCGGTGCGGAAATAGGGCGCGACTCCCTCCTCCCGGTCCTCGGAGACACTGTGGTACATGAGGATCGGAAGGCGCCGCTCGCGCCCGGCCGGCTGCGCGCCGGCACTGAGTCCGGAGACCCAGCGAGCCGGCTTTACGATGCCCAGCGTGATGAAGCGGTCAAAGCGCATGGTTTTTCAAGAGCGACCGGAGCCGGCTCGTCGCTGAATCCACAGAGCTTGTCCACCAGTCCCAGATAGACCGGCTTTCGGCTTTCCCAGGAATTGCGGGCCGCGTGCTCCGAGGCCCGCGCCGCCATTTGCCTGCCGGCCTCCGGCGCCCCGAGCAGCTCGATGATCCCGCGGGCCAGGGCGTCCGGGTTTCCGGATTCAAAGAAACGAAGGATCGAATCGTTGAAATAGTACCGGTCAATCTTCGTGCTGGAGGCGATCACCGGGATTCCCAGGGACATGAACTCGAGTATCTTCGTGCTGAAGGCTTCGTTGCCAAAGCAATCGGCTCGCTTCGGCACCACGCCCAGATCGGCGTTGGCCATCACCTCGGCGATCTCGGTCGTCGATCTGAACCCGAAAAACTTCACCTGGCCATCCGCGGCCACTTCCCCGGCGAGCCTCATCAGATCCCGCTTCGCGGGGCCTTCGCCGTAGATATGGAGCTCCGCCGAGGGAAACGCCGCGATCACCTGGGGAAAGGCCCGTATCGCCACATCCAGCCCCTGGTGCACCTGCAGGCTTCCGGGAAAAATGACTATCTTGCGATCGTCTCGACGGGTGCGCGGCCGCGGATAAAAGACCCGGCTTTCGACGAAGTTGATGAGGACCGAGACTTTTTCCGTTCGGGCCGACCTTCGGGTGTAGACCTCCCGCCAGAGATCGCTGGCGAGAATGACGTGATCCGCGCAGACGGCGGAAACGCGCTCCATCACCTTGAGCAGGCGGACGGTCGGGGACGCCGCCTTGACCCTGAACTTGCTCTCGAAGAGTTCCGGCACGATGTCGTGGATGTCGAGGATGATCTTGGCTCCCCCCAATTTCGGCCGCAGGGCCGCAAAAACCAGGAAGTCCGGCACGTTGTGCACATGCACCAGATCATAAGGCCTCCGGGCGTGGCTCCGCGCGATCCAGCGCGCCGAACGGAGGAGAAACTTGAGCAGTCGCGACAAAAACGAAAGCGGCGACTTTTCGTCGATCGGCCGGGCCTGCAGGCGGACGACCCTGCAGCCGTCGAGCATCTCTTCCGCGGCCACGCTCGGGGAGCTGCGCAGGCACAAGACGTCGACTTCGTCCCCGCGCTCCGCCAGCGCGCGGCCGTAGCGAATGACCCGCGCATCGCGCTCGTAGAACGAGTAGGTCACCAGGCACGCTCTTTTTGCCCGGCGGGGCCGGTGCACCGGCTGCATGGCGGCGACATGCCGGGCGACCTCCCGCGGCAGGGGATTCCAGACTTTGTCCCGATAGTTGTCGCGGACGTGCTGGAGCAGGCTGATATAATGTTTTAATGGATACGACCATGGCTTCACGGGATCGCCGGGAAAGCACAGATAGTCGGGGTGGATATTGACCAGCGCCATGCCCCCGTGGCCGGCGATCCAATCCAGCTTGCGGAGCCAGATCTCCGGGGACGCCTCGCGCAGCACGAGAAACAGGGTTGAATCCTGCGGCAGGGTGTAGGGAAGCTCCACATAACCGGGCCGCGCGGCCCGCGGGTCGGGCGCCGGCACCCAAAAGGGAAAGATCGTTCCCGCCCCGTCGGGCTGCGGCTCGAAGGGATCGGTGTCGAACATCGAGGCGTCGTATTCGATCTCGAGATCGTGCATCCAATCCAGCTCGTGCCGCATGAAGCCGGATCGAAAGCCGACCGCCCCCCAGCTCTCGAGGTACCGGTTGATTCGCGGGGCCTTGCGGGCAAAACCGCGGCGGGAGGAAAAGAGCCGGCCGTTGTGACGGAGATCGTGGATGCCGACCTCGAATCCGCGTTCCCGCAGCCAGGCGAACAGCTCCAACGGCGGGGCATAGCTGCCTTCGGGGATGAAATTGAAGGACGAATGGAATCCGAGCCCGCTTTCGATCTCGGCCAGCCGCCGGCACTTCGCGAGCCCTTCGGCTCCCTCCACATCGTGGGTGATGACGAAGGGAAATTTTCCGCCTTTCGACCAGCCGGCCCAGCCGGGAGGCGGCCGGGCGGTCGCGGCATGGATGGGCCAGATGCCCTTGGACGCTTCCCGCTTGCGGACGGCGAGGTAGCGTCGCAGGCAGAGGCGAACGCGCCACGGAATGAATGGCTTTACCGCATAGTAGAAGCGGCGGTTCATCGGGGAAGATTGGCTTTGCCGGAGTCGCGCCGTCAGGCGCAGCCCAGGAACTTGTGCTGCTCGCGCGACGGGAGATAGTTGCGCGTCTTATTGAGGACCACTCCGACATGGGCCCGGGATTCGGCGAGAAGCAGGGCGGCTTGTTGGACGACGTCCCGATCGGCCCGCTCCGACTCGACGACCAAAAGCACCATGTCCATGAAGCTGGCGAGGCGCGGCGTGATGCTGATCTGATTCACCGGGGGCATGTCAAAAATGATGTAGTCGAAGTTGCTCGCCTTGAGCTTCGGCACGAGCCGGAGAAACCGGCTGGGAAGGACCCGGGTGAGCTTGTCGCTTTTCGGCTCCTCGACCGCCACATAGAGGTTGTCGTCGACCTGCGCGCTCTCGCGGGTGTCCAGGAGCTCCTCGAGTCCGCAGGCCGGCTTGCCCTTGCTGAAGAGCTGCCCGGATCCGCTGCCCGCGGTCATGTCGACCAGCAGGACATTGCCATCGCCGGTCTCGGAAAAGCTCCGGGCCAGCCCGGCTGCCGTCGAAGTCACGCCGGATCCGTGTCCCACGCCGGTCACCGCCACCAGCTTGGGCTTATGAGTCAGGTTCTGGCTCTCGAAATATCCGGTGAGCCTGTCTCGGAGCGTATCGTGAAACACCTGCAGGTTGCGGTCTTTCCGGCCCAGGGCCGGCATGGAGAGAAAAAGCGGCACTCGCAGACGGCGCACCACGTCGATGGGGCGCCGGATCGAACGATCCAGGTAAAGCTCGATCGTGAACGCCCAACCGATTCCGAGGATGATCCCGGCGGCGGCGGCGATTCCCATGCACTTGTAGGTCTTGAGCCAGTCGCTTTGCGGCGGAGAGGGCGCCTGGACGACCGCGATGTTCAGCGCGCGTCCGGCCCCGAGAGTCTCGTCGATCCTGGCGCTCTCGAGATGGGTTGAATAATACTGGAGGTTCGCCTCATCGAGCCGCTTTTGCCGCTGCAGTTCTGCGATCGCGCCCCCCGCTTGGTCGACTTTCGCGGCTTCGGCCTTTATCCGGTCGAGTTCCTGATTCAGGACCCTGATCTTGGACTGGAGGCCGGCCACGAGCGCCGACTGGCTCGCGACATCAACGGCTCCGGACTGATTCGAAACGACGACGTGCGCCAAGCGGAGCAGGACCGGATATTTTATCTCCAAGTCCGATCGCCGGCCTTCCGTCTCGGCGATTTGCGACCGCACGTCCTTGACGCGCTGATTCTCATCCGTGAACTGGCCGAGAAGCTCTTGTTCCGATTTTTGCAGGCTGTCGAGCCGGACGCAGACGGTCCGGTATTCGCCGATGATGGAATCGGAAGGCGGCGCTTCGGACGCGGCGGGGGGCGCGGATGACTGCGGCGGCGGACCGCGCGAGCCCAGGGCCTGCAACGTGGCCTGGCGCTCGGCGAGCTCGGCCTCAGCGCTGAAAATTTCCTGGTGGATCTGCGCCAGTTGTTCGGTGTAGGCCTTCTGCGAATCCTCGAGCGAGATGATGCCGGCGCCGGCCTCCGCTTTGCGCAGCGCATCCTGGGTCTGCGCGAGGCGCAGGCGCAGCTGGTCGGTTTCCTGGGAAAGGAAGTCCCCCATCGCACCCATCCCGCGATGCACCTCAATGTGTTTTTTTTGATAGGCGTCGACGATCGCCGAAAGAATGGGCCGCACCACGGCCGGATCGGGGCTCTTGTAAGTCAGGAGCAGCACGCTGCTGAACGGGAGCTGCTCGACGGTGAAATTCTGCTGAACGGTGAAAGCAGCGCGGTCCCGGCTCTTGGGTCCCTTGGCGTCGCCCAGGATCATTTGCGGTCCGACGGCATCGGCCACCTGGTAGGCGACGTCGAGGCTGTGCAGGATCTCCACTTCCGTCGCGATGATCGTATCCAGCCTGGCATCGGTCGGAACGGCCGTCGCGTCGCTCCCGGGAGGCCCGGGGGTGGCGTTGTCCACGACATAGCGGATGAAGAGCTTCGCCTCCGATTGATAAGGGGGCCGGTCGAAGACGTAGAACGCGGCGGCCGCCAGAAAGCCCGCCACGGCACAGAGCAGGATTTTCCACTTGTGGCGGAGAAGCGTGTAAAAGACGTCATCGGCCGTCATCGCCGGCTCGTCGCGTTTGACCGTAACGTTGTTGTTCATGGGAATCAGGCGACGTGCTTGTGGAGAGTCGCTCCGATCAACCCCAGGAGGGGATCGGGCAGGACCTTGAAGAGGCGGGCGCAATGGCGGGACAGGCTGCCGCGGGGGGCGGCCAGGCCCCCGCCCCGCCCGCCCAGCCGCATGTAGTCCAACCGCTGCTCCCGCGCGCCCCACCCCAGCTTGTATCTCCGAAGCCCCTCGTTCCCGCACGAGGTTCGCCCCAGGTCGAGGGCCTCGAAACCCTCCAGGGCGAAGCGGGAGATGGCACGCCAGAGGACGAGGTTGTTCGCCCGCAGATGCTGGAACGCGGCGTCGGACGCCCCATACTTGTAGGTGATGGTCTTCCCGAATCGGAGGAAGACGGCTCCCGCGACCGGGGTTCCGCCGGCCCGGGCCAGGACCACCCAGCCCTGATTCCGCGACAGGATGTGGCGGTGAATCTCCTGAAAGAACCGAAACGGCTGCGGCGGCACTCCGTGTCTTTTTCTGGTCTTGCGCAGCAGGAGGAAAAACGCGCGAATGTCCTCGAGGTTCTGCGAGAACTCCACGGCCAGGCCGCTTTTTTCCGCCTTTCGAACTGCGCGCCGGACGGAGCTGTCAACCCCGCTGAACAGGGCGGCTCCGGTCCGGCGAAGATCGAGGCGATGGACCAGGAAAGATTCGGAAGCGGGGGAATTTCCCAGCAACTCGCGGCCGCCCCTGATTTCCAGGTAGCGCCAATGGCGAAATTTGGCATACTGCACCGCCTCCGCGCAAAGCCGCGGGAAGGAGGCGGCATCGCCGCAGATGGGCTGGCATTCGTCGGTGAAGGGCAGCGCGACCCCGCGTCTTCCGGTCAGCCAGCTGTCGACTTCCATCACCGGCAGGAGGGCGGTCACCCTCCCGGCCTCGCGCCTGACGAAATAGCGAGGCTTGAAGCCATAGGTGTCCCGCAAGACGGCGGCCCAGGCGGCACCGTGGAAAAATGTCGCGGCAGGACAGCCCGCCAGACCGGCGTCCCAATCCAAGTCTCCAGCCGATCCGACCCGCCGAATGACGGCCGGATCTTCGACCGCAATCGTGGGAACCTCAGGCACGCAATGCCTCCGCGTCTCCGGACGTCTCAATCCCGCTCAACGTCGACGCCGACGAGCCGGTTGGGTTGACGCCGATTCACGCCGCCCGGACTCGGCCGGATTGGCCGCCCGGGATCTTTTGAGGCACCGTTGGCGGGGAGCACCGGTGCCCCGACCGCGGCAGGCGTGCGCATTCCGGTCTTCGCCCGCCGGGCGGGAATTTCCACCAGGGCCCCGCCCTGCTTCACCGACTTGGAAGCCATCTCCAGGATCTGTACGACCTCGAGTCCGTTTTGGCCCGACGTCAGCGGAACCGATCCGTCCTTGATGCATTCCAGAAAATGCTGGCATTCGGTCCGCAGCGGCTCGTCCACCTTGATGTGAGGGGAGTACATGTCGCCGTAGTGATAGGCGTAGTGAAACTCAACAAAGGAGTCGTAATGCGGCGGACTTTCGACCCGGACGTCGAAGATCTTGATCTTCTCCTGAAAAGCGACGTCGTCATAGACGATCATCCGTTTGCTGCCGACGATGGTCATCTCCCTGACCTTCCGGGGATCGAGCCAGCTGCTGTGAATGATGGCCGACTTCTCGTTCCCGAACCGAAGGTTCATCGACGTCACGTCTTCGATGTCCGGCGTGATGTGCGCCGCACCCCGGCAGTTCACATTCAGCGGGTGCTCCTGCAAAATATAGAGAATGATCGAAAGGTCGTGCGGCGCGAGGTCCCAGGTGACGTTGATGTCCTTGTGAAAAAGCCCGAGATTCAGCCGTCGCGCCGAGATGTAGCGGATGTCTCCGATATCGTGGTGGTCGACGATCTCCTTGATCTTTCGAACCGCCGCTGAATAGAGGAAAGTGTGGCCGACCATCAGGACCAGTCCCTTCTCCTGGGCGATGTGGATCAGTTCTTCGCATTCGGCCACCGATGTCGCCATCGGCTTCTCGATCAAGGTGTGTTTGCCCGCCAGCAGGCTGGCCTTCGCCATTTGAAAATGGTATTTCAGTCCGGTGGCCACGACGATCGCCCCGATTTCGGGGTCGTTCAGCATTCGTTCGAAGCTCTTTTCGCATTCCACGTCCGGGTACAGGGAATGGAGATGCGCCAGCCGCTCCTCGCTCATATCACACACCATTTTCAGGCGGCATTCCGGCAGGGAGCGGAAATTGCGCACCAGGTTCGGCCCCCAATAGCCGAAACCTATGACTCCGACATTTAGTCTCTTGCTCATGATTATTTTCTTGGAACACCGGCCAGGGCTCCCGAAGTTCCCATTGCGAGCGGAGAAATGTGTGCAGCCGCGCGCCCCGCCAGGCTTTTCGCCTTTTGCATATCGGCGATCTGCCGCACCAGGGCGGGAATCGTCAGGAGGATGATCTTGAGATCCAATCCTGCCGTTCGCCTATCCACGTATTCGCTGTCCAGCCGGACCATCTGCTCGAAGGTCGTCCGATTTTTTCCCGACACCTGCCAGAGACCCGTCAAGCCGGGAGCGACCTCCAAGCGCCTGCGCTGGGCCGGAGTGTAGGCTTCGTACTCGTAGGGCAGGCAAGGCCGCGGCCCGACCAGGCTCATGTCTCCCAGGAGCACATTAAGCAGCTGGGGCAGTTCGTCCCATCCCGCGGCGCGCAGCAGCCAGCCTCCCGGAATGATGCGCGCATCTCCCTTGGCATCCAGTTTTTCCATCGGGGCGGCCGAGGCCATGAACTGGCTCGAGTAGTTCTGGTGCATCGAGGAATCAGAATCGGGTTTCATCGTCCGGAATTTGTAAATCTGGAACCGCCTGCCCCGGTACCCGACCCGGGCCTGTCGGAAAAAAAGCGGCCCGGGAGAAACGATCGTGTGGAAAATTGCCATCATGATGATGGCAAGAATGAGAACCGGCATCGCCGCAAGGCAGCAGCAGATGTCGGCGGAACGTTTCCAGAGTGGCATGGGAAGGAAGCCGGTGAGCCGGCGGATAGCGCGGAACCTAATCGACGCGCTCGATCTGCCAGCGATTGATGGTCAACTGGACGTCCCGCTCCAGTATCGACAGCACGACGGCTACCCGTTCGCGGTCGTTCAGATCGCTTAGAAAAACCGCCTGCAAACCGCGCATGGATCCGTCCGTGATTTCCACGCGGTCGCCCTGCCGCAGTCCCGGCCGAAGGGTGATAACGTCTACGGCGTCACCCGCCCACTGCTTGAGGCCCTCGACCAGGCCATCGTTAACGATCGCCGGCGCGCCCCCGAAACTGACGATGCCGATCACGTCGTTTGCCCCGCGAACCGCCCGGTAATGCTGGGCCAGATCGCAACGGCAGAAAAGGTACCTTGGAAACAGCGGTCCGATGACGACACGCGGAACGCGACGGATCGTCTTCTGCCTCTTCAGGCGGGGAAAATACGTCTCGAGCCCCAGCCTCTCGACAAGGTGCGCCTCGATCCGGCTCTCCTTTCTCGGGCGCGTGTGCACGCAATACCAATTCATGCCCGGTCGGCTTGCAACCGGTGACGGGCCGGTCGAGGGGACGATTTCTTCAGAAGTGACCATTGCTTTCAAACAAGCTGCCGCCATTTCGGTGCTCATCACCGTTTGTGAATCCGAGGCCTAACTTTGATCGCATAAGGTGTTCCACCCCGCACCTGAATCCCGCATCCATCGCTTGACTAAGGTTTTAAATATTTTGTGCCCCAAATTGTGCCCTCGATGGGCAATGCAAGTTGCCTTCTTCTGCCTGGGACATCTTGCGTTTCGAACAGCTTTTAGAGGTCGTCGCGGGCACGGAGGCGGAAGGTGACAGAGAATTACGAGTGGGTTTTATCACTTGTTCATAGGACATCCATAACGGTCCCGGCGTCATGGGGTGTTCACCCAGCAACCAGCCCGCCATTGGCCCCCCGGGGTGGGAGGCCAATCGGATCTGACGACCTTAAATCTTTATCTGATGCGGAATCGGGCCGCCATTTCAGGCCGGAACGCCCGCCGCCGGTTTTCCGCACCGCTGTTCGGAATCCCTACGCTTTTGGCGCCGGAGCGGACACGGCGCGAAGCCTGGGAATATTTTTACTGCCTTTGCCCTAATGAGATAGGGTTGTCATGCTTCGGCTGGTACGCGCGAAGCTGTCAATTCACAATGGAATCATGTCAACCATCGTACTGAGGACGCGGGTCGACGAATCCAACGCCTTCATCGCCAGGCGCGTGCTGGCCCGGCTTGGATTGGAGCCGGCTGACGCCATCAATGCGCTTTTTGCCCAGATCGCACGGCGCCAGGCGCATCCCTTTTCATCCGGCTCCTCCGATTCCTCCTATCCCAAGGAAGAATTCGGTTTGGACCAGGAGACGGTTGCGGCCATCAGCGCGCGCCTCCGGCGGCAGATTGCGGGGAAACGAGGATCCGACGATCCAAAGGATCCCTCGTCGCCCGGCCCCGGTTAAGCTCACCAGATCACCACGCGATCCGCGTCGGAGCGGCGCATGAATGTGCCCTCGGGAACGTCGAAGGCCTGCGCGAACTCGGGCAGGTTCGAGAGCGGCCCGTCCGCGCGGAAGCGCGGCGGCGAATGCGGATCGGTGTTCACCTGGAGGCGGAGCGCTTCGGGCCGTATATTCTCGCGCCAGACGGTCGCGAAGCTGAGGAAGAAGCGCTGCTCCGGGGTGAAGCCGCCGATCGCCGGAAGCGGCTTGCCCGCCAGCGCCCTCTGCAACGCGGCGTAGGCGATCTTCACCCCGCCTAGATCGGCAATGTTCTCGCCCTGCGTGAGCTCGCCATTCACATGCAGATCGTCGATCGCCACATAGGCGCTGAACTGCCGGACGATGCCGGCGGCGAGCTCCTTGAAGCGCGCGGCGCTCCCCGGCGTCCACCAGTCGGCCAGGTTCCCATGCGGGTCGAACTGCCGCCCCTGGTCGTCGAAGCCATGGGTCATCTCATGGCCGATCACCGCCCCGATTCCGCCGTAGTTCACGGCGTCGTCAGCCTTGGGATCGAAGAAGGGCGTCTGCAGGATGCCGGCGGGAAAAACGATCTCGTTCATGCTCGGATCGTAGTAGGCGTTGACGGTCGGCGGCGTCATCTGCCACTCCGTGCGGTCCACCGGATGCCCGATCTTGTTCAGGTCGCGCCGGACGTTGAATTCGTTCGCGCGCAGTACGTTGAGCACATAGGCTCCGCGGTCGATCTTCAGGGCGCTGTAGTCCTTCCATTTGTCCGGGTAGCCGATCTTCACCCCGAGGGCGTCCAGCTTCACGATCGCAGCGGCGCGCGTCTGGGCGTCCATCCATTCGACGTTCGCGAGGCGCTCGCGCAGCGCGGCGCGGAGGTTGCCCACGAGCTGCAGCATGCGAGCCTTGGCCCGGGGCGGGAAATATTCGCCGACGTAGAGCTGGCCGAGGTCCTCTCCCATCTTCCCGTCCACCGTCGCGAGGACGCGCTTCCAGCGCTCCTTCAGCTCGGGGGTGCCGGTGAGCGTCCGGCCGTAAAACGCGAAGTTCTCCTTCACGAAGGAATCGCTCAGATAGCCGGCGGTGGCATGCAGGAGATGCCAGCGCAGGTAGGCCCGCCAGTCCGCGACCGGGGTGGCGGCGAGGAGGCCGTCGCAGGCCTGGAAGAAATCGGGCTGTCCGACGTCGATCTCGGCGGGCTCGGCCACGCCGACGCCGGCGAAGTAGGCCCGCCAGTCGAAGTGCGGCATCAGCTTCTGCACATCCGCCACCGGCATCTTGTGGTAGTTGGCCACCGGGTCGCGCAGATCCACGTTGGTCTTCGAGGCCTGGGCCAGCGCCGTCTCCAGCCGCATCACGGCCGCCGCGCTCGCCTGCGCCGCCGCGGGAGCGTCGCCGGCCAGCTGCAGCATGCGCGCGATGTGGGCGAGATAGAGTTCGCGCAGCCGGGCCGATTTCGCGTCGGTCCGCAAATAGTAGTCGCGGTCCGGCAGCCCCAGGCCGCTCTGGGCTCCGCCCGCGATCATCATCGCGCTGTTCTTTGGGTCCTGCTCGGAGCCGAGGGCGAACGCCGCCCCCACATCGATGTGATGAAGATGGGCGATGGCGGCCGTCACCCCGGCCACGTTTTGCACCGCGGCCATCCGCGCGAATTCCGCCTGGAGCGGGGCGATGCCGGCGGCATCGATGGCCGTCACGTCCATCCCGCTGGCGTAGAAGTCCCCCACCCGGCGCTGGACCGGTCCGGGTTTGTCCGCCTGCGACGCATTCTCCAGGATGGTATGGAGGGCGTCCAGGTTCCGATCGTTCACCTCATGGAACGACCCGTAGGAACTGTACGAGGCCGGGATGGGGTGAGTCAGAAGCCAGCGCCCGTTGGCGTAGCTATAGAAATCGTCCGCCGGCTTGACCGTGCGGTCGAAGTTCACCGGATTGATGTCCGCGCGCGCGGCGGCGGGGGCGAGGAAGGCGGCAAGGACGGCCAGGGCACGGAAACGCATAGGGCCCGATGTTTTGCCGCCGCCGCAGGACGTGCAAGCCGGATTCAGGGCGCCTGGGCCACCCAGGCGCCCAGGACCACGGCCGGGTCGGCCAGCGGCGGCAGTTCGGAGGCGGCCAGTTGCCGCGAGAACGGCAGCCGGCCGCTGACATCGAGCGGCTTGCCGGAGAGATCCGCGCTCTGGTATTCCCAGAAGCGGACCCGGGTGGCCGGCTGGGTGTTGTCCACGGCGGCGGAGGCTTCCGCGCGCGCGCCGGGCTGGGCGGGAGGAGTGGCCACCGCGCCCTGCCTGCTCCGGTCGGTGCCCCGGTCGAGCTCCCAGCCCTCGGGCCGGATTCCCGGGCCCATCCGGCAGCGGATGAAGGCCACATTGCTGCTCGGATAGATCCGCGGGTCGATCCGCGCGAGAAGGACATGGGTCGCGTCGGGCGCCGTGTTGATCGTGCAGTCGGCAAAGACGTAGCCCAGGCGCTGCGCATTGTTGCGCGACTGCACGAGCCAGCCGTTGTGCACCGCGTCGAGCGTGCATTTGTCGAAGAAAACCGTGCCCGCTCCCCAGATGAAATCCACATCCCCGGCGATCAGGCAGTCCTTCACATAGACTCCGCCGTCGAGCCGCAACGTGTCCTGGAAGCTGAAGAAATCGTCATCCACCAGGATGCAGCGAGCGCCTCGCACCTGCAGCGTCTCGGACTGCTTGCCGCCCTTGGGCGTCAGGTTGTGGAGAGTGAGGTTCTGGATGACGATATCATCCGCCTGCACTCCCATCATCGTCCGGTGCTGCGGATTGACCACGGCGTTGTTGGCGCAGGCGATGACCGATTCGTGCCGATCCTCCCCCCGCAGCGTGATTCGGTCCTTCCCCTGCGGAATGTCGACCAGCTCGCCGTAAAAGCCGCGCCGGACCAGAATCGTGATCCGGCCCGGATGCCCCGCCGGGACAAAATCGATCGCGCCCTGCACCGTGCAGAAGTCGCCCGTGCCGTCGGCGGCGACCGTGAGGGTCGTGGCCGAAGCCGAAGGAGGAGCGGACCGCGTGGCAAAGCTCCAAACGGCCGCTGGTTCGTGCCAGCCCGTGCCCGCGGCATCGACAATCGCCCCGGGCTCGATCGCGACGGTATAGGCCCGGCCGTAAGCCAGCACGGCGCGCGGGCGGATGGTGACGGTGTTGCCCTCCGCGACGACCGGATGGTAGTGGAGGGGAAAGCCGCCCACCACCCGGATCGGGGCGTTGGCGCCCGGGCCGTTGGCCCCGACCATCGCCTGGGACAAGCCGGCCAGATCGATGGTATCGGCGACTGTGCCGGTCGAATCCGCGATCACGATGCGGCCCGTGGTCCCGAGGGTGACCGGCCCGTCGAAGACCAGGCGCAGGGGGGCATCGGGACAAACCTCCGCCGCGCCCTGCTGGGGAAACCGGCCCTGCACCGATAGCGCGGCCTGCGCGGCTGGCAGGGCGGCCCAAAGGAGCGCGACCAGCGCCGTGGAACGGGAACCCATGGGGTAGTGGGCCGGGGGCGGGTCCAGCCGGTCAGCGGAGGAACGCCTCGTGCAGCCCGCCGTCCACCGTGATGATCTGTCCGGTGGTCTTGCTCAGCCGCTGGCTGACCAGGAGAAAATAGGCCTCGGCCTGGTCCGCCGGGGTTATCGGGGCCTTGGTCAGCGTCCGGTCGGCGTAAAACTGTGCGAGCTTCTGCACCAGGGAGTCGGTCGCCTCGTCGTCCCGATAGGGGATCGCGTACTTCGCGAGTGAACCGATGACCCGGTCGCGGGGGAACATCGCGCTGCCCTGGACGACCGTGGCCGGCGCCACGCCGTTCACGCGCACCAGCGGCGAGAGCTCGATCGCCAGCTCCCGCACGAGATGATTGGCCGCGGCCTTGGAGGTGTCGTACGCCACCGAGCCCTTTTTGGCCACGGCCGCATTGGCCGAGGTCGTGAGCACGAGGCTGCCCTTCAGCCCCTGTTCCTTCCACGTCTTGGCCGCCTCATCGCCGACGAGGTAGCTGCCGATGACGTTGATGTTGAATGTCACGGCCCACTTGTCGTCGGGAATATGGCCGCTCGTGTCGCTGGGCACGAAGATGCCCGCCGTCACGCAGATGGCATCAAAGCCGCCGTAGGCCATGGCCACGTCGTCGAGCATTCGGCGGATGCTGCTGCGGTCGGTGACGTTGGCCGCCAGCCCGAGCGCCGGGCCGCAGGCCGAAAGTCCGGTGCCGGCCACGCCGATGCCCAGTCCGTACTTGTCCGTGATCTCCTTGGCCGTCGCCTGCGCGGCGCCGTCATTCAAGTCCACGCACACCAGGTGCGCCCCTTCCTTCACCAGGCGGTGCGCGGTTTCCTTGCCAATGCCCGAACCCGCGCCGACCACGATCACGACCTGCCGCGCCAGCTCCTTCTCGGCCGGCATGCGCTTGAGCTTCGCCTCCTCCAGGAGCCAGTACTCGATGTCGAAGGCCTCCTGCTGCGGCAGCGCGATGTAGCGGTCGATGGCCTCGGCGCCGCGCATGACCTCCACCGCGCAGTTGTAGAACTCCGCGGTGACGCGCGATTCGCTCTTGTCCTTGCCCCAGGCGATCATGCCCAGCCCGGGAATAAGGACCACCGTGGGGTTCGGGTCCCGCATCGCCGGAGAATTGTCGTGGCGGCACTTCTGGTAATAGGCGGCGTAGTCCCGCCGGTAGGCCACGAGCCCCGCGGCCAGCTTCTGCTTTAGTGCCGCGACGTCCTCCGCCTGGGGATTCCAGTCGACGTAGAGCGGCTTGATCTTGGTGCGCAGGAAATGGTCCGGGCAGGATGTGCCGAGCTCGGCCAGCCGCGGGGCGTCGTGCGAGTTGACGAAGCGAAGGATCTTCTCGTCGTCCTGCACCGTGCCGATGAAGCGCTTCTGCTGGGAGACCTGGCCCCGCAGCCAGGGCAGCACCGCGGCAAAGGCCGCCCGCCGCTTATCCGGCGCGAGGGCCTCGTATTTGGCCCCGCCGAATGCGGCGGGGTTGCCGCCCTTTTCCGTGTACTTCCTCTCGATGTACGCCGACGCCCGCTCGATGTAGTCGAGGGTCAGGGTGTAGCAGGCCTTCTCGTCGTCGGCCCAGGCGATGAAGCCGTGCTGGCCCATCATGATGGCGCGAACCCCGGGCTGCCGGCGGACGATCTCCTGCATGGCCAGGCCCAATTCGAAGCCGGGGCGCATCCAGGGCACATAGCCCATCTCGCCGTTGAAGATCTCCCGCGTCAGTGCCTCGCAATTGGCCGAGGCCGCGATCGCGATGACCGCATTCGGATGCATGTGATCGACGTGCCGGCCGGGCAGGAAGCTGTGCAGGGGCGTGTCGATCGAGGAGGCGCGGGGATTGAGGTTGAACGTGGCGTGGGTGTACATCCCCACCATGTCGTCCTCGGCCGCCGACTTCAGGCCCTTGTCCTGCCGGGCGGCATAGAGCTGCTGGAGGTCGAGAACCCTTTGCTGGTACAAGGACGAGAAATTCTCCCGGGTGCTCGTGCGCAGGTCCCCGCCGGAACCCTTGACCCAGAGCACGGCGCTCTTCTGGCCGGTCAGGGGATCCTTTTCCTCGAGCTTGGAGGAGGTATTGCCTCCGCCGGTGTTCGTGATCCGCTGGTCGGAGCCGAGCAGATTCGAGCGGTATACAAGGCGCCCCACGGGATCGAGCGCCGCCGCCTTGGCATCATCCCAGAGGTAATTGACGTAGCGATAGGAAGGCATCGGAACGGCCAAACTACACCCGGAAGTTGCCTGCGATCAAGCGCGCTTATGACCTCCCCTCCGGGCTTGTTCCCGCGTGCCGCCTGCTCTATCGATCCCCTCCCGCCCTCTCCGCCCACCGCCCTTCCCGTACCTCCCGTCCCCCCTTCGCCCCACCCCCTTCCCTCCCCGCATGATCCGGATCAACGAAAACTACACCAAGCTCAAGGCTTAGTACCTGTTCGCCGACATCGCCCGGCGCGTGAGCGCCTATTTCGCCGCGCAACCGGACCAGCCGGTCATCCGCCATGGAAT
>Ga0302325_10003102_pt1 | contig 39578 bp, 35 predicted proteins | sample Palsa_T0_2_FD_201948 | JGI IMG/M metagenome (GOLD analysis project Ga0302325, IMG submission 201948) | Peat permafrost microbial communities from Stordalen Mire near Abisko, Sweden - Palsa_T0_2 | ecosystem: Environmental > Terrestrial > Soil > Palsa > Peat permafrost | place: Sweden: Abisko...
GTGCCGATTAAAACGCATTGAGGAAAACCTCAGAACGGAGTTTGGGGGACCGTCGTTCGAGCCCTTAGGGAGCACTGTAGAGGAAGGAAGTCAAGAAGGGCAGATCACGGGAGAACACGGCCCAGGTTACACTGGTACATTACTGACGGACGATGTCCTTCCGGGTTTGAAATTCCAGAGTTGGAAGAGCGAATTGGGCGACTGGGAATGCCCCTGCTTTCCTTCACGTAAGAATACGACAACTTTCTGCTGCTACATTTCTGGTTTGAGCCGGGATGGGGGAGCGCGAGGGGCAAGGGACGGCGTTTGAGTCCCTTGCCTCTCGCTCAGCTGCGTAGAAGCCTGCTGCCTGCGCCGCCGCGAACTCCTTCGGTGTTCGGTAGCCCAGGCTGCTGTGCGGTCGCTCCTCGTTGTACTCGATTCTCCACGCCGCGATTTTACGCCGCGCATCGAACAGGTTTTGAAACGCTCACTGCCAAACACTCTTCCCGCAACCGTCCGTGGAAGCTCGCGATGTGTGCGTTCTGCGTCGGCTTCCCCGACGGTGACGTCAAGCTGCTTGTGTAAATAGGTTGAGGGTGCGGGTTTTCCATTCCAGGTTAAAGCGCTGGAAGATGGAGTAGATGATTCGATCCACGCTTTGCACGTTGACAAAGCACACCATGGAACGGGTTCGTCGCCGCACTTCCACGAAGCAGCGCTCGATCACATTCGTGGTGCGTAGTTTCCGCCACAGATGGCGTGGAAAAGCGAACACCGATAGCAGTTCCGGCAGATCGCGCTCCAGGCGGCGCACCATGGGTCCGTAGTCCCGCAGCCAGCGCGTCCGGAAGCGGCGAAAGGCGGCCCCGGCGTGGGCGCGGCTTTCGGCCAAGTAAATCGCCTGGGCCCCGGCTTTCACTTCGGCGTAGTCGCGCTTCCGCACTTTCTCCAGAATGTTGCGCATCTTGTGCACCCAGCATCGCTGATGCCCCACCCGCGGATAGACCGTCGGAATGGCCGCCGCCAGCCCGGGACAGCCGTCGGTGACGATCAACCCCAACTGCTGGCCTTCCAGCCCGCGCCGGTAAAGATCCTGCAACAAGCCCTCCCAGTCGGCCTGGCTTTCGCCCTGGCTGCGCAAAAACGCCAGCAGGTGACGCGCCCCGTCGCGCCGCACCCCGTAGGCCACCCGCATATGCACCCGCTTGCGCCCCGCCGGACGCCGCACTCGCAGGCTTACTCCGTCCAGAAGCAGATAAGCATAATCGTCGCTCAGCCGCGCCTGATGGAACTGGCGCACCGCCTCGTCCAGATCGCGGGTCAGCTTCGACACCGTCTGCGGGCTCACCAGTTCGCCGGTCAGCGTGGCCACCACCCGCCCCACCTGCCGGGTCGAAATGCCGCGCAAGAACGCCTCCCGGATCAACATGGCCACATCCTCGGCCCGCCGTTGAAATGGCTCTAGAGCGCGCGGCAGAAAACTTTTTCCCCGCGTGCGCGCGATGCGCAACCGGATCGTGCCCAGCCGAGTCACGAAATCCCGCTCGTAGTAGCCGTTGCGGTAAGGCTGCCGCCGGTGTGCGCGCCGCTGGTAGACTTCGCGTACGGCGTAGCGATCGCGCTGGCGCTCGGAGTCCGCTTCCAACAGCCGCTTCCACGCCAGCCTGGTCTCGCCATACACATCACCCCAGAAACTTTCCTTCATCTCCGCCAGAAAATGTTGGTAATGCTCCTTGATTGGGATTATCTTCGCCATCGGGTGTAGGTCTCCTTTTAGGAAAGGCTTTAGCTTGTGAGGCCAAAGCCAACTTACACCCTCTCGCCTTTTACACAATCGAATTTACGTCACCTGACGAGTACAAGCGGTTGACACTCACCGCAATTAACTTGTACGATCCATCGGATAATGTCCGAATCAACTTAATCGCCAGTCCAGACTGGATTGTGAGTGTGACAAATGAAGAAATTGCTATTTTGTTAATTGCATTTCTGCCAGCAAGATGCCCCTAGCGAGCAGAGTCTCACCCGGCAGCGGGTGGAGAATCCCCTTTGGATAATCCGAAGCCCGTCGAAACCCCGAAGGAGCAGACCGACACGGGCGACTTGCCAGTAGTGCCAGCCGCAAAACAGGCGTCACTGGCGGAGAATCTTGCATGGCGCGCCCTAGCCAACTGGTCAAGCCAGTTGATATCTTGGGCGGCTTTGCTGGTTGCGGCTCGGCTGCTCTCACCAGCCGATTTTGGACTGGTCGGAATGTCGGTGCTGCTTTATTGGTATTTGAGGTACCTGGGTGACTTCGGGATCATGGCCACAGTGATCCGACACAGAGATCTCAGCCCGGAAACTCTTGCTCAATTAAATACTATGGGCGTTGTCTTCGGGACGGGGACGTTCGTATTGGCCTGTCTGCTCGCGTGGCCGGCGGCTTTGTTTTTCAAGACTCCACGCATGGCCTCAGTTGCGGTGGTGACCTGCATTGCCCTGATACCGCTGGGTTTCCGTAGCGTTCCCGAGGGGCTGATGAATCGAGAGATGCGCTTTAAGTCGCTCTCGCTTTTCGATGCGTTGGGCGTCATTGTGAGCGCGGTGGTGACGGTCCTGCTGGCGTGGTTGGGCTTTCACTATTGGGCCCTGGTTCTGGGAAATCTCTTATCGGAGATTTCCAGGTGCACGGCTGTTCTACGTATGCGACGCTACCGGTTCGCCTGGCCGCACATGGCTGCGATACGAGAACCACTCACGTTCGGTCGGCGCGTATTGTTGGCCAGCTTCGCGTGGTCGACCTACAACACGCTCGACAACGTGACGGCTGGCCGCGTTCTCGGCGAGTCGGCACTTGGTCTCTACGGGATGGCTTGGAACCTCGCGAACATGCCCCTCGAGAAAATTGTTTCTCTTGTCACCACGCTGGTCCCGGCCTATTTCTCCCGTGTGCAAACAGATATGGCTGCATTGCGCCACTACTTGCGGGTCCTGACAGAAGCGATCGCCCTGGCGACGTTTCCCGCTACGATCGGGTTGGCATTGGTTGCGCGCGACGCTGTACCTTTGGTGATGGGGCCCAAATGGAATGGGATGATCGCGCCGCTGGAAGTGCTCTCCGTCTACGCTGCTTTTCGCTCGATCGTAGCGCTATTGTCAAAGGTCTCGACTGCGGTCGGTAACGCTCGATTCGTAATGCGAGTTGAGGTTTCAGGACTTGTGTTGATGCCGATAGCTTTCTACATTGGCAGTCATTGGGGAATCACGGGCATCGCTTTCGGTTGGGTTTTTGGCTATCCGATCATTGCCCTGGCTCATTACCGGAAAACCCTGAAGACAATTGAGATGGGAGTCGGGGATTATGTCCGAGCGGTGCGCCCCGCGTTGGATGGCTCTGCCGCCATGGCCCTTGCGGTCACCGTGCTACGGTGGACAGCGCTGTCAAGGCACTCGCCATGGCTTCGTTTGATAGCTGAAATAAGCAGCGGAGCAGCCGTCTACATCATCGCGGTAATGCTCTTGCATCGCGAAAGGGCGATGCATTTCTTGAGCATTGTGAAGAGGATCCGCCCACCCAAGTTGGCCGAGGCCGGCGCTTGATCCGAAACCTGTGGAGACTTTTTTGCGAATGCATTCTAGAAACCTACCGCAGCGCAAACCATGAAATGTGAAATCGTACATGAGTTTCCCGCTCCTCCGGTCGAGGCAGCTTGGCGTGATTTCCTGAGCCGGCTGGAGTTCCCCTCTCATTACTGCGCTCCGGAATACTTCCTGGAACCTTTTTGGACGGGCAAGCGGCCCTTCTCGATTCTTGCAATCGAGGACGACTTGGTCGCCGGAGTTCTTACCGGAATTCATGATGGCGAGTCCGTCGTCTGCGGCTTGCAATCACGTCCGCAGATTGCAGTTGACCAAAACAGCGATACAGACGCTGCTCTCGAAGCGCTGGCTCAAGGGCTATTCAAAGAGGCGGAACGGGCAAAGCTGTTGACCGTTTACACCTGGCCTTCTTTGGAGCTTCCGCCGTTTGCGGCTCGGGGATTCCGGCGTCGGCAATTGGAAGGCAATGTTGTGCTCGACCTTACTCGGGGGGCGGATGTTCTTTTCCAGCAGTTTTCCAAGGATCGCCGCCGCAATATCCGGTTCGCCGAGAAGCATGGGGTCACGGTGCGCCTGGCTATAGGGAAAGAGGATATTCTCGGTGCCTACGATGTTTATCTCGCCTGGCGGAAAACCGAACGGAAAAAGGTAAAGTGGGAGCAGCACGCGTTCCAGACTTTTGAAGACGCCCAGCGGCGTGCCAATAATCGCAGCTTATTCTTGGCCGAGCAATCGGGGAAGATAATCGCCATTAATACGTTCCGCTTTTATCCCGGGGGACTGTTCGAGTCCGCAGGGAATTCTTCTCTCGATGAGTTCTTGCATCTGAAACCGAACGATCTGTTGCAGTGGAGAGGAATCGAGTGGGCTTGCAGCCAAGGACTGCGCCGCCACTCGCTGGGAGGGGCGCATCAGTTTCTCACACGATTCGGAGGTACGGTGGTTCCCGTCATCCGTTACCGCCTCGACCGCACCCTGCTTAGCAAGCATGACCTGCAGGACAAAGTCATGGACACCGCACGCAAGATGTTTCGCCAACTGCCTCCGGCGGCACAAGAGAAAGTCCGCCGCGCTCTGCGTAAGGAACAGCATTAGCGAGGACTGACGCTGGCAGGGCGCATGCGGAGGTTGTTACGGCCGAGCGAACAACTTGTGCAAATTCGCCCGGTTGCCTGTTACGACGGAGTTTCCCGAGAAGTTATCTAGACAAACCGCGAATTTTGTGGGAGTCTCTAAGTGACACTGAGCGATGTTACCTACCAACTTGGCAAGCAGCCTTTTTCGTGGACTTCGCTCTGTCTGTCCTCCTCCCCGATTTGGAGTCACCTCGATTCGCCAATCAAAATCGAAAGGCGAGAGCTTGAACACACAGGATTTGCAAATTGCGAACAAGGAATCGCGGGAGAACGGTCTTTTGCAGGCAGCCGCCGCTGGACCAGTCCGGTTGCCGATGAGGAGGGTCGAGTTTGGAACCCACCCTGTATCCTTGAGGCTGGGTTCCACTGGCAGGCTGGCAGAAGCCGCGACTCGCGATCAAGCGCTGCACTGGGTGCACAGCCATGCTTGAAATGCCTGAGACAATAAAGAAAATCCTTTACATCGCAAATTATCTGCTCGATAAGGACATTGCAGGTCGCGCCTTTCAGGTGTTTTCGGATGACATTTTTCTGGTTTCCTATCCCAAGTCCGGCAACACCTGGACGCGATTTCTTCTCGGCAACCTGATGAACCCCAACGACTGCATCACGTTTGCCAACGTCGAGCGGAAGGTTCCGGATATCTACGCAGAATCTAAGATGACGCTTAAGAAGACGCCGCGTCCGCGTCTAATCAAAAGCCATGAGTGTTTCGATCCCCGCTATCGCCGGGTAATCTACATTGTGCGCGATCCAAGAGACGTGGGCTTGTCAGCCTATCATTATGACAGGAAGGGTAGAAACATCCCGGATGAGTTTCCCCTCGACACGTATATCTCCACTAGATTCATGAAGACTGACGAATATTTCGGTACCTGGGGGGAACACGCAGGGAGCTGGCTGGTCAATTCCCAGAACATTTTCCAGATCAGCCGCCTGAATAACGGATTCATGGGGACGATAGGCTCTTGGGGCGAGAACGTCATGAGTTGGTTGGGAGCGCGCGGTCACGACCGCGAATTCCTGTTGGTTCGATATGAAGATCTCCTGGAGGATACGCACCGCGAGATGACCAGGATCTCTGAATTCATGGGTCTGCGAATCTCTGCCGTACAAATTGCCAGAGCTGTCGAGCTCAGCTCAGCCGAGAATATGAGAAAACTCGAGGCTGCGCAGAGCAACCAATGGGTCACCACCAAACAGAGCCGCAAAGATATTCCATTTGTCCGCTCGGCGAAGGCAGGTCAATGGCAACAAGCGCTTCCGTCTATTTCGGTAGCGGAGATCGAGTCGGCGTGGGGACCGGTCATGAAACTCCTGGGCTATCCATTGAGCACCGAATTGCCGGAAAGTGCCCCTTTGGCTCAGCGCCCTTAGGAACTCGGGCTCTCGTTTTTCGATATCAATGAACCAAAAAAGAATTGTCGTCATCGGAGGTGGTCCCACGGGGCTGGGTGCAGCGTACCGCCTTCATGAACTCGGCTATGAAAACTGGGTGCTCTACGAGAAATCCGATTACGTCGGAGGGCATGCTTGTTCTCATACCGATAACTACGGCTTTGTCTGGGACGAAGGTGGCCACGTTATTTTTTCTCATTATCCCTACTTCGACAAGATCGTCGATGAGATGCTGGGGAAAGAAGAGAACCAGTTGGTTCGCGAGAGTTGGATAGTGAGAGAAGATTTGTGGATTCCCTATCCCTTTCAGAACAACCTGCGGTACTTGCCAAAATTGGTGCAGGTTAGCTGCCTATTGGGAGCAGCACAGGCTGCGGCGAATGGAAAGTTTCAGGACTCCTCAAACTTTCGCGATTGGATACTGGCCACGTTTGGGGAGGGCATTGCCGAAGCTTTCATGTTCCCGTATAACTTCAAGGTCTGGACCACACCTCTGGAGCTGATGTCGAAGTCGTGGATTGCCGAGCGGGTCTCAGTGGTTGACTTCAAGCGCTTGCTGGAAAACGTGCTGTACGAGCGCGACGATATCTGTTGGGGACCAAACAACAAATTCAGATTCCCTCTCTATGGAGGCACGGGTGAAATCTACCGCCGGATGGCGCAACGGTTCCCGGACAAGATAAGGATTGGAAAGGAACTGGTGGTGGTGGATGCGGCGGCCCGCACGGTTTCGTTCTCCGATGGCAGTGGAGACACCTATGATGTACTCATCTCCAGCGCACCCTTGGACCTACTAGTCGGGATGCTGAAATCCGCAGAGAATAGGCTGCAGGATGCGGCTGCCGATCTTCAGCACAACAACCTGCTGGTCCTCGGTCTTGGTTTGGAGAAAAAAATCGATACCGGCAAATGCTGGATTTATTTCGCTGACCAGGATATGCCCTGCTACCGAGCCACCTACTTCTCTCACTACTCGCCCTTCAATGTTCCCAATGGAGATACGGAACGTTACAGCTCGCTGATGTGCGAGATGTCTTTCCGTGTTGGAGAGTCACTTGATCCATCACGGGTGCTCGATCAGGTCATCGCGGCTCTCATTCGCGCTAAGATGCTTGATGAGGCCGATCGGAGTAGAATTGTTTCGCGCTATCACCGGACGGTCGCCTATTCTTATCCAATCCCGACTCTCGGCCGCGACCGGGCACTCGCAACTCTGCAACCGGCCTTACTGGAGAAAGCAATCTACTCCCGTGGCCGCTTTGGCGCCTGGCGCTACGAGATCGGCAATATGGACCACTCCGTCATGATGGGAGTTGAAGCCGTCGGGCACGCTCTGTCCGGAGAACCGGAGACCGTATTCCACGGTTCCTGAGAAAGTAATCATGCATTCCAGCTCCCCCAACGGTCCAAGAGTCAGTATTATCGTCCCAGCCTATAATACGGCGCACCTTATCGCGGTTTGCCTGGACTCCATACGTAGCCAGAGCTTCCGTGACTTTGAAGTGATCGTCGTCAACGACGGTTCTCCCGATACCGCGACGCTGGAAAACGTATTGCAACCCTACGTGGGAGAGATCGTTTATGTGCGCCAGGACAACAAACGGGCCGCGGGGGCCCGAAACACCGCGATTCGCCAGGCGCGAGGAGAGTTTCTGGCATTTCTCGACAGTGACGATTGTTGGCTGCCGGACCATTTGGCGAGCCAGATGAAACTCTTCGAGCAGGATCCCGAGCTCGACATGGTCTATGCCGACGCGCTTCAGATCTGCGATGCGAGAAAAGAGAAGACCTTCATGGAGCAATGTCCGTCCGAGGGACCGGTCAGTTTTGAGGCTCTAGTGGTCGAGCGCTGTCAGATTCCCGTTTCCACCGTCGTGGCCCGCAAGAATGCGATCGTACAAGCGGGGATGTTCGACGAAACCCTTGTACGATGCGACGACTATGACATGTGGCTGCGTACGGCCTTCCACGGGGCCAAGATTGTCTACAGCCGCACCGCGCAGGCCCGGCTTAACGTGGGGCGGCCGGATTCCTTGGGGCAATCCAGGTCGAAAATGACGGAGGCTTATTGGAAAATTCTGGAGAGAATCGAGCAGACTCTACCGCTGACCGATGCTGAACGACTTGTGGTTCGGACTCGGTCGGCGGAAGTAAGAGCGATGCATCTATTGGAGGAAGGCAAACACCAGCTTTACGGACAGCGTCCTGAGAGAGCGCAGGCACTCTTTGCGGAGGCAAACCTCCATTTGCGATCGCCAAAGCTTCGAGCCGCCATTTGGGGATTGAAGGTATCCCCGCAGGTGGTCAGCAAACTGATCTTCCTCTGGGATCGGTTTTTGCAATCCGGCCTAGTGTCCTGAGTCTAATATCCGTGTAATAAATAATGATGACCATGCATTTGACACAGAGGCAAGGCGAAACAAAAAACGGCTCTTTTTCCCCAGGGAGGGACAGGGAGAGCCGGGTGGGGGAGAGGCTGCTGCGCTTCTTATGCGCGTGAAGCTAAGCGTTTGCAGTCCGCCTCAGATATGGCCATAGCACGCAAGAGAATTAGCCGAGCTTCATGATGGCTCTGGGCGAAGAGTTGCCTTGCACGCTGCAACTCGGATTCAAGTTTAGGGTCTAGTTTCTGGGAACGTTTTGGGGTGGACATGAATGGACGGGTTCTTTCTTTCGGCGTGGCCAAAGAGGGCGCGGAAGATGCCATATTCGCAATTTTGAGGAATCGGGGAACAAGAGAGGCCGTGGAATGGGGACCCTCCAGTATGATCATCAATCCCGGCCCCTCTTGCTTGGTTTCCCTTTCGAGTATGCCTGACCGTATCAGGGAAGCTTTGGCGCAGTCAGTGACGGATGAACCTCTTGCGTATGTGGAAAATAGTGAGAGAACTTATTTCGGAACGAAGTAAATCTGATCGGCTTTCGGGAATCTCGGATCGGCCATCAGTTCACCAATGTGTTTCGCGCGCTTACTGTACTTTGGATCATTTTCCAAGTCAGCCAGTAGTAGAGCAAATTCTGTCCACAGTTTGGGCCACCAAGGAGCACGGTCAATATTCTCCAAAGTCCTCTGGGTTGCGGGCACTTATTCATTGCCTCCATTGGCGTATGTGGCCAAAAAGGGCCTGATCTAATTGATCTGTGATTTCTTTATGAAACCTGGCTCGGATACCTCGCTGTTGCAGAAAGACGCAGAGTCCGCCGCTGCCAGCTCCGAGCATGAAAACGCCAACAATCAACAAAGGGAACATCGTCGCAACTCCAAGAAAGGGTTGCAGGGAACAAAGAAATGGTTTAGCCGCCTGTCTCCGTTCCCTGCATTCCATGAGCAGGATCAGTCAAACAAGGGGAGTTTAACTTCGTTATTAATGGGCAGTCTGTGATGGATGAACATAGCGGCTGTGACAATTGACCGCGTGAGTTAGCACTACACGAAGGTAGCTAGTGAGATGAACAACACTGCCGATAGCTCAAGTGTGAAGACTCTGTCCCGTTGCGATAAGGGCATCCGGAAGGTCGTGGCCACGCTGATAGCGAACGGAGTGGAAACGTTCGAGTCTTGCGAAGGTGGGCGACGCCATGCATACAGTGAGACGACCGTGTGTTTTTACGGGCAGCATTCCGAAGGATTCAAAGCGCTGGCGATTGCCCTCCAGCACGGCCTACGGGTTTCCGAATTGAGACGCTATTACAGGATCGAAGACGGGGAACCCATTGGGCCGTACTGGGCTATGACTTTCATCCTGAAACGGAAGTAGCTAGTCTCCGTCTAGTTTCGCGCAGTTCTTGCATTTTGCTTTGTTGCCGGTACCTGGGAGTCGGTCGTACTGAGGAATCTCAGCTCCCGGACCGCACTTGTCGTTGTCGTGGTAATGAGGTTCGTTCTTTGAGTTAAACGGTTGTACTTTAGCCATGGCTCTTGGTCTCCTGTGAAAGATTTAGGAACACCCAAGGTTCGGCCCGTGAGGGAAGGCCAACGTTACACCACAGAAGGGAGACACTAGACGAAAAGGTTGCAGGGAGCGAAGGACGGCCCACCGCCCGCGCTCCCTGTTTCCTTGCGAATAACAATCGACAATGACAATTTAGCGAACATGGCGGATCGGAGTCTGTGATGGATGAACACGGAGGCTGTGAAAAAGCCCAGAACGAAAGCGCACGAAGGTGGAAAATTTCCCTGCCGGGACGCAGAAACCGCTTGTGCCACAGGATGTATTTGGTGGTATAACGGACTGCGAAGGTGGCGGAGGCTAGGTGAGTCGAACACCGTTCCTGCCGGAACTCCGGTTTATAAGACCGGGCCTGGTACCGACCAGTTAGCCTCCCGCCGCCTGCATGGTAACGGAATTGGCATTCGTGACAACGTGGTAACAGTAGTTTTCTGTGGAGAAGATGTGGAGAACAGTGCTTAATGATTGAAAAGACAAGGAAAACGATGAAAAAATAAGCGCCCAAGAAAAAGGTCAAGGTCGAAAAGGCTGCATTTGACGCGGTGTTGGAGAAATTGATCGCCACCAAACCTCAGAAAAGAGCCTAAATTCGTAGGCTTGACTAAATCTTTCTCCTGCCAATAGCGGTCTCTTGCCTCCTCCGGATTCAGGTCGTTGGTGTCGTCGGTTGAGTTAAAGACGAAGTTACCCAGAGTGATCGGATCACGGGTTTTGAGGAACGGGAAGACTGCAATTGCCCGGCCAGTCATTTCCCCCGGACGTAGTGTCATGAGAATTCCTGATCAACATACGTACGATCATTCCCAGAGTAACCGACCTTAGTCCACGACCACAACAGGAATACGTAAGCCGGCTGCTCGCGGCGCGTAAAACAAACATGGACGGCGACAGCGTGGGAATGTCGAGTGTAAGTGTCAGAGCAAACACACGGTTGACAGATTACCTTGCACTGCTCCCGATCCGCTGTTTTGAACCTTATCTTAAGCTTAAGTCTCATGGGGGTACCTCCTCCGCGGGGATAAGCGAACAAGTGACGGCGTGCAGTGAACTAGATAGCCTGTGACTCCATGGGTCAAGAAAGAATCATTGTGCGCCAATCGCGGATTTCTGCGCCTGCTCCGGCTCAGTCGGCATCACCAAACGGACTTTCACGCCGAACATCTCGTAGTCCGTGAACAGCCCCCGGCACCAGTACGTTTTTGTGTGCTCGGCTTGCGTCGTAATGGTGACCGGAACAAGGTACTGCGTCCCGTCTTTCTCCAGCCAGCCATAAGTCATCACTCCCCACCAGCGGTACCACGGTCCCAAAAGGTCAATGGCTTCCGAAATCCGCAGGATGATCCCCGACTCGTCCATCCAGACTTCACCGCGGCAGTCGTAAAATTTCGCCGTGCTCCGCTGGAAGAAGCCGAAGTTCATGACAGACCGGAACACGCATACCTCGTCCTCGAGGTTCGCGGCGTACTGGAACACGTGGACGGTTCGGCCGCCCACGACGGCGTCCGGCGCTTGGTGGATTTTCAAGTTAAGCTCCGTCCCGACCATTCGAGGAAGCTCAGACCACTCAGCGCCAGACACGATGGAACCGTTCAACGGCGGAAAAGGGACATTGTCGTAAGACTTCTTGTTGCCTTGGCGACGCCAGCGCTGCCATCCGTCCACGATGAGCGTCTCGTATGCGTCGGTCACCTCCGGCTCTCGGTTGTCACGACCCCAAGCAAATGTCTCGGTCGCGGTGAAGTTACGCATCGAGTCGGCGAGATGCTGCGCCGTGCGCCGCAACTTGGTTACCTCGGGCGGCTCGACGGGCCGCTGCGAAAGATCTTCAGCGCGGGGCCAAACGTAGGGCGGATACAGGTCTGCGGCGACCGGAGAGACGAACACTGTTTTCGGAAAAAGGGTCGCTTGCAAGTAGGGCTGCGCCCGTTTGACAAAGTCCGAAAGCTCCCTGACAGGCACCGCGAGCGCGATGTGGTCATTGCCTTCGCCTACGCCATTCAGGATGCCGACGATCTTTTTTGTGTTGCTGTCAACTACAATGCCGCCGCTGGCGCCGCCGCGCACCCGACCTCCATCCAAGCTAAAAGCAAGCAGGCCTTGTTGGGTCTCGCCTATGAACTTGCCGTGCCAGTGAACCAGCCCGCGCTTCGGGTTCCAGTTGAACGGATAGGCATAGATGTCCACCTCGGAGCTGTTCTCCAAATCGTCTCCGCCGAAGCCGACGCCATGGAAGTTCTTGAGGGGATGCCGCATCTCGTAGATGGCAAGGTCGTGAGCCGGGGTGTACTTCAGCGAACCGACCCCAGCAAGGTCTACCTCTCGCGCTCCGTCGTCGTCCGGGTCGGAATCGAGGTAGCGATGCGCGGAGAACACCCCCTTGATGCGGACGTATTTGCCCATGACCTTGGCGACATGGTAGTTGGTGCCCACGAAGCGGCAGTCCTGGTCTAGGCAAAACCCCGTGCCGAACTTCACGGAGAAAGGGGCAAGATACTCGATGTCGGGCTTGAAATCCGTGATGGGAAAGACGACGTGCTCGGGAACGAATTCCTGAGCGTACACCGGGAGGGCAAGAGCGAATAGGAGGAGTATAACCCCCAGTCTTCGAGCGTGGAGTCTTTCGCTAGGGCGGGGGAAGGCGTTCGCGAACAGGTGGATGAGAACGAAATAATTTTGCACGGCTGTGTCGATCTCTCACTGGAGGCATCAGCAGGGTCTGTTCCTCTTTTCCCAAAATTAGTGAGACTTCATGAACGAAGGTCCTGGTGTGCACGGACTCGGTTATCTGCTGGGCCTGACGCGTTGGTGGAAACCGGATTTGGCAGAAAACACACGAGGGGTTGCGGCACATTTGCGCTGAGTTAAGGCGCAGTACCAAAGAGCCATGAACGTTTTGCTTGTTGCCGCTGAAACCCGTGGATTGTCACGGTTAAGGCTGTCTACGAAGTGAAGCTAACGAGAATCCAATCGACAACAAGTTTGGAAGGGAGGCAGCCGAATCAACTGAATACCACTTCAAGTTCCGGCACTGGTGGCCATGAAAATGCAATCGTTCTTCGACCTCACAACGGAAGCTTCTTACCCCTGGGTCCATTTTGAGGAACCAACCGGAGGTCGAAGAAATCATTGAAGAATTGCGCGGGCATAAATATCGCCCTCTTCGAGATTGATGGTACTGCGCTTTCCTCAACTGAAGCCTTGTTTCAAAGCGTCCGCAACGGCTTTGAAAAAGCAGAAGGGCTAGTACGGAGATGAGGAGTACACGCCTAACGCGGGCGCTTTCGTGAAATATCTCGACGATGCGTTGAGCGGGTTCCCGCCAAGCGGGATGTCGTTCTAGTTCGCAACTCGGAGCAGTCGTGGTGCGGAGCACGACTGGCTCGTCGATTGCCCGATAGTTGCAGTTTGCGACTGCTCGCCGTCGATCCCGCATTCACCTAGCCTTTGTGTGGTGATGTTACGGGCGTCTATCAATTGGCGTCACATCGCCATTACTCTCATTGAACCGGATCGGGCATTGCCCGCTGCAACCGAGAAACGATAAAACTACGCGGCAACAATCGGTCCTGCGCCCCGTCCGGGACGTTTTCACGGCGTTTCTTCGGTTACATATCACAGACAAAGTCTGACACCGTGAGATAGAAGCAAGGGCAGCAGCAGCGTTCTAACCGAAAAAGAGCCCACATTGGGGAAACTCTCCCTCCGTTACGAGGAACCCATATCCGCTAGCAAGACGGTTCTTCAGAATCTTGGCACAGATCCGGCATGGCAATTGTTGGACGAGCATCTTGCATTGCTACTAGCCGACTTGCACCAGGACCCGAAATATTGTGAACGGATCGCCGAGATCGGCAGATTGTTGGCCCATGCGCAATTCCCAAGATTCGAATGTCGCGACCAACATCCGCACAAATTGGGTCCCCTTTGCAATAAGGGGAGAGGAACCGATTAAGAGTGGTCGTCCCCTGACGGCGCAAAACTCGGGGCGGAAACTCTCATCGGATTGGTACGGCAGACGGGAATCACTTCAACAGGATCGCCAGAAACACGTCCGTCCTGTCCGATCCATTTGGGAAGCCAATGTTTGTGAAAATGGCCCCGCCGCTGCTCGTGGTCCCTCCGACGGTCTGATTCCAAGATGAAACAGTTGTGGCTTTTCCGGCTCGTGTGACCTGGAAGAGATAACCGCCCGCGTTGCCCTGAGCCGGGGTTGGACGAAATATCCCCTGCAAGGAATAATAACTATCCGGATCGAACGGTGCCCCATTGATACAGAGATTGGTAATACCATCCGTGCAACCAACCATGCCGTTCCAGCTGGTAGTCCATGCCAGGAGAGAACCGTCTTGAGCGATTGAGCCGGGAACGAACTCGCTCGCGCTGCTGTAAGTGTGTGCGGCACGCCAAACGATGCCGCTTCCGTCCGTCGCTACCAGCAGGAGTTCATTGTCCCAGGGGTAAGTCACCGGGAAGGTACTGCTGTCGATTTCAAACAGAGCTGCATACGGGGCCGTATCGCTAGTATTATCGTTCGCCCATGAGATGTGAGCGCCGTTTGGTTGTTCGGGAGAAGGATAAGCGGCAGGCAGAGAGCTGTAGGGGTTAGCAATCGCCATAGTGTGGGTAAACAGACCGTTCACGTCCACTGACCCGTTAATCTTGCTGACCCAAAGATTATAGCCTTCTGCCGCATGGCCACCCTGATTACCGCCGCCCAAGTCTACGGCATTTACTACGACCGTGCCCGTGGTGGGCTGCCAGAACAACTCTGAGATACCCCCGTTAGCCGTGCAGTCCGTCCCGGCACAGGTGCCCCCCTCCGGCACCAACCTCACCCAGCCGTTGCCCTTCGTGCCGCGCAAGTTATGAAGGCTAAGCCTGGCGGATGTGGTGACCGTACCCTGCGCTGTGCCGTTCAGGGACCACACCCCAGTAGAAGTATTCCAGGCATAGCAGGAGTCAGTAGGCGAGTACCAAGCTATCGCCCATACATCCCCAGGGCTGCCTTGGTCCGCCGTAGTACTAGCTGGGCCGAAGTACCACTGACTGCTACCGTCTACCGAAATTCCCTCGGACCACTCAGTCCCCGAATTTACACTTCCGTTCAGAGCTGGGACACCACATGCCGAAGCTACATCCACGGTAACGGAAGGCGTGGGATTGCAGGTAGTGATCCCAGCACCTTCGCAGGAGGTTACGTCGTACTGGTTGATAGACAAATCGTTATTCGCCACGCAGCCAGCGCCCTCCGTAGAGATTAGACAAGGATGGCCGTGATACAAAATATGAGGCTGTGTATAACTGAACCAGGAAGCGCCGCTCTTGCCCGTTCCGGTACTCCCCGTGCCGGGGGGAGTAAATGCACTCGCTAACGTTGCCGTGCAGGCCGAAGCATTCAGCGCGAACAGGTACTGAACATTGCCAGATTTTCCCAAAGTAATAAAATCCTTCAGCAAACTGAAGTCGTTAACCTCCGAACTGGTATCATTCGAGGTAGTCCAGCCATCCGTTGGGAACAAACTGTTATCGGTCAGGCGGCAGACTGGAGTCGTCGGGAAATCCGGCGGAGTGAGCGTGTAGCCCGCCCCCACCAAAGCTCCCCCGCCGCTGCACACAGGCCCAGGGCAGGGAATTACCGTAGGGTAGGCTTGGGGGCTCAAGTCGCAACGTAGGCTGGGGTATACCCCAGCGCAGGTTCCGGTGGCCGAACTTGAGGAAACCACGAGGTCGAGGGCCTGCGTGGCACTCTGTCCGTAAGAGTCGGTTACCTTTGTCGTGAAGGGAAATGACCCGATAAGGGTGGTCATCCCCGAGATGACGCCACTTGAGGCTTGCAGGTTGCATTCCCGATGGCAGGGAGCCGCTGGTGAGACTCCACTGGTAAGGGGGTACGCCACCGGTGGCAGAGAGCGAAGCGGTATAGGGTGCACCGGGGTCAGCTTCCACGAGCGGTACGGCGAACAGGTGGGATGGCCCGACTTGGGATAGCCAAAGCACGCTTGCGAGCAAGTTCTGAGATTGCCAGAGCGCGAGAGAACGCCAGCCCGGCTTCGAGGCGGTTTCGGGCGAAGAGTTGGCGTCCACGTTCCAACTCTGATTGGAGTTTGCGGTCTTTGGGGTTTTTCATTGTGACATGGAGAAAACCCCGCTCCTTTTTTGAGGCGACCCAGAAAGGAACCGGGAAGAGAAAAGAACAGCCCCCATCTTTATCTCATTGCCTGGAGAGATTGGCCTGTGACGAATGAGACATAGTTTGTTGGAAAAGTTTCGGTCCCGCTGTGGAAGGATGGGAACAAGAGAGGTCGCGGCTTGGGGACCCTTCCGAAAGTTCAATCACGGCCTCTCTTGCTTGGTTTCCCTTTCGAGCCGTCTGACCGTATCAGGGAAGCTCTGGCGGATTCAATGACGAGTGAACTCTTGCCCGATGTGGAGAAGCTGGCAGTATGTGGGAAAGAGGAGAACGAAAGAGCACTACACGAAAGTAGCTAGAGACGTGAAATCGACCGCTTCCAAGCGAACGATACTTGCTTGCTTTCTTGGAGTCGTTATGAGCCGAGACCGCCGAGGCGCGTTTAAGATGCGCCCCATTTTGCATAACCCCCAAACCTCGCTACGGCTGCCTCCGTCGCCCAGTGACTAGCCGCTTCTGGCATTGTGAGTTCTATCACTGTGTTGCTCTTATTCCGCGGCCACCGATCACGATAGATTTACGGGCCTCTGATTTCGTACCTTCGTCCGTTGGATGCCGACCTTGGTCCGGTTGAAGCGTCTTGTCCGGTCCGACCACCGCGCCGTTCCACGAGACACCATACCGGTTTCGGAAAAAGAGCACGTCATTCGAAGCGACAGACCGAGTGGTCGGCGTCGGCTGTGCAAAAGTGCTCCCTGCGGGAACCATCGCTGATCCGAACCGCGCACGGAGGAGATTGGGAAATCGATGAGATTCTGTTTTTAGAAGTGACAAGAATATCTTCGCGGGTGCAATGGCATCGCGGTAAGGAGATCCGTTCAAGAGGAGGATAGCCTTTTCATCCGCCGCCGCCTCCTGCTTGCGTGTTCGCTGAATTCTAAGACCGGGAAAGTCCTTTCTGCCACCTAGCTCAAATATACTCTTCTGAAATAACTGGCGTGGAGCGTCCGACTGGCTCAGAATTATATGGGCAATCTGACGTGCGACTAACACAGCGAAAACGGAGTCGTCTGGAATAAGGTTGAGCAGCCCTCGACTCACAATAATGACATTCCCGACGCTAAAGATCTCCGCTGGAGTTGTGAGCAGCACTCGGCACTCGACGCCGTCTAGCGGCACTCCACTGGTCTTCGCGATCCGCTGAGTGATCGCGTTCAACGATTGCTCAACCGGTCCCGGGATTGCCAGGAGACCGTCCGTGTCTAGTCGCGCAAGAGCGTCGTTTCTAAATTGGTGCTGCGATCGCGCGGCCGCTAAGGCTAAGTCGGGAGAGGTAACATACTGCGCCGAGTCCCCTGGAGTGTTGGCATGCTGCTGATGCTGCCACAAAAGCGTATAGCCTCTATAATGGAAAGCTAAGTCTCCATCGATCGGAAAAGTGCCGCTTTCATCGAAATACGCGATCGTTGGCAGCCACAGGCCGTCGCCGACCTGTTCCCGCCAACTGTCAAAATGGAAATGTCTTTCCGCGTAATACAAATGGTGAAACGCGCGTCCGAACGGGCCTGTGAACACTCCTCTGATCCTGATTATGCTCGCAGAGGATGGCTGAACCCATATCTGACCCGAGAAACGTCCGGAGTCACGAGGATTGTTTGGCGCAACGGAAAACAGCATGGAATCGGTATCGCCAACCCGCTCCCTGCCCTTGTATGTTAGCGTGTACGTATTCGCATCGAAACTTGTCAAATCAACGAAGAACATCGCAAACTGACCCAGCGGTGTCAGCTTCTCCCTTCCGTTCGCGTTGGTCTCGATATACTTACTAACCTTACTTCGCGCGAACAATTGCTTCTCAACTGGTGGGCCCTCATATAAGTGAGCCAAGTCGACAGCTGCGAGGAAATACTTGTCATCAAGGACATACTCCTGACTGCTGCTTAGGACTTCGTTTATTCCCTTGAGATGCGAGTATCCGAGACTCTGGATGTACACCTCTGTGAGGAGGTGCGAATGCGCAAGAAGCGTGATGGTTCCGCGTTCGGTTTCGAAGATACGCGAGGCCATCTCCGTGTACGTCAAACTTGCGATATCAGCCCGACTCATATTGTCTTCGCGCGTGCCCTGGCTTGGAGTCGTCGAGAGGACTGAAAGAATTATGCTTGCGGTTAATAGCCAGCGCACTGTTGGGTTCCTCTAAGCGAATTTACATGCACCCGTGCGTGAACCATTCGATACCTCCGTGCAAATGAGCAATCGTGCCACCTGTCGCGCCTACATAGCCCGCCTGTTTCCAAAACCACCGAGGGGTGTGCGTCCCGCGGGCAGCGAAGGCCCCAAGCCAGTCCAAAAGGGTCTCAGGCGCGAACTCCGTCAGGAAATTTTCCATGTATAGATCCTTTCGACTCGGGTCCGTGCCCAAGTCGACGTTTCCCTCCGCACAACGATGATTGGCTAATCCCGCATGGGTTACTTCCGCATCGAAGACAATGGCGCCGGCATACACGATGTGGGCCGCCCACATTTTCTTGTCCCAGATTGGAGGGTATCGTGGGGCTGCCGTCAGAAGCTTTTTTGGATGGTCCAAGCGCCATTCAAAAGGGACCGGCGGGGTCGGAGGTTGTGGGCTCGGAGCATCAGGTAGATCCGTTTTCGGAGGCTGAAGCGCATCAACGACCGTTGCCGCTCCGTTACTCTGCACAACCGAAGGAACGGGATCCTCACTTGCCGAGCAAGTTGCACAGGCTCTGCTTTCGGTCATGTGCGCAGGAGGGTTCAAGGAGTCAACTGTCGTTTGTGATCGACCCACTCCAACCTGGAACAAGGAGAGCCACGCTATTAGAAACGCGTTTCGCATATCTAACTCTTTAACTATCCCGACAGCAGCTTCATCGGGACCGGTATGTGGGACAGGACACAGGTCATCAGGACCGTGACTGTCGAACGCCGCCGCTATACCACGCAAGCATGCAAGCCGCCATTCTTGGGATTAGAACTCGTTGACGTCGCCCTGCCGCTCAGAATCGGTACAAGATCCCGAAGTCAGCAAAGCAGTCGGTGCTTTTCTGGGAACGTTGGAGCTGCGTGAGCGAAAGATTTGTAGGCTCAGTGACCGACTCGTGAAAACGGTAGATACCCAATTCTTGGCGATAGAACCAGTGACGTTTCTCGCGCGGCGAGGGCCAGGTCAACGTGGTATTGGGACCGTGGCTGCCATTCTGCCAGTCGTCGCCGGCTGTGATCCAGTCCACATTAATGCGCATGGAATAATCGCGGCGGCAAGCGTCGCAGGCACGCGTCAACACGTCATAGCCGCCCCCGAGTTGGTAGCGGCCTCCGCCTTTGGTGTAGTTGGTAGTGGATAGCTGACTCCAGGTGTATCCGCCGCCGAAATACAGCATGCGCGTCCAGCCGGGTCGCGCGGGGCGGAAATACAGCCCGGCATCGAGATAGCGGTCGTGGCCCCTGGGGTTGGGCTGGTCGTCGTCATCTAATTTGCGGCCATCGTCGTAGGCGCCCAGGGCGCGAAAGACAACGTGTGTAGCTTCCATGTTCAATCCGCCTTCTAACCGATAGGCCCATGCAGCGTACCCTCCGCCCATGACCGACGGGCCGAGATAAAGGAACGGCGTGGGGATGGGGCGTCCGCTGACTGGCTCCTCGCGGGCATAATGCGCCCCTGCGGATTCCCTGATACTGGACAACTGATCGGATTCCGACTGCGTTTGCGCGGGGACCGGCCAGGCAATATTGTCATCTATCTTAATCAACGAACCAAAGCTGGTCCCAGAGGTAGGGCTGAGTGCAGGGGCAAAGTCTCTTATCTTTGAATCGGTACCGTTGTCCTCAATCGCCGGCAAAGTGCTACGTGCTATGCCCGGGGCTAACCCCAGAGCGGCTACAGCAATAGAAGAGAAGGCGTTGACATTTGGGGGATTGACCCAGTGCGGCTCGCCAGCAGCGAATACGGTCGCCGGAACTCCAAGTACGCTGCCAGCCCCGAGCAGAACCGTAAAACGTCCCTGGCTGTCGGGATAAACAGTTTGCGCTTCCGACCAGAGGGAAGTTCCGAGGGCCTGGTGGTCATAGAGCGCGAACGTTATATTACGAGGTCCAAGCGGGGTCGCCCCGTCAAGTTCTCGTACACTACCGCTGAAACTTACGACCGTAGGTAGGGTCGGACTGACAGAAGATTTGCTGACGGTGGCGGTACTGGTGTCGAATCCGCTTTGCCCACAAAGCAGAGAACCGAAACTAAAGACAAGCACTAGCGCTAACATGCTGCATTGCATGCAATATTCTCCTATCGTGCACGCGGCAATGAGTACGAGATGCTGGGAACATTTGATTCTCAGAACTCGAGCGGCAGAAGCCATATTCGCAACCTTGGGAGTGATGTGAACAAGGGAGGCTGAGACCCTCTCTCAAAGGATTAGCTCAGCCTCTCTTGTTTGGTTTGTCTTTCGAGCATGACTGAACGTATCAGGGAAGTTTTGAGAAGTTCAGTGACAAACGAACCCGATCATTCTGTGGAAAAATATGGAGCGAAAGAGTACTACACGATAGTAGCTATTTAGATTGGTTGCGCTACACGGGCGGGATTGAAGGCGGTTGAGTTGGCGGGCGATCAATCTAAGAACAAGCGGCCTACGGGTGCGCGGATGATTTCCTGTGTTGTCGTAGTTAGGGGGACCACCAACACAGAGATAAGGAATAGTAAACGTCCCACTCTGGGCATAGACAGGTAGAAAGTTTCGTCACTTTGGTGCCTCCTCTCTCCGCAAACATCACGGCACCATAAGGACTCAGTAGCGATGATCTTGCGCTGCGTATTGTTGGGGAATTGCGGTGGGTGGCCCCATTTCTTCAGGCAGACTCTGCTCTGGAGGTAAGACTATGCTGTTCGCTTTGGTTCTGCCATTCTGGAAACGGCCTGCGCGGCGATAATCGAAACGCCTCAATCAAGTTCCGTACCAAACTCCGACGTGCGATTAAAGTCTGAACCATCTTCTCCAGTTCATCCCACGCTCCGCCATACCACTCCGGCGGTATCTCTTCCGCCAAGGACCAGATGACATCCTCGTCCATTCTCTCGACACGAGAAAGCCACGGCTCGAACGACTCCCATCCGCGAACGCTCTCGTACACTTCGTTGCGAGCGTAAACCCCCCGAAGCGGATAATCTGGAAATGTCCATTCTCCCGCATTGAAGCAATTTCCCTGATCGATGAACGCCGCCGTGTACTTCCTCTCCCGCGATCTCCTCCAGAAAGCCGCTTGCCGCCCATCGGCGTTCCCTGTCCACTTGTCGACGACTAGCATCCCGGCAAAAGCACGCAGGTTTCGCACCTGACCGATCATCTCCGATGGCATGTAGTCGAACACCTGCCCGTCTAGAGGATGGACCACATATCGGGATCCGAATTGCAATCCAGACTGGCACGGTATCGTGGCGTGCGCCTGTTGGATGTGCAACTCCGGTGTGTGCTCGATTAACCAATCTTCGACGACGACCACTTCGGTCTTGGGTACCGGCAACCCCGACCGCTCTGCCAGCCGGGTAGCCAGCAGTTCATTTGCCAGCACCCGGGTATGCTGCGGATTGTTACGAAACTTCACTACGTAGAGATGCGTATCGGAGCAGCGAATCAGGTGCCCTTGCGCGCCCCCACGCATTCTTCTGACATGTTGCACTGCGGTTATGGCCATCGACGCCTCGACCTGAAAGGCAGACCGGACTGCCTGTTAGTTTCTCCGGCGCGAAGTTTCGGTCTTTGCAGGTCCGATGGGAGGCTCGGGGGCCCATTCGTTCGAGATAGTGTCGGCCGGAGACCAACAGCGTATGTCAAACCTGGAAATGAGGTCTGTGCGGGATGTCACCCAGAGGCTGTGCAAAACATGATCTAATGCAGGATTCCCAATACGGAACGTTTCCGACTCGAAAAAGAAGTGATACACGAAAGGCCGTATACCAGTAATTAAGGATTAGTGGATACTAATGCTGGAGGAGGATGGCATGACCAAATTGAGGCGCGTTGAATATTGTCTGTTGCGTTATGTGCCAAACGTGGTCAATGAGGTGTTTGTTAATACTGCCGCTATCTTCATCGATCGACTGGATCTAGAAAATGGATTGTGTAGTATAAGTTGTGCACCCGACTGGCGGACCCGGGTGCTGTCTTTGGATCCCGATGCTGACATGCAGATGTTGGAGGCGCTGCTGACAGAGATACGGCGGCGATTACTTTCTACGTGCGAGCGTTCTGACATGATCCATTGCATCGACGATTCATTCTCCAATGTCATTCAGATAAGCGAATGGCGAGAATGTGCGGTCGACCCCGACATAGAGACCATCGAGGTGTTCGCTCGGGAACTGTTCGGAAAGACATCGGAGACCTCCACCGATTTGTCCGTGACACCCGGCGCCGCCTGCCAAGTGTAGCTCGACGCGAACAAATCCGCGCAACTGTGTCTTACAAAACAGTGCGGCCATCGAAATGCAGCGGAGTGAAACGTGGCGGGATGTTTCCGAGGTCAAGAAGCAGCTAACACGAGGTTGCCCGTTTGGCCGGACCACTAAACTACTTCTAAAATCATCACTTGACTCTATCAAACTACTCAAGTTTGTTCGGGCTCGTGAACCGAACGAGATTTAGGCGTATGGATTGCCGGTTTCAGTTTCGGGAAATAGAAATCGGGAATGAAACTTCTTTTTGATGAACGAGGCCATTCGAGGTGCCCAAAAATCTTCTGAACTTTGACGAAATCGTTGGCAGATCATCTCCTTGAAACTTCCGCTGACGATTCTTCTGTTCCCCTTGTCGACCCGCTCCGCAAGTCTTTCCAGCTAAGCATGACAAAAACACAATCCGCTCAACGGCCCGGCGTTAGACATGTCCCATCAGCCCCTCGTGATCTTGTTGAGTATTCCTGGGGATGGACGGGTAAGATCACTACGACATTCTGATGACTTGTGGGAAATCGACCCTCGCCACAGACAAGGAGAGCGAGATGCCAACGCCCTTAGTTCCTGTTGCTCAATACTTGCGAAAGTCCACAGAGCACCAACAATACTCGTTGACTTTCCAGTCCTCCACCCTGAAGTCCTACGCGGAGAAGAACAATTTCGCGATTGTCCAGACATACAGCGATTCGAAAAGCGGTTTGGTCCTGAAACGCCGAAAAGGTCTCGTGAACCTGCTTCGTGATGTGGTTGCCGGGGGGCAGCCTTACAAGGCCATTCTCGTTTATGACGTAAGTCGCTGGGGAAGATTTCTAGATGCTGATGAATCGGCTCATTATGAATTTCTTTGCACGAGGGCAGGAATTCCGGTCCACTACTGCGCCGAGACATTCCCGAACGACGGCTCAATGCCTAGTGCCATCATGAAATCTGTGAAGCGTGTAATGGCCGCAGAGTTCAGCCGAGAATTATCCGCGAAGGTTACATTGGCGATGACGCGTATGGTCCAGGAGGGTCTTTGGCCGGGTTCTATGCCGGGATACGGCCTTCGGCGGTTGTTGGTATCTAATGACAGAACGCCGAAGTGCCCGATGAGGTTTGGCCAGAGAAAGAACCTCAGGTTTGATCGCACCCTCATCGTCCCAGGACCACCTGAAGAAATTGCAATCGTGAAGGAAATTTTCCGTCTTTATGCTGGGGAAAAGAAAAGTTTCCTCCATATCGCAGGGAGGTTGAATGCTCTCGGGATTCCACGTGTTTGCAACGATTCCAATGTCCCGTGGACGTATCAAGCAGTCAGACAGATCGTCCTCAATGAGAAGTACACCGGATCGCTGATCTGGGGGCGCTATACCCAAAAGCTGAGATCGAACTGCCGGCCCGTGCCCAAAGAGAAGTGGATTATTGTCCCAAACGCATTTACGCCCATCGTAGATCGGGGGGCGTTCCAGGCTGCACAGTCAATTTGGTTGCGCAAAACACGCCGTCTTTCTGATGAGCAATTCCTAGAGCGCCTCCGGTCGCTGTTGAAGAAGAAGGGGAGGCTCAATGCAAGAATCATCAATGAGTCATCATTAGCCCCTTCCAGTACAGCCTATGAAGGGAGATTCGGGAGCCTCGACAAAGTATACGAACTCATCGGCTACCGACGTACTGATACGTACATGCTGAGACGACTTTCCCATACCCACATGTTGGGTCTGTACCGTTCAGTGTACCGTCGGCTTCGGCGTTTATTTTCTGATCTCAGAGCGACACATCAGAGTCCCATCGCCCGTCCTCGGAAGCTACGTTTCTCAACTGGCGTGACCATCGTTGTGGCAGTCTGTCCTGCTGAGAAAACTCTGCGAGGGCAGAGGCGTTGGCGATTCGAATCGAGATACGCTGAAACGAGTGGCCTTCCCACACTCCTGTGCTTATGTGATGGATCGAACAAGAAAATTGCTCGCTTCGTTTTGATTCGAAATGTTTCACATATTCATGCGGTCGCAATGCTGAAAGAAGACGATGAGCGACTGACGGGCGGAATAAGGTTGAGACATCTTCGCGATTTCGGTCGAGTCGCTCATCGAATGAGCAGAATCAGCTAGGCTGGGCTATTCTCGGGAAGACTTCGGGCACTCGACTGATCGGCCGGCAGTCGTCGAACACTACTCTCGACAGGCGATTGGCAAGACAAAAAGATCTCGTTATGAACAAGACCACGGTTTTGTTCGCGAGGAAAACTGACGCCCCCTTGAGGCATTTTTCTTCTCATCCGGTCAAACCACGCAGATATTTCAACCTCAACCGCTGTTGTGCCACCTGATTGATCCATTCGCGCTCCTCGAAGCAAAAAAACTCTCCCATGTCCTATTGCACTTCGATAACCACTCCTTATTCATCACTACAGCGCCATAAATCTTACATGTATTTCAATCATAACGGATCTACGGTCGCTGGTAATCCGTGTGGTCATCGTTTCCAAAACGAAACCGCGCGCACCCTTTTAGGAAGAGCGAGACTGACTATCACAGATTCAGTCGAGGCGCACTTCACTGCGCTAGCGGGTTTCCGTGGCATCGGATACCCAACTTGGGAAAAGCCATTTCCTTGGGTGTCCGTTTCGTGTATACGGTTGGGCTGAACAGTTTCGAGGTCATCGACACACTGGCGGATGTGAAGCTGCCGCGAGGCGTTCTAAACGATAGCGATGCGCCACCGGCAGACTGGTGGGATTCCAATGAAGGCCCGGTCCATCGCGACCGGGCCTTTCGTTTTGCCCGTGAGACCCTTCGAATTCAAAACTGGCCGCCCGCTTGCACGGCCTCTCGCCGGAGGATTTACCCATGAGACTGAGTCGTGTCGTTGTTCCCGTTCTCTGTTGCCTGGCCGCGGCGCTCGCCTACGGCCAGGCTCCCACCATCACCAGCATCCAAGTCGAAAGCACCGGCTGCGAGTTCACCGCCGGATCCCTGGGGCAGCCATGCAGCATCGGCCCTGGAATGCTCCTCCACATCTTTGGCCAGAACTTTGGGCAGGCCGGCGGAGGCGTCGCCCTGTGCAACTGCCCCGACACCACGATCGTGGGCTGGACGCCCACGCGGATCGCCGTCACCGTGGACGAAGTGACCACGCCGTCATCCATTCAGGTGGAAACCTATGGCGGCGGGTACAGCAATTCCGTTCCCTACGTGGCGCTGCCGCCGGTGATCACCGGCATTGCAGTGGGCGAATGCCGCTTCACCCCCAACGTGTCGAAACGCCAGTGCGCGATCACGCCGGGCACCACCGTGACTATCCTCGGCAGCTACTTTGGCCGCTATGCCGACCAGGTGGCGACCTGCGACTGTGCCAGCCCCACCATTGTCAGTTGGGATCCGAACTGGACTACCGATCCCCAACAGTTCAATAACACGATTGTGATCACCGCCGTGGATGCCGTCTGCGGGTCCTCCGTCATGGTCGAGGCCGGCGGCATGTGGAGCAACCCCGTCCCCTACACCACCTGCGCACAGTGAATGGCGAAGGCCCGGTCCTAGTCCTTTCGAGGGAGCGACGACCGGGTCCTTATTTTCTGTCCCATAAAGCCAGCTTCGAAACATCTTCGTGGCAGGCAAGCGTATCCCGGCAATTCCCGCACGCATATGTCTCTGTGGGGAGCATTTGCTAGGTGAACTCGATCCTCGTTCGACGTGGGGGTCAAAACCCGAAGTGCTGAATCGCTGAGAACTTTGGAACGGCTCTGTGCGCCCGACCATTCCTGTACGGTTTGACTAAAGCCTTGTCCGCTATTGACTTGAATCCATTGCGGGAGTTTGGACGATGAACCCACTGGGAAGAAAGCTTGTAGGATCTGTCACTGCAATAACGCTCGCGATTCTCATTTGCTTGCCGGGGTGCGCTAACTATGCAGATGTAATTAGTCCACCCCCCAACATTCAGCCCCTACAGCCGAATGTAGTCTCACTCGATCTACAAGACTGGTATATCTTCTATAGCGCCGGAATGGCTGCGCAACCTTCTCCGAATGTGGAAGGCGCTTGGTCATTTCCGTTCCCAACTACAGGCCATGTTAACTACATACAGGCACCATTTAATGCGACTACCGTCTTGCACACGGTGCAGATAACCTTCAGAGTCGACAGTGAAGCACCGCAATACGAAGTGATTGATCCCAACGACATACTCCCCGCGACGGTTCATATTTTCTTCGAACAGCAGAACGACGATCTCAGCAACCCGGACGGACGCTGGTGGGCCGACACAAGCGCATATAATCTCGGTTCGCACGACAACGAAACGATCACGACTATAGTGCCATTAGATCCGAGTCAGTGGAGCAATGTGAACGGCGTCAGTGATCCACAATCGTTTTATGCTGCGTTCAAGAATGTTGGCTGGATGGGCGTGACGTGCGGCGGGCAGTACTTTTGGGGGCACGGAGTCGCTCTCGGTAGCGGCGTTGCAAGCTACATTCTTGCCGATTTTCGTGTCGAGTGAATTGGATCGCTGCCCGCGCTTCGATGCCAACGGTTCAAGCGAGGACTTGGTCGATGAAACCAAGACCGCCGAGCTCGTAATGCCAACGAAGATCGTTACACCGCCTTGGTATGCCACGAGTGTGCGAAATCTAGCAGCCGTTCGTAACTGCTGTGTCTACCTACCTGCAACCATTCAGTGACCGATACCCAAAGTTGCGGTGCCAGTGCCCGATGCCACTTGTACCCAGAGCGTTGTTTGCAAACAAGGGTTACAGCCGACGGGAGGACATATTCCTTAACATCGCTGGCGTATCAGCATGGCTGATTGCTCTCTTTCCGATGCCCTGGACCGGCAAATTAGCACCGCTCTACTGGGTGCATGGGACAGCGGCAATCATATTCTTTTTGGCCATCGCTTCCGTTGCCGCCTTTTGTTCTCACGCCACAGTGGGGCTTATAAACGACCCTGCACAAAGAAAGCTCTACATGGGTGCCTACCGTTCCCTTGCGGTCTTGATGATCGCTTCCCCCATCACCGCATACATCCTTAACGCTCACATCCTCCGCAAGGACAACACTATCTACTGGGTCGAATTCTGCGGCATCTGGGCGTTCGCGGCGTACTGGATTGTCAAGGGTATTGAGATGTCCGGACCTGATACGGAGAAGAAGGTAGCGGCTGGACTATCCTATGACCCACCCAAGTTGAACATCGCAGCAAGCGTGAAGAGCATGTTGTCCGCCGGAACTCGCACGACGACTCCAACTCCTCCCTCACCCTGAGCGGGTTCCGTTGTCCTGTATCCAGTCGTTTGCCGAAAAAAGAGCCAGAGCAACTCCCGATGCACAACGCTGAGGAGACTATTCCTGGCTGGTGGGCTAACCGGAAGTTATCTATAAACGGGCTTGCGGGAAGTGCGACAGAACGTTCCCTGTCCGACCCGAAAACTGCATTGTGGCATAACCCACTGTGCCAGTTGTGTGCAGGAATTCCCTGGCAACATGGGCGACGGGAATAGAACAGTCGGCTGACTGTTTGAATGCTAAGTCTAGGAGGAGCACGTGGTGTAGAAAAGACTGAACTCAACGGGAACGTTGATTTAGAAAACAACCACGGAGGCTCCTCAAGGACATATGAATTACATCGGGCTGGATGTTCACAAGAAGACAATCAGCTATTGCGTTAAGGATGCTAGTGGTCGAGTTCACCGGGAAGGCAAGCTTGGGGCGACGCGCTGCGAGCTGGACGACTGGATGAGAACTCTTCCGCAGCCCTGGACGGTTGCGATGGAAGCAACGATTTTTACCGGCTGGATCTACGATCATCTCCGTCCGCATGCGACACAGGTGAAAGTGGCGCATCCCCTGATGCTGCGCGCCATCGCGGCTGCCAAGAAAAAGAACGACCGAGTCGACGCCAGTAAGATCGCCGATTGCTTGCGCTGCGACTTCCTGCCTGAGTGCCACATGGCTTCGACTGAGATTCGGGATAGACGGCGAACGCTACGCTACCGCTGTTTGCTGGTACGACAGATGGTGCAGACGAAAAATCGGATCTCAGGTCTGCTCATGGAAACTGGGGTGACGTACAACAAGCAGCGGCTTCACAAGGTGGGATATTTTCGCGAACTGCTCGCGAGCAACGAAGAAGTGAATGAGAGTATTCGACCTCTGCTCCGATTGAGCCGGGATACGATCGCGCGACTGCAGAAAACGGAACGAGCCCTCGTAAGCTCGCTGCAGCGAGATCCCCTGCTGAGCGAGAGAATCAAGCGGCTTAGAACTGTTCCTGGAGTTGGGCCCATTACTGCGCTGACATGGGCTCTGGAGATGGGCGAGATTTCACGCTTCCGATCAATCCGAAAAGCGATCAGCTATTGCGGGCTCTGCGGTGACGAAAGAAGCTCAGCCGAGAAGTCGATTCGCACACCGATTTCCAAACAGCGCAACAAGAATATCCAATTTGTGCTGATCGAGGCTGCGAAGTTGGCGCCCCGACAGGATCATGATCTGGCGTTGCTCTATGAAAAAGAGAAACAGAAAGGGAACGCCAATCGAGCGACGCTTGCGGTAGCGCGCAAGATGGTCGCATATCTTCTCGCCGTGGATCGAAAACAACGGGATTTCGTGCCTGCAGACGATTGCAGATGTGACGCGGCCTGAAAACCAGGCCAACGAAAGAAAAATCACCAGGATCACACAGCGCGCAGACTGCCAGGTCCCGCCACTGACCGACTGAGCAACGGAGATGAAACTCCCGAGGCTTCCTTCTGACTGTTTTGGGACTGGCAGAGAACACACACTCAATCTTCTGTGACGGCCTCCGGGCCCGAGACAGTGAATGGATGTCTGGTTCTGCGAAAGCAGGGACCACCGCCGAGAGGCAAAATGCGAGCTGAGCGGTTCTGCATGCGAGAAGTGCGCGCTCTCCCGAGCGCGCGAGGGCGGTCGTGTTTTTACTTGACAGAAGACTTACATGGATGTCGGTAAGTCGCCAATCCCATGCTTCACCCGCTTCAGACACGCCCAGTGTGCCCATTGTGTGCTGATTCCGATCAGTTTTAGTACCCGTACCTGACCAGCCTGTTTTTTCCCCGTTCCAGTTGCCTGACTCTGCAAGGCAAAAGCAACTTCTCGGTTGCGCTTGGCCGCGCGTCTTTTCTCCACTCCCATCGGCGAGTGTGACCACTCCGCTTCGCTCCGGGACGGCCCTTCGGGACAGCACGGCTGCGCGCCAAACGATAAGGCTGTTTGGCACTTGCCCTGCCCACCTCTCGGTCCTTCCCCCTCGCCCTCCGTCGTTCCTCTTTGTCTCCCGGTTGGTCCGTTTTTTCCTTCGCTTCGCTCTGGATTGAAAGAAAAAAACGCCCCACCGGGCAGACAAAGGAAAAAACAATGGAATATCACAGCAACGACAACACCGACCGCGACGGCTCAGCCGCCGTCAATACGGCTTCCGGCAGTAAGAACCGGAAGCCAGCCACCGCACAGCAACTCATCCGCGAAAACGTGAAGTATCTCATCGAGCAGTTGGAAGCGGGACATAGTGAAACGCTCACTGCTTACCTGAATGCAATGGCGAATTTCCACACCTATTCCTTCGGCAATGTCCTCCTCATCGCGAGACAACGGCCCCAGGCCACGCATGTGGCGGGTATTCGGACGTGGAATGAGCTTGGCCGCCGCGTGAAACGTGGTGAAAAAGGGATTGCCATTCTTGCCCCGATGATCGGCAAGCGCCGCAAGAAGGAGAACACGGAGGCAGCGACGGAGGAAGAAGCGAATACATCCACGTTACTCGGCTTTCGCCGTGTTTTTGTTTGGGACGAATTCCAGACGGAAGGTGCCTCGCTCCCGACGATTGGTGAGGTCACCGGAGAAGCCGGAATCTATCTGGATCGCTTGCGAGACTTTGTGCAGGCGCAGGGCATCGCGCTTGAATACAACGAAAGCATTGCCCCCGCATTCGGCATGTCTTACGGCGGCAGAATCGCTTTGCTGCCCGGACAGACAAAGGCCGAAGAATTTTCTGTCCTTGTGCATGAGGTCGCCCACGAGCGGATTCACAAATCCGAACGGCGGACGGCAACAACGAAGGTTGTACGCGAGACCGAAGCTGAAGCCGTGGCCTTTGTAGTCTCGAAAGCCATCGGCCTCAATCCGAAGTCTAGCGCCAGTTACATTCAGCTCTATCACGGCAACGCCGAGTTGTTGATGGAAAGTCTTGAGGTCGTGCAGCAAACCTCAGCCGTGATTCTGGGGGCAATCAGGATGGAAGAACCTGCCCCGGCGGAAGCGCAGGAACCGCAGTCCGCGCCGGACGCCACACCCGAAACCCAAGACGCGGGTTACTCGCCCGCACCGGCAGATTTCGCCGAGGCCGCAGAGCCAGCCGCTTAAACCATGCAAACGCTAATCGGCGCGGACAGGCGAGGTGTGTCTGTCCGCATGACTTCCACCATCATTCAGACAAATCAAATGAGGAGAAGCATTTTATGGAAACCGCAGTTCAAAGCAGCAACGAATATCGCACCTTGCCTGTGGCGCAGTTGCAGGAATCCACCACCAACCCACGCCGACGCTTTGATGAACACAACCTTGCGGAACTGGCATCCAGTTTCCAAGCGCAAGGAGTGTTACAGCCCTTGCTTGTCCGCACGATCGAGGATGATAAGTACGAGGTAATTGCTGGAGCGCGGCGGCTACGCGCCGCCAAACTCGCGGCGTTGAAAGAAGTGCCCGTTCGTGTCGTCGAACTCTCGGACGCGGCTTGCGTCGAAACGCAGTTGGTTGAGAATATTCAACGTGAAAACGCACATCCGTTGGAAGAGGCATTCGCGTTTTACGGCCTTTTGCATACGGATGGGCTTCAATACGACATCACCAGCCTCGCGGCGAAGACCGGGAAGGGTCCGGCATTCGTGGCTACACGCCTTCGCTTGGTCGAGTTGCATCCATCCATCGCGAAGGCGTTTTTGGCAGACGAAATCGGCGTGGGCCATGCGCTCGAAATCGCCAAGCTACCGCAGCAGGAGCAACAGCGGGCGTTTGATGCCGCGTTTCACGTCGCTTGGAACGGCGGAAAGGAAACACGCATTCTGCGCCCTGTCCGTGACTTGGCGGCGTGGATCGAGCAGAACATTTTGCTCTCGCTCGATTCCGTACCGTTCGACAAGAATGACGAGACGCTTGTGCCGGAAGCGGGAAGCTGCGCGAATTGCCCGAAGCGCACCGGCTTTAACACCTTACTTTTCGACGCGGCCTTGCAAGATTCCTGCACCGATAAGGATTGCTACAACAACAAGCTGACGAAGAATGTCGAGCGTCAGATCGCTCAGAAACCGCAATTGGTGCAGATTACGAACGAATGGAGGACTCCCGGAAACAGTGCGGTGCTGGGAAGAAACCAATACGTTGCCTTGAATCTCACCGCCAAGTCCGCGAAATCCAAGAAGCCGCTCTCGCCCTATCAAAAACCATGCAAGAACATGAGCGAGGCCCTTGTGGTAGATGGCACCGAGCGTGGACGGACTGTAAAAGTCTGTACCGAGCCGAACTGCTCGGTACACTTCGCCGACCGCCGCGCTCCTAACCCGGAGCAAACAGCGAAGGAACGCGCACAGCGCCGGAAAGAATTGGAACGCCAGAAGCTCGAAACCACGGTGCGGCACCGCGCATTGGCCGAAGTGCTCAAGCGCATCGGCGCACCGCTTGAACGCGCCGACCTTGCGCTGGTTGCCAGTACGCTTTTGAACAAACTTGATCCGTTGCGGAAGGAACTGCTGGCGCGGCGGCACAAGTTGGTCGAAGGCACGGCCAGCGAAGTCACCCACCCGCAGGTGCAGCAGGCCATCGCCCGGATGTTGCGGCAGCCGGACGAGGGCGCACTTTCCAAACTGCTGGTCGAAGTCGTTTTACTGGAATGCACAGATCGGGCGCCAACCAGCGACCCGGATGTGCTGATCGCAACGGCAAAGCGGCATCGCGTGGACGTGGACAAACTCCGCAAAGCCGTAGAGCAGGAATTCACCGCGAAGCGTGCGAAGCTCGCCGCCAAACAAAAGAAGGCTGCAAAGAAAGGCACAACGAAGACCGCAGCGTAGCCCACTGTGAGACTACTCAGGCGCTCGGCAACTGCCCGAGCGCCTTTTTATATTTGAACTTTCATTTCTTGCTCGCTAGCGGAGAGATCGCTTCTTCTTGTCGCCAATCTGCGCCCAGCCCTGAGTCCCACCCTTCAAAGTGTCCTGCTAGGGCAGGAGGCTAGTTTTGTCCCACCCGACGGGCTGGCGTCGCCGGCCTCCGCCAATTCGTGAGCCGGATTGCAAGCTCTATCGCAATGCCGCCAAATCCGCGAAATGCCTGGGCTGCAAAACTTCAAATCCCTTTTGCGGAACTTTTCGATATCGCCATACCTTTCCTGTCAGAGCAGACGCGTTCTCACACCAGTTCTCAGCTGCAGCATCTTTTTGGGATACCTCTGACGATTCCATTCCCTTCGTCTCGATCAACCAATGCTGGCCCGCCGAATCCAGCGCAACGAAATCGGGATAGTACGAACGCAGGTTCATGCCGAAGTCTACGTAGTCAATCGAGAAGCCAAACGGTTGCGGCAGCTTGGCAAAAGCGCTGATGTCTTCCGCGTCGTCCAAAAAGCGCGCAAAGCTTTTCTCAAAATCGTTGTCGCAGGGAATCATGTTGAAGACGCAATGATTCGCTTCGTACACCTTGCGGGACCAGGGAAACGGCTGGCAGGCGGAAAGCATACGGGCCGGTTCCAACAGTTGCGGCTCTTGCTCGGCGATACTTAGCTGCTTCAGCACCTTGCTGAATTCCTGGATACACACGTAGGACGCTACCTGCGTGCTCATAGCTCTCACCGTAGCCATGTCGTTCAAATCCACTCGGCGACCGAAAGCTTTGTCCCCGAAAAACTGGCGAACTTTCGGAGCCAGCGCCGCGAATTGCGAGGGCAGCTTAACCGCTTCGGCAATCCGGCGTGCATAGTATCCGATCAACTCCTGCGCTGTCTGTGGCTGGGGAACCTTGTAATCCCGTTCAACGATTTTCTGGAGAGTAATAATGTCGTGGCCTTCATAGCGGAAGGTTTTGTTGTTGGGGTCATCGGCGCCGAGCGGCAGGAGCATGGTCTGGAACGCCATCACATCTAGTGACGCGATTTCCTCCGCCAGGCTCTTCTTCCGCACCAGCGTGGGCGTCAGCACAGGCAGACCAATATCGAATTGTTTGCGCTCATCGAGCGGCATAATCGTGACGATCCGAAGTTTGTCTTTGCCCACCTCGAACGTATCAAGCTGCAACTCCTCCAACTTCTCAAGGTCATCCACGAATTCGAGGAACTTCCGGTTGCCAATGATATCGACGCGCTCGGTATAGTCGGCTGTAAGATCGCGGAACATCAGTCGCAGGCCGCGCCCAATCGCCTGCTCGGGAAGGATGTTTGCCTTCGAGGTGTACGGCCGCAGGCCAACGACGACCGTTACGTTCTGCACATCCCAACCTTCACGCAACATCATGACGCTCACGATGGCGTGAATCGGGTTGAGCGGATCGTCAACACCCTTTACCGCCTTCCGAGCCGCCTCCAAATCTTTTTTGCTCACCTCACCTGATCTGTCAGTGTGAATGATTTGGGTTTTTCCGTCGCCGAACTCAGACGGATAAGCCTTCGCCAACCAATCCGCCACATCGTCCGCATCTTCCGTGCTATTCATCATGATGAACAAAACCGGCTTCTTGCGCAGCGGCTTAAGCTGCTCAAGGTATTCTTTCCAGCGCTCCACCGCCGCCGTCAGGTAACCCCTATAGCGCACGCTTGCGTAATCCGAATTCGGCTCAGGGATTTTCGCCACACCCTTCACCGGGCGTTTCACGATGTTGTCTAGAATGGCCTGCTTAAGCGGGTAATCGGAGATTGTCCACGGGAAAATTCCGCCCTTTTGGAAGCGCGGAGTGGCCGAGAAATCGAGCTGTGCCGCTAGCGGTGTTTTCTCATGTAACTGGTGAATTATTTCGTTCCACTTGAGGGTTTCGTCGTGAGTATGATGGGCCTCGTCGTTAATCACGAGCAGCCGCCCCTTGCGGCGAGCAATGCGCTCGGCGAAATCGGATTGCTCCAATTTCTGGGTAGGAGGTTTAGGGCCCAGCACCGCGGTCATGGCATCCGGCTCTTCATCCTTTCCACGGTCGGATCGGTCATGAAACTGATGGATGTTGGTAAGGAAGAGCACGCCTTCAGAGTGAGCACGTTCACTCTCGCCGCGCATTACGCAGTCGAAATCCCAGAAGATACCCAATTCTTTGGGACGGATCGGATCTTCGCGGAAAATGCTGCCATTGGCGAAATCTCCCTTTAAGCGCTCCAGCACGATGACATTCGGAGCGATGAGCAGGAAAGTCTTGGCATAGTCTTTGGAAATTTCATCCTGCTCCCGCATCGCATTGAAGTATTGCCATGCGATAGCCAGAGACATGACCTTCGTCTTGCCGCTACCCGTGGCCATCTTGGTACAGTAGCGGGCGAATTCGTCGTACTGAGCAAGTCGGAGATCGGGTGCGTTCTGGGCATACCGCTCAAGCAAATCTTTGCGAGTGCGGACTTTTTCCACTTCCCAGACATAGATAAGCGTCTCGATCGCTTCTCGTTGCGAATCGTGGTATCTGAAAGGCCTTCCGGTTTTGAGTTTGTGATCAGTGTCGAACCAATAGCTCAGTAGGACGCCCGTCGTGTCGGTGATCCCCTTGCGCCCGCCAGCCTTCCAAGATTTGACCGCCTCCCGCAGCGCAGGAACGCAAGGCCCCGAACGAAGCTTGGCCGTGATATCCAGCAGGCTGGGCATTTCGTCGAGGGATTTCTTACGCCGAGGCATACTTTTGGCTGTAGGACGCGGCGTGCCGCGTCTCAGGGGCAAACCGAGCAAGCTCGGTCTCTACCACAACTTCATTTAATGTCCACCGATAGCATCTTGGTCGTGTCATTCCCAAGAATATCTATGACTTTCACCACCACTGTGTACTTGCCGGGATCAAGAAACTCATGCTTCACCGAAAGCTCCAGTTTCGGGACCTTCCGCGTGCGGTAAGACTGCCACTGGTTGTGAAAAGTATCCTCCTTGAAGTCCCAGTCCACCGCCCAGTAATCCACCATCTGGCTCCAGTGCTTGATGGCGCTGCGCACTTCAGCAGGTACGTCATCGGAGGGAATCACAAAGTCAGAAAGCGTCAGCGTGACCTCGCGCTTCTTGGTCTTGGAGTCCACCGAGAGCGCGCCCAGCTCAAAGAAATAAACGTCGCCCTGCTCGACCGCTTTCTTCTCCAGCACCTCGCGAGGAATTTTCTTGAAGGCCGCATCTACCCGAGCTTCGGCGGCAACTTGTTTCGCCGTTTCGTTCATGTCGAGCGCGAACTCCCAGCCCAGCACGTCCACGGCGGGCCTCTGCGGGGAGTTGGGGCCTCTGCCACTGGCTTTCCATACTTCGGCGGCAATAGCGTTTACGTCCGCCCGAGTCACCGGCGCATCCACTGCAGCCACGTGCACCATGCGCCCACCCTTGACGCCATGCAGCCAAACGTGGCCGCTCACCGGGGTAGCGTGATAAAGCTCCAGGATAAACTTGCGGTAGGCAGTCTCGCGTTCTTTCTGTTCTGCTAGTCTATCTTTGCCGTTGGATGGAAACTCGGCAACTTGCCACTGCTGGCGCTCGTACTTGCCTAGATTTTGAACGATGAAGGGTTTCACATCGGGGATACCGAGTAGACGCTTTCGCGTCGTATGAATGGCGAAACGACTTAAATCACAAGCAATCCATCGGCGGCTCATCTGTTCGGCAACCATCGCGGTGGTGCCGCTTCCAATAAAGCAGTCCAAAACCAGATCGTTTTCATTAGATGACGTACTAATAATGCGTCGAAGCAAAGCTTCCGGTTTCTGGGTTTGGTAACCGACTGCCTCGTGGGCTTGTGAATTGATTGGCGCGATATCAGTCCAGAGGTTTTGAGCGATTTGACCAGGTGTTTCTTCAAGATATCTCTTGAGGCGAATCCGACCGGTAGGATCTTTTGGGAAATAGAGTCGCCCCTGAGTGTCGAGTTCTTCCATCTTCTCGCGAGATATCTTCCAGCCGTTTCTATGAGGCTTGTATCCTCGATACTCGTACCTGAGGTTTGGACGAAGACCAGGGTTCACCAAGTCCGAAGTTGTCCAGCGGCGCCCGTCCGAATCGCGCCCAGTAAAGTGCTTCTCTACATAGCCTTCGTCAAACGGGACATACTGTTGATTCCATGTCCACTCATCCACAGACTTGCTATAGAAAAAAATTGATTCCCAAATCTCACCGAACGAGCGGCTCACATTGCCATGCGAAGAGGTTCTCTTCCATGCAATTTCAGTGCGTAAACCAGACTCTCCGAATATTTCGTCGAGAATCAATCTCACGTAGTTCCCGACATCCGGCTCCACGTGTAGATACATGCTGCCATTATCGGAAAGCAACTCATGAAGGAATACAACGGCTTCGTTGAGCCAATATAGATATGATTCAAGCCCGCGTCCCCACGTGTCCCGATAGGCTTTCTGTTCGAGAATTGACGGCTCCTTGATAAATGTTTCATCACCATCGGGCTCTCCATCACGCTCCGGGACGGTTGCGGTAAACGAGAAATCCGCGCCCGTATCAAACGGCGGATCAATGTAGATCAAATCCACTTTGCCCGCGAACTCTGGCAATAGCGAGGGCAGAACATATTTCTTGTCGCCCCAGATGAGGCGGTTGCGCCACTCCGGGTCATCACCGGAAGAGGACAGCTCCAGCGTGCGCTGCCGCTCCTGCACACTCTCGTTGACGGTCTCGACGGTTTGAAAGGGCAGTTCGATACGAACTGGCGCGCGCTTGTTGCCGTGCTCGTCGTATTTGCCGTCCCAGATGAGTTCAGCCATGCTTGAAAGTCGGGGAAGCTCAACATCTTACATGAAAGGTTCCGTGCAAGTACGGCACGGCCCGTTTCCATATCCGTCCGCTGTTCTCGCTGCGTCTCTCCGCTCCGTCTTCGTCACCAATGTGCCTCTTTCCGTTTCCCCACTCATGGACGGGTTCGGAGTCAACCTAACATCCGCAGGCTAGCGTCAAGGCACTTTCGCGACATAAACGATGATTCCCTACGGGCTACCCCTCATTTATTTCACGGTTGCCTGTGACTCCGCGCCTTCCGTTGCGGCTGTTCCTGTTGCCTCTCTCGCCCCCGCCACGGGGGTCACTCAAAACGAAAGAGGCACATCATGACGACAAAGACTCTAAGCAAAAGCGACCTCACGCAGTTCACCGGCAGCGAAAACTGGTATCGGCACGGAATCAACCGCAACGTTCTCTACACCGACGGCGCACAGCACGTTGCCGAGCACGGTGGAGCATATTGGCTGCTGGACGAGATCGCGATCATTCAGCCCTACAACAAGGCTGTTGCCGCCGAGGAATTTCAAGTCTGGAAGCTCGCAGTTCATCCCGACCGAACGGCTACGCTAACGTGCGACGATGGCAACGGCAACATCGTGTTCACCAAGGAGATCGAGCACACCGATTTCCCGCTGGATGAAATCACTCTGTACTTCACCAACAACGTCATCCACTTGCCAAGCGAGTATTGACCAGCGCTATGCCCGCGCCGGCATTCTCGCTGGCGCGGGTTTTTCTAGACTGCACGTAAGAATGTCGTGGGGGAAACCTAACGAAACGGCTTCGACGAATCGCTCGGTAAACGCCTTGATTCCGTGTGCCCAGTAAGCATCCAACAATGAGATCGAACGTTCATTAGTGCGAACAGAGAACAGCCGCAGTCTTGATTTCCCCTTGGTTCCTGGCGATTTGGCAAGGAGTATATCCATTTTCATCTTTCGCATTGGTATTGGCGCCTTTTGATACCAGAATACGCGCTATTTCCTCGCGTCCGTTGTGAGCGGCGAGATGAAGAGCAGTAAAGCCACCGATGTCGGCGCTGTTCAGATTGGCACCTCTTGGTAACAATAGTTCAACAATCTCTTGATAACCTTCCTTAACTGCTTCAAGCAGTGGCGTGTATCCGGCATCATCTGCAGCATTGACATCAGCCCCTTGTGCCAATAAGAGTTTCACGATATCCATATGGCCTTTGACAGCAGCCAACTGAAGGGGCGTTAGACCAGTATCAGCCCTTTGGTTAACGGTTGCGCCTTTGCTTAGAAGCAGTGTTACGCCATCTGGAAAATTAGCTGCAACGGCAAGGAAGAGCGGAGTTTGTCCACGAGCACCAGCCACATTAACCGCAGCGCCTTTCGACAAGAGGAATTCGGCCATGGACTTTTGGCACGCAGCGATAGCTGAGCTCAGCGGTGTAAAACTCTCTGTATTTTTTCCGTTAACGTTACTGCCTTTTGACAACAGCAACTCGACAATGTCTTTTTGCCCTTTTTCTGCCGCCCAGAAAATCGGCGTAAGACCCTCGCGATCCGCACTCTCTCTCAGGGTCGGATCTTGGGCAAGTAGGTCCCGCACTCTTTGCAGGTCACCGGCTTTTGTCGCCTCATGAATTGTTGGATTCTGGTTTGTTTCAGGTACAACACGCTCAGGCTCGCAGGGCTGGTCATCGTCTTGCAGCCTAGTCACCCTTTCGCCGTCCATCCGAATGGCAAAGCTTTCCACGCTGACCGCTCCGGAGACTTGACCCGGAACGCGAACCGATACCAGCACTACAGCCAGCACAACGAATACCATGCGCTGCATTTTGTACTCCTTCTTGTCCCTTCTCTCGCGTCGCTCGGCTGCTTGGGAAGTCGCGTGGGACGGTTCTCTATTCTAGCAGGCTGCGGAAAAACTCACTGGCGCATCGGATTTCGCCGGGAGATCTTTCTAGTCCCTGGCTTCTATAGTCCGCCTCTCGTAGAGCACAAAACTCTGCAAGACTGTTCCCTTCGGATCAAGC
>Ga0302325_10003104_pt1 | contig 39554 bp, 38 predicted proteins | sample Palsa_T0_2_FD_201948 | JGI IMG/M metagenome (GOLD analysis project Ga0302325, IMG submission 201948) | Peat permafrost microbial communities from Stordalen Mire near Abisko, Sweden - Palsa_T0_2 | ecosystem: Environmental > Terrestrial > Soil > Palsa > Peat permafrost | place: Sweden: Abisko...
GCAGTTGAAACAGGTCCGGCAGGAAATGTTTCAGGCGGTGCGTGCCGACGACACCGCGCGAATTCACCAACTGAGCGCCAAAGAGGGCTCGCTCGAAGGCCGCATGACAGCGATGCGGCACGACGCGTTCGCCAAGATCTACAGCCAGCTTACGGCGGAACAGCGCGCCAAGGCTGACCAGCTTCCCGCGCACCTGCGCGCCATGCGGCAGCATCGGATGGAAAATCATCCGGCTCCCAATAACGGCTAAGCCGTCACCGTTCGGCGGATTCGAAGCCTAGCCGCCAGCCCACTTTCTCGGAGTCGAGCCACCCGAGCTCGGCTCCGAACCAGCGGGTCCTCGAAGCCGCCTGGTAGCGTCCCGGCCGCCGCGCGCCCAGTACGAACGCGCAGGGCGCTTCACCAAAATGCTCCAGGCGTTCAGCTAGCCAGGAATCCGCCGTCAGAGGCTGCGCCAGCACCACCGGCGTTCCTCCCAGCAAGGCCAGGTGCGCGCCGAAACCCGCGTCGACCTGCTTGATGGGCGGCGGTATGCCGTACGCTTGGCGATAGCGCTTCACGGCTTCATCGAGATTGCGCACCGCAATCACCACCCGGGTCACTCCGCTGAAATCTTTGGTGAGCGGCTTACCCTGGGGAAAGGCGCGCTGCTCGCGCGGGGTAAAATCGTGGATCAGGAACGGAAAAAAAGTGCCCATGGGCTCCGCGCCCACCTGCGCCGTCTCCCATTCGAGGCGCACTCCGTCCGGACGCTGGCGGCCATTGCGCGACGGCGCGGATACCGCAATGCCGGCCGCCTGGAGACGCTGGACCTCCGCCGCTACATCTTTCTCGCGCACCGCCCAGGCACACGGCCCGGCGTCCTCCTTCAGAAACTTAAACCAGGGACTACGGCCCAGCTCCTGCGGGTCGGCGTTGTCTCGCGGCGCCATCAGCTCCACGTAAGAGCCGTCGGGAAAACTTACCATTGCCATCTCGGTCGCGTGGTTACTGTGCGGGCCTCCATAGACAAACGGTATCCCCGCGGCGGTGAGGCCGGCCTCGAGTTTCTGCAAGCTGGCGCCGGCCGCGGTGACATGATCGACCTTCAGATCGGCGGCGGCCAATGGGATCGAAAAAGCTGCCAGCAGGAGAGCGTGTCGCATGGAGCGATGATACTGCACCTCCGCGCCTGCCTGCCCGGCTCTTGCCTAAATCCTGCTAGGCCAGGCCGTGCCGCCGCAGCATCTCAGCCGCGCGAGAATCGCCGAGTTCCTCCGCTTTCCGCGCGTGACTCCAGGCGGCGGAGTAGTCCTCGCGGACCGCATAAATCTCAGCGAGGGCGACGTGCGCCGCGGCAAACGCCTCATCCAGCCGCACGGCCTCGAGCAGCAGCGCCATGGCTTCGTCCGGTTTCCACTGCATGCGATAGAGCTGCGCCAGGTTGTACCATGGCTGCGGATTGGCAGGCTCGCGCGCGATCCATTCCTTCTGTTCGCGTAGGTGCGCCGCAGTCTCGTTGTCCAGCGCAAAATCGATCACCTCTTTGCGCCAGAAGCTCACGGCTGCTCTCCTACCAGAACCACGCGCACGTCCATCACGTTGGTGTGCGTCGGCCCGGTCACGATCAGGTCGCTGAGGCCTTCGAAATAATGATAGGAATCGTTGCGTGCCAGGAATTCAGCCGCGCACGGGTTGCGCAACAGCGTGCGGCCGTCGGCAATGGCGCCGGCGGCGTCCGTCGGCCCATCGGAGCCGTCGGTGCCCGCGCTCAAGATCACTACGTTCGGCAGACCGGCAATATCGATGGCTGCGGCCAGTACGAACTCCTGGTTACGTCCGCCCAGACCGTCGCCGCGCAGCGTCACGGTCGTCTCGCCGCCGGTGATTACGCACGCCGGGGGCTTGAGCGGCCGTCCGGAAGCGACGATTTCCTTGGCGATGGCCGCGTGCATGCGCCCGATATCGCGTGTCTCGCCTTCGACGAAGGTCGATAGCACCAGCGTGCGAAATCCCAATTGGCGGGCGGCTGCGGCTGCCCGGCTCACCGCCAGCCGGTTGCTGCCGACCACCACGTTACGCACCTGCGCAAAGACCGGATCGTCCGGCTTAGGCGTCTCCGGAATGTCTCCATGGATACCGCGATGGATACCGCGATGGATACCGCGATGGATACCGCAATGGACACCGCGATCGATGCGTTCTCGTACTGAGGAGGGCACGCGATCCCAGATCCGGTACTTCTCGAGAATCGCTTGGGCGCGCGCAAACGTGGAGGCGTCGGGCGCTGTGGGACCGGAGCCGATCACGTCCAGATCGTCGCCAATCACGTCGGAAAGCAGCAGCGAAAGCACCGCCGCCGGACTGGCCAAGCGCGCCAGTTGGCCGCCTTTGATCCGCGAGATGTGCTTCCGCACGGCATTGATCTCGTGTATCACGGCGCCGCAGGCCAGCAACAATTTTGTGGTTTCCTGTTTTTCGTCCAGCGTCACAGGATCGGCGGGCAGCGGCAACAGGGCCGACGCGCCGCCCGAAATCAGACAGAGCACCAGGTCTTCGGCACCCGCGCCGGCAGCTATTTCGGCGATGCGCCGCGCCCCCTCCACGCCATTCTGGTCGGGCACCGGGTGGCCGCACTCGTTCAGCTCGATGCGGCGCAGCCTGCCCGTATGGCCATACTTGACGTTGAGCAAGCCGCGCGTAATGCGGCGGCCCAATACCCGTTCGGCGGCGCGTGCCATGGAAACTCCGGCCTTGCCCGCTCCCACCACGTAGACATTGCGGTATTGCGAGAAGTCTTCCAGCTTGAGGCGCGCAGCCACGGCTGCGCCCGGATCGGCTGCCCGCAGCCCTGCTTTGAAAATAGCCAGCGCCTGCTTGCGTAGCCTGGGTTCCAGCTTCATTTGAATAACGGAAGGCCCAGCACGGCTTCCACCGTAACCGCCGGATCGTCGTCGGCGATGGGAATCCGGTAATCGGCCCGCGCGTATCCTTGGCGGCGCGCTTCATAGAGCCGCGCAAAGCTCTCGGGATCGCGCGCCAGTGGACGGTGTGAAGTGAATCCCACGCGCTTCTTCACCACCTCGAAAGGGCAATCCAGCCAGATGGTGATGCCGTTGTTCTCGACTAACGCGTAATTTTCCGGCTGCACGAAAGCGCCGCCGCCCAACGCCATCACCGTGGGCACGCCGCGCTCGATGGCTCTCACCCGCGCCAGCATGGCAGCGTGTTCGATGCGCCGGAACTCCGCTTCGCCCTCGGCTTCGAAGATCCGCCAGATGGGTATACGCCGCTCCGCTTCGATCTCGTCATCCAGGTCGGCAAAATGCCAGCCAATGCGGTCTGCGAGCAGGCGGCCGATGGTGCTCTTGCCGGATGCCATGAATCCGACCAGGTAAATGCCGGGCGTGCGCTTGAGCTTCAGGATCATACGTCGTGCAGAATGGCGGCAAGCTGTGCGTCCACCAGGGAGGGAAACAGCCGCGCAGCAAGCACCAGCAGCCAGCCCGCTTTGGGCGCCATGACGGTGCGCGCACCGCGCTCTACCCCGCGCGCGATGGCCTCGGCGCACTGTTCGGCCGTGATGGCAAATCGTTTGCTCCGCGCAATTTTAGGTGGCGGGCCACCTCCCAACGCGTGCTGCTGAAAATCGGTTCGCACATATCCCGGGCAGACGGTCATGGTATGAACGCCATCCCGGGCCAGCTCCATGCGCAGCCCATCCGTCAGCGAGCCCAGCGCGTATTTGGAGGCGGAGTAGAGCGTGAACCAGGGCAGCGTCACTTTGCCGGCCACCGACGATATGTTGACTACCACTCCCGCGCCGCGCTTGCGCATCTGCGGCGCCACCAGTTGCACCATCGCCAGCGGCGCAAAAAAATTCAACTCGAACAGGCGCCGCGCATCCTCGATCGGGGTGTCCCAGGCAGGAGCGTAGAGGCCCCGGCCGGCGTTGTTGATGAGTATATCCACAGCTCCAAAACGCTCGAGAGTGCGATCGAAGGCCGACTGGCGCGCTTCGGGCAACGTCACATCCCCCGCGGTGACCAGCGCATCGGGCTCACCCGCTCTTAGCTTTTCTTCGGAGCGGGCCAGCAGCGAAAGCCGCGCGCCTCGTTTCCGGAAGACGCCGGCACACGCCGCGCCGATGCCAGCCGAAGCTCCGGTGATCAATACCACTTTGCCGTCGATTTCCATGAATCAGAGGATTGCCGTAACAGGCTCGAAACGCAATAATAGTACCATGTCCTCGCGGCTGCTCCCGCTGTTTCCATTGCAGGTGGTGGTATTCCCGCGTACCCACCTCCCGTTACACATCTTCGAGGATCGTTACAAGGAAATGGTTGGAGACGCGCTGCGCGATAACTCCGAATTCGGCATCGTGCTGGCCAAAGATGACGGCATCGTCAATGCGGGATGCACCGTGATTGTGGAGAAGGTGATCCAAGCTTATCCGGACGGCAAAATGGATATCCTCACCCTCGGACGCCGACGCTTCGAAGTGACCATGCTGAACGAGGAGAAGGATTATCTGCGCGGCGAAGTGCAATTTTTCGACGATGACGATGGCGAGCCGGCGCCCCCTGAAGCCCAGCATATGGCCTTGACGCAATATAAGAGGCTGGTCGAATCCAATGCCTTGCAGCCTTCGCTCTGCGAGCCGGATCTGGAAGATCCGCAGCTCAGCTTCCAACTGGCACAAGGAATTCAAGACGTGGATTTTCTGAACATGCTGCTGCGTACCCGCTCAGAGACGCAGCGCCTGCGGGAGTTGAATGAATTTCTCTCGCAGTACATTCCGCGGCAGCGGCACATCGCGCACGTGCGCCAGGTAGCCCCTCGCAACGGATTCGGCGGCAATCCCGCCGGCCTCTGAGGCAGCATGTTTGCAATACGCAGGCCAGCCGCTTTCGTAGTTTCGCTGCTCGTCCACGGAGCCATCTTCACCTGGGTGGCCTCCGGGCCGGTACGCGAGAAACCCGAATCGCTTTACCGCCTGACCATCGCGCGACACGAAAGCAAGCTGGTCTGGTACGACTTTCGCCGGAAGCTGCCGGATGTCTCACCGGCCGATACGCCAACGGCCTCCCGCAGGCCGCGCGCGGAAGTGAAGATCGCATCTCAGGAGATCGTGGCCGGCTCGGAGACAGCGCCGCGCGCCCGGCAGTTCATCTGGCAACCGGCGCCCAAGCTGCAGCTTCAACAGGATCTGCGTTCTCCTAATCTGCTGGCTTTTCATGCGCCCAACGTGGAGCCGCCGCACGTGGAAGCGCCGCCCAAGCCGAAGCTGTTCGTGCCGCCACCGGAAGAGCCACGGCCCGCCGCGGCCGTTTCCAAGCTGGACGCGCCTCCGGAGATTCAAGCGGCGCGCGGTATCACCGGTGCCGGCAATCTGGGCAACACGCTGGGCATGCCGCCTGCCCGGCTGCAGCCGCGAGCGTTTGTAGCCCCGCCCGCCGGACAGCCAGCCGTCAAGAGTACGCCCGCGCTGGCTGCGCCGCCGCCCGTCCAGGCGGCCATGAATGCGGGTGTGGCTCCGCCTCTGCGCGCCGAGTTAGCCAGGCCCGCCCGCCGCGCTTTTGTGCCGGCCAGCGGAGGCGCCAAACCCAGCCCCTTCGGCGCGCCTCTCAATGAAGCGCCGGCTCTACCGGGGGACTCCGCTTCGAGTATCAACATCGCCATCGTAGGCCTCAATCCCAGCGCCACCCCCGTGCCGCTACCGGAAGGATCGCGCAACGCGCAGTTTTCGGGCGGCCCTGAACAGCACTCGACGGGCGGCTCGGGCGGAGCCGTACAGGGTGCGGAGCTGGTGGTGCCCGGTCTGTTGATCCGAGGCGGCGCGTCCGACGCCAAGCCTGTACTGATGGCGCGCGTTGCGCCGACCTCCCAGCAGAATTTGAGCGCGGCGCTGCGAGCCAGCCTTCCCGATCCGTCTATTGCGGGGCCGCATCCCGCAGCCGTGCGCGTCTCCACCGTGCCCGATCCCATGCTCGCGGGGCGCGCCATTTATGCCATGACCGTGCAGATGCCCAACACTACCAGCTACGCGGGAAGCTGGCTGATCTGGTTCGCCGAACGCCAGCAGATAGCCGGACGGATCGGTGGCCTCAGTCCTCCCGTGCCCTTGCGTAAAGTGGATCCGAAATACATCGCCTCGGCCGTCGAGGAACGTGTCGAGGGAAAGGTCCGCCTGGCGGCCGTCATCCGTGTGGATGGGCATGTCGATTCGGTCAAACTGCTGCAGCCCCTTGACGATCGTCTCGATCAGAGCGCCGAAGATGCCATAGACAAGTGGCGGTTCGAGCCTGCCCTGCGCAATGGGCAGCCCGTCGAGGTGGACGCGGTCATCGAGATTCCTTTCCATCTGGCGCCCCAGACAGCTCACTGATGCGCCAACACCTGATCATCGACGCCGACGATACGCTTTGGGAAAACAACATCTACTTCGAGCGCGCCTTCGATGAATTCGTGGAGTATCTCGGCCATTCCACACTCGCCGCGCCGGAAGTGCGGCAGGTGCTCGACGAGATCGAGCTCGCCAACTCCAGGATACACGGCTATGGCTCCATGAATTTTGGCCGTAACTTGCGGCAATGCTATGAACACCTGGCCGAGCGGAAAGTAGGCGAAGATGACTTGCGCGCGGTAATGTCGTTTGCCGAGCGCATTCTGGACTGTCCCATGGAAGTAATCGACGGCGTGCGGGAGACGCTCGAATATCTGGCTTCGCGCCACGATCTGACGCTGTTCACCAAGGGCCATCTCGAGGAGCAGAAACTCAAGATCGACCGCTCCGGCCTGGGTATCTACTTCGGCCACACTGCCATCGTCGAAGAAAAAGATGTGGCCGCGTACCTGGCGCTGGTGGAGAATCGCGGTATGCGTCCCGACCAAGCCTGGATGGCCGGCAACAGCGTCAAGTCGGATATTAATCCGGCGCTCGCGGCGGGCATGAATGCGGTGTTCATCCCTCACCCGCACACTTGGGTTTTGGAGCGCGAGGAGATCCAGCCCGGCCGGGGATGGTTGTTGACTCTCGACCGCTTTGCAGATCTGCGAAAACACTTCTAGGATGGTTCCATGCCTGTATCTGCTGAAGTCCTGCGATCCCACCTTGCTTACACTACCTGGGCCAGCCGTATGCTGGTCGAAGCGGCCCGCGACCTGTCGGGCGAGGAACTTACCCGCGATTTCGGAACCGCCGACAAAAGCGTGTTAGGCTCGCTGGCCCACATCTACGCTGCCGATCGCGTCTGGCTGGCGCGCTTCAAAGGAGAGGCCCCCCACACCTTTATTACTGACGCTGACCACGAGATGGCGGTACTCGAAAACGATTGGCCTGCCTTGCACCGCCGCTGGGAATCCTGGGCCGCCGGGCTGACGGACGATGCGGCTCAGGCGGAGTTATCGTACACCGATTTGAGCGGACATCCCTGGCGGCAGCCCGTGTGGCAACTGGTGATGCACGTAGTCAATCACGGCACGCACCATCGCGGGCAGGTGGCGGGATTCCTGCGCAGCATGGGACACGCGCCGCCAAAGCTTGATCTGGTGAATTACTATCGCATGGGGAAGCCGTGAGAAAATCCTATGGCGTGCAATCCGGAAGTGCTGCGAGACGTACCGCTGTTTACCCTGCTCGACGACGACGAGCTGGCTATCTTAGCCGCGCAGGTGGAGATTAGAAAATTCGCCGCGCGTGAACGAATATATAAAATCGGCGCACCGGGTGGGCGGGCCTATGTAGTGGTCTCCGGCAAAGTCCGGCTCACCACAGTGGACCAGGATCAGCAAGACGTGGTGGTCGACGAGCCCGGGCGCGGCGACTTCTTCGGCTTTGCGTCGATGCTCGATCAGACGGCTCATCAGACCGATGCCATGGCTCTCGAAGAGTGCGTGTGCGTGGCGGTCGACCGCGATGACATCGCCACTCTGCTCGAGCGGAAGCCCCACGCGGGAATGGATATGCTGACCGTACTCGGCCGCCAGTTCCATGCTTCCCAGCAACTGGTGCGCGTTCGCGCCAGCCGCAACGCCAACGAGATGATCGAAGAGCAGGAGACTACCGGCGAGCGCACTGCCGACTCCGTGGCTCGCTTTGGGGGATCCTGGGCCTTCATCACCGCGTTCGGCGTTTTTATGGCCGTCTATGTTGCCGTCAATGTTGGCTTGGGCAAGTCGTCCTGGGACCCGTATCCGTTTATTCTCCTCAACCTGTTCCTCTCCATGCTCGCCGCCATTCAGGCTCCCATCATCATGATGAGTCAGAATCGCCAGGACAAGAAAGATCGCCTGCGCAGTGAGCTCGACTACGAAGTGAACCGGCGCTCCGAGTCCGAAATTCAAGGTGTGGCGCGTAAACTCAACCTGCTGAGCGATAAGCTCGACGATGTCCAGGATTTGCTTCGGGAAAGGCCGCCGCGGTAGGCGTTGCAACGGCAAGTGGCGGACAGCATCTAATCAATTAGATGTCGCCTTCCCCCGAACGTCCCAATCCGAAACTATGGACCGATCGTGGCTTGTACGCCGCGTGGCTGGGCCACTCGACGGTGCTGCTCAAGCTGGACGGCATGACCATTCTTACCGATCCGGTGCTGAGCAACCGCGTGGGCCTGAATTTCGGTCCTATGACACTGGGATTGAAGCGTCTGGTCGCTCCGGCGCTGCGCGTGAATCAACTGCCCAAAATCGACCTCGTGCTGCTCTCGCATGCGCACATGGATCACTTCGACATCCCTACGCTACGCGCTCTCGAAAGCCGCGGCACGACCGTGGTGACAGCGGCCAAAACCAGCGATCTGCTGCGCGCCCGGCGGTATGCCGGCGTGCGGGAGCTCGGGTGGGGCGAACGCGCACGCATCGGCGACCTCGAGTTGCGCGCGTTTCAGGTCAACCATTGGGGCGCCCGCATGCGCCGCGATACGTATCGCGGATACAACGGCTACGTGATTGAGTCAGGCCGCTACCGGGTGTTGTTTGCCGGAGATACGGCGGCAACCACGGCCTTTCGTAATCTGCGCGGCTCCCGCCGCTTCGATCTTGCCATCATGCCGGTAGGCGCCTACGACCCGTGGATTCGCTACCACTGCACACCTGAGCAGGCCTGGCAGATGGGCAACGACGCGGGCGCCGAGTTCTTTCTGCCGGTGCATCATCAGACCTTCCAACTCAGCCGCGAACCGCTGCGCGAGCCCATCGAGCGGCTCTATGGGGCGGCCGGCCGCGAGCCCGAGCGCGTCGCCATTGCGCGCATAGGGCAGGAAACGAAGTTATAATCCGGCTGTTCCAGCTAACATAAAGATCATGCAGGAATCGCTCGCGGCCGGCTCCGCGCTGGCTCACTACCGCATCGTTTCCAAGCTGGGCGCGGGCGGCATGGGCGAAGTGTACCTTGCACAGGACCTGAACCTCGACCGGCCGGTAGCTTTGAAAATCCTGCCGCCGGAAATGGCGCACGATCCCGATCGCATGCGGCGCTTCATACAGGAAGCCAAGACCGCTTCGGCGCTGAGCCATCCCAATGTGGCGCACGTCTTCGAAATCGGCGAAGCGGATGGCGTCACCTTCCTGGCCATGGAATACATCGAGGGCCAGACCGTCAATGCGCGCATTACGGGCGCCCCGCTGCCGCTCAACGAGGCTGTCGACGTAGCCATTCAGGTGGCCGACGCGCTCGACGCTGCGCATTCCAAGGGCATCGTGCATCGCGATATCAAGCCGGCCAACATCATGATCACGCCGCGCGGACACATCTCGGTGCTGGATTTCGGGCTGGCTAAGATGAATCCACCCGCCGCCGGCGCGAGCACCGCTACACAACTCCTGACCAGTCCCGGCATGGTGATGGGCACGGTGCAGTATATGAGCCCGGAGCAGGCCCTGGGCCGGGATGCGGATCATCGCTCCGACCTGTTTAGCCTCGGTGTGGTGCTTTACGAGATGGTCGCCGGGCGCCTGCCTTTCTCAGGCGCGAACGCCGGCGCGCTGCTGCTCGAGGTGCTGCAGGCGCAGCCGGAGGCCTTGGCGCGCTTCAATTACGATGCCCCCCCGGAGCTCGAGCGCATCGTGCGCAAGTGCCTGGAGAAAGATCGCGACCGCCGCTACCAATCCGCGCGCGACCTTTTGATCGACCTGCGCAATCTGCAACGCGATCTGGCGCCCGCCAGCTCGGGGGACAAGCCTGCCGCGGCACGCACCCGCTCGGCGCAGATCGGCGCCGTAATCGTGGACGATGAAGAGCTCGCCCGCAGTCTCGCGCGCGAGATGCTGAAGCCGCATCACGAAATTCGCGTGCTGGCCGAGTGCGCCAACGGCTTCGAGGCGGTCAAGGCTGTCAGCGAGTTAAAGCCCGATCTGCTTTTCCTCGATATCCAGATGCCCAAGCTCGACGGCTTCGAGGTGCTGGAGCTGGTGGACCGCGATATCGCGGTCATCTTTATCACCGCTTATGACCATTACGCCATGCGCGCCTTCGATGCGCATGCCGTGGACTATCTGTTGAAACCCTTCAGCGCGGCCCGCTTCGAAACGGCGCTCGAGCGCGCCAAGCAGCGCCTGGGACAGCAAGGGCCCGACCCATCCGAGCTGGCGGCCGCGGCGCGCCCGCCCGAGCAGTTCCTCGAGCGTATCGTAGTGAAGGACGGCCCCGCCGTGCACGTAATTCCTGTTGACAAGCTCGACTACGTCGAAGCCCAGGACGATTACGTGGCGCTCAAGAGCGACAAAAAGACTTACCTGAAGCAGCAAACCATTTCGAGCCTTGAGACCATGCTCGACCCGGCGCGATTTATCCGCATCCATCGCTCTCATATCGTCAATCTCGACCGCGTTGCCAAGATAGAGGCCTATACCAAGGACAGCAAAATCGCGGTGCTCCGCGACGGCACGCAATTGCCGGTCAGCCGCGCCGGTTACGCCAGGCTGAAAGTCCTGCTCGGGGAAAGCTGAGTTCCCGTGTTATTTATAAAGGACAATGTCCCTCATTCGCACTGCGCTGGCCGCTACGCTCTTGCTATCCGGCGGCGGCTCGGGCGCACCTCCTCCTTTGCGGATTGCCGCCGCTGCCGATTTGCGATTTGCACTCGACGATCTGGTGAAGGCCTTTCAAAAAGATCACCCCGGCCTGCCGATCGAGCCCACCTACGGCTCGTCGGGCAACTTTTATTCGCAGTTGCAGAACCAGGCGCCCTTCGACTTGTTCCTGTCGGCCGATGTCTCGTACCCGCATAAACTCGCCGGGCAAGGTCTGATCGTCCCTGGCAGCGAATTCACTTACGCTGTGGGACGCATTGTGGTGTGGACCGGCCGCGCCTCCGGGATCGATGTCGAGCGCCTGAAGATGGATGCATTGCGCGAGCCCGCGGTGCGGCACATCGCTATCGCAAATCCCCAACACGCGCCCTACGGGGTTGCCGCTGAAGCCGCGCTGCGCAAGGCAGGCGTGTATGACGCGATCAAGGACAAGCTGGTGCTGGGCGAAAATATTTCGCAGGCCTTCCAACTGGTCCAGAGCGGCGCGGCGGAAGTCGGCATCGTCGCGCTTTCGCTGGCTCTCGGGCCCAGTGTCTCGGGACAGGGCCGCTACTGGGAAATCCCGCTGGACGCCTATCCGCCCATCCAGCAAGGCGGTGCGATTCTGAAGTCGACTCACAACCTGGACGCCGCACAGGCCTTCAGGGATTTCATGCTCGCGCCGGAGGGCCGCGCTATTCTGAAACGATACGGCTTTTCGGAAGCGTGATGGACTGGCAAGCGATCTGGCTGAGCCTGCGGCTATCGTTCTGGACAACGGTGATCCTGCTCGTGATCGGCCTGCCCGCAGCCTATTGGCTGACTTTCTCCCGGCGGCGCTGGAAATTTTTGGTCGAAGCAGTGGTGGCCCTCCCTCTGGTGCTGCCGCCGACCGTGCTCGGATTCTACATCCTGCTGGTCATAGGTCCGCGCAGCCCTGTGGGTCAACTCTACGCGGCGTTGACCGGCGGCATGCTGCCGTTCTCGTTTCAAGGCCTGCTGCTGGCTTCCGTGCTGTATAGCCTGCCCTTCGCCGTGCAGCCGTTTGCGGCCGGTTTCGTGGCTGTCGATCGCAAGCTGATCGAAGCTTCCTGGTGCCTGGGCGTCTCGCGCCGCTCTACGTTCTTCCGTGTAATTGTGCCGCTCTCGATCCCCGCTATCGTCACTGGGATGATTCTGAGCTTTGCGCATACGTTGGGCGAGTTCGGTGTCGTGCTGATGGTCGGAGGCAACCTGGCAGGCATCACCCGCACCGTGTCGATCTCCATCTACGACGATGTACAGGCGCTCAACTACCACTCCGCTCTCGAGACTTCGGCATTGCTGCTGGGCATCTCCTTCGTGGTGCTGGCGGCCACTTACGGGCTCCGGCGCAGAGCCTGGGCGATATGGCCCGCATAATGGCGGGCGACCTCAGCGTCGACATACGCAAATCCTACGCCGGCGGCCCGCGCATCGAAGCTGCGCTGTGCATACCGCTGGGCGCGCCCTCGGTCACCGTATTGTTCGGACCTTCGGGCGCCGGCAAGACCACCGTGCTGCGTTCGATCGCCGGGCTGGAGAGGCCGGACGCAGGGTCGATAACCTGTGGGGGCGAGATCTGGTGCGACAGCGCGCGCGGCCTCAACCTTGCTCCGCAGAAACGGCGGGTCGGATACCTGTCACAAGACTATGCCGTCTTCCCTCACCTCACGGTTAAAAAAAACGTGGCCTACGGCTTGCGCCACGGAAGTGCCGACGAACTGCTGGAGCGTTTCGAATTGAGCGAACTCGCCGGCCGCTATCCGCGACAATTATCCGGCGGCCAATTGCAGCGCGTGGCGCTCGCCCGCGCCATGGCGCCGCAACCGCGGCTGCTGCTGCTCGACGAGCCGCTGTCGGCACTCGACGCACCTGCGCGCGCTCGCCTGCGCACCGATCTGCGTCACCTGCTAACCAGTCTCAAAGTGCCGGCCATTGTGGTCACGCACGACCGCATCGAGGCGCTGGCCCTGGGCGATTCAATCGCCATCATGATCGACGGCCGGTTACGCCAGTCGGGCGCGGTGGACCGCGTCTTTGAATGTCCGGCAGACGCGGATGTCGCCGAGGCCGTGGGGATCGAAACCATCTGCCCAGGGCGCGTGATATCGAGAAGCGCGGGCCTGGTCACGGTAGAAGCCGGTACGTCGCGCCTGGTGGCATTGGATATCGCCCAACCGCATCCGGAAGTTTTCGTGTGCATTCGAGCGGAAAGCGTCACCCTTGAACCATGCGCGGCAGGCACGCCGACGAGCGCCCGCAATCATCTGCCGTCGCGGATTGTGTCGGTGATCGGTGAGGGGCCGCTCGCGCGCGTCGTACTTGACTGCGGCTTCCGGCTCACGGCGATCGTAACCCGGCAAGCGGAGGAAGAGTTGCGCTTACGCGAGGGAGAGCCGGTCGTCGCCGTAGTCAAGGCTACGTCCATACGGCTGGTGCCCCGCCCGTAGTTACGGCGCAGCTACGGCATAGTTACTGCAGCCGGTACGCAACCACGGAATCCCCCATCTTGCTCTTCATCTTTCCGTGCCCACCCGCGCAGATCACGATATATTGTTTGCCTTCCCATTGATAGGTCATGGGCGTCGATTGCGCGCTGGCGGGCAGTTCCGCGGTCCATACTTCCTTGCCGGTATCGGCGTCGAAAGCATGCAGGTGCGGATCGAGCGCGGCCGCGCTGAAGATGAGGCCGCCGGCCGTAGCCATCGGTCCGCCGAAACTGATTGATCCCGGCGGCGCGCCATCGCCCATGCTGCCCAGGGGAGCCTCCCAGCGCAACTTGCCGGTAGCCAGATCGAACGCTACCAGCGCGCCCCACGGCGGAGCGTTGCAGGGAAGGCCCGCAGGCGACACCAGCCAGTCGCGATGCATTCCGTAGGGTGTCCCCCTCTGCGGCGCGAACTCGCCACCCCATGCCATTTCGTCCGGCTTTTGTCTCGCGGCCACCAGGTCCTGGCGCGGAATCAGTCTGGCTACCGCGGCCACCCGGTTGGTGTTGGCCAGCAGCATGTTGCGCACCGGATCCCACGCCGCGCTGCCCCAGTTCACTCCGCCGATGTTGCCTGGAAACGAAATGGTGCCCTTCAGCGTGGGCGGGGTGAACAGACCGTCGTTGCGATAGGACTCGATCTTGTCCTGGCACCACTTGCGCATTTCCGGCGTTGCGCCCCAGGCATCCGCCGGCGTCAACCTCTGCGGAACCATGGCGCTCCACGCCGGGATCGGCTGGCTGGCCGCCGCTTCCTCGCCGGGTATGTCGCTCTTCGGCACGGCGCGCTCTTCGACGGTCATCAGCGCCTTGCCTGTCTCGCGGTCGAGCACGAACACATTTCCGATCTTGGTCGTCACCGCCACGGCAGCCTTGCCGCGGAACTCGATCAAGGTCGGCTCCGACGCCACATCGAAGTCCCACAGATCGTGGTGCACTACCTGAAATCCCCAAACAAATTCGCCAGTCGATGCTTTGAGGGCCACCACGGAATTGGCCCAGCGATTGTCGCCCGGACGCTCGCCGCCGTAGTAATCCGGGCTGGCGCTGCCGGTGGGGACGAACACCAGACCGCGCTGCTCATCGGCCGCAATGGTAGACCACGCGTTGGCCGCGCCTGTTCGCACCTTCTGCTGCCCCGCCCAGGGGATCGGGTCCCAAGTCCACAACAGCTTTCCCGTGCGTGTGTCGAATCCCCGCACCACGCCGCGCTCGGTGTTCACGGCCGAGTTGTCTCCGATCGATGAGCCGGTAATCACCACGTCGCCCACCACCGTGGGAGCCGATGTGACTTCATAATCGCCGCGATAGGATTTTCGGAAATCGATGTCTTGTGTCAGATCGATCTGCCCGCCCGCGCCGAAGTCCGCGCATAGCTTGCCTGTCTCACCATCGATGGCCAACAGGCGCGCATCGATCGTGCCCTCGAAAATCCGCAGATGGCACGGCGTATTCTTGGCGCTCTTCGCGTCCATCCAGGCAGCCACGCCACGCGAAGTTACTTCCGAATAGTCGTGTGTCCGCAGGACCGCCGGATCGAACTTCCACTTCTCCGCGCCGGTGGCCGGGTCGAGCGCGATCACCTGGTTGTAAGGCGTGCTCAGGTACAATGCACCGTTCACCAGAATCGGCGTCGCTTCGAAGGCCGCCTTCTCATTCAGGCGAGTGGCGGGTTCGAGCGCGCCTGTGTGATAAGTCCACGCGACCTTGAGTCTCGCCACGTTGGCGCGCGTGACTTGCTTCAGCGGCGAATAGCGCGTGCCCCCGGCATCGTGACCGTAAGCCGGCCAACCGTCGCCGCCAGTGGCAAGGCTCGCGGCGAAAAGCAACGCAAGAGCGATAGTAGGCATATCCGGATTGTGCCCCGTATTGCGCGAAAAGACCAATAGCGCGGGATAAGCGGGCCTATTCGCGGGACGAAGCGGCCCGAAATCGCCGCGTCCAGGTGAGTTCGGTGCCATCCTTGAGAATGGTCCGCCGCTCACCATGAAACCACGGCTGCATCTCTTTCACCCTGTCAAGGTTGATGAGCGCGGAGCGGCTGATGCGGGCAAACTGGTCTGGGTCGAGTTGACGCGCGAGGTTCTCCAGCGTTCCGCGGATGGTGTAGGTCTCGCGGCCGGCATGCAACACGATGTTGTTGCGCACCGCTTCAGCCCAGTCAAGCTGCTCGACCGGCAAAAAAATCTCGCGGCCATTCTTCTCCACCACCAGCCGCTTCAGAAACCGCTGCGGCTCACGTGGCGAGCTATTGACTGCCGGCTGCGCTACCTGTTGCCGGGCGCGCTCGAGCGCGCGGTCGAAGCGGTCTGGATCGACCGGCTTCAGCAGATAATCCAGCGCCTCGGCCTGGAACGCGTGCAGTGCATGATGGTCATGCGCAGTCAGAAACACAACGTGAAATCGACGCGACGGCACCGCTTCGAGAACCGCGAAACCATCCATGCCGGGCATTTGAACGTCAAGAAACACCAGGTCCGGGTCGAAGCTTTGGATCGCGGCAATCGCTTCGGCGCCCGAGCCTGCCTCGGCGATCTCGTCCGGTTCCGGGTCCCGCTCCAGAAAGCGGCGTACCTTGCGCCGTGCCGGCGGTTCGTCGTCCACGATCAGAACCCGCATCAGGTGTGGAAGGGCACCGCCACTGTAACCGCCAGGCCGCCGTCACGGCAGTTCTCGAACTCCAGCCGGTGGCCCGCCCCGTAGAGCTTCTCGAGACGTTCGGCCGTGTTCGAAAGACCGGTGCCCTTCGGGAGCCGCCCGTTCGCCAGTCCGCGGCCGTGGTCGCGTACACGCATCCGGGTAGCGCTGCCCTCCCGGTCCGCCGTCACCCTGACGGTTACCGCGTGCGAATCGGGATCGCTGCCGTGCTTGATAGAATTCTCGACCAGCGTTTGCAGCAGCAGATGCGGCACCAGCGCCTGCCTGACTTCAGCAGTCACCTCGACATCCACCTGCAGCTTGTCTTCAAAGCGCTGCCGCATGATGTCGAGATACAACCCGAGTGTCGAGATCTCGCGCTCGAGCGGCACCTCCTGCGCTTCGGAATCCGTAAGGGTGCTGCGCAACAGCTCGCTCAGCCGCGAGATCATGGCGTCGGCGCGGCGCGGGTCTTCGTACATCACCGCTGAAATGGTATTCAGCGCATTGAACAGGAAGTGGGTTGAAGCTGCAGGCGCAGATTCTCCAGCCGCGCGGAGGCGAGCTTAGCTTCGAGCTGCGCCGCGCGCACCTGGCGGTCGAACAGGTAGATGATACTCACCATGACGCAGTAAACCACCACGTCGTGAGAGAACTCCATGGGGTAGCGCGCGATCATGATGCCGTAATCGTAATGGCCCAGACCGAAGAGCGGATACAACAGCCGCCGGAAAAACCAGAGCAGCGTCGTATGCGCCGCCGAGTAAGTCAACAGCGCGGCAATGTGTAACGGTACACGTTCTAAGTTCGCACGGCCGGGCGGGTAACGCCGCGCGAAGCGCAACACCAGCGGAAACAAAGCAGCAGCCGTCCAGGCCCCCGTGAATACTTCGTTGATGAAGGGATCCCAGGCAGAGACTGTCTCCCGGTTGGCTACATACTCGAGGTAGCGGTAGCCGAACATGAGCAAGCCGGCAGCCGTGAAGAAGCCGAAGATCGTCAGCCCGGAGCGGAGGCGGCGGCGCACAGCATCAGTATTACACAGGGATGGTTTTCCCTACTACTTGGTCTTCAGCTTCTCGCGCTGTTCGCGCAATACGGCCTTACGGCTGAGCTTGATCTTATTCCCCTCAAGCGCCAGCACTTTGACCAGAATCTGGTCGCCTTCTTTCAGCTCGTCGCGCACTTCGCGCACCCGATTTTCGGCGATCTCGCTGATGTGCAGCAATCCGTCGGTCCCCGGGAAAATCTCGACGAAAGCGCCGAAATCCACCAGCCGCACGACCTTGCCCAGATAGGTCTTGCCCACCTCGGCGACGGCTGTGATATCGGCGATGATGCGCAAGGCCTTGTTCGCCGCGGCCTCGTCGCTCGAAGAGACGTGCACAGTGCCATCGTCCTCCACGTCGATCTTCACGCCGGTCTGCTCGATGATCCCGCGGATCACCTTGCCGCCTGGTCCAATCACGTCGCGGATCTTATCCGTCGGAATGTGAATGGTGTAGATGCGCGGCGCGTATTGCGACATGCTGGGCCGCGCTTTGGGCAGCGCTTCGAGCATCTTGTCGAGAATAAACAGGCGTCCCTGGCGGGCCTGCTCCAACGCCTCGCGCATGATCACGGCGGTGACATTCGGCACCTTGATATCCATCTGCAACGCAGTGATCCCATCTCGTGTGCCCGCGACTTTGAAATCCATGTCGCCGTAATGATCCTCGGCGCCGGCGATATCCGTCAGCACGGCATAGTCATCGCCTTCCTTCACCAGGCCCATGGCCACGCCGCCGACATGCGCAGGCAGCGGAACGCCCGCGTCCATCAACGCCATCGAAGCGCCGCACACCGTCGCCATCGAACTCGACCCGTTGGACTCCAGGATGTCACTGACCACACGCATGGTGTAGGGGAAAACGGATTCGTCCGGGATGAGCGGCAACAGGGCCCGCTCAGCGAGCGCTCCATGGCCAATCTCGCGGCGGCCGGCACCGCGCATAAATCCAACTTCTCCAACGCTAAAGGGCGGAAAATTGTAGTGCAACATGAAGCGCTTGGTGACTTCCCCCGGTTCCAGCAGTTCGATGCGTTGCTCATCGTCTTTGGTTCCCAGAGTCACTGTGACCAGTGCCTGTGTTTCCCCGCGCGTAAAAAGCGACGAGCCATGCGTTCGTGGCAGCACGCTGGTATCGATGGTGATCTCGCGGATCTGGTCGAAAGCGCGGCCGTCCGGACGCCGCCGGTGCTTCAACATCTCGTCGCGAAAGACGCGCTCCTTCAAGGCGCTGAAGACCTTCTTACCCTCTTCGCGCTGTTCTTCCGGCAGACCTTCGATCACCTGTTTCTTCAGCTCGGCTACCCGGTTGTGGCTCTCCAGCTTCGGATATTTCTCGGTGTTCAGAGCGTCCGACAACTGTTCGCGCACCTGTCCGAACATCTGATCGACGAGAGCTTGATCGAGAACCGGCGGGGTAAAGGCGCGCTTCGGCTTTCCCACCTGAGCAACCAACTGGCGTATGGCGCCGGCGATCTTCTTACAACAGGTATGGCCAAAGTCGATGGCTCCGATTACCTCTTCTTCGGAAGCCTGCTGGGCGCCTGCCTCGACCATAACGATCCCGCCTTCGGTGGCGGCCACAATGATATTCAGCTTGGACTCGCGCCCTTCCGAATAGGTGGGGTTGGCAATATAAACACCCTTCAACATCCCCACGCGCACCGCACCCAGTACGTGCTGGAACGGAATATCGGAGATGGCCAATGCCGCGCCCGCCCCTACGATGGCCAGCGAATTCGGATCTTGTTCCGGATCGGCCGACAGCACCATACCGATGATCTGCGTTTCATGCAAAAAACCTTCGGGAAACAGCGGGCGAACAGGCCGGTCAATCATCCGGCTGGTGAGAATTTCCTTTTCCGAGGGACGTCCCTCGCGTTTGATGAAGCCGCCCGGAATCTTTCCGGCGGCATAGGTATACTCGCGATAATCAACCGTGAGTGGGAAAAAACCGGCGTTTGCTTTGGGCTCTTCAGCCATACACGCGGTGACCAGCACCACGGAATCGCCGGAGCGAACGACTACGGCGCCGTTCGCCTGCTTGGCCATTCTGCCCGTTTCGAGCGTGATCTGTCGGCCCCCCAGATCGATTTCAACTGTATGTGACATTATGCAAATCTCCAACCTTGGCCGCGGCTTCAGCCCGGCCAATCGAATATGTGCGCCGGCCAGCAGACCGGTGGGTTGAGACTGGAGTTGACAGGACGATGCGGCCCTCCACAACCGGAGGACCAAGCTTAGCGGCGGATACCGAGCTTGAGCAGAAGCGACTTATAACGGTCCGGAGCAGTGTCCCGGAGATACCTGAGCATGCGGCGCCGCTTGGCAACCATAGTGAGAAGGCCCTTCCTGGAAGAATGATCCTTCTGGTGAGTCTTGAAATGTCCCGTAAGCTGCGTGATGCGCTCACTCAACAAGGCGATTTGTACTTCCGGCGACCCCGTATCAGCCTTTCCACGCTGATTTCCGGTAATTACCTGCCGCTTTACGTCAATCGCCAGTGCCATGCTTGAGTGGTTGCTCCTTGTCTTCTCTTTATCTCGTTTTTAGTTACGTCATACAGGATACCACAGGCGCGGCGCGGTGGCGTGCTCCCCTCTACAGAGGACTATCCAGCTTCTTTTTGCGTCCGGGTCCGAGCGCTATGGCGATCACTTCCTGGCGGTGGCCGCTGGTCCAGGCTTTTTGAATCTCCGTCTCGCTCATGCCCGCGATCCGGCCGGTCAGAATGAATGCCGGCAAGGCGTAACGCAACTCTTTCCACTGCGCCATCTCCACGATCGAATCGAGAGCACGCTCGCGGATCTGGTCTAAAGCGCCCGCCGCGTTCTGCTCGGTTAGAGTCACCAGGGCAGTCGCCGCCCGCGTACGGTCGCTGAGCACGATCGAGTTGAGCATCTCGACGAACCAAGTGGGGGAGACGTGAATTTCAAGATTCGGTTGCAGCCGCGCCAGCACGGCGATCGCGTTGAGCGCGCGCAGAGCGTTGGCGCGCACCGCTTCATCCGGATCCTGCATGGCGGACTCCAGGTTATTGACGGCGTCCTTCTTAACCGGCGCATAGCCCAGTATGGTAGCCGCCATGGCCCGCTGCTCATCGTCGCTCGAACCGCTCAGCACCTCGCGCAGCAGCAGCATATGCGCGCCGGCAAAATCGATAAACCGCCCCTGCAAGTCGCGCGCGTCCGGGTCGGCCATCAGCGAGTGTCCGCTGGTAAGGTCTTCGGCGGTGCTGCCCCGGCGCGCCGCCGCGCGCACAGCTTCGAGAAACTGATGGTACGTATCGACGATTTCCTGGGGAAGGACCGCCTCGCCCGTGGGCGGCGTATGGAATGCCAGATGGGGTGCGCCTTTTTCCTCAATGCCCACAAACAGGGTGGCCTTACTGCCCTCGCAGCAGACGGCCTCCACATGCGCCAGAATCACGCCGGAGATCTTCTCCAGTTCGTCTTCAAGGTCGCCCTTGGAAGGCGGCAGCGGATCGCCCGGCTTCACATGCAAGGCATGCAGCAGCCTTTGCTCGGAAACCTTGTGCAGGCCGTAAAACTCGATATCGCCGACGCGTGGCGCCTGGGCAGAGGCGAGTACAGCCGCGCAGATATAGATAGAAAGCAATTTCACAAGAGTACTTCGACGCGGCCTGAGGTGGGAGGGGTACAGGTAAGCCGAATGCAGCGCCATAAACGGTCGCAAGTCCGGATTGCTATTTCAACTCCGAGAGCATTGTCGCAGCTCTGTCCTTCAGATCGTCGCGCTCCGGGTCCGAAACGATTGCCTGGAAATCGGCGATTGCTTTATCTTTGTCTCCCTTCTTTTTGTAGGCCAGACCTCGATTGAAGCGCGCAGGGTGATAGCCAGGCAGTTTCTCGAGGGCCGCGGTGAAGTGCCGAATTGCGGTATCCCAGTCCTCTTTATCGGAATAGATGTTCCCCAATTCGTCGAGAGCGAAATAATCATAGGGGTTCCACCGAACAGCCGTCCTGAAGGCGGCCTCTGCCTTGTCAATATCTTTGGCCGCGAGATAATTGTAGCCTTGAATGCGATGAAGCCGAGCCGATCGCGGCAAGCGTTCAAGACCCTCGGCCAGCTTATCAATCGCTTCTTTGAATTTGCCCTGTCTTCGACAAACACTCGCGAAATTGTTGTAGGAGACGACATCGAAAGGGTAAACCTTGATCGCCTCTCGAAAATCGGCAAGAGCAAGATCATCCTCGTGAAGTTCGTCCCTAAGGTAGCCGCGGCCGACGTAGGTGCTGGCAGTGAAGCGTGCAGAATGTCCCTTTAGAGCAATCGCCCGATCATATTCCTCCATCGCTCGTGTAAAATTGCCCAGTTCCTGGTAGATTACGCCGAGTTGTGTGTGCGGCGACCCGTCTCTCGGATCAAGCTCGATTGCACGGTTGAATTCATCCATAGCGGCGCGACCATCGCCTCGCTCAGAATAGACGATACCGAGATCATAGTGCGTTAATGCAAGACGTGGATCCAGACGAAGGCTGTTTTGGTAGTCCGCCAAACCACGCTTCCAGTCATTAGGGTCCCTGTTGCCAAGCGCAGCCCCTCGCTTTCTGTACGCGTCCGCAGTTGGGCTTAATCCGATGGCCACCGAGTAATTTGCAATCGCTCGCTCCCAATCGGCTCTATCGAAGTATATGTCCCCACGTTTAAGATAAGCTTCCGCTCGAAGCTTTACCGGCAGAGGCAAACTCAACACCAGATCCATTTGCCGAATCGGAGTCGCTGTTCGCACACCAAAACCCATCATCACCAGCGAAGCAAACGTGAATGCAATCCGTACCCAGTTCTTGAATCCGAGTGAGGGAACCCGGAAACGAAAGAGACGACGTAAAAACTCCAACCAGCCCTTCCGCGGTGGGCGCGCGCTTTCGAAAAGGCGCAGCGCTGCTTCATCCTGCCGGATTCCCTCATGCTCCAGAGGGAAAAGACTCCACTCATGAGCGGCCACTTCGAGACGATTGGATTGTTCCGCAAAACTGCCTGCAGGCGGAAGATGTTGCCGCAAAAACTTGACCACGACTGCGCGCGCTTCGGCTGCCATGCGAGGGTCAAGCCGCCGCACCAGCACATCGCGCATCAGCGTTGGGATGGCCCCCCTGCGGAACCAAGGCAGACGCAACATTCGAATCAATAGCTGTTCCCCGCCGCTTTGCCACTCCTCAGAAGGTGCGATGTGCCTGCCCAACGCCCATGTCAGATCCCAATGCAGCTCATGGTGTAAAGCACACGCAGACGCCCACAGGAATAGGCTGGGCCCCAGGTGCGCCTCCAGTTCGTCAGCGAAGGCGGCAGCGGCAGTGGCATCACGTGGCTCACGCCACTCCAGTCCCCGGCCGCCGCTCTCTGCGGCGAGGAGCGATCGTGGCGGAGGTTCTTCGTGGACCAGTTGTAGCAATCCTTCCAGAGACGCCGGCAGCACACGAAAAACGTGCGCCAAGGCCCGTTCACGCACGCTGCGCTCCAGGCCTGCCGAGGGCGTGAACAGCACGCACCCCGGCCATTCGGACAACGTCCGGGCGGCCGGAGTAAGCTCGCCATTCAGGGGATTGATCCACTGGCGGCCGTCCCCAAACACGAAAAGCCGGCTCGTATGGAATCGCGCTTTCAAATCGGAGAGTGAAATCGATTCCCCTTCGCCATCCCAGCAGATGGACGGATCGTCTATGTAGAAGAGGGTGGTCGCGATAACGCCTTCGTGCTCGAGCGCTTCAGCGATCTGCGCAAAAAGGACGGCGAGATGGTCGCGTGGGGATTGCCGGTCGACAAGGAACAGATATTCTGGACGCGCGGTCGCCGCGAGATATTCGAACTCAGGAAATCCGAGAGCTCGGATGGTCGCTGATACGGTTCGGCCCACGTCCACCATTTGGGAGTTGGCGCTACGCCTCCGTCGCAACAGCCGGGCAATCTGGCGAATTGGCGTAGGATGCCCGGCCAGCCAACAGAACGTGGCCGCATGTTTCGGCCAGGAAACAGGCGGGAACCGCTGCTCGCTCCGGGAAAGTATCTCGCGCCGCCGGGCGAAGAACCATAGTTCGTAGGCGAAATACAGAATAGGAAGTCCGAATAAGAACAGTCCCTCAATGATGGGGCGAGCGTCCACAGTCAGAGTAGGCGACGAGACCTCCAAGGGCGGAAGCGGCGGCTCCGGATAGTCAGACGATGACTTTTCCTGTTTGCTGGTGGCGTTCGCCATGGGCGCCGGCGGTTGCGGAGCCACCCTGACAGGCCGCAGCCACCACCACAGCGCCGCGGTCGGCAAAATCGTCCCCGTCAAAGCGACTACCCACGGCTTTTTCCAGAACGTAGTCCGCGGGTGTACTGTTAGCCTGCGCGGGGGGTCGACTATGGTCGATCGCCTCGGAGAAAAGGACGGAAAAAACTCATCGTAGAGAACGTAGAACTGATTTTGCTGTCCCGGCGTGGACGCGAACAGCGGGCACAGCAGGCTCCTCAAGCGATGCGGATGCTCTTGAAAATCCCGCGACTCCACCAATTCGAGGAGCCGCGAATAGTGGCTTGCGTCCACGGAGAAGCCCTTTGCCCGCAAGACACTCAAGAATGTCGTGAACGGAAAGCGTTCCGTTACTGCACTTGCATCAGGCATTTACGGCGAAGGCTGAGGTTCGGTTTCGAAGCTGCTTCAGGTCGTCCAGGCTCTTTGCCAGCACCGAAAAGCTGCACATGAGCGCCGCACGCTGCTGCGGCGATAACTCCTTGTCGTCGGTGGGCGCCTCGCAATTGAGGTCGTCCAGAACTTCGATCCATGCCAACAACTCCGCGGTTGCCGGCATTTTTTCCAAGGGCAGCTTCCGCAGTTCAATGAAGTACCGGATGGCCTGTTGAAGCCGCTCCTGCGTAAACGATGGACTCAAGGACATCCTCTGGTGCACAATCCCGGCGAGCTGCTCCTCATCTTTCGGAAAGGGGATGTCATAAAAAACACAACGTCTCCGGAACGCCTCCGGAAGATCCTTTTCCTGGTTGCTGGTGATGATCAGAACGGGCCAGTATTTGCGCTCGGCGGCAAATGTGTCGCCCGTTTCCTTCACTTGAAATTCAAGATCTTCGAGCTCCGTCAGGATGTCGTTCGGAAAGTCGCGCGGCGCTTTGTCGATTTCGTCGATCAGCACCACCGACCTCTGCTGCGGCGTGTTTCTTATTTCCAGAGGACAGTTCGGATCACTGCGGTCCATGGCGCGCTGAATCGCGAGGCCTAAAGCCTGGTATTCGATGTATTCATGCACCGGGGTCTCGCGCTTGAGAAGCACGTCCCTGAAATTTCGTAAGGCATCGTATCTATAAAAAAGATCGGTAAAAACCGAGGTGCTCTTGGTATGGAAAACGAGAGGGGGATAGAGATCAAGCTCGTAAGCGACGGCATAAGCCAGTTGCGTTTTTCCGGTCCCAGGCTCGCCGGTTAGAAGCAGAGGTTGGCCCAGCCTCAAAGCGACGTGTACGGCATCGAGCAATCCCAGGTCCGGGCGATACCCCTTTGGGTCGGTGCGCCGTGTGTCGGCCTGAAACAAAGGCATGGCGCGGCCCCGCGTGCTGAGCGGCACTCCTTGCCCTTCGTAGAGACGAGGTGACGTGGTTACATCAGACATACTCGAACTCCTTCCTCAGAACTCCTTCAGCAGCGTCCATGTGGGCATAGCCTCTGCCTTGCTTTTTGATTTCTCCAAAAAGGCGCTTGCTCAAGGTCTCGGCCGCACCGCGCGTGAGTACAAATTCAAATTGATATCGCCATAACCAATCCTCTATGTCGGATGGGTCTATCGCAGTTAGCTGTGGCAGGAGCTTGCACGGCGAGCCCATTGCATCAGGCGAAACATTGGCCTCGCAATCATCGGGGGGACAAAGCGCCAGAAGATCGTTATCGATACGCTGCCGCAAGGGATACGCCCCACGTACCGGCCATGTCTGCCGGAAGACAGATGACAACAGGTTACGCCGCTCCGGGAGGATCAGGTTCAGGAATAGAATAAACTGGGGCGCGCCGTAGCTCCTTTCCGTTCCGGCCCAGAATTCTGCGATATATTTCTGTACAAATTCCCCGACCCCGGTGGAGAGTAGTGCGACGTCAATATCATGCCGCACGACAACGAACGAGTACGGTTTTAATCGTTTGTCTTTGACCAGCGGCGTGCCGGAGGGTTCATTCGGATCGTATAGGTCTAATAGTCCCAGCTCGGTGTACAGATCATTCGCCAGGGCCGTCTTGCAATCGCGCCAACCCCCACGGCGGACCAGCCGGGTTTCGACGATCTTCGGATAAAGTGCGCCAGGCTTCAGCTCCGCTAACATCTTGGGAATGCGGCTGCGGTGCAGTCGCTCCACGAGGCTGTCCGGCCGGTCCATTTTTTCTCCGGTAATGAGGTAAACCTGCGGTATGCCTGGTCGAAATTTGAGCATCTTTGGGCAGAATTGGGCGAACTGCCCTTCTTGCACGGCGCGATCGACCAGCTTTGGAAGATCGCTCGCAAGGCGCTGGCGACCCTCGGCCTTGTTGGGATCGGGCGCCGCGTCGGCCACCAGATCTTGAGGCGGCTTCGCGTCGGCGCGTTGCTGCACTATGTTGTTGACGAGGGTAAAAATTTCGGTCGCGATATCCTTATACGCTAATTCTTCCTGAGGCCACTCTTCAACGCTCTTAACGTTCCGTGGCAGGCATTGCAGCCTGCTTAAGGGGCTATTGATCCAATCCACCGGACGGATGAGGATCGGAATCACACGGGCCTGTCCTCGATCGTGACGTTCGAGCGCCGGTTCGAGTTCTCTCCCTGTCGCATAAGTCGAATTCAGAAAATCGTAGCTGATCAGGAGAAAGACTATATCGGCCTCGCCCAGCCGCGCCTGAATCTCGCGATCCCAATCGTCACCGGGACGGATCATTTGATCGTTCCAGGTGATCGCAAGCTTTCGACTGCGCAGATTCACCAGGGCCCGCTCCAGGCGCTGGCGCGCTCCCGCGTCGGTGTGCGAGTATGAGAAAAAAATGCGAATCGGCCTCGTCTCAAGGGCCTTTTGTACAGCCGCCGCCATATTCGTGCTTATCCAAACAAATCACAGTATTGTAACAGACATTTCAGATCAAATCGTTTGATATTCGTCTTCGCAAATTCGCCGGGCGGATTCCGTGCAAATCTTTCGAAGATCATTGGGTACCGAACAGAACCGTTACCGCGCCGCTGCCACCTCCGCGGCCGGAACAAAGGTCAACTCCCCGTCCCGCCCCACATCCACCAGCAAGCGCTGCCCATCGCGAATCTCGCCCTTCAAGATCAGCCGGCCGAGCGGCGTCTCCACCTTCTTCTGAATCGCGCGCTTCAATGGACGCGCTCCGTATTGCGGGTCGTAGCCCGTGCGCACCAGGCTCAGCCGCGCCGCATCCGTCAACTCGAGCGAGATGTGGCGGTCCGCCAGCCGCGCGCGCAGCCGCTCGAGCTGTATCTCCACGATCTGCTTCAGGTGCTCCTCCGCCAGGCCATGGAACACAATGGTCTCGTCCACGCGATTGAGAAATTCCGGCCGGAAGTGGTGACGCATCTCTTCGAGCACCGCCTCTTTCATCCGCTCGTACTGCGCTCCTTCAAACGCCCCGCGATACTCCAGAATGCGCTGGCTGCCGATATTCGAAGTCATGATTACGATAGTGTTGCGGAAGTCCACCGTGCGTCCCTGGCCGTCTGTGAGGCGGCCGTCATCCAGAACCTGCAGCATCACGTTGAACACATCGTAGTGCGCCTTTTCGATCTCGTCGAACAGCACCACCGAATAGGGCCGCCGGCGCACGGCTTCGGTAAGTTGTCCGCCTTCTTCATAACCCACGTAGCCGGGAGGCGCGCCGATCAGCCGCGCGACGGTATGCTTCTCCTGATACTCCGACATGTCGATGCGGATCATAGCCCGTTCATCGTCGAACAGGTATTGCGCCAGCGCGCGCGCCAGTTCCGTCTTCCCCACGCCGGTCGGCCCGAGAAAGATGAAGCTCCCAATGGGCCGGTTCGGATCTTTCAGCCCCGAACGCGCCCGTATCACTGCTTCGGCGACCGCGGTAACAGCCTCGTCCTGCCCGATTACGCGCTGATGCAGCTCGTCTTCCAGATGCAATAGCTTCTGCATCTCGCCTGTAAGCAGCTTGGTTACGGGCACACCGGTCCAGCGGCTCACTACCGCTGCGATGTCTTCTTCATCCACCTCTTCTTTGATCAGCCGCGATGGTCCGGTCTTCTTCGAGAACTCCTCGGAAGCCGCCTGCAAGCGGCGTTCGAGATCGGCGAGCTTGCCGTACTTCAGCTCGGCCGCCAGGTTCAGATCGTACTTGCGCTCGGCCTGCTCGATGTCGATCTTGGTCTGCTCGATCTGCTCCCGCAGCGCGCGCAACTGGGCTACGGCCTGCTTCTCCGACTGCCACCGGGCTTTCAAGGCGTCCCCGTCGGCCCGCAGGTCGGCCAGCTCCTTTTCAAGCTTCTTCAACCGGTCGCGGGAAGCCGCGTCGCTCTCTTTTTTAAGCGCCTCGCGCTCGATTTCAAGCTGCATCGTGCGGCGCAGGATTTCGTCCAGCGCCGACGGCATCGAGTCGATTTCGGTACGCAGCCGCGCGGCCGATTCATCCACCAGGTCGATGGCTTTATCGGGCAGGAAGCGATCCGTAATATAGCGGTTCGACAGCACCGCCGCCGCCACCAGCGCCGCATCCTTGATGCGCACGCCGTGATGCACCTCGTAGCGCTCCTTCAGCCCGCGCAGAATCGAAATGGTATCTTCGACCGACGGCTGGTCCACCATCACCGGCTGAAAGCGCCGCTCGAGCGCCGCGTCTTTTTCAATGTGCTTGCGGTACTCATCGAGCGTAGTCGCGCCGATGCAATGCAGCTCGCCCCGCGCCAGCATGGGCTTCAACAGGTTGCCTGCATCCATGGCGCCCTCAGCTTTGCCGGCTCCCACCACCGTGTGCAACTCGTCTATAAACAGGATGATATCGCCCGCCGATTCCTGTACTTCCTTCAGAACAGCCTTCAGGCGCTCTTCAAATTCGCCGCGATACTTGGCGCCCGCGATCAGCGCGCCCATGTCCAGCGACACGATGCGTCTGTTCTTGAGCCCTTCAGGAACGTCGCCGCGCACGATGCGCAGCGCCAGACCTTCCACGATGGCAGTCTTGCCCACCCCGGGCTCGCCTATGAGCACAGGGTTATTCTTAGTGCGCCGCGACAGCACCTGGATCACGCGGCGAATCTCTTCGTCGCGCCCGATTACCGGATCGAGCTTGCCCTGGCTCGCCAGCTTGGTCAGGTCGCGGCCATAGCGTTCCAGCGCCTCGTAGGTCGCCTCAGGATTCTGGGAAGTCACGCGCTGATTGCCGCGCACCTCCCGCAACGCCTGCATCAGCCGTTCCCGGGTCGCGCCCAATTCGCGCAGCAGCCGTCCAGCAACGCCGCCGTCACCGGCCATTGCCAGCAGCACATGCTCCACCGAGATGTAATCGTCTTTCAGCTTCTTAGCTTCGTCTTCGGCCTCCGTCAGCAGGCGATTCAGACGGCCAGTAATGTAAATCTGGCCGGCGGACCCCGATGCTCCCGACACCTTGGGCAGACGATCCAACTCCTGGTCGATTCTGGTTTTGAGCGTCTCGACATTCACGCCCGCGCGCGATAGAACCGAGCTCGCCAGGCCTCCCTCCTGCTCCACCAGGGTAGCCAGCAAATGTTCCACATCCAATTGTTGATGGCCATAACGCGTAGCCTTGGGCTCCGCAGCGCGTAGGGCCTCCTGGAGTTTTTCGGTAAAGCGATTCATGTCCATGTCTTATATTTTGGACCAGTCAAACTGAGAGGTGCATCTATATGTTTGAAAGGAGGCTGGCATGCTGAAGGTTCGAAATCGCCTCACGCATCTTTCCGGAATGTGGTGCTCGATTATGCACGACGAGGCCACTTGGCCGATTCATGGGCACTATCAATGCCGTAAATGTAGGCGGGTGTACTCGGTGCCCTGGGAACAGGTGTAACAATGGACCATGTTCCTTTCTCTGAACCCAACGGTGGTGGCCGGGCGTGTTCCTTGGCCTGAGTTAGCCCGCCTGGCGGCCAAGGTTGGTTTCCCGGGCGTGGATCTGGATCTGCCGGCTGCCATGAAGCAGGGCCTGCCCGCCACCCGTGCGCTGTTCACTGAGTTGAAAATCCGGCCGGCCGCCTCAGTCCTTCCTGTGGAATTCCGCAAAGACGACTCCATCTTCCGCCAGGACCTCGACAAACTGGCGGAGGCCGCTGCCTTTTCGGCGGCCATCGACTGCCCCCGCATGTTCACTTACCTCATGCCTTCAAGTGAAACACCGAAAAATGAGCTTAGAGTACTCTATTTAAAGCGTTTCCGTGCCGTGTCAGATGTCCTGGCGCGCTCTCACGTCCGCCTCGGACTGGAATTTCTTGGTCCCCTGCATCTGCGCAAAATGTACCCTAATGAATTTATCTGGCGTATGAACGATATGCTGGCCTTCGCCAAAGAATGTGGCAGCAACGTGGGTCTGCAGTTAGACGTGTGGCACTGGTACCACGCCGGCGCCACCACCGCGGATATCGTCCACGCGGGCAAAGATCGCATCGTCCACGTCCACCTGAGCGATGCTCCCAACATTCCGGCGGATCAGATCCGCGATGATGAACGGCTCATGCCCGGCGAAGGCGTCATCGATCTGGTGGGCTTCTTTCACGCCTTGCAGGAGATCGGCTATCAGGACTTCGTCAGCGTAGAGGTATTCGGCCGCGGCTTGAAAGATATGCCGCCCGAAGAGGGCGCCCGGCTCGCACTCGAGTCTGCGCGCACCGTGATGCGGAAGGCCGGCGTTGCTTGAAAATCTGCTGACCGAACAGGCCAATCCAGCCTCGCAAGGTATCGATGCCCTGCCCGCCGAGCGCATCCTCGAGATCATCAACGCCGAGGACCGCCAGGTTGCTGATGCGGTCACCTCTCAAATTCCCGCGATCGCGCAAGCCGTCGACGCCATCGCGGAAGCCTTGCGCGCGGGCGGGCGCTTATTCTATATAGGTGCGGGCACCAGCGGCCGCCTGGGGGTGCTGGATGCCGCCGAATGCCCGCCCACTTTCGGCGTCGATCCCGAACTCGTGCAAGGCATCATGGCCGGTGGCGAGCAGGCCCTCGCGCACCCTACCGAATCGACTGAAGACGATCCGGCCACAGGCGCCCGCGACCTTCTTGCGCGCGGCTTCACCGGGCGCGATGTCCTGGTGGGGATCGCCGCCAGCGGACGCACCCCGTACGTGCTTGGAGCGATCGCCGAGGCGCAGCGCGCTGGAGCCGTGACCGCGGGCATCAGTTGTACGCCCGACTCGGAGCTCGCCCGCGCCGTCCAAATCGCCATCACGCCTCTGACCGGTCCCGAGATCCTGGCCGGCTCCACGCGCATGAAGGCCGGCACCGCCACCAAGCTGGTATTGAACATGCTTACCACGGCAGTGTTTATAAGGCTCGGCTACGTCTACGGCAACATGATGGTGAACGTGCAACCGAAAAATAGCAAACTGATCGACCGCGCCCGCCGCATCGTGGCGCGGGCAGCGTGCATCAGCTACGAGGCGGCCGGCGAATTGCTCGAAGCCGCGGGCAACAGTGTCCGCACCGCTATCGTCATGAGCAAGACGGGCGTGGACCGCGCAACCGCCGAAAGCCGCCTGACCGATGCCGGTGGCCGCATTTCAAAGGTGCTGAATGGATAAATTCGTAATCAATGGCGGCTCTCGATTAGAGGGCGAAATCCCCACCAGCGGATCCAAGAACTCCGCACTGCCGGCGCTGGCGGCAGCCTTGCTCACCGATGAACCCGTTACGCTGCGCCGCATTCCGCGCGTGCGCGACATACGCACCATGCAGCGGCTGCTGGTCGATATCGGTAGCCAGGCCGAGGTCGACGGCGAAACCATGCAACTGCGCACGCCGCACATCGTCTCCTCGGAAGCGCCTTACGAGCTGGTGAAGACCATGCGTGCTTCAAGCCTGGTGCTCGGTCCGCTGGTCACCCGCACCGGCCGCGCGCGCGTTTCTCTCCCCGGCGGATGCGCGATCGGCGCACGGCCCATCAACCTGCACCTGCATGGCCTCGAACAGTTGGGCGCGCGCATCCATCAGTCGCATGGCTATATTGAGGCGGAGGCGCCCGAAGGCCTGTCCGGCGCCACTATTCAATTCGATCGCATCACCGTTACCGGAACCGAAGACCTGATCATGGCCGCCGTGCTGGCGCGCGGCGAGACTACCCTGCGCAATGCCGCGCGTGAGCCCGAAGTTTCCGACCTGTGCGCCCTGCTTACCAAGATGGGCGCGCACATCGAAGGCGCCGGCACTTCCACCATTCAGATTCACGGCGTCGAAAAGCTGCATGGCGCCGATCACACCATCATCAGCGACCGCATCGAGGCAGGCACCTTCCTGATCGCCGGAGCCATTACCCACGGCGATCTCCAGGTCACCGGCTGCATGCCCGAGCACCTGGGTGCGCTGATCGCCAGGCTGCTCGATGCCGGCGCGGAGATCACCGAGACCGGCCCCGCCACGCTGCGCATTCGCGCCCCCAAACGTCTGCGATCTGTCGATGTGACCACCGAAGAATATCCCGGCTTCGCCACCGACCTGCAGGCCCAATATCTGGCTCTCATGACCCAGGCGCAGGGCATCGCCATGGTGGTCGAGACCATCTTCGAGAATCGCTTCATGCACGCGCAGGAGCTGGCCCGCATGGGCGCCAACATTCGCCTCGATGGACGCCAGGCCATCGTCGCCGGACCTTCCGAGTTGACCGGCGCCGGAGTCATTGCTTCCGATCTGCGCGCCAGCGCCTCGCTGGTCCTGGCCGCGCTTGCCGCGCGCGGCGAAACCGTCATCGATCGCGTCTACCACATCGATCGCGGCTATGAGAAAATCGAGGCGAAGCTGGCCGCCGCCGGAGCACAGATCCGCCGCGTGGAATAAAAATCTATGGCGCACAACCCCAAGTTTCTGGAAATCGTCAACGACGCGAAATCACGCGTAAAAGAGATCGATATCGAAGGCTACCGCCGCATCATGCAATCCGGTGAGCCGCACCTGCTCATCGACGTTCGCGAGGACCATGAATGGGAGGCGGGACACGCCGCCGGAGCCGTGCATCTGGGCAAAGGCATCATCGAGCGCGATATCGAAACCAAGGCGCCCGCCAAAGACACGCGCCTGGTGCTTTACTGCGGTGGCGGATTCCGTTCCGCGCTCGTCGCCGACAACTTGCAAAAGATGGGCTACACCGACGCCATCTCCCTCGATGGCGGCTGGAAAGCCTGGCAGCAGGCCGGCCTGCCCATGGCGAAATAATGGAGAAATAGTTGGAGCCGCTCCAGTTTGCCTGTCAAAAGGACTGGGAGGCCTGGCTCGACACCAATCACAACCTCTCGCCGGGCGTATGGCTGCGTCTGGCGAAAAAGGCATCCGGCGCGCCGTCGGTCTCTCACAGTGAAGCGCTCGAAGCGGCTCTGTGTCATGGGTGGATCGACGCCCAGAAGAAGGGCGAGAGCGAGACCACCTGGCTCGAGCGATTCATGCCGCGAGCTCCGAAGAGCATCTGGTCGAAGATCAATCGTGAGAAAGCCGCGGCACTGGTCAAAGCCGGGCGTATGAAACCCGCCGGGCTTGCCCAGATCGAGCGAGCCAGGAAGGACGGCCGCTGGAAGGCCGCCTACGACTCGCCCGCCCACGCCGAAATGCCCCCCGACCTCGCCCGCGCCCTGGATCAAAGCGCCCGCGCCAAAGCCTTCTACGCGACCCTCAACAGCCAGAATCGCTACGCCATTCTTTTCCGGATTCAAACCGCCAAGAAGCCGGAAACGCGCCTGAAGCGTATCCAGCGATTCATCGAAATGCTGGAGAACAACGAGAAGCTGCACCCCTGACCGCCCACTCCAGCTACAATGCCAGGATGCGTTCGCCGCCGCCGGAGTTGCTTGTCTTTCTCTCACCCTACGACAAAACCATCATCGAGCTCGCCCTGGCCGTTCGCGCGGTCATGCTGGAGGAGGCGCCGTCAGCAGTCGAATCGATCTACGACGCCTATAACGCTGTTGCCTTGGGCTATGCATTCACAGGCCGCCTCAAAGATAGCTTTTGCCACATCGCGGTCTACACCGGACACGTAAATCTGGGTTTTAATCGTGGCGCGGAGCTACCCGATCCTCAAGGAATACTGCAAGGCTCGGGTAAGAAGGTCCGTCACGTTCGCATCGCGCTACCAGCAGATCTCGAAAGGCCCTGGGTCCGGAGGTATATTCGCGCCGCGATACGGCAACTCGGCGGTCCGCTGGCGCCGGGCACACCGGGCCACAGCATGGTCAAAGCAATTTATCCTAAGAGGCGGCGTCCGGCGCCGCCACGAAGCGATAGCCCACCCCCCGTACGGTAAGCAGGTGCCGTGGGTGCGTAGGGTCTTCCTCTATGTACCGGCGCAGCCGCACGATGAAATTGTCGATGGCGCGCGTGTCGGTATCTTCGTGCAGACCCCATACCTCCTCGAGCATGGCTCTGCGTGAAACCGGCTTGCCTGCGTGTTCGATCAGATACCGCAGGAGATTCGCTTCCATTAGCGTAAGGGGGAAAATTTGGCCGTTGACGTGAAGCTCTAACCGTTCGAAATATATTGATTTAGCGCCAAAAACGAAAGTGTCGCTTGACTCCGCCGGTGCGGCCGCGGGGATCGACGCCCGCAGCCACTCGTGGCGCCGTAGCAGCCCGCGTATGCGCGCGATCAGTATGGCCAGCTCAAACGGCTTGGTCAAATAATCGTCGGCGCCCGCCTCGAAGCCGTTAAGCACGTCCTCCGGATGGTCGCGCGCCGTCAGCATCAGCGTAGGCACGTACTGCCCGCTCCGCCGCATCTGCGACATCACCGCAAAACCGTCGATGCCCGGCAGCATTACGTCCAGAATCACCACGGCGAAAGGCGTCGCCTCCGCCTTCAGCAGGTTGAGCGCGGCCTCTCCGCTCTCTGCCACTTGGACCTGATAACCCTCCGATTCCAGATTGAAGCGCAGCCCTTCAGCCAGATGCTGCTCGTCCTCCACAACCAGAATCCGGCTCATTTGGCGATCGGAAGCTGCAGAACAAATGTGGCCCCGCGCCCTGGGCCTTCGCTTTCGGCCCAGACCCGGCCGCCGTGCCGTTTGGCCACCGCGCGTACAATGAACAACCCCAGCCCAGTGCCTTTCACCCGCACAGCCAGGGCGCCCGGCACGCGGTAGAACCGTTTGAAGATGCGCTTCAGTTCCGCTTTCGGAATGCCCGGCCCGTGATCGATCACCCGCAGGGCAACGTATTTCCCTTCGATGTTCGCCGTCTCGACCGTGACCTTGGCGTCCTTGCCCGAAAACTTCAGCGCGTTGTCAATCAGGTTCGACACCGCCGCTTCGACATCCTCCCGATCGCCCGCAATGGTCGCCGCGGAGCCTGGATGGTATTGCAGCAGCTCCGGCGAAACGCGATGCAGTGCGCGCGCCCGCTCGAGCACCTGCTCGATCACGGCGTCCAGATCGATGCGCGAGCGGTTCAACTTGCGGTGGGTGGCGCCTAACCTGCCCGTCCGTAGCACCTGTTCAATCGTGGACAGCAGACGTTTGCAGTCATCGAGCATAATGCCATAGAATTCCTGGCGCTTGTCCTCGTCAACCGTACGCGTCTGCATCGTCTCCAGGTACAAACGGATCGAGGTGACCGGCGTCTTCAGCTCGTGCGTGACCGCGTTGATAAACGCGTCATGCTGCGCATTGCGCCGAACCTCCCGCACCAGAAAAATGGTATTGAGCACTACTCCGCTGATGATCGCGATCGCCAGCAATGTCCCAAAGAAGAGAAGAATGCCTGTGCGCCAGTTGAGCAGGAAGCCACCGACGTAGAGGAGAATGATAACGGAGATGAGCCCGGCGCCGAGGGCGATGAAAAACGTAATCGATTTCTGCCGGCCGGCAACCACCATAACTTAAAGCTTAACAAGCGTGAGCCTCCCGGCCGGAGGCGATTGGGCAACCTACGCCGCTTCGCGATCAACCAGCGCCGTATTCGTCTTGGCGACCTTAACAGACTTCGCTATCCCGAAGCGCTTCAAGATCGTGATCTGAATCCAGGAAGGGTCGAATTCATACCATGCCAGGCCGTGCCGCGCCGAAGTCGGATGGGCATGGTGGTTATTGTGCCAGCCCTCTCCGAAAGTAATGAGCGCCACCCACCAGAGGTTGCGCGAGTCGTCGTGAGTGGCGAACCGCCGCGAGCCCCACATGTGCGTCGCCGAATTCACCAGCCAGGTGGCGTGCAGCCCGATCACCACGCGCAGGCAGATTCCCCACAGCACCATCGGAACGCCGCCGATGGCAAACAACACCACCGCCAGCACGACATTCGGAAGCCAGTGGTAGTGATCCAGCCACATATAGAACCGATCCTTCGCCAGGTCAGGCGCATACTTCGCCATCAGCCGGGTATTGCTATGCTTGGCCTCGCCAACCAGCATCCATACCATGTGCGACCACCAGGCCCCTTCACGCGGCGAATGCGGATCGCCCGGCCGATCGGACTTCTGGTGATGAACACGATGTGTGGCCACCCAGAAAATCGGCCCGCCTTCGAACGTTAACGCGCCACAGACGGCGAACAAATATTCGAGCGCTCGCGGCACCTGGTACGACCGGTGCGTGTGCAGCCGGTGGTAGCCCATGCTAATGCCGAGGCCCGTGGCGAACCAGAGCAGAAAAAGGGTAACCGCCAGGTTCGTCCAACTGAACATGAATAAGGCGGCGATGGCTCCCGCATGCAGGATCAGCAAAACCAGGATGGTTGGCCAATTCAATCCCTTGTCGCGGAGCTCGTACAGGTCGGGGATTACCGGTTGTTCCAGAGTTATCGGCACTATAATTTCACCCTAACAGGGATTGCGGAAGTCGTGTGTAAGAGTTATGTAATTTCGGAATCAATGCAGCCTTCGGGCGGGCTACTACGGTCCCGGCGGAAGTAGTCCTTTGGACTACAATAAAGGTTCGCAACCCTGGCGGCATGCCCGCGGATGTCCAGGCGGCGATCGAGCGCTTTCTCCAATCGTCCCGTCAACCTGCCCTCCTCGAACCCGGCGAGCCGCTGCTCCCGCTGGCGTCCGATAATTTCACCCTGGCCCTACGCGGCTCCCGGCTCACCCTCCAGGCCTGGGACGATTCCCGTAACCTGGTGCGCCGCGTCACCGGCGTCGCCCACGAGGCCCGCGGACGCCTCGAGCTCATCGTCGAGCGCTTCGCCCGCAAAGAAGGCCGTCTGTTTCTGGTGGACCTGGCGCGCCCTTCCAATCAGGATTTCGAGCGGCGCAGCGAGCGCCTGGTCTTCCGCGAGCGTTTCCGCCGGTTCCTCACACGCCAGTTCGCCGATTGGGCTCTGGCCGAGATCAGCGCCGAGCCAAACCTGGAATCCAGCCTTTCGCCGAGTTATCCCCGCGCCTTTCTGCGCCGCGGGCAGAGCGGCTGGGCGGCCATTGCCTCGCCTCCCGAAAGCGACACTTCCGGCGTCCTCACCTTCGGTCTGATCTGGCTGGATTATTTGCGGCATCGCGAAAAGCGCCTCTCCGTTCAAGGCCTCGCTATTTACGTTCCCCGCGGAAAAGAACGCATTACCAGTCTGCGTCTGCCCTGGTTGAATCCGGAAATCGCCTGCTACGAGCTGATGGCCTACGATGAACACGACTTCGCGGCCTGCCTCGATCCTCACGATTTCGGCAACGTCGATACGCGCGTGGAGATCTGCCGCCGTCCGGCGCCGCTCGATGCCTTCGAAGGTCTGCTCGCATCGTCGGCAATCGAGCGCGTCGCCCGCCATGATGGCGCCGTCAGCCTGCGCGTGCGCGGCGTCGAATTCGCGCGCGTGTCCGAAGGCGGCGTCCATTTCGGCCTCGCTGCGCGGCGTCCGGGCGGCGCCTCTCATCTGCCCGAAATCGAGCGGCTGGCCCGCGAACTGGCCGAGCGCCGTTCTCCCGGCGCGGAAGATCGCGAGCACCCGCTTTACCGCCAGAATCCCGAAGCCTGGCTCGAATCCCAGGTCCGCGCCCAGATCGAACAGATCTACGCGCCCCTGCTTCCCGAGCCGGTTTACGATCAGGTGCCCGCCTTTGCCGGCGGCGGCCGCGGCGTCCTCGACCTGCTGGCCATCGAGCGCTCCGGCCGCCTCGTGGTGCTGGAATTAAAAGCTACCGCCGACCTGCAACTCCCTCTGCAAGCCCTCGATTACTGGCTGCGAGTCAAGTGGCACCTCGACCGCGACGAGTTCTCGCCCAACGGTTATTTCCCGGGAATTGCCCTGCGGCCCGAGCCTCCGCGCCTGCTGCTGGTGTCGCCGGCGCTCGAATTCCACCCCGCTACCGAGACCATTCTGAGCTATTTCTCACCATCCATCGATGTGGAGCGCGTGGGCGTCGGAGTAGAATGGCGGAAGGGGTTGCAAGTAATGTTTCGCCTGCGCGGGGCGGAGCGGCCCTGACCCGCGGCCCCAAGGGAGCGGTCCGAATATGTTGCGATATCTGAAACAAGCCAAGTCAGCCTTGTCGATGCTCAATCCCGATGAAGTGCGCGCGCGTGCTGACCGCCGCCCGGCTGTGGGCTTGGTTTTCTCTTCCAGCCGCGCCGGGGCCGAGATGGAAGAGTTCCTCGCGCCCGGCGCCGTCTCGCGCGAGAGGCGCAGGGAAGTTATACGGCTGGTGCATCGCGCCGTGGACTCGCATACGCTTGGCCAGTTCGACCTGGTGCTTTGCGAGGAGGGCCTACCCTGCCCCGCCGATTCCTTCCCCCTTTATCGCGACGATCCAACCCGTACCATCAACGAGATTCTCCACGAGCGCGAGCCATTGGGTATCGCTCTTGCGCGCAATTTCTATCCCTTCCGCAAGCCGGTCGTCGACCACATCATCGCCTCCGTCGCGCGAGAGAACGCCCTGTTCGCCGTCGCCAGCGCTTTGCCTAAGATTTTGCCCAGCCTGATCGAACTTCCCTGGGCGGTCGGCGAGTTTGCTTCCGATACGGCTTTCATCACTATGAACCAGTTCCGCATGGCGTTTATGGTAGCGGCCGCCAGTGACAGGAAGGTGGGCTATGGCGAGCAGAAAGCCGAGTTGACCTCCATCCTGGCAGGCGCCTTCGGCTGGCGCGCGCTCGCTCGCGAGTTGGCCGGCTTCATGCCCCTCGGCACCGGCTTGGTTCCCAAAGGCGCCATTGCCTACGCCGCAACCTATGTTCTCGGCAAGGGTCTCGAACACTTCTACGGCGTTGGTTACGGTTACACCCGTGCGCATAGGCGCGACGTTTACCAGCTAGCCTATGAGCGCGGCAAGGAAGTAGTGAGCGCTACGCTTGGGCGCCACGCCTAGGCAACCGGGAAAGCTTTCCGAGCAACAGCTCGCACACATGGTCGAGGTCATGTTTTCGTAAGTCGATGTAGTCCCTAACTTCATCACTGATGCCGGGTATCTTCGTATCATCTAACTTTAAAAGCAGAATGTACTCAGTCTCCTGCAAGGCCCGCGCCTGCGCATGTTCCAGTTCGAGCATTGTCCATGGCTTGCGAGGGTAGTGTTGCGAGATGAAGACAACACAGTACTTCGAGCGATCGCGAAAGATGGCCTGGGTCTCCTGTACAAGATTCTTTCCCAACAGTTCGGCCTGCTCGTTGGGGTAGTAAAAGACCCGGGCGCCGGCCTTTTTCAACCTCCACGCCAGGTCCTCCGCTACCTGACGATCCTCTCCCGCGAAGGAAAGCGCGAAATCGTAAACCGGTTGAGTGACTCCCGCCGGCCGGGCGGCAGGAGTTCCGGTGGACGGAAGGTCTTCAACGTCCAGACCTTCGCCGGGCTGCACTTCGTCGAGTCTTGTAAGATGCCCTAAAGCCACCTCTTCGAGGCATCTCCAAAGGCATCGCACAAATCGTCCTTGCTGCTCGAGAGTACCTACCCCCGCCTCCTGCAACGCCGTCGCCGTCTCTTCTTGAAAATGTTCGATTGCCGGGGAGAGCTCTAGCCGGCGCCTGTAAGTTCGCGATTTCAGCCAATCAACCACGAGTCGCCACGCCGCATCCGCATCGATTCGAAGTTTCAGTTGGTTCCGATCTCTCTCCCGAAGTTCTCTCAACTCCATCCCGAATGCTTCATCTATACACGCGGACACCAGTTCTTTCGTTCCGGAACCATCGCGAGCGGGTATCTTTTTTCGTAGTTCCAGGGAAGGCCTGGGCTCGCCTTCCAGCCGGCGGATTGCATCGAAGGCCGCTTCAAAAGCCTGATTCTTGATGGGTCCC
>Ga0302325_10003106_pt1 | contig 39547 bp, 44 predicted proteins | sample Palsa_T0_2_FD_201948 | JGI IMG/M metagenome (GOLD analysis project Ga0302325, IMG submission 201948) | Peat permafrost microbial communities from Stordalen Mire near Abisko, Sweden - Palsa_T0_2 | ecosystem: Environmental > Terrestrial > Soil > Palsa > Peat permafrost | place: Sweden: Abisko...
ACCGGCGCCATACTGGCCGCAATTGGGTTGTTGCTGACGCTCTTAACGGTGGCGTGGGTGCTGGCGCTGATCTCGCTCTTCAGGAGTGGCACCGTCCTGGGCTACGCGCCCCCGCATGACATGCCCTTTTGGGTTGCCCTCATCATATTGATCGGGCTTTATCAGTGCGTGGCGTGGCCGATCCACCATGTGCGCCGGGCGCTCTATGCCTCTGGCGGGAGTTACTACGGCCCATGGGCCGCAGCCTGGAACGGCATCATCGCCCTTGCCGTGGTCGTTGTGCTCCTCTGGTACGCCGCGCACCATCAGGCCGAAGTACGTGGATTGTTCGAGCAGCTCATGCGCTGGTGGCAGGACATCATCGCTCACCATCCGACCCAGGACACCTAGCCCGCGGCTGGCATTGTCAGCGCCTCCCTCGGGTCCGTGCGTCGCCTGGCCCGGCGTCGATGAGGGCTGCACACATAAATTAGGCGGCGTGCGGGTGCCCGGTTTGAGGGCTGTGCAGCGGAAATCCCAGATTGGGCCACGCGGCCGGGAGCATCTGGCGGCCTCAGGGCTGCGCGCGCTAAGCTCGGCGGGCGGCCGAGTACGCTCCAGGCTACAGGTCCGGCGTCCATTCCCAATTGAGGGCACACGAATGATTAAGTGGATGATGATGATCAGCTGCGCCACGCTGGCGCTGGCGGTTGCAGCAGCAGACCTGCCCTACGATGAGCATGCTGATGCCGGTGTCCAGCTTCAACAGGCGCTTGCTCAGGCGCGCTCTGAACACAAGCAAGTCCTGCTGGTCTTTGGCGCTAACTGGTGTACGGATTGCCGCGAACTCGATAAAGCCCTGCATGGCAGCAGTCAGGCATTGGTCGCCGATCGCTTTGAGATCGTCAAGATTGATGTAGGCAATTTCGACAAGAATCTGGTGCTTGCCAATCACTATGGAAACCCGATCGCAAAGGGTATTCCTGCGGTCGTGGTCCTGAGCGCCGCAGACGCGGTCCTGTATTCGACCAAAGGGGGCGAGCTGGCCAATGCGCGCCGCATGGGGGAGACAGGGATTTATGACTTTCTCGCTCACAATCTCAGCACGCCTTGAGCGCAGCGAACGCAGGCAGGCGCCTGCGATGTGCAGCGGTCGTGGACCGCTGTTGAATTACTCCAGAATCCCCGCGTAGCGAATTTCGAGGGATGAGGAATACCATCGTGGCAGAACGCCCGAAGTTGGAAGGCACCAGCGGCGCGGGCACTGCAGAGGCAAAGGACCTGGCGAGCACAACGCGCACGGTCCGGACGGTTTCGCGCGATTCGAGCAGCATAACCCGCTCGCCGATGACGCATCTGGCCAAGGCCTACGCTGAGCTGCACCGCCGAGCGCGCTTTGAAATCCAGCTCTCCCCTGCCGAAGGCGCCAAGTGGTTCACTGTGACGATCCTTGGTGTATCCCGGGCTTCCGGGCATCTGATTGTCACGGCACCACAGACTCCTGATCGGGCGCTGATCCCGGTCAGTCGCGGCAACAGCATGAGCTGCAGCTGGGCCAATTCTGCTTACCTCTTCAAATTCCGCGCGACGATTACCAACCTCGCCTTCGAGCCGACGCCGTTGGTCTATCTGGGTCAGATCCAGGGCGTGCGCCGCCAGTCAGTGCGCGCCGAGTCACGGGCGCTCACCGCGCTCAGCGCCGCCATTCATACCCCGACAGCGCAGCCAGCCCTGATCACTGATCTGAGCACGCTCGGGGCGCGCATCGGCACCGCAACCGCGCTCACGCTCAAGGCGGGCCAGCCGCTGAAGCTAACGCTGCGGCCGCGGATGCTCGGACGGGACTTCGAAATGACGCTGCGCTGCACTCTGGTGAGCTCTCTTGCCGCTGCCGATCCGCTCCACCCGCATGTGCAGTTCTATGGCCTTAAGTTCCAGAACATCAGCAACGATGATCGCCTGGTCCTGCACGCCTACGTGCAAGAGCGGCTCGCAGTGGAAGCCGACTATCTCTCGCAGCTGCTGCTCTCGGACGCCGGTCCGGTCGAAGCGACCCAGAGACTTCCAAAGTTCAAGGGTTGAGGTGCGCTCCCGCTCCTGTCGCCCCCACCTGCAGCCGTGACGCGTCTTACCCGGACCCGGTTGAGGCGGTTGCTGCGACTGCCGCGGAGGACATAGAATTAGCGCCAGCGCGGGCGTCGTATAATGGTAATACCCAAGCTTCCCAAGCTTGAGCCGTGGGTTCGATTCCCATCGCCCGCTCCACTTCCAAATCTTGCTTACCCGTGCCAACTGTCGTTGTGGGTTGGGATCAGCTGAGTTACTGCAGTGCGCGCTGGCCAAGGGGCGCCGCGTATATTGCTGGAGGTTCTCCAGGCGAGCTAAAAGAAAACCAAGATGCCCGCACAACCAGAGCGCCCCGCGAAACAGACGCCAGCTAAGGATTTCCTTGGCCACCCCCGTGGACTTGCAACGCTGGCGGGCACGGAGTTGTGGGAGAGAATTTCCTTCCATGGCATGGTCGCGCTGCTCACGCTTTACATGGCCGACCAACTGCTCTTGCCCGGGCATATTGAAAAGATCGTTGGTTTCGCGACCTATCGACACCTCGTGGAAGCGATCACCGGACCACTTTCGGTCGAGGCACTCGCGACCCAGACTTTTGGAATTTACATAGGCCTGATTTATTTCACGCCAGTACTCGGAGGCCTGATCGGCGATCGACTGCTCGGTCGCCGCAACGCAGTTATCCTCGGGTGCGTGCTGATGACACTGGGCCACTTCTCCATGGCTTTCGATCAGTCGTTTCTGCTCGCGCTGCTGTTGCTGATTTTGGGGGCGGGCTTCCTGCGCGGCAATCTGATCGCGCAAGTGGGAGGACTCTACAGCGAAGGCGACACGCGCAGTACACACGCAATGCAGATTTACTACTCAATGGTGAACCTGGGTGGATTCGTGGCGCCGCTTATCACTGGTGCTCTTGGCCAGCGCTATGGCTGGCACTACGGGTTTGGATTCGCCGGTCTTGGCATGCTGGTGGGTCTGGTGATCTACCTGGTGGGTGCTCCGCATCTTCCTCACGGCGCCCCACGACGGGTGACGATGCGGGAACGCCGCTTGAATGAGAAGGAGCGCCGCACGGTCGTGGCGCTGCTCCTGTTGATGCCGCTGCTTACGCTGTACTGGATCGTCAACTCACAGGAGTGGAACACCTACAATATCTGGGCGCGCGATCATATTGATCTAGAGCTTCTGGGCTGGCAGATGCCCGTGGCATGGGTGCAGTCCTTGGCGAGCCTGGCAGCGGTGGTTTTGGTGCCCGTGGTTCTAATGTTCTGGCGCTGGCTCGCCGCCATGGGACGCGAACCAGACGAACTTGGCAAGCTGAAATTCGGCTGCCTGATCATGGGAGGATTCACGGCCCTTGATGCGCTTTCAACATGGATCTTCGGTGCCCCTCATCAAGTTCCGTTGTTGTGGATCGTGATTACCGACCTGGGCGAAAGTTTTGGTTACCTGCATGTGCAGCCAGTGGCGATCGCATTGTTCGCAAGGATGGCGCCGCCGACCATAAGGGCCATGATGATTGGCGTGTATTTTCTTACGGTTTTCTTCGGCGGTTTAATTAGCGGTCGGCTTGGCGGTCTTTACGATCATTGGTCGGCCACAAACTTCTGGCTGCTTCACGCTGGCATCGTGTGCACAGCGGGCGTGTTATTCCCTGTGTTTGGGAAATCCTTGCGACGTCTAAGCGCAAGAGACGAGCTTGCTGCAATTGATGGCGGCTCTCGGGCGGCTAGTTGAGTCGGTCTAACGTCCTGCCACTGCCGACAGCAGGCGCACTGAGTAAGCGGCTAGGAGCATGGGCGTACGGCCCACGCCGTGGACTCAATTCCCCTCGCCCATTACGTTTTGGATGCGAGCCGCACACACGGTACACTCCGAAACCGGCAAGGCACTGCCACCCGAAAGAGCAGTTCGGTTCCTCGATTGGTGCGACGGACTCGAAGCAGGATCAAAGAGGGGTTAGCGTCGGTTGGCTGACAGCTTAGTTGCCGGACTTCCAAACGCGAAGCGGACAGTGTTTTGACGTTCGAATAAAATCACCATCCGTAGTCAGCAGCGTCAGATCGTGCCGAACGCAAAGCTGAGCTAGCAGTGCGTCGATAGTCCCCATATGAACGCCTGCGCGCCTGCACGTATTTCGTAACTCGGCGGCATCAATATGATCCTGACGGTCGGGAAGCAACATCGGCAGCGCTGCGAATTTCTGAATCAGCTGGGCACGTGCCCGGGGTCCCGCAAAGCCCTGCAATAGTTCCTGAAGTATTAATCCGGTGGTAACAATGGGTTCACCACCCTCCAGTGCCGTGCGCAATAGGTCGACTTGAGCGACGGCCGCGTCGCTGTCACGGCGAAAGGCGAGCGACCAAACGCTAGTGTCGACCAAAAGAGTCATCGCCTTGAGCGTTCAAGCTTGTAGTCGAACGATTCGTCCCACTGGAGCTTACCCATGAGTTCTGCCAGGTGTTTCTGCCTGCGGCGCGCCACGTATTCTTCAAGTGCACGGGTTACAGCTGCTTTCTTTGTGCGCTCGCCGCCGACCTTGACGGCCAGCTCGATGAGGGCAGGATCCAGCGAAAGATTGGTCGCCATGTGTAACCTCTTACACATTATCCTACACACTAATTCGCCATTGGGCAAAATCGTTCGGCAGTGCTCCGTAGGCGTGCTTTGCGTACTCTACTCGCCAATCACGCGCGGCGATCTGCGTACAGGAGGGGATCCTGACGGGCCGCGCCTTAATTGACTGGCCATTTTAGAGTCGAAGAGTACATTGAGAGTCTGGGTTGGGATGTTGCAAGCTACGCGAGACGGAGGGCAGCCATGGTCAACGGCAAAGAACCCAATAATTCGCTTTCGACCCGGCGCCAGATCCTGCTGTTCGGCGCTCTGGCTTGCGGTGAACTCAGCGCCTGGTCAGTGACACATGCCGCCGCGGATGATCTGGGCGTGTCGCACGTGGCGGAATCCATCCACCAGGAACCACTGATCCATTCCAATCCGTCGCGTGTCTATGAGGCGCTGACGCACGCGTCGCAATTCGATCGCCTGACCCAATTCAGTGAGGCGATCAAGTCCATGTCACTGGGACAAAAACCCGCGCAGATCAATGCGCAGCCAGCAGGTGCATTTTCGCTATTTGGTGGCTATATCAGCGGATTGTTCCTTGATCTTATTCCGGGCAAGCAGATCGTCCAGGCGTGGCGGTCTGCTTCCTGGGCTGCAGGCCTGTACTCCATTGTGCGCTTCGAACTTGTAGCGCAGGGCGATACGACGAAGATCGTATTTGATCACGGCGGATTTCCGCCAGGACAGGCCGAAAGTCTGGCGCACGGCTGGCAAGTCAATTACTGGGCGCCGCTCAATAAATTATTGTCCTAGCGCCGTGGGTCAATGACCCAGAGTCGCCTCAAACAATGCAGAGAGCGTCTGCCAGTGACGTTCTTCGGCCGCGGCGTCGTAGACCGGCGTGTCACGAAACACCCAACCGTGTTTGGCTTGGTAAGTCTCGAGCCTGAAATCGACCCCAGCAGCGCTCAGGCTTTGCGCGAGCCGCTCTTTCATCTCATCGGGAAACGACGGATCTTCGATCGCGCCAGCGATGTACACCCGTGACTTGATTTGAGGAGCAAGCAGATGCGGGCTGTCAGGGGCATCGGTTGCCAGCCGTCCGGCATGATACGAGGCCGTTGCGCGTATCTGATCGGCGTAGGTGCCTGCAGCGGTGAGCGACATCAGTCCGCCCATGCAATAGCCGGTTGTACCGATTCCGCCTGCCTTCACATCGGGGTGTGCCGCGAGGTAATCGAGGAAAGCCCGTGTATCCGACATGATGTTGGCGGGAGTGCTATGCACGAAGAATTTCTCGGTCAGAACCTTGCGCTTCTCCGGATCCGAGAAGACCTCCCGCGGGTTCATGGGCTCGTAGGGACCTGAGCGATAGAACAAATCGGGCAGTAACACGAAGTAGCCGTAGCTGGCGAGCCGTTCCCCTACTGCCAACATGGCGGGGCGAATGGCTAATCCGTCCATGAACACCAGCACCGCGGGCCACGGCCCGGCTGACGCAGGTCGGTAAACGTAGCTGGGGCAACTGCCATCACGCGTCTTGATTTGGATCTTGCTCATGTGCACTTTCTAGCACAGGCTCGGGGTGTTTTCTCCTGTGCAGCGCCGGACGCTGGCTACCCTGGCCGCTAACCCAGCTCGCGCCTCAAGCCCGATTGCCTGGCTTCGACCGCAGTCGCCGCCCAGCGTGGATTCGATGGCATCTTCAAGTTAATTAGTAGGTTGGGCGTGGCTGTCACCGACAGTACCGGATCGGCTCACGTTGATGGCACCCGGAGCCATCTTTGATTGGCAAGCCGATCCGCCTCGAGCCCTAGACGCGCCTCGATGCCGCTCGACAGGCGCCGCAGGAGCATGGCATTCACGCTGTGGATAATGCTATCGTTCATTCAGAACAACAAAAAAAGCGCGGCAATGAACGCTTCAATAACTCAGCCACAGGGACGGCAAATCATGAGCAAGAAATCTGCGGCGTTGGCCGTGTCGACAGCTTTGATCGCGTGGGCCGCGTGCACAGCACACGCTCAGGGCATTTTTGATACGTTAAAGAACGCCGCCAATAATGCGGCCAACGCAGCGGCAAACAAGTCCACAGGCGCTGCCACCACTCCCAATTCCTCTGCCCCCAACGGCACGCAGACTACAAACACTGCGCAAGCGGCTGGTAGCAATGGCACTGCGGCGGCAGGCGCGGCGCCGGCGACGCTTAGCGCCTATCAGAACTACGATTTCACCCCAGGCAACTCCATCATTTTCGCCGACGATTTTTCAACCACAGAGGACGGGGAGTTTCCTGATCAGTGGGAGCTGCTCTCTGGCCAGGCGGTGGTGAACCAGCAGGCGGGCCGCCCAACGCTGCTACTGACCGATGGCAACTATGCCCGGGTCAGTCCTCGGGTCAAGGCCAAGGCCTACCTGCCGGCGCAATACACCATCGAGTTTGATACGTACCCAAGTCCCGATGGAGGCTATGGCTCCATCGTCGGGCTGCAGAAGGGGAATACCAATCCGGCCGACATCAGTATTGGCGGCGGTGGCATCGAGTATAGCGGCCCCGATGTCAAACTCAGCGCGAGCTTGCCTGATGCGCTCAACAGCGAGGCCGCGTGGCGCGGACATTGGCACCATATCGCAATCGCGGTGAAGAACAGTCAATTGAAGATCTATGTCGACCAGTACCGCGCACTCACGGTCCCGGATATGAAGACCACCGCCGACAGCTTGCAGCTCAAGGGCATCGGTGATCACAGGACACCGCAGACCTTCTCAAACTTCCGCGTAGCCGCTGGCGGCAACATGATCATGGTCGGCCAGAAGTTCACGGATGCCAAGATTGTTACCTACGGCATTAATTTTGATATCGACAAGTCCACGCTGCGTCCCGAGAGCATGGGGACCTTCAATCAGATCAAACGCATCATGACCGATAATCCGGAGCTGACCTTTGAGATCGGGGGCCACACCGACAACACCGGGACCGCGCCCCACAACCTGACCTTGTCACAGCAACGTGCCGATGCAGTCAAAACTCAGCTGGTGACGATGGGCATTGATGCCACGCGACTGACGACCAAGGGCTACGGCGACACCAAGCCGATCGCCAGCAATGCGACTCCGGAAGGCAAAGCCAACAACCGCCGGGTGGAGTTCGTGCGCACCTCGACCTGAACGCTTGGGAGCGCACGGCTAAAGGCATGCGGCACAAGTGGCGGTTTGGCTCGCTATGTACGATACCGCACCGAAGCGGAGCTGTTAATCCTCGATAATGTGACGGGGGTCTCTGGCGTCGCCTAACGTTAGCTGCCGCGATGCTGTTAGAGTCGGGTGCGCGGCTAACGATAAAAACGAGTCGCAACCGGGGTAATCCTTCGTGCCGACGATCCGCCGCATCAAGCAACTCAAGTGCGAGATCATCCGCCGGCATGCCAATTCAAGTGATCTGATCGCCTGGTTCCAGGTCATTGTTGTCCTGGCTGCCCTTATTTCTCTGTGGACCGCCGCGGTGATGTTCGATCGCTATTCACACTGGCTGCTGCTCGTTACAGTGCCGGCGATCAGTCTGTTCCTTTTGCGCATCTTTGCGCTGATGCATGAGTGTGGCCATGGCTGTCTGTTCCGTAGCCGTTGGCCTAATCGAGCGGTCGGCTTCCTGTTCGGCGTGATCTCCGGGATGCCACAATACGTGTGGTCCCAGCACCACAATTACCATCACGCCACCAACGGCAACTGGGAAAAATACCGCGGCGCCATCGCCACGCTTTCGGTCCGGGAATTCGCAGCGCTGAGCCGCTCCAAGCAGCGGATATACCAGCGCACGCGCCACCTGCTGCTGGCGCCGGTCGGGGGCTTCATCTACCTGCTCTTCAATCCGCGATACACGTGGTTCAAGGGCACTTTGCAGCTGTGGCAATACGTGCTGGCCGGCAAGATGGCCAAGCCCGCTACGCCGCTGCGGACTCTCACGGCAAGCTTCAAGACCGGCTACTGGAGCAGCCAGCGCGAATACTGGCACATGTTCTGGAACAACCTGGCGTTGCTCAGTATCTGGGGGGTGATGTGCTGGGCCGTCGGTGCTGGCACATTTTTCTCAATCTACCTGCTGTCCGGATCACTGGCCGGTGGCGCGGGCCTGATCCTGTTCACGGTGCAGCACAACTTCGAGCATGCCTACGCCACCGATACCAAGCACTGGGACTACGATATTGGTGCGATGCGCGGCACCAGCTTTCTTGTGCTGCCACGGTGGTTGAACTGGTTTACGGCCAATATTGGCTATCACCACGTGCATCACATCTCGGCCAGCATTCCGAACTACTGCCTGGTCCGCTGTCACAAGGAATATGAGGCGCTATTTACAGAAGTACCGAGACTCTCGCTGAAGTGCATTTACCATGCGCTCGAATGCATCCTCTGGGACGAGGCGGCCGAGCGCATCATCTCGATAGCCGAATACCGGCAGCAGGTCGCGCTGGCTATCTAGGCGCCTTGGGTCCTAAGCGCCCAAGCGCAATGGCTCAAGAGCGCTGGTCAGCGTCGTATCACCGACGGACACATAGAGCATCCGCTCTGAGACCGAAATATCCAGTTCCATGCGCCGCTCCAGGCGAGCCACCAATGCCGTGATCAGCTCACGATCCACCGCATAGATTTCCACCCGTTGCGCCTGGTGAATGCGCTCGCCGCTGATGCGCTCGAGCCACGCTCCGGTGTCGCGGTGGGCGTAGATCGCGACCCGCGGCGCGGCCTTGCTGGCCTTGTGGATGCGCGCCGCCTCGGGCGTACCGATATCGATCCACGCCTGCAGTGCGCCGGTAAGATCGCGCACTGCAATTGCGGGCTCATCCGGATCGGACAGTCCTCTTGAGAATGCGATGCCTTCGCCATACTCCAGGCAATAAGCGAGCAGACGTGTTAGCAGGAACTCGGCTGTTTCCGATGGATGACGGGCAATTCTGATCTCCAGGGTTTCGAAGACGCCGCGATCCGCATTGGCCACACGCACAGTGAAGACGTAGATCGTTGCGCCTAGCGCCATGGTGCATACGCCGCCGCTGTCCGGAGGCGGCCTCGCCGCCTCGCGCGGGCTAGCGCCGATCCCCGCCCAAGATCCTGGCGGGCAACATGATCAGTCCGCGCAGCAGGCCGAAGACGCCTTCCATCGCAATGCCTAGGATGCGAAACGGAATCGACAGCAGCCACACGATGGGCCACAGCACCAAGGCGAGCAGCGCCAGCGGCCAGCAAATCACCAGTAGCAGTAGCCAAAGTAGCAACTTCGCCATAAACGACTCCGCTGTGCCCGCCTGCTTCGCGCTAACGCAGCGCGCGCAGCACGGCCTCGGGTTCTGCGACCAGAACGCTCAGCAACACGACCGCAGGGCCGGAAGGACGGCGTTGCCCGAGTTCCCAGCTGCGCAGGGTAACGAGGCTCACGCCGATCAGTGAGGCAAATGCCTGCTGGGACAATCCCATGGCGCCGCGCATCTTGGCAACGCGCGTAGACCATAACGGCGCGGAGCCGGGGCGGGAAGTCTTGGGTTTTGCCATGGCGCATTTTCACACACCCCTCACGCGCCCGTTGGAAATTTCAGAGCGGCGTTTCGGTGTCTCTGAAAAGAGCTCCGGTCGCCGTGCCTGCCTACGGGCGCGGCGGTCCACCGCCGGGAGGCGCCCCGGCTCCCGGGTTGCCACCGGCAGGCGCAGCGCCTGAATCACCGCCTTTGCCGTTCTCATCAATCTGGAATTCGACCGTGACGTGCCCGGCCGATGGATGCTGGATGTTCGGTGCTATTGAAAGATCCAATCCTGCCTGTTCATAGAGAGCGATGATTCTCTTGATTTCGTTGCCTACCAGGGCACGCGAAATCGGCATACCTGGATTGATGGTCGAGCTCTTCTCGAGCACCGCTGTGCTTATCTTGTGATTGCCGCTATAGCCCACCGCATCAATGATCGGCGGCATCGCTTCGGCTGCACCGGCCGCCGTGACACCCAGGGGTGGTCCGGGGGGTGACTGTGACCACACGGGCGAGCTGATCAGCAAGATGATGCCCACGCAAATCATCCTTCGGAGCGAAGGTCGGGAACTTTGTTTTTGCACTGGAATGAACTCCCCTGATGCCCGACAGTCATTTATGTATAGGCGCGGCGACCGCTACTGGAATCCTAGTTCTTCGAGACTTTGGGCGCACAGGCACAACTGTGTTCCTGAGTAAAGATCCTACGAGCCGCTTTCGAGGCAGGACTGAAATAAAGGGGAGATATGTCAACGTCAGCCGAGGATCGATACATACCGGTGCAGGGTTTGCATGCCGCTTCGCGCTGCACGATGTCCCGGTTTGGCGACAGCTGACCGCGCACATATTATCTGAGTTAATGGGGGCGGAAGCACTGCAGCGATGCGGAGGGCTTCCAACCTGACCCCACGAGCGTAGACACCATTCCCCGACCCGGAGTGGTGGGCACTGATCATCAAACAAACCGCCCACAAGGTGAACAAGATGGAACACAAAGACTCATTCATGCGCTTTGCAGTCATCAGCGCAATCGTTCTAGTCGGCGCCCTGGGTATATTCGTGCACTTCCATTCCTGAGCGATGCGCGCGAGCTGCGCCCAGCTTCGCCGTGCCAGCCGGATAATCTACCAACGCCCAGCGCGCCTCCGGGATCCAATCCCATAGCAGCTTCCCCGCGCCTGGCGACGGCCCGGGTTGGCGCATCACACCAAGTCCAACTGCAGGCGCTACAATGCACCCTGCGCAAAGCGGCCGCCGCTCACTCGCGCCGACGGGGGCATTCGTGCGACACCAGCAATCAGATCGGCCATGCCGCCGCTTCGCAGACAAGAAATCCAATACCTGAGGGAGCTTCTTTATGGTCTGGGTACAACTGATTACCGCGCTCGCGCTGCTGCAATATTTTCTCTTCGGGATACTCGCCGGCAAAGCCCGCGGACAGTACGGGGTCAAGGCGCCGGCGATGACCGGCCATGAGGTCTTTGAGCGCTACAATCGCGTGCATGTAAACACGCTTGAGACACTGGTCGTCTTTGTGCCTTCCCTCTGGCTGGCTGCCAGTTTCTTCCCGCCTCACTGGGTCGCCGCTGTGGGCGCCGTATACCTCATTGGTCGCGTCATTTACCTGCGCGCTTATGTGTCTAATCCGTCCACGCGAACGCTGGGCTATACGCTCAGCGCCCTGCCGGTGGCGGTATTGATCATCATGGCGTTGTTCGGCATTTGCCGGGTACTGTTCACCACCTGATTGCTGGCGGGCCCCGACACTGGGCCGGGTGCGAGCGGCAGATGAGCGAACCCACGAGCCCCCTCCGGACGATCCGCTCGTTTGTGCGACGTGCCGGCCGCATCACGCCCGCGCAGCAGCGCGCGCTTGAGGCCCTGTGGCCTAAGTACGGCCTCGATGCCGGCATCGGGCTGCTTGATTTTGAGGCGATTTACGGCCGCGCGGCGCCGCTGGTGGTCGAAATTGGCTTTGGCAACGGCGAGCAGCTGCTGGCGCGCGCGATTCGCCAGCCCGAGAGCAACTTCCTGGGAATCGAAGTGCATGAACCCGGCGTCGGCCACCTGCTGCTGGCCGCCGAGCAGGCCGGGCTGAATAATCTGCGCCTAGTCTGCCACGATGCGGTCGAGGTCCTGCAAAGCCAGATCCCCCCAGGCAGCCTGGATGAAGTGCAGATTCTCTTTCCGGATCCGTGGCCCAAGAAGCGCCACCACAAGCGCCGCCTGATCCAGTCCGCCTTTATGGAACTGCTCGCTCCACGGCTGCGCCTGGGCGGTCTGGTGCATATGGCCACCGACTGGGAGCCGTACGCTGAGCACATGCGGGAGGTGCTGGCCGCCTGCCCGCCATTCAGCGACTGCAGTACAGACTCAGTCCAAACTGCGCTGTTCCCCGAACGCGCAGCGACTCGGTTCGAACGTCGCGGTACACGGCTCGGTCACCGCGTGCAGGATTTGCTTTATCGGCGCGTGCGCTGACGCCGCGCAACATTTTCGCGCTTGAATGCCTTCGGGCGCGGGTGCAACATGAAGCGCGTACAGGACACGAGCTGAACCGAAAGCCATTCTGCCGGACAGCTACCCCACGTGCTCCTGTCAGGGAGCGGCGATGAGCGTGCACCAGCCCAATATCGGGGAGTGGTACCGCATCAAAGGCGGTGACCTGTTTGAAGTTGTCGCCGTCGATGAGGGCGATGACACGATTGAATTGCAGCACTTCGACGGCACGGTCGAAGAAATCGAACTCGATGACTGGAACACGCGCTTTAGCAGCGGAGCGATCATCGAGGCTGACGCCCCTGAGGACTGGAGCGGCTCGGCGGATCAGGATCGCGAGGATGACCGCTCCGGGACCAGCTCCTACGAAAACGATCGCCGGCTCAATGCCTCGGATCTCGATGGTATTGATCTGTTCGAGTAAAGCTCCCGCTTACCCGTAGCGCTTGGCTAGATCCGCCGGGTCGGCGGAGTCTTCCAGCAGCACATAGCCTTCGGCAACCCGCACCGGCACCGGCACGAGCTTCAGTCCCGCGCACGGGCCCGCGATGCAATAGCCGGTTTCCTTCTCGAAGATGGCGCCATGCACATAGCACTGGATCATGCTGTCATCAAAAGTCAGGAACATATCGGGCGCATAGTTCAGCGGATACGCCACATGCGGGCAGCGATTCACATACGCGCGCACACCATCGCTCACCTGCACGACAAAGCCTTTCATCGGCCACTCCCCGGGGCCGACCCTGAAGCCGCGGCAACCGGTGGCTTTCAAATCAGCCAGTGAGCACAGCACGCGGGTCAGATCCAGTTCGTTGCTGCTCATGATTCGCCGTCCAGGCGACCAACGTCGGTGCGCCTCGAAAACAGGTACAGCAGCAGCAACGGTGGCACCGTGAGCGCTGCGGTGTACAGGAAGAAATGCGGGTAGCCGAGCGCGTTGACTACGAACCCGGAAGCGCCCATCAAGACCTTTCCGGCAAAACTGTAGAGACTGGACAGCAGCGCATACTGGGTCGCGGTGTAGGAGGCACTCGTGAGCGTGGAGAGGAAGGCGATCAGCACGGTGCCATGGACACCAAGGGCGATGTTATCGAAGTTCGCCACAATCCCCAGTTCCAGAAGGCTGGGATGCGCATAAGCAGCGAGCGCCGAATACGCGAGATTCGAGGCGATGATCAGCACACTGCCAAGCAGCAGCGAGCGTGTACGCCCAAACCGTGTCACCACTGTGCCGCCAATGAAAACGCCTAGCATGGTCATGGCGACGCCAGGGAACTTCATTACACTGATCTGCTTGGCGGTGAAGGCCAGATCAACATAAAAAGGGTTGGCCATCGTACCCATCGCGTAGTCAGTCAGCCGGTACGTGGCGACAAAGGCGAACACCAGCAGTCCCAGCTGCCAACCGAACCGTTTGAAGAAGTCCATCAAGGGGCAGACGACGGAACCGAGAAACGATGCGCCCGCGGACTGCAGCGATCGCGGCCAGTGGCGGCGATGCGCGAGCCAGTCGATGACGCGTTGCTCGGTTGCTATCGAGACCTGCGCTGCGCGCCGCTCGGGCTCACGCACCAGCAGGGCTGTCAGCACGCCGATGCCCATCAGCGCCGCCATTGCGGCATAGACCTTCGACCAGCCATAGTCCGGCACGAACCATAGGGCGCCGGCCAGTGCGCCGGTCAGCGCCAGCCGAAAACCGAACTGGTAGGCGGCCACCATGGTTCCCTGCATCAGCGCCGGAGTGGACTCGATTCTCCAGGCGTCAACGGTAATGTCCTGCGTCGCGCCCCAGAACGAAATCATGAGCGCGAACGCCACTACCCGATGCACCTGCGTTGCCGGATCAGGTATGAGCGCGATGCCAATGAGCCCGGCCGCGATTCCAAACTGCGCCAGCACCATCCAGCTGCGCCGCTGGCCAAGCGCGGCTCCGAGCAATGGCAAACGCCACCGGTCGACGATCGGAGCCCAAAGGAATTTGAAACTGTAGGTCAGGCCAACCCACGAGATCATGCCGATCGTTGCACGATCGACCTGATTCTGGCGGAGCCAGAACGACAGCGTGTTGAAGTAGAGCATGAACGGCAGGCCTGCCGAGAACCCGAGCGCGAACATCGAGAGGACTCTGGGCTGCCAATACAGCCGCAGTGCTGCACCCCAGCCACCCGAGGCCGTACTGCCGGGGCTGGCTGGATCAGTCAAAACTTGTAGTCCATCAGCAATGGCGCATGATCCGAGAAGCGCTTATCGCGATAGATGCGTGCGGCATGAGGCGAGGATTCAAGGCCGGGGCTTAGGATCTGATAATCGATACGCCACCCGACATTGTTGGCCCAGGCATTACCGCGATTGGACCACCACGTGTACTCCTCTGATTTCGGTTTAAGCGTGCGAAAGGCGTCGATGAATCCAACTTCGTCAAAGAGGTGATCAAGCCAGGCACGTTCCTCTGGCAGGAAACCTGAGTTCTTCTGGTTCGAGCGCCAGTTCTTCAGATCAATTTGCCGGTGCGCAATGTTCCAGTCGCCACAGAGCACATGGCGACGACCACTCTTGTGGAGTTTTCGCAGGTGCGGCAGAAATGCCTCGAGGAAGCGGAACTTCGAGGCCTGGCGTTCCGGCCCCGAGGAGCCCGAGGGCAGATACAACGAGATGATGCTCAAATCCTTCCACTGCAGCTCGAGGTAGCGCCCCTCGTTATCGAATTCAGGCATGCCGATGCCGCGCACCACTTTTGTGGGTGCGAGCCGCGTATAGACGGCAGTCCCCGCATAGCCAGGGCGCACGGCCGGGTAGTAGTGCGCCTCGAATCCCTTGATCTGAAACTGCGGATCGCTCAGGTGCTCATGATGTGCGCGGATCTCCTGCAGGCAGATGACATCGGCGCGCTGGCGCGCGAGCCACGGAAAGAGACCTTTGCGGGCCGCCGAGCGGATGCCGTTGACGTTCAGGGTAACGATGCGCATAAGCCGCATAATACCCCGTCGGCGTGCGTGGCTCGCTCGTTGACAGATCACACTCTGGTGCGGCAACGTCCTATCACGGGCCTCCCGCAGGAGCCTGGAGGAACCCCAGATGCACGCCTATCAGCAGGAATTCGTCGCGCTCGCACTGGAGCGCGCCGCACTGCGCTTCGGCCAGTTCACACTCAAGTCCGGCCGTGTGAGTCCGTATTTTTTCAACGCCGGGCTGTTCAACGACGGGCGCTCGCTCGCCTGTCTCGGGCGCTGCTATGCCGCGGCACTGGTGGGCTCCGGCATCGGCTTCGACATGCTGTTCGGGCCTGCCTACAAGGGTATCCCGCTGGCCGCGGCCACCGCCGTCGCGCTGGCCGAGCACCAGCAGCGCAATATCCCCTGGGCCTTTAACCGCAAGGAGGCCAAGGATCATGGGGAGGCCGGGCTGATCGTGGGCGCACCGCTGCGCGGCCGGGTCCTTATCGTTGATGATGTCATCACCGCCGGCACGGCGATCCGCGAGTCGGTCGAGCTGATCCGCAGGGCCGGTGCCGAGCCGGTCGCGGTGGCGCTGGCTCTGGACCGCCAGGAACGTGGTCAGGGGCCTCAGACGGCGGTGCAGGAAGTGGAGGCGGAATTTGGCATGCGCTGCGTCAGTATCCTGACCTTTGCCGATCTGATCCACGCTCTGGAGTCCCCGGGGACGAATGCAGCGCCTATTTCAGCCCCGCAGCTGGAGGCCATGCGCGTTTACCGCGCTCAATATGGATTGAGCCAATAGGCCTTGCAGGCAACCGCCGGTCGTGGACAATGGTGCCTTGGTAGGCCCGGCCGAAGGAATCGCCCGAATCAAAACAAGAATGCGATGGCTCCCGCTCCTGATGTCGCTGCTCAGCGTCGGTGCTGTGCTCTGCCCGGCGCAGACTCCGAGCCCGGGCAACAAGTACATGTGGATCGACAAGAACGGCGAACGCCACTACGGTGATGCGGTCCCCGCCGATGCCTCCCAGAGCGACACGCGCGTATTGAACAGCCAGGGCATTGAGGTTCAGCATCAGGGTGCCGGCAAGGATGCGCAGCAGCAGTCCGAGCAGAGCCGCCGCGAGCAGGAGCTGGCACAGCGCCAGCAGCACGATCATTTCCTACTGGTGACCTACGCAAGTACCAAAGACATTGAGCGCTTGCGTGATGAGCGCCTCGATCAGATGGATTCACAGATCCGGGCCGCCGGCTCCTATGTGGACACGCTCGATTCACGCCTCAAGGGCTTCCAGACTCAGGCGATGAATTTCAAGCCCTACAGCACCTCGGTGAATGCGCGGCACATGCCGGATGGCCTAGCCGAGGATCTGGTGCGCGCGGTCAAGGAAAGCCACTCCCAGCACGTAGCGCTCGATGCGCGCGTTGCAGCCGAGCGCGATGCACGCGATCAGTTCAACGCCGACATCGCCCGCTACAAAGAGCTGACGACCCGCAGAGACCAGGGTTAGGGCAAGCTAACTGCGGCCGGTATGACCGAAGCCGCCGCTGCCGCGGCTGCTGGCATCAAAAGTCTCGACGATCTGCAGATCAGCCTGCGCGATGGGGACCAGGATGAGCTGGGCAATCCGCTCGCCCGGCTGCACCGTGAAGGCATCGCTGCCACGGTTCCAGCACGAGACCATCAGCGGCCCCTGATAGTCCGAATCGATCAGACCCACCAGATTGCCGAGCACGATGCCGTGCTTATGACCGAGCCCTGAGCGCGGCAGGATCATCGCGGCGTAGCCTGGATCCTCCACGTAAATGGACAGCCCGGTGGAGAGCAGTTCGGCCCGGCCTGGCGCCAGCACCAGCGGTGCCTCCAGGCAGGCGCGCAGATCCATACCGGCCGAGCCCTCGGTGGCATAGGCGGGAAGTGGAAATTCGCGGCCAATGCGCGCGTCCAGAATCCGGACCTTCATCGTCCGGCGTGCCGCACTGTCCATGGAGCAGTCCTACCCTTTGGCTGAGGAGCGCCCGGAAAGCGCGGGCTGCTCAGCATAGCGTGCGACGATCAGTGCCGCGAGCGCCGCGGCCAGATCAGCTTTGGCGGCGCGCGGCAACTCCGCACGGCCACCGCGCCACAGGACCAGCAGCGCATTGTCGTCACAGTCGAAGGCCTTGTACTCGCCGACTTCGTTGGCGGCGATCATGTCGAGATTCTTGCGCAGCAGCTTCTCACGCGCGTGCTGCTCGATTGCATCGGTCTCGGCCGCGAAGCCGACCACGAAGGGTCGCTCGCTGCCGCGAGCCGCCACCCACGCCAGGATATCGGTTGTGCGTACCATATCGAGGGCCATGCTTTCGGCGGTTTTCTTGATCTTAGTGGTCGCAATCGTCGCAGGACGGTAATCCGCGACCGCCGCGGTCCCGACGAAGATTGCGGTACCGGGCAGCTCGCGCTGTACGGCGGCGAACATCTGCTCGGCGGTCTCGACGTTCACGCGTCGCACGCCAAGCGGCGTTGGCAGCTGCACCGGACCTGCCACCAGCGTGACCTCGGCCCCGGCAGCGCGCAGCGCCAGCGCCACTGCAAAGCCCATCTTTCCGGAGCTGCGGTTACTGACAAAGCGCACCGGGTCGATGCACTCGCGCGTCGGGCCGGCGGTCACCAGCACGCGACGACCACTCAAGGGTCCGGGGACAAAGAGTTTCTGCTCGATGTGATCGGCGATCTCGGTCGGCTCCATCATGCGGCCCGGGCCAATCTCGCCGCAGGCCTGATCGCCGCTGGCCGGACCAAACACATCGATGGCACGGCTGCGCAGGGTCGCCATATTGGCCTGGGTCGCTCCATTGGCCCACATCTGCTGGTTCATCGCCGGTACCACGACGATCGGCGCGCTGGTCGCAAGGCACAGCGTCGAGAGCAGATCATCGGCCATGCCGCCGGCCAGCCGCGCAAGAAATCCCGCGCTCGCCGGCGCGATCAGCACCAGCTCGGCCCAGCGCGCCAGCTCGATGTGGCCCATGGCCGCCTCGGCTGCCGCATCCCAGAGGCTGTCGCGGACCGGCCGACCAGAAAGGGCCTGAAAAGTTGTCGCGGTTACGAACTCACGCGCCGCGGCGGTCATGACGACCTGGACTTCCGCACCGCGTTCGCTCAGACGCCTGACCAGCTCGGCACTCTTGTAGGCCGCAATGCCGCCAGTGACACCCAGGATAATGCGTTTGCCTCGCATGGCGGCATTATCGGCCAATTGCAGCGTTTCGTGCCATGCGCACCCGATATGTCGATCACACACTCGCGCCATATCGCCCACACTGCCAGTCGTCGGCTACAGGAGCGATTTCGTGAACCAGTTCGCATGAGTCTTCGAGACTGGCCTGCCCCGGAGCGCCCACGCGAAAAGCTCCTGGCGGCGGGCGCGCAGGCCCTCAGCGATGCCGAAGTGCTGGCCCTGCTGCTGGGCAGCTCCCATCTGCCGGGCAGCACGGTGGTCGATCTGGCGCGCGGGCTGCTCAACCGCCACGGATCGCTACGCGGTCTGCTTAGCGCCGGCGCCGGAGTGCTGCTGCAGGAGCGCGGCCTCGGGCCCGCGGCTTATTGCCGCCTGGAGGCGGCCCTGGAACTGACCCGGCGCCACTATGGCGAGGCCCTCAGAATCGGACCGCTGCTCGATTCCCCGTCCGCTATCAGCCGCTATCTGGTGGCGCGGCTGCGCGATCAGCCCTACGAGCTCTTCTGCTGCCTGCACCTGGACAACCGTCACCACCTGATCGCCTTCGAGGAGCTGTTCCGCGGCACGATCGATGGGGCCAGCGTGCATCCTCGAGAAGTGGTGCGCCAGGCACTGGCCCGGAATGCCGCCGCCGTAATTCTGGTCCACAATCACCCCTTATGCGGCGTTGTGGTGTCACCACCCAGGCCCCGTATCACCCGATCCGGCTTCGAGCCCCTAAACGTGGGACAGGTACTGGATGGATGCACCGTGCAATGAGAGCGCCCATGCAAGGCCGCCTGCCGCTGCAGGGAGGCCAGGACGATGATGACGGTCTTCTTACTGAGGTGGAGACACCGGAGCCAGATCCAGCCAGACGGCTGTGGATCCGGGGCGATTTCGACGAACTGCGGCCGGCAACTGCGACGGAGGTGATCGCCGCCTCGCGGCGACTGATGACGCGTCGGGTCCGGCGTGGCGCGGCGCTCGACTCACCGAGTGCCGTACGCGACTTCCTGACGACCAAGCTCGGGGCACTTGAACATGAGGTGTTCGCCGTCCTGCTGCTCGACACACGTCACCGGCTCATCGAGTACGTGGAGCTCTTTCGGGGCACCATCGATGGCGCAAGCGTGCATCCGCGCGAAGTGGTGAAGCTTGCGCTCGCCCACAACGCTGCGGCGATAATCCTTGCGCATCCACACCCTTCTGGGGTTGCCGAGCCGAGTGCGGCGGATGAACTGATCACGCAGCGGCTGAAGGAAGCGCTGGGACTGGTCGACATCCGGGTGCTCGACCATCTCATCATCGCCGGCGGGGAGGCGGTCTCGCTCTGCGAGCGGGGGCTTCTCTGAAATATGGAGAGATCTCGCTCCTGTCGCGGCGGGAGCGGGATTCGACCGCAAATAACTCCACATAACAGCCCGCTCCCAGGCTCGACGCCGAACCGCTGAGAATGACTTGATGCAAATGGTGAACGGCAGCTTTCTGGCCGCGGGAGGTGAAAATCGCAAACGCGATTAGGATCTAAAAGGTGATATGCCCCGCCATGGCAGCCAATATCGTACCCGGGGACTCGGCTTGCCATGGTCCTTGGCCTTGAGGGGAGAATTCCACCCATAAACTCAGCATGGAACGTCCCGCGAACATGCCAGTGAAGATCTTTTGAAAGAATAACGCGAGCTTGTCGCCCCGCCTATCCAGCACCATCGTGACGTTCGCCTGCCAATCCTTCCGTGGCTTGACCGCTTTGATGTACGAATCCGCAGAATTTGCCGACGCAAAAACTGCAACATACGCGCGCGCGGACTTGATGAGGTCGGTTGCCATACCTCCATGACCTTTGATCCGCCCGTCAGAGTCCAATTCACAATAAATAAACAGGACTTCGCAGAGTGGAACGGTCGAAGAGCTCTTTAGCGTGCGCCCAAAAAGAGGCGACAGGATGTATGCATCCGACTCAATGAACTCCGCACCGGTCTCTCCCATCAGATTTAGGAAGCCCAATGTGGGGTCCTTCAACCGCAGAGGATTGTCCGCGGTTGTCGATTGCGTTCGATTCGCACCGAAGAGAGAGGATAGAAAGCCCATAGCGGCAGCGTGGATGGTGAATTTGGCATTAGCTTATCGTAGGTCTCAAATTGCAGATATAGAGAGGCAATCTCGTTGCGCGTCTGCCGGTTCTGAACGGGGACGCCAGTAGCGCGAGCAGGGTTCAGCGCGAGATCTGCGCCGGTCGGGAATCCAGCCGCCGGCGCAGCTCGGCGAGTTCCCGGTCGCGTCGCTCGAGCATGGTCCGCAGTTCCGTGGCAGCAGCGAAGTAGTGATCCACGAGGGCCGCGAGCTTCGGAATCTGCGCCTGAAGCTGCGCGAGTTCCGCGCGCAGGCGCCGGATCTCGGCGCAGGCGCCGGGGTCACTCGTGGCTCGCTGCTGAACGCGCAACGCTTGCAGCGCCTCGAGAATCTCCGGATGGTAACGGTAGAGGGAATTGCGCGAAATGCCTGCGGCACGACACAGCGCAGCGACGGTCAACGGCGCTGTTCCCCGCTCTGAGGAGGACACGGCGAGGGTCGCCAAGGCCTCACTCAATCGCTCAGCGGCGCTCGACATCGGCGCGTTGCCCATTGGAATCGAACGATCTCAGAATCCCCAGCGCTTCAGTCAAGCGCATGCGGGCAATCTTTAGCGTCTGGGTCGGCAGCGCCGGCTCATTGAGGAGGTCCTCGCAGCGGCGCACCTGCTCGAGCCAGTAGCCTCGATGCTTCTGCGTGACTGTGAAGTTCTGGCAGCGGGCACAGGTGGAGGGTTCGCGCCGGACGGGGTTCGGGGCCGTGGCGGATCCGAGGCAGGCGCTATGCTGCTGACGGTAGACGCAGAAACCCCAGTCACACACCCCGAGCGTGAGGCCGGCATCAACCAGCATGCGGGCGTAGCGCTTCAGATCCTGCTTCATCCGCGAGCCGCGAAAGCGGGGACGCTGGGCGAGGATCTCGGCTCCGGCCCGACCGCCGAGGCGATCCGCGCTCAGCATTTGCTCCCAGGCACCGACCGACTGCTCGAGAATCGCCGCGTCGATCTCTTGGTTCAGCCGGTAATCGGAGCCCACGTAGCCCTGATCGGTGATCGCGCGCTCCCGATGGCCGAGATGCTGGGCCAGGGCGAGAAGCGCGCTGCGGTCCCGCAAGGCGGCGAAGCGAACGAAGGTTTTGCGGCCCTGGTGGGTGGAAAGCTTCCAGGGCTTGCCCTCGTGTGCCGGCAACTCGAACCATGCGGCGCAGCGCTTGATGAGCGCTCGGAGTTCGCCGCTCGAGAGCACGCGCAGCGGAGCCTGCGAATCCACCTGCCACTCGCTGGCACCGGAGTGATGGCCGGGCCGCGCGCGCAACCACAACTGCGTTCGGTCGGTTCGCGCCCGGTGCGGGGCAGACAGCGCTTCGAGTACCGCGATCGCGTGCGCGGCCGGGGGCGGGGCGACCCACTGATGGGGCCGTCCATGAAAACCCGCCTCGCGCTTAAAGATCGCGCCCTGAATGACCATGAGGCCGGTGTCGCCGCCGGAGTGGGCATCCGGCAAGGGCTTAAGGCAACCGCTCTGCAGTTGCAGCAGCTCGCTGGCCCGCAGGCCCACGAGATAGCCGATGACGACGAAGCAGGCGACGTAGAGCACATCGATGAACTCGGCGAGTTCGGCGGCCGAAGCGAGGCGGTGATCCCCACGAGGGGTCGTGAGCACGATCGACTGCAGCGCCCTCGCGCTCGCCTGGCGCCACACCTCGGGATTGTGGCCGCGCTGCTTCACGGTTGCGACTACATCGGCATAGAGCTCGCGAGCGCGCAGCAGATCCACCGCGCAACCCTCGAGGTAATTGGTTGCGCCCCGAATGAGCGCGATCGCGACCGGATCGGGCGTATATGGCCAAGAACGCTGCGTAGAGGCGCCCACGCCTGCGAGGAATCCGGAGCTGCCGCCAGGGCAGGGGTCGACGCTGAGGCCATCGCCGATCTCGTTACGGTAGTGATGCAGGATACGCAGGAGGTCGAGATACTTTTGTACCGTGATCGGAGAAACGGGCCGTCCCTGGTGAGTGGTGCGTCCTTCGAGCTGCCGTTGGAACTGCCGCAGCGCGCTCGCATCCAGATCGGCGAAGCGGACGATGCCGCTAGCGTCCATGAAGCGCACGAGTGTGCGCAGATAGCTGAAGTAGCCGAGTACGGTCGTCGCACGCTGCGGCAAGCCGCTCGCGCCGCCCCGGCGACGAATTGCCGCGAGGAGTCGACGGCTTACCTGGAGAAGCGGCGCGAAGCGCGCGTCAGTGAACCGGCCACCGCCCGGGAGGGCGAAGTCCCAGCGGATCCTCACCGGACGCTCGAGCTCAAGTGCGTTCGTAGGCGTGAACGTCCACTCGCACGCGTGCCAGTCGGCCCCCCGTAGAAACTCCGCCGCCTCGGGGTGGTCGGGCGAAATGGCTGCCGAGGAGAGAGCCACGGGCGCGGCGCGGCTCATCGCAGCTCCGGCAGCGGTGGGAGTGTGGCGCGCAACGGCTCGGCCGCTGCAAGATCAGCCGCCGCGAAGCGCGGCAGGAGGTCCTGCTCGAGAATCCTCAGAGGCGGTGCATATAGCGCCTCCCAACGTGCGGGGTGCACCGACTGCGCCGCCTGCCGTAGGTGATCGCGCGCCTGCAGGAGGCGCGCGAGTGAAGCGGGGTCTGGCGTGATCACGGCGTTCGGACAGGTGAAGCAGCCCAGGAAGCTCGCACAGAGCTCACCGTGACGGGTTCCGGGAGCGACCCCCGCGAGCGGATCCTTGCAGTCAAAGCCGAACATCGATACAGCAGGCCCTGCCGGGATGATGTGCGGGGGCGATGACGGCGCGGGTCGATCGGGGGAAACATGTGAGAGGCGTCGTTCAATGTGGCCCATGAACGCGCTCTGCAGGGAGGCGACCCGCCTGTGGTGTTCGGCCTGCACCTCCGGGCCCTCGACGTAGCGGATGGTGGTCGAGATCTGCGCGTGGTTGGCGAGCCGCTTGACCTGATGCAGGTCACCGGAGGCCCGATAGAAGCTGCCAAGCACGCTCGGGCGGATCGAGGCGAGCGCGAAATGCGCAAGTCCATGGCGGGCCCGAAAGTCGCGGCGAATGACCGTTTTCGCCAAGGCGCTTGTGAAGGCGCTGACGCCACGCACGCCCTTGAAGAGGAATAGCGTCTCGCGCGATGCGGGCGGCGCATGGCGACGCAGGCCCGCGCTCCAGTCGAGGAGTTCGCGCACGAGGGTCGGGGGCTCGTAACCATCACTTGAGCGAAACGCTCGGCGCTGCGTGCTCCCCGCCCGGCGCTTGTCCCACACGAGCATCTCCCGGTCGGCAAGCAGCGGCAGGGGCTGCAGGCAGTCGCTCGAGAGCTCGGCAATCGCATCCGGGTTACCCCCCGTATGGATCAGAATCGTCAGGTAATACGGCAGGAGCGTGTTCGCGGTGGGATACAGGTAGGGCTCAATGCTCCGTGCTCCCCCGTGTTCGAGGATCTGCTGTTGGAGGCGGTAGTAACCGGCGCCCTTTAGAAGCTTGCGAGCGGGGAGAAGACCCGCGTGGTCGCGCTCGATCTGTTCGAGCAGCGCGCCGAGCCCCGCGCCGGAATCATCAGGCTCCCGCCGTGCGGCGTCGCGCGCCGCCCCACCCCGTGTGCGCATCGCGCGCGAGGCCGCGATATCGCGCTCGCAGGCACGCAGCAGGCCGCGCAGTTGCGCGGCGGAAAGGCGTGCGAAGCGTCCACTGTCGCGGTTGCGCCACGGGAACGGGTTGAAGGGGTACTCGATGACGGGCAGGAGGCCCGGACGGCAGCGTTCGAGCCACTGCAGAAGCTTGCGCAAGGTTGTGTATGCTCCTGCGCGGGTCGACTTGCTCCAAGGTGACCCGCTCGGGCGGCACTGCCGGTTCAACCACTCGACGTAGCGGCCCAGGAGGCGCCCGTCGAGCTCAGGGAGCGCGCGCAGCGCCGCGGACTCGGTAACGAAACGCGCAAACATCTTCAGGTGCGTCCAATGCGTCAGGATCGTGCGGTGCGGCCGCCCGCCGAAGTGATGCCAGAAGGCATCCGCGAGGGCCTGGGCAACGTCGGCGGGCAGACCGAGAGAGCAGAAGTCGATCAGGGTCTGCCGCAGCTGGCGCGGCCCATCGAGCGGCAATGCAGAGGACGCCATGACCGTGGCGCCCGGCAGGAGGCGACTCATGCGCAGCCGCCGCAGCGACTCGTTCACGCCGGTTCTCCGAGCAACGAATCGAGCACCTCTCCGAGCGCGCACACATCGATCGCGACCGCGCGCAGATACCGATCGGTCGTCTCGAGGTGCTCGTGACCCATCAGAATCTTGACGATGAGCAGCGGGTTGATCGAGGCGCCCTGCTTCGCGAGCTGCTCGAGCCGCGCGAGCATCGTGCAGGCGAAGGTTGCGCGCAGCAGATGCGTCGTCGCGGTGAATCCCGCCGTCCGACCGGTTGAATGAATGACCTGCTGGTAGCGGTTCTTGCTCACGCACCGCCCGCAGCTGTTGATGAAGAGCCGATCGGCGCGCTCGTCCCGGCCTGTGCGCCGCAGTCGACGGACAACCCACGCGTGTCGATGATCTCGAAGATAGGCGACCGACTCCTCAAGCAAAGTGGCAGCCGCGATGACGTAGCCGGGCTTGCCACCTTTGCGTCTCACGTCGATCAACCGAAAGGCGCTCCCGCTCACGGCCGGAGGCTCCACATCCTTGACCGTCAGACGCAAGAGCTCGCTCACCCGAAGCCCGGTATAGAGCTGCCAGCGCGCCATCAGGTCGTAGGGGGGCGGGAGCGCTGCGAGGAGTTCACGCGCCTGGAGGGGCGAGAGGGGTCGAGGCAGCGCTTCGAACTGGCGCAGCACAAACAGGGCCTGGTCGTCCGATCCGCCGGCCCCGCTGCGCAAGCGTTGGGCGCCGCGTGCCACGTGGAAGTCGTATGCGCGACCGACCAGGGGCGAGCCCTTGAGCCACCCGGCGCGCACGGACCAGGCGTAGAACCGCAGCACGCCCCGAACGCGGTGGTTGATGGTGCGGACGCTGTACGGACGGCGAGTCTGGGGGCTCGGCTGCGTCATCATCCGGTTGCGATAGCGCACGAGGTCGACGGTGTCGGCCTCCTGCCAGCCGATGCCGTTCTGTTCGAGAGTGTCGAACCAGTCGTAGAGGATCTCGGCATAAGTGCGCACGGTATCGGAGGTGTGCGCGCGTTCGACGGCATGCTCGTGCAAAAACGCGACGGCCGGCTCGATGAGCGCAAACCCCGCACTGAACAATAGGGGAAACCCCGCCGGCCGCCCGGCCCGCAGCGTGATCGTCGCGGTCGCCTCGGCTGCCTGACGCACGCACTCGGGCACGTCCGTGGCGAGCGGCAGTGGCGCCTTACGGATGATCTGAACCATCATCCATCCCTCGCTCGGTGAGGTATCGGACAGCATCGACGAAGCCGAGGCCGAGCAGGTGCATCGTAAGGTCGATCGCCCCGCCCCCGCCCCGTCGGGCGCGCGTGTCGTACCACTTGGGGCCGGTGGTGAGAATCTCGAAATCCCCGCGCTCGGTGAGCACCTGCCAGCGACGGCTGGCGGAGTCCTTGCTCGGCCGGAAGGTCCTGTCAGGCTTGACCTCCGTGGCAAGGCGGGCCAGGGCCAACTCGGCCGGAAAGGCCCGCAGCCGCGCCAATGTCACCGTATCAAACGACCTTCGCACTGCCGCACCGCCTTGCAGTCCCGTGAACCCTCCCCGTACCCCTCCCGGGCTACTCGCCTCTGACGGAGGCTTGGGGCTACTTGAGTGTGCGGAACTGTAGGCGTCAGACCCAGAGCCAAAAAGGCCGGTTACATGCAGAAATGCAACCTAACACCCCTCGGGAATCGCTGAACCAAGCGCCGCCGATGAATCGATCACGCGCCGCCTCAGTGCTGCCCTGGCGCTGGTCGACATCCGGGTGCTGGATCACTTCATTGTTGCTGACAATGGCTGCGTATCCTTTGTTGAACGTGGACTTATGTGACATCCGGCGCGCCACGCTGCGGACGGGCTGCGAATTGCGCGACGCTCCAGCTCGGGGACAGAGGTGCACTCATGAGCGCTAAATTTGATGCCAGGCCCCCGCGAGCGCGGATTACCGGCTTTGTCTATTTGCTCTACTTTCTGACGGCTGTAGCCGCCGAGGCCTTCGTTGGCCGGGCAGGCCTCCATGTGTTTGAGACCCTGAACCTGATCTCGCACGCCTGCTACATCGCGGTGACGCTGCTGCTCTATTGTCTATTTAGCGTGGTGAACAAGAACCTGTCTCTACTCGCGGCGTTATGCAGCCTCTTGGGATGCGCCAACGATGTGCTGGCGCTCTTAGGTCTCGCGCCCTACAACATCAGCAGCCTGGCGTTCTTCGGTCCGTATTGTCTTTTGCTGGGCTACCTGATCTTCAACTCGACCTTCCTGCCCAAAATTCTGGGCACCCTGATGGCCTTAGCGGGACTGGGTTGGCTCATCACGCTGTCCCCGCTTGCGAGCCCACTCACGCTGTTCCTGATGGCGCTCGGCCTGGTTGCGGAAGCCTCGCTGATGCTGTGGCTACTCGTGAAGGGCGTGAACCTCCCGCGATGGCTTGAGCAGGCGGGCGCAACGCAACCTACCCCCGCAGCGCGGACCGGCGGTTTTAGTTCGTGACGGGATCCGACCCAAAACCGGTCCACGGGCCCCGCCTCGCCGGCTGGGTGTGACTGACCTGGCTGCCACGTTTTCGGGGACCGTTTTGCTCCACTTACAATCTGGCCTGGGCGTCCTGTGCCGCTTCCTAAGGCCGGGAGTTGCTCCGGCGGCGCGCTACTGGTATAAAGCGACCCCTTTGGGCCGCCATGACTGTGGTCGGCCTTTTGATTAAGTCATTGATTTTAATAAGGATCGCCTCATGTCTCGCGTGTGTCAGGTCACGGGCAAGCGCCCCACCACGGGTAACACGGTCTCGCACGCCAACAATCGGGTTAGGCGCCGTTTTCTGCCGAACCTGCATGTGCAGCGTTTCTGGCTCGAGGGCGAGAAGCGCTGGATCTCGCTGCGCGTGTCCACCAGTGGCCTGCGCACGATCCAGAAGAATGGCATCGAAGCTGTTCTGGAAAAGATGCGCAGCCGCGGCGAAGCCGTCTAACACCTTTTAGGATTCAGGGTCACCGATCATGCGCGAAAAAGTGAAGCTCCTCTCTTCGGCCGGCACGGGTCATTTCTACGTGGCGATGAAGAACAAGCGTCTGCATCCGGAAAAGATGGAAGTGCGCAAGTTTGATCCGATGGTCCGCAAGCACGTGGCCTACAAGGAAACGAAGATCAAGTAACTGCGTGGGGCTCGCCAGCATCGGCGTGGCCGCGAAGCGTTATAATTGATTGCGAGCCCGCCATTCGGCGGGCTTTGCATTTGTAAATCCTCGATCTCTTTACCGGGTGAAGCGATGCCCGAGCTGCCAGAAGTAGAAACCACTCGCCGCGGCATCGAGCCGCACCTGCGTGGCCGGCGAATCCTGGAATTTCGCATTCATGATTCGCGCCTGCGCTGGCCCGTGGCGCGCACGCTGCCGCGCGAACTTCGCGGCCAGCGCATCCTCTCCGTGGGTCGACGCGCCAAGTACCTGCTGATCGGACTCGAGCGCGGAACGCTGATCCTGCACCTCGGAATGTCCGGGAATCTGCGCGTGCTCGATGCCGCGACGCCCCGCCTCACCCACGATCATCTGGATCTGCTGCTCGATTCAGCGCAGGCGCTGCGCCTGAACGATCCGCGCCGCTTTGGCAGCTGCCTCTACACCAACGCCGACCCGCATCTGCACCCGCTGCTGCGAAACCTCGCCCCCGAACCGCTCGAGGAGGCCTTCGATGCCGCTTATCTCTACAAGGCGACGCGCCGCCGTCGCGTGGCGATCAAGCAGTTCCTGCTCAACGGGCGCGTGATCACCGGGGTCGGCAACATCTACGCCAGCGAGGCGCTGTTTCGTGCCCGTATCCGCCCGCAACGACGCGCCGGCGCGCTCAAGCTGGCCGACTGCGTGCGCCTGGTGCGCGCGATCCGCAGTGTTCTCAGTCAGGCGATCCGCGCCGGCGGCACGACGCTGCGGGACTACGTCGGTGCCGATGGACTGCCCGGCGAGTTCAGCGTGCGGCTCGATGCGTACGAGCGCGCGGGCAAGCCGTGCCGGCGCTGCCGCACCCCGATCCGGCACATCACACAGGGCCAGCGCTCGAGTTACTACTGCCCGACCTGCCAGCAGTGAAGTTGATGCGCAAGCAGCGCCGTCCGGCCCACCATCGCGCGCACGCAGTACTGCACACGGATCCGGTGATGCGTGCGCTGATCACGGCCGCCGGGCCCTACGCCCTGCGAAGCACAGCGGCCGAGTCACCCTTCCGGGCGCTGATCCACTCGATCGCACACCAGCAGCTGCACGCCACCGCCGCCGCGCGGATTCTCGAGCGCTTCATCGCACTCTATGCGCCCGAACCCTTCCCGAGCCCGAGCGCCGTACTCGCAACCCCTGCAGCGACACTGCGCGCAGTCGGCTTCTCCTTCGCGAAAATCCGGGCGCTGCATGATCTGGCGGAGAAGACGCTGAGCGGCATCGTGCCGCCGAGCATGCACCTGCATGAACTGCCGGATGAGGTGGTCGTCGAACGGCTCACTCAGGTGCGCGGGATTGGGCCGTGGACCGTGCACATGATGCTGATGTTCCAGCTCGGTCGCCCCGATGTGCTACCCGTCGATGATTTTGGCGTCCGAAACGGCTTCCGACTCGCGTATGGCCTGAAAGGCATGCCGACGCCGCGCGCACTGGCTGAGTTTGCGGAACGGTGGCGACCGTATCGCACGATGGCCTCCTGGTACCTGTGGCGCGCGGTCGAACTGCATCGAGCCGAGCGGCTCCCCAAGGCAGCGCAGCCGCCCCGGGTTGCGATCCAGAAGCCGCCGCGCAAACGCACGGCGAAAGCCACGTCCCGTCTGAAATCCAAGAAGCCCTTACGGCGCTCGCCACGCGCGCATAAGTAACCGTCAACAGCCGCTCGCCGTGGACGCTCATTCGGTCAGGCCGACGCCCTCACCGCGCGGATCGGCGGCGGCTTCGACGGCACCGGTCTTGGTATTCCAAATCACCGCCTGCATGTTGCCCCAGCGGCGCGACTGGACCTTCACATGGTGGCCAAGCGCCTCAAGGCCGCTGATCTGGGCCTCATTGAGTGCGCCAGGCTCAAACATCAGCAGATCGGGCAGATACTGGTGATGGATGCGCGGCGCGGCCACGACCTGCGCCGCATCCTCGCCATCGAGAAAACCGAGCGTCGCCTGTACCGCCATGCTGATGATCAGGCTGCCGCCGGGCGAGCCTGCGATCAGGACGCGATCCGGAGTCTCGATGAACATTGGCGTTGCCGAGGAGAGCATGCGCTTGCCCGGCGCAATGGCGTTGGCCGCATTGCCCACCAGTCCGTAGCCGTTGGGTACGCCCGGCTTGATCGAGAAGTCATCCATCTCGTTGTTCAGGAACAGGCCAGTGCCGGCGATCATGCGTCCTGAGCCAAACCAGAAATTCAGCGTGATCGTGGCCGCGACCCGATTGCCGTTGCGATCGAGGATCGAGAAGTGCGTGGTTTGCGGGCCCTGGGATGGCTCGGTAAATCCTGGCAGCTCGCCGCTGGGCGTAGCGCGATCGGTGTGGATCCCCAAGCGCAGCGTGGCGGCATAGGCCGGATCGATCAGGCGCGCCACCGGCACGCTGATAAAATCTGTATCGCCAAGATACTCAGCCCGGTCGCGATAGACGCGCCGCAGCGCCTCGACGATCAGGTGCAGACGCGCGACGCTGTCCGCCGGCGGCAGCTCGAAGCCAGAAAGCAGATTCAGGGTTTCGACGAGCGCCACGCCGCCCGAGCTGGGCGGTGGCACCGACACGATGCGCGCATCGCGGTAATGGCCCACGATGGGCTCACGTTCAACGGCGCGGTAGTCGGCCAGGTCCTGCTCACTCCAGATCCCGCCCTGCGCCCGCACGCCAGCGACCAGGCGATGAGCCAGCTCGCCGCGATAGAAGGATGCAAGGCCGTGACTGGCCAGATGCTCGAGTGTGCGTGCGAGCTCTGGCTGGCGGATCAGCGTGCCGACATCCGGAACGGCGCCAGCGCGCAGGAAGTTCTTCGCAACATCCGGATCAGCGGCGAACTGTTCCAGATGCTCCTGCAGCAGCCCCTGCAGATGCGGCGTCAGCTGGAAGCCCTCGCGCGCCAGGCGGATAGCAGGTGCCAGGGTGCGCGCTACCGGCAGTCGCCCATAGTGTGCCGCCAGCCACGCCATGCCAGCCGGCTCCCCCGGAATCCCTGCGGCAAGGGCGCTGTCGGTGGACAGGTTGGCCACCGGTTCGCCATGCGCATCGAGGAACATGTCGCGGCTGGCCGCGCCCGGTGCGCGCTCGCGCGCATCGATGGCTCTATCAATCCCATCGCTGCCCCGATGCAGCAGGTAGAAGCCGCCGCCAGTCAGGCCCGAACCGTTGGGCTCGACGACTGCGAGCGCAGCGGTCACGGCCACGGCCGCATCAAAGGCATTGCCGCCCTCGCGCAGTATCTGAATACCGGCGGCACTGGCGAGCGGGTTGGCGCTGGCGATCGCGCCGACCCGCGGCGGGGCGGCGCGCGCGGTTCCGAGCAGTACCAACAGCAACGCGAGTGCAAGTAGCAGCTGCGCGTCACGGCGCATCAGCAGCCGGAGCCTCTGCATCATTTGACTTTGCGGCGGAAGGCCGCCTCGACCAGCGGATGCACGAACTGGCTGACATCGCCGCCGAGCGTGGCGATCTCGCGCACCAGCGTCGAGGAGATGAAGGTGAAATGTTCTTTCGGCGTGAGGAACATGGTTTCGACACCCGGCGCAATGTGCCGCCCCATGTTTGCCAGCTGGAACTCGAATTCAAAATCCGATACTGCGCGCAGGCCGCGGATGATGACGCCGATCTGATTGTTCTTGGCGAATTCCACGGTCAGCCCGTGATAGCCCTGGATCGAGACATTGGGCAGGTCGGCGAGCACACCGCGCGCGAGCTCCACGCGCTCGTCGATCGAGAACAGCGGTGCCTTGTTGGGATTGGCGGCAATCGCCACGACCACATGATCAAAGATGCCGGCCGCCCGACGTACCAGATCCTCGTGGCCCCGGGTGATCGGATCGAAGGTACCCGGGTAAACGGTGCGCACGGGATGGCCCACGGTCAGCTCCTCGGTTGATACTCGAACAGATGATACCCGACCTCGCCCGCCGCGCCCGAACGCAGCGGCTGAAAGCCGCTGGGCAGCGCCGGCAGTGGCTCGCGGCGCGCATGCTCGAGATAGATCACGCCCCCAGGCCGCATCCAGCCTCTGGCCTCCAGCGCGCTCACCGCTGCGCCGAGCAAGCCGGAGGCAAAGGGAGGATCCAGAAAGGCGATATCAAAGCTCTGCGGCGTACCGGCCAGAAACTGCTCGGCACCGCCGTGCTGTACCTGCGCGCCCACCGCCTCCCAGGCCACCAGCAGTTCGCGCAGTGCGCGGCAGGCGAGCGCATCGCGCTCGACAAACTGCACAGCCGCTGCGCCGCGCGAGAGCGCCTCAAGGCCGAGTGCCCCGGAACCGGCAAACAGGTCCAGACAACGGGCGCCAGCAATACGCGCCATCAGCCAGTTGAACAATGTCTCACGCACCCGGTCGGGGGTCGGGCGGATCTCGGCCGCCGCGAAGCGAAATCGCCGCCCGCGCCAGCGCCCGCCGATGATCCGCAGCTGGCGGGGGCCCGCGGTGCCTGGGCTCGAACGCGCGGGGGCTGACTTGGGACGTCTGGGACTCACTGTGCCCCACAGCGTACCGCAGGCAGCCTACGCGGCAAGCATGCCCAAGATACAATTGCAGACTTACTTCGTGTGGATAGGTCTCGATGCCCTCCAGCCCTGAAACCAATGCCAGCAGCCCCTCGGCACCCCGCGGCCTGTTCGCACGCCTCAAAGCACGCTTAAGCGAAGGCAGCGCCTCACTCGGCCGCGAACTGCGCAGCCTCCTGCGCGGCCGCAAGATCGATGCCGCGGCGCTCGAGGAGCTCGAAACACGGCTGCTGCGCGCTGATGTCGGCGTACAGGCAACGAGCGAGATCCTCGAGGATCTGCGGCTCCAGGTGGCGCGCCACGAACTCGATGACACCGAGGCGCTGCTGGCGGCACTGCGCGCACGCCTGGCCGCGATCCTCAAGCCGTGCGAGCAGCCCCTGCTGATCGACCGCAGCGCTCACCCGTTCGTGGTGCTGGTGGTGGGCGTGAATGGCTCGGGCAAGACCACCAGCATCGGCAAGCTGGCCCGGCAGTTCACCGACCAGGGTCTGGAAGTCATGCTGGCGGCCGGCGATACCTTCCGCTCCGCGGCGGTCGAGCAGCTCTCGGTCTGGGCTGAACGCACCGGCGCTGCCTTCAGTTCGCAGCACAGCGGCGCGGATCCGGGCGCCGTCATGTTCGATGCACTCAAGGCGGCGCAGGCCCGCGGCATCGATGTGTTGCTGGCCGACACGGCCGGGCGATTACACAGCCAGTCGCATCTGATGGAGGAGCTGAAGAAGGTGAAGCGCGTATTGCAACGCGTTGACCCCTCGGCACCCCACGAAGTGCTGCTGGTGCTGGATGCCAACCAGGGCCAGAACGCGCTCGCGCAAGCCGAGCAGTTTCACGCCGCGCTCGGTGTCACGGGCCTTGTGATCACCAAGCTCGATGGCACGGCTCGGGGTGGCATTGTAGTTGCCATCGCGCGCCGCCTCGGTGTGCCGATCCGCTTCATCGGCATCGGCGAGCAGGCGGCGGACTTTGGCGAATTCCACGCCGAGTCCTATGCCGCCGCACTGACCGGGGATGCCGAGGGCGCGCCGTGATTAGTTTTGAGCGCGTTGCCAAGCGCTATCCGAATGGCCGCGAGGCCTTGAGCGCGGTCACTTTGCATGTGGCCCCAGGCGAGATGGTGTTCCTGACCGGCCGCTCCGGCGCGGGCAAGAGCACTGTACTCAAGCTCATCGCGCTGCTCGAGCGACCCACGCGCGGGCAGCTCATCGTCAATGGCGAGAACACCGCCAAACTCCCGGCGCGGCGCATCCCGGCGTTTCGCCGGCGCATCGGCGTCGTGTTCCAGGATCACCGACTGCTGACCGACCGGCCGGTGTTCGACAATGTCGCCTTGCCGCTGATCGTCGCCGACATATCGATGCGCGAAATCGACAAACGCGTGCGCGCCGCGCTCGATCAGGTGGGGCTGCTTGGCAAGGAGCGCATGCTGCCGCTCGAGCTCTCGGTCGGCGAGCAGCAGCGCGTTGGCATTGCGCGCGCGGTCGTGAGCCGGCCACCGATCCTGATTGCCGATGAGCCCACCGGGAATCTGGATCATCAGCTGGCCAGCGAGGTGATGAATCTGTTTCGCCGCCTCAATGAAGTCGGCGTCACGATCGTGGTCGCGACGCACGATCTGCTGCTGGTGCGCGAATCGGGCCTGCGCGAGATTGCGCTCGCCGATGGCGTGGTCAGCGGCGCCGAGGCCCCGCTGCCCTCGATGCAGGCGGAACGATGAGCGGCTTCGGCGCCTCGGCCTGGAGTTCGCGTCACGCGCACGCACTGCTCTCCTCGATGGGCCGGCTCGCGCGCCATCCGCTGGCGACGCTGCTGACGGTGCTGGTCATGGCGCTCGCGCTGGCGCTGCCGCTGGGGCTTGATGGGCTGGTGAGCAACGTGCGCACGGCGACCGGCGACTTCTCGGGTGCGATCGGCCTGAGCGCCTATCTGCACCTCGATGTGCAGGAGGAGCGCATTCAGCAACTGGCGCGCAGCGCGCGCGAGCATGCGGGCGTGGGTCGCGTCGAGGTCATCAGCGCCGCCGCGGCACTGGAACAGTTTCGCAAGGACTCCGGATTCGGGGCGGCACTGGATGCGCTGACCAGCAACCCACTGCCGCCTGTCATCAGCGTGACGCCCACGGCCGAGGCCAGCTCGCCGGCTGGTGTTGAAACCCTGCGACGCTATCTGGCCGCGTGGCCGGAAGTCGAATCGGTTCAGGTCGATGGCGACTGGGTGGTGCGCTTCAATGCGATTCTCGATGAGCTGCGCGATGTGCTGCTGCTGGCCGCTGTGTTGCTGGGCGCCGGCGTGGTCGCCGTGGTCGGCAATACCATCCGGCTCGAGATCGATAATCGCCGCGCAGAGATTGAAGTCACAAAGCTCGTGGGCGGTACGAATGCCTTCGTGCGCCGGCCGTTCCTGTATGCCGGCACGCTCTATGGCCTGCTCGCCGGGATGATGGCCTGGCTGATCGTGCTGGGGGCAACTTTGAGCCTGCAGCCGGCGACCACGCGACTCGCGCTGGCCTACGGCAGTCATTTTGTGCTGAACGGACCTGATGTTCGCGAAGCCGAACTCGCGCTGGCGGTGGGTACGGTGCTCGGCTGGATAGGCGCCTGGCTGGCGGCCGCGCGACATCTGGCCCGCATCGAACCAGAGTCCGCTTAACCCAATGATTTATAACAATAAATATTAGGGAACCGACCCCTCTCTTAGCACTCTAATCAACCGAGTGCTAAACTTCAGCCGTCCTAGACAGATGAGAGGGTCGTGGCGCATGACGAATCAAACTGCCCTGATTTCCTTGCCGCGTGACTGGTCCCTGACCGGCCCGGTCGGAACCTTTGATGCCTACGTCGAGCGTGTGCGGGGCATCCCGGTACTGACGCGCGAGCAGGAGCAGGAACTCGCCCTGAAATTTCGCGAGCACGATGATCTCGAGGCTGCCCGGCAGCTGGTGCTCTCGCACCTGCGCTTTGTGGTGCACATCGCGCGCGGCTATGCCGGTTACGGACTGCCCGTGAGCGATCTGGTCCAGGAAGGCAGCGTTGGCCTGATGAAGGCCGTGAAGCGCTTTGATCCGCATGTGGGTGTGCGCCTCGTGACCTTTGCCGTGCACTGGATCCGCGCCGAAATTCACGAATATGTACTGCGCAACTGGCGTCTGGTACGCATCGCGACCACCAAGGCGCAGCGCAAGCTGTTCTTCAATCTGCGGCGCATGAAGAAGAACTTGAGCTGGCTCACGGCCGAGGAGACGCAGGCGGTGGCGAGTGATCTGGGGGTGAGCCCCAGTGAAGTCACGGAAATGGAGCAGCGCCTCTCGGCTCACGATCTGTCCTTCGATCCGATTCCTGGCGGTGAAGAGGAGGAAGGCCATGGCCCGGTCGCCCACCTGGCGGCCCCGGACATGGATCCGGCCGAAACGGCCGAATCCGAGGAATGGGAGGCGGACTCCACCCGGCGCCTGCACGAGGCCCTGGGCGGCCTGGATGACCGCAGCCGCGCGATTGTTAGGCGCCGCTGGATGAGCGAGCCGCGGGCCACGCTGCATGAGCTGGCCGCCGAATACGGTGTTTCGGCCGAGCGGATCCGCCAGATCGAAACCGCAGCATTCAGCCGCCTGCGCGGCCTGCTGCCGGCGCCGGTTGTCTGATCAGCGCCACAAACGGGAATACAACGACTAAGGTCTACCCCACCGGGCCCGGTGGGGTACAACAAGCGCATGATCACTATGGCTTTCTGCCAGCCGCAGGGCTATGATCGGGTCCATGGCGCACAGGTTGTTGTTGGTGCGCAAATCGGACAGCCAACGGATTTAGAAAATCTGGCTTCCGGATGGACACGGATCCAAGGCGGTGTGCCAATTAGGCCGCTGTCGGGTAACCGGAATGCACGAACTAACGTGTGGCGCCCTGACATTTTCGGGTGCGGCGCAAGCCTAAGGTTCCGATCCGCACATGAGGTTAATGTCCAGCCGTGGCAGACCGGGTCGTACGTTGAGTGTTGAGAGCCCCGCTAAAGCGGGGTTTTTTTTGCCCGCGAGGGGTTAGCGGCGACCGCAGCCTGCGCTTTGACCCTCGCGACAACAGGATCTATTCGGGGGCGCTCGCCGGGTGAGTTGACCGATTTTGACCTCTAATTGTCAATTGACAAAAACGTGTCAGAATCTGTCATATGAACGAGCCCACGGACCCTTGGCATTATCCGCGCCCCGATCTCGCGCAGGCGTATCTAAGCGGCTTCGACCTTGGACTGACATCAGCGCGCGGTCTGTTTGCCCGCCGAAGAATGGGCAAAACCGAGTTCCTGAAGTACGACCTATTGCCTGCCGCCGCACGTGCGGGCTATTTGGCCGCATATACCAATTTATGGGATTCAACCGATCAGCCAGGACAGGCCATAGCAACCGCAATCCTGTTGGCCGCACAGCCAAAGGGCGTGACTAAGTTCTGGGAGGGCCTGAAGACCCCGATCCGCAAGCTCAAAGGCGGCGCCAAGTTGCCTCTGGTGGAGGGCTCGATTGAATTGGACTTGGCCGGCAAGGAGAAAATTGCTGTCCCGGCAATCCAGGCCGCCCTACAGGCGTCCGATCAAACCAAGAAACGCTTGCTGCTCATCATCGATGAAGCACAAGTGCTCGCCGATCCCGCACACAAGGCGGTGGCACATTCGCTGCGCGCCGGATTGGATATCCGCAAGCCCAGCATCAAGGTACTGTTCGCCGGCTCTTCGGAAGCGGCGCTGCGGGACATGTTCTCGCGCGCAGCTGCGCCTTTCTATAACTGGGCCCCTCTTGAGCCCTTTCCCCTTTTGGGACGCGAGTTTGTCGAGGCCACGGTAGCCCAGCTACGCAGCGTAGCTAAGCATCCATTGAGTCTAGGTGATGCACTTGGAGCGTTTGCCGCCCTGAACGAGACGCCGGAATTCTTTCGCTGGTACATTGAGCGATACCTAATGTATCAGCTTCAAGGCGCTGAGCAGGCTTTGCGCTACACGCAGTCCAGAGTTAATGACGACACAGGGTACGCAAGGAACTGGAAAGCGCTGAAGCGCAGCGATCGAGCCGTCCTTTTGTTGCTGGCAAGCGGCATACAAGATCTCTATGGAGCACGAGCACTTAAGCAGCTTGCGAAGATATTGGGTGTTCCACACCTAACGATCACCGTACCAAGAACATCCATTCGTCGCTTGATAGACCCTCGAGACCAGATACTGGCTCGCGTGGACCAGGGGTTCTATCGGTTTGAAGACCTGGAGTTTCAAAACTGGGTCGCCGCCCGTCGCACTGTCGACTGAATCAACGGTGCGCCGAGCTTGGCGGAATTGAACTCGCTGCCCCAGTGGCTACGCTGCCCTCGGCCCGCGACGCGCGTCCCACAGCTGCTCGATGAAGGCCGCACTGCGTGCCGCCCCGTCCAGTTTGAGCTCCACAGTCGGTGCCGGCGCTGCCAGCGCGGCTCGAATGGATTCTGCTAGTGGCTGCGGCTCCCAGCCGCCTGCATTCAATACCCGTGCTGCGCCGAGCGATTGCATGACCGCGCCGCGCGCCCCCTGATCCGACATGGCGGGATGGATGGCAAGTAGCGCGCGCTGGCGCGTGGCCAGCAGATTGGCGCACGTGTTGTAGCCGGTGTAACTCACCGACAAGGTCGCGCCGGCAAGCCACGCGATGAAATCGGCCCCGAACGGCCGCTCGAGCCATGGCGTCGAGACCGCACCCGGCGCAGCGGCCAGACCTCGACAGGCTATTACCTGCAGGTGACGCAGCTGCGGCGTTGCCAGTGCTGCCGCCACTGCCGAGGGCAGCTTCAGTGGATCCGTTCCACCGCCACTGCTGACGAGCACGTACGGTGTCTCTGAGCTGACTGCAGGTGCCGGCGCTTCGGCCACGATACCTGTGTAATAGAGCGGCGTTCGCAGCGCCGCGGCGCCCGGAAAACTCGCACTGAGTGGCGTCAACTGCTCTTCGCCATGCACCATGATGGCATCAAAATCACGTTCCAGACGTCGCTGCACTTCGGCAGCGTAGTTTCCTGCGACACATTCCTCGAAGCGTGTCTGGCGCACAATGTCGCGCAGCGAGCAGACAATCAGCACTTGCGGACGCGCCGCGCGCGCCGCTGCCACCACGGACATGATCTCGGCTTCCAGGTCCCACTTGCTGAAGGGGAAGTGTTCGATGATGAGCACCTGCGGCCGCAGCGCTATGACGGCGCGGTGCAGACGCGCCGCGCGTTCCGCCAGCACCCGAGGCAGGCTCTCGGTGGACTCAAGCGGCGCAATCCCGGCGCGAGCGCGGACAATGCGCGGCAGGACGAGCCTGCGCACCTCGTTATCCGCTGCGCGCGGGACGCGCCTGCCGCCATCCACCAGCTGCACCTCGTGACGCTGGCTGAGTGCACGCGCAATCTCGAAGCTGCGGACATAGTGACCCACGCCGCTCAGCGCCTGTGAGTAGAGCATGATGGACAGTCGTGCAGCCAAGGCGACCTCAGTCAAAATCAAGCAGTGCGCGGATCTGTTCACGGATCGGGCTGTAGCGCACGTGGCTGATGGTCAGCGCCTGCTCGAGGAATCGGCGGCCGCCACCCAATTTGTCCTGCTCCTGCGTAAACTCGATCAGCCGGTTCTCCTCGGGATCGCGAATGACGCCCAGCGGATCGCCTCCGGCACTCATCTGCCCGAGCGCTTCCAGGTACAGCTGCCGCAACAGCTGCAGGCCACGATCGGAGCTGACCAGCCTTTCACGCGTCCGATCGGCGATCGCCCCCTGGCTCACCCACACCATCATGTCGCCGCCATCGACATAGTCGACGATGAAGTTGCCAGCATCATCGCGCCACGGGACTTCGTAGACCGGCACCTCGCTCTGCGCGGG
>Ga0302325_10003107_pt1 | contig 39546 bp, 36 predicted proteins | sample Palsa_T0_2_FD_201948 | JGI IMG/M metagenome (GOLD analysis project Ga0302325, IMG submission 201948) | Peat permafrost microbial communities from Stordalen Mire near Abisko, Sweden - Palsa_T0_2 | ecosystem: Environmental > Terrestrial > Soil > Palsa > Peat permafrost | place: Sweden: Abisko...
CTACGTCGCTGCCATCGGTGGCCTGCCAGGTCGGGCCCGCGAAGTGGCGAATGATAGGCTTGCCCGCGCGGTCCGATAGTTGTGCATCAGGTGCTTTGAGTACCCATGCAAACTGTGCCGGCTCTTCAGGACTGCTCCGACACTCATAGATCTGCACGCCGACACCCCGCGCCCGCACAAACAGGACCTGCGATGCGCTCACGCGCAACGCTTCGGGAACCGCGGGAGCCGAGGCTCGATCGGTCGTCGCGCAACCTCCCAGCAGCCCAAGCAGCGCACCCACGAGCAACACGACGGTGGAGTGCTGCTTCACGACTCATCCCCGATATTGATTCGCGTGAGATCCAGCTCCATGTAGATGGCTCCCGGCAGGGGGTTTGCATAGTACGCGGCGGTCTCGCGAAAGCCGAGCGAGCGATATAGAGCGCGTGCGGCACTCATGTCGGCCAACGAATCCAGCACCATTCGGCTATACGCGAGCGAGCGCGCCTTATGAATCAGCCCGACCGCAAGCTGTCGCCCGATCCGTGCTCCGCGGGCAGCCGGCCTGACATAGAGACGCTTCATTTCGCACACGCTCTGCGAAAGCCGTCGCACGCCGGCGCAACCCAGCGGCGCGTCGTCAGAGCGTGCCAGCAACAGGCAGCCCGAAGGTGGGCCGTATATCCGAGCAAGATCGTTGAGCTCGGCGGCAAAGCCCTGAAAGCAAAGATCGACTCCCAGATCCGCCGCGTACTCTTCGAACAACAAGCGCGCTAGCGCAAAGTCATCAGCATTTTCTGCTTGCAGCAGACTGGATCTCGCATTCATCCGCTTTCAGGCATTATTCGGAGCGTTATGAGGCTCGCCGTAGTTCGCAGATTAATGCTTTTTTGCCACGCCGTGCGTGCTTATCCCCTGGCGCTGCTGTTGCTCGCCGCCATGGCTCCGGGGTCGGTGTTGGCTAGCGAGCGCGAAGCGCTGCCCGCGACGGTGACTCCGGAGCACTATCGTATCGAGCTCACCCCGGACGCCAGCTCGCTCACGTTCCAGGCCTCGGTGTCGATTGATATCCGCGTGCATCGGGCCACGCACCAGATCGTACTCAACAGCGCCGATATCGTCATCGACAGCGCGACGCTCGCCAGCCAGAGTGCAGCGCCGCGGATTGGCTATGACGCGAAGCTGCAGACCGTGTCTTTCAGGTGGGACCACGAGCTCGCCGTCGGTGCCCATACGCTGCGGCTGTCGTACCACGGCAGGATTTACCAGCAGGCCTCGGGCTTGTTCGCGCTCGATTACGCTACGCCGCACGGCAACGCGCGCGCATTGTTCACCCAGTTCGAGAATGCGGACGCTCGCCGTTTCGTCCCGTGCTGGGACGAGCCGGACCGCAAGGCTACCTTTGAGCTCACCGCCACGGTACCGGCCGATCAGATGGCGCTCTCCAACATGCCGATTGCTTCGACGGATACTCTGCCCGGGGATCTCAAGCGTGTGCATTTCGCCACGACGCCGAAGATGTCGAGCTATCTGCTGTTCTTCGGTCTCGGCGATTTCGAGCGCGTACAGCGCGACGTCGATGGCGTGGATCTGGGCATCGTCGTCAAGCGCGGCGACACGGCCAGCGCCGCTTATGCCCTCGAGGCAGCCTCGCGCATCCTGCCCTACTATAACCAGTACTTCGGCACGCCCTATCCGTTGCCGAAGCTGGACCTGATTGCTGCACCCGGCGCCAGCCAGGTCTTCAGCGCCATGGAGAACTGGGGCGCCATCTTTTATTTCGAGCGCGCCGTGCTGATCGATTCGCGCATCGCGACCGAAAGCGACCGGCAGTACGTCTATACGGTCGTCGCCCACGAGATGGCACACCAATGGTTCGGCGACCTCGTGACCATGGCCTGGTGGGACGATCTGTGGCTCAACGAGGGATTCGCTTCGTGGATGGAGGTCAAGGTCACAGACCATTTTCACCCGGAGTGGAACATGTGGCTGCAGCAGCTCGGTGACGAGCAATACGCGATGCAGGAGGATGCGCGCGACGGCACGCACCCGATCATCACGCCGATCAACGATGTACTGCAGGCCAGCGGCGCCTTCGACAGCATTACCTATTTAAAGGGCGCTGCGGTGATTCGTACGCTCGAGTCCTACCTCGGTGAGGATGCGTTTCGAGCCGGCGTGCGCCGATATATGCGCCGCTATGCCTACGCCAATTCGGTTACCGATGATTTATGGCGGCAGATGGATCGAGGCTCGGCGCGGCCGATCACGCAGATCGCGCATGACCTGACGCTGCAGGCCGGGGTGCCCATGGTCAGCGAAGCGTCTCTGAAATGTCAGGACGACAGCAGTACGCTCAGCCTGAGCCAGGGACATTTCGCGATCGATGCGGATTCGACTCAAGCGCGCGTCTGGCACGTGCCCGTAATCGCCGCGATCCTGGGCGGCTCATCAGCTGCAACGATCATTTCAGGCGCCGCGCCCGTGCCTCTGGAGCTGCGCGGCTGCGGCACGCTGATCCTGAACTCCGGCCAGACAGCCTACTTTCGTAGCCGCTATTCCCCTGCAGAGCTGGCCAACATTGCAGCCCACTACAGCGCACTGTCGCCCGACGATCAGCTGGGCGTCCTCAATGACACCAGCAGCCTTGCCTATATGGGTCTGGAGCCCATGGCCTCGTTGCTCGACGTGATCCAGAACTTTCCGACTGACGCCGATCCGGTGGTGGCCACGGCACTCGTTGCGCTATTGCGAGGTCTGGACAGGCTCTACGACGGTCTGCCGGCGCAACCGGCGTTTCGCACCTACGCTGGCGGCGTACTGAATCGGATCTTCGCTCGTATCGGCTGGGACAAGAAACCCGGCGAGCCAGACAACAACGCATTATTGCGAGCTGACCTGATCGAGGCATTGGGTAGTCTTGGCGATGCGTCCGTGCTCGCCGAGGCGCGGCGCCGATTCGATCAATACCTCCTGGACGCCTCGAGCCTCGATCCCGCGACTCGCCTCACGGTGCTGCGCGTCATCGCGGTACGGGCCAACGAGAGCACTTGGGAGCAACTGCACGCTATGGCAAAATCCGCGCGTACCGAGATCGAGCGCCAGCAGCTCTACGGGCTGCTGGGCGCGTCCGAAAATGCAGCGCTGGCGCAGCGCTCGCTCGAGCTCGCGCTGTCGGGCGAACCGCCGCCGACCGTAGCGCCCGACATCATCAGTGCGGCATCGGAGCGTCATCCACACGAGGCGCTCGATTTTGCGATTGCTCATTGGGACCGGATCTCGCCGATGATCGAGCCCGCCACGCAGGCGCGCTTTGTTCCGGGCCTGTTGGGTAACGCCTTCGATCCGAGCCTCATTGACGAACTCAACGCCTTCGCGCAGGAGCACATCCCGCCTGAGGCTCGGCAGGATCTGCGCAAGTCGGAGGCCTACGTGCGCTACCTCGCCCAGGTGCGCCGGGACCGGCTGCCGCAGATCAATCAGTGGCTGCAGCAACCGCGCGGTTAAAAGCGTGGATAGCATGGACTATCAAAGCATGCTCGATGTGGCCCTGAACGAGGCGCGGCTGGGCGCGGCTGAGGGTGGTGTACCGATTGGAGCTGCGCTCTATCACCGCGATGGCACGCTGCTCGGTCGCGGGCGAAATCGCCGCGTGCAGGAGAACGATCCGTCGGCGCATGCCGAGACCGATGCCTTTCGCAAGGCCGGTCGTCAGCGCCGCTATCAGGACGCCGTCATGGTTACAACCCTGGCGCCCTGCTGGTACTGCAGCGGCCTGATCATCCAGTTTCGCATCGCCAGGATCGTGATCGGCGAGTCGCGCACCTTTCAGGGCGGCCTGGACTGGTTGCGCGAGCGCGGTGTCGAGATCATCGATATGGATTCTGCCGATTGCGTAGCGCTGCTGGCGGCATTCGTGCACAGGCAGCCGGATCTCTGGCTCGAAGACATCGGTGAAGGCTGAAGACGCTACGGCGGCTTGACTGAGTCGCCCGTCCCGAGCGCGCGCTGCATCAGCACGGTGTCGACCCACCGGCCGAACTTGAAACCCACGGACTTGAACGTACCCACGCTCTCAAATCCGAGCCGCCGGTGTAGCGCAATGGAGGCCGCATTGGCGCTATCGCCAATCACGGCCAGCATCTGCCGCCAGGGACCTTGCTCACATCTGTCAATAAGCTTCGCGAGCAGCAGCGTTCCGATGCCGCGCCCGTGCAGCCCTTCGGCGACGTAGACGGAGTCCTCGGTGGTGTAGCGGTAGGCGGTGCGCGGTCGATAGTCGGTCGCATAGCTGTAACCGACGATACGGCCTTCGATCTCTGCAATCAGGTAAGGAAGGCCGAGCGCCAGAACGCCCGCGCGCCGTGACACGAGTTGCTGCGTCGTGGGCGGCGTCTCTTCGAACGTGGCCAAGCCATGCGCGACGTGCAATGCATAGATCGATTGCACGCTGCTCATGTCCTCATCCACGGCATCGCGGACGATGACTGTCGGCTCAAGCGTCATGGAGAGCGCGCTGCATCACGTGTAGCATTCGGAACTTATCCAGACCGAGTGGGTCGCTCCAGCATGACCGTGCCGGCGTTAAGTGTCGTCATTCCAGTCTACAACAGTGCCCGTAGCATTCCCGAGCTCGTTGCCGCCCTGGACGGACTGGTCATCCCCGGTGGCCATGAAATTGTGCTGGTCAACGATGGTAGCGAAGATGACAGCCTGGAGGTCTGTCAGGCGCTACTGGACACCATGCGCGTGCCGACCATCCTGGTCAATCTCGCGCGCAATTTCGGCGAGCACAATGCGGTCATGGCGGGTCTGCGCAGGGCCAACGGTGCGCATGTCATCACGATGGATGATGATCTGCAGAACCCGCCATCCGAGGTGCTGCGGCTGCTCGAGCATGCGCAGCGATCCGGCAAGGACGTGGTCTACACCTACTATGAGGCCAAGGAGCACGCGTTCTGGCGCAATCTCGGCAGCCGCTTTGCGAACTGGTGTGCCGAGCGGCTGCTGGATAAGCCACGTGGGCTCTATTTATCCTCGTTTCGCTGCCTGAGCGCATTTGTCGTTGAGCAGTTGCTGCGCTATTCAGGGCCGTATCCGTACGTGGATGGCTTGATCCTGCAGTGCACGCGCTCCATCGGTCGTCTGTCCGTACAGCACCTGCCGCGTACCATCGGGCGCAGCAACTACACGCCGGTGCGCCTGGTACGTCTGTGGCTCGACATTGTCGTCAATTTTTCCGTGACGCCATTGCGCCTGGCGACTCTGCTCGGGTTTGCGATGAGCGGCGTAGGATTGCTGGGCGCAGCATGGGTGATCATCGAGGCGCTGGTGAGCCGGACCCCGCGGGGGTGGGCGTCCCTCGCGGTGGCTGTACTGCTGCTGTCTGGCATACAGCTGATCGTGCTCGGCTTGATCGGCGAATATCTCGGCCGCGTCTATCTCACGGCGACCGGCAAGCCGCAGTGGGTGGCTCGAGACGTGATGTGCAACCAGGCTGCAGCACTTCGACGCATGCGCGAGGGTTTATAAATCCGGGCAGGCCGTATTGACGGCTGCGAGCACGTGCTCGATCTGCGCGTCCGAGAGCTGCGGGTACATGGGTAGACTGAGCACTTCGCGCGCCGCGCGCTCGCTGCGCGGCAGTCCGCTTGGACCCAGTGCCACGCGGCCCCGATATGCGGGCTGCAGGTGCACCGGTACCGGGTAGTGAATGTTGGTATTGACCCCGCGTCGCCGCAGCGTTTCACGCAGCGTATCGCGCTGCGCGCAGCGCACGACGTACTGGTGAAATGCCGGCATGACGTTGGCTGCAAATTGCGGACAAACCAACCCTGAGCCTTCAAGACCGCGCCGATAGGTCGCGGCAATCTGCCGGCGGCGCGCGTTATCGGCTTCCAGTCGTGGCAGCTTGGTGCGCAGAATTGCCGCCTGCAGCTCATCCAGGCGCGTGCAGGCGCCGGCGAATTCACTGACATGCCGCGCACTCCAGCCATACTGGCGGTAAGACTTCAGTTGCTGGTAGCGCTGCGGATCGTCCAGCACAATCGCGCCGCCATCGCCGATCGCACCCAGATTCTTGGTTGGATAGAAACTGAAGACTGCCATGTCGCCAAAACTACCGAGCGGCTTCCCGTCGAGTTTGGCGCCGTGGCATTGCGCGCAATCTTCGATGACCGGCACGCCGTAGCGTCGTGCCAGCGGCAGGATGGCATGCAGGTCCGCGGCCTGGCCATATAGATGCACCGCGATGATCGCGAGAATGCGCCCTGGTGGACGCTCAATAACCTGCGCGAGTTCCTCGGCATCCAGCGTGAAGCTCGAGGCATCGATATCGAGCAAGAGCGCTCTGGCGCCCGCCATCTCGATGGCTGCCACGGTGGCCACTGACGTGTGGGACGCCGTGATCGCATAGTCCGACGCGCTGGGCGCCAATGCGCGCAGCGCAGCGACCAATGCGTCAGTGCCACTGGCCACGCCGACACAATATCGACGGCGGATGTAGTGGGCGAATTCGCGCTCGAAGCTCGCCACTTCGTCACCGAGAATATAGTGCCCAGCGTCGAGCACTCGCGCGATGGCCGCATCGATTTCCGCGCGCTGCGCCAAATAGCCGGCTTTGGGGTCAGCCTGCGGCACGCTCAGCTCAGACATAGTGATGAAAGTTGGCGCGAAAATAGGCCAGCGTGCGCTCCAGCCCCCGTTCGAGCGTAACGCGCGGACGCCAGCCGGTGAGTTGGCGAAACTGCCCATCGTCGGCGTAATAGTCCCCGATATCGATGCGCTGGCGTTCCTCGGGAAAATCCCGCACCAGATACTGGCCGGCACCGTTGGTAGCGATCAGCATTTCGGCCAACTCCAGCAGACTGACAACGCGGTCGCCGCCGAGATTGAACGCGTGCGCCTGGGCTTGCGGACAGGTCGCCGCCAACAGGAAAGCCTCGGCGACGTCTTCTACGTAGGTGAAGTCGCGCTTCTGCATTCCACCCCAGATTTCAATCGGCCGTCCCTCAATGATGTTGCGTAACCAAATGCCCACAAAGGTCTGACGCGCATCCTTGATGCGCATGCCGGGACCATAGGTATTGGTGAGCCTCAAGGCGGAGGTCTTGAGACCGAAGGCATTGCTATAGACGACGTGAAATGCCTCCCCGGCCATCTTGTTGACCCCATTGACGTCGACCGGGCATAGCGGGTGGCGCTCATCCACCGGCAGATACTCCGGTCGGCCATAGATCTGCCGGGTTGAGGCAAACACGATGACTGCCCCCGGGTTTACGCGCCGGCAAGCTTCCAGCAGTGTCAACTGCGCCCGACAATTGATGTCCAGATCGGTGATCGGATCACTCATCGATGCCACGTGACTGACCTGAGCCGCCAGGTTGAACAGGTAGTCATGCCCACGCAGCAGTTCCGGGAGCTGATCGGTGCAGCGCACGTCGACCAGCGCCAGTTGCACGCGCTCACGGATTGATTCGATGTTGCGCAGATTGGCGCCCGACTCGGGTAGCGAAGCATCGATGATCGTCACGCTAGCGCCGAGCTCGACCAATCGCCGCGCCAGCGCCGAGCCGATCAGGCCGAGGCCGCCGGTGACCAAAGCGCGCGAGCCGTCAAACGCGGCACGCAGATCCCCAGGCGTCGCCGCAGGGCTCGCAAGTGCCATGGATCAATCCTGCGCAACCGCGGGCGCATAGCCGACACGCGCGAGTTCCGCCGGCGCCTCATAAAAAGGCCCCGAAGTCGGCGCCGCCTCGGCGCGCAGATCAAAGAGCTGCGCGGTCGCGTCGTTGTTGAGCCCTCGGCCGCGGCCGCCGCCGCGCCCATAGCGCCGGTTGGGCGCTGACGCTGCGCCTTGCTGCGCTGGCTGCGGCGATCGCCACAGCTCCGGGGCCACGGGACTGCCATGCTGCTGCACCCATTGGACCAAAGCGGTCTGCTGTGCGCTCGCGCGGGTTGCAAAACCTGCCCCGCCACCGACCAGCACAAATCGCAACTCGTTTTGCTGTACTAATTCGTTGAGCTTCTCGGGCGTGAGAATGGGATCAGCACCCGAGAAGCCGCCAATCGCCATGACCGATTTGCCCGTGGCAATAATGATGGGAGCAGCCTGTTGCGCGCTCAGCGTTGCGAGCAAATAGCGCTCGTCGTGATAGTGGCTGGTCAGGTACTGCAGCAATTGCGGATCGGCGCTGCCGGCGCGCGTGCGCCGGCTGGCGCGCTGAGCGCTGATGTCCGGCAGTTGCGCCGAGGGCGTGTTCGCAATGCCGTTGGATTGCGTGCTGCCCAGTGCCCAGACGGCTGGTGTCAGCACGATGGCCACCATGGCGAGCGCCAGCGCCCCGCGCGAGCCGATATCAGAGCGCAATGGCCTCCATAGGCGTGCGAGTAGCAGCCCAGCGATGGCCAGCAACGCGCTCACGAATGTGGCCGTCACAAGTATGTGCTGCAGGTCATGCGCGGCCTGCACCTGTGCCGACGCCAGCACGGCGCGCTGCGGGTTGCTTTGCAGTGAGGCCAAATAGCCCTGGCCAATGTAGAGATACCAGGCCGCCAGCGCGATCAGCATCAGTGGCAGCATCAGTGCGCGCCGATCGCCCTCGCGGTACCAGCGCCACAGTCGCACGAGACCGATCGCGGCGAGCGCGCAGACCGGCGGTGTCATAGCGGCCAAGTAATACGCATGGAAGATTCCGCCGGCATAGCTGAGAACCAGGCCATAGGTCACAGCCCAGCCGACCCACAACAGCAACGCCGCATCGGACGGCTCGAGCGGCAGACGAATACGGCGGCGCCAAAGGCTTGCAACCACGCCGGCAGCCGCCAGCGGATATAACCAGCCCATCTGATCGGCGAGCAACGGGTTTGCCAGCCGCAATGGACCAACCGGTACAGCGTCCCCGCCGCGCAGCCCGAACGCGGGTGCTGGCAGTGCATTCGAGTTGGGATTGCTCGGCGCGTCAGGGACGGGACTGCCGGGGCTTACCGGTATTACGGGACGTGCATGCCTGTGGACGAAGCGCCGGATGCCATTTTCTCCTATGACCATCTCGAGCATGGAGTTGGTCTGCGTGCTACCTGCATAGGGGCGCAACGCTGCGGGCGTCAGGTCATAGCTGACACACCAGAGCAGCGATACCACGACCAGGATTGCCGCGGACAGCAGCAATTGTGCGAGCTTGCGCGACATCGGCAGCGGCGCACCGAGCAGATAGACCGCCATGAAGGGCGGTACCACAACGATCGCAGCCAGCATCTTCACGTTGAATGCGATGCCGATCAGCGCCATGGACACGAGCAGCATGCGCCGGCTGCCCGCTTCAGTGGCGATGCTCACTGCCCAGGCCGCCGCGAGCAGGCCAAGTACCAGACAACTGTCGGTGTTATTGGATCGATCGATGGCGACGCTGATCGGCATGATGGCGAGGAACAGGGCCGACAGCAGGCCCGCGCTGCGGCCAAATCGCCGTTGGACCAGGTAATACAGCAGCGCGACGGCCGCTATGCCTTCGATAACCTGCGGCAGATGAATGCTCCATCCCTCGAAACCAAAAAGCTTGGCGCTCCCCACCTGCAACCACAGCGCCAGCGGTGGCTTGTCGATCGACACGAAGCCGGTCGGATCAAACGAGTTGAACCAAAAGTTATGCCAGCTCGTAAGCATGCTCAATACGCCCGCCGCATAATATTGCGTGCCATATCCGGCTAAATTGAGATGCCAGGCGCGCAGCAATGCTGCCAGCGCGAGAATCATCGCCAGCGCGATGTGTGCGGCGTAATGCTTATTTGCGTGGCGCGCGTGGCCCACGTCGTCTGCAGCATCGGGGGTAGCAGTTTCCATGCGAGCACTTGCAATCATCGTGCGATAGCCAAACTAGCGCCATGCGTATTTTGATCCTCATGCGCCGCGAACGAACTTTGCAGCAGGTTAATTTTTGTTTAGATGCGCAGCGGCCGTATATTCGCAGCCGGTGGCGCCTAACATTGTCAAAACCCAAGTCATCGGGGGAATCTCGTATGTGTCCTTCTTTTCACCATCGTGTGGCGAGCGTCGTTCTGGTGGCTTTCGGATTGGGAGTGCTCGTCTGCGCTCATGCTCAGGCCCCCGCGCCCGGACGTGGCGGACCTGGCGGACCTGGCGGACCGCCCGAATATTGGTGGTCCAACAAGACCCAGGGTGGCGGCTATAAGCCGCCGATGCGGCCGCTGTGGAAATTGTCGGACCTAAAGCGCATGCATGCCGGCCAGAACAACTGGTCCGAACAGATCATCCTGGATCCCGAGCAGGACGCGACCTACAACTCAGCGGAGCCTGGCAGGCAGTTCGGGCCGCGACTGCATCCCGACACGCCCACGGTGTTCGTCGTGGTTGCCGGTCAGGTCCACTTCACAGTTGAAGGCCAGGAGCCGGTGACGGCAACGCGCGGCTCCATTATCAACATCATGAAGACGACAGTGTTTTCTTATGATGTCGTGGGCAGCGAAAACGCGCTGTGGGTAGAGGTCAACCCGACCAATTACAAGACGGTCTATCCCGCCGCTGGTCCGCCGCCCGCGCCCAGCCGCGGCGGCAGATTCGTCAAGGTCGCTTTTCCCCACAAGCCGGGCGCCTATATCCCGCCCAATCAGCTGCACTGGAACACCTTCGACGACACCATTGCCAAATGCATGCCGCCCGGCCCCGTGGTGCTGGATGATCATCTCTTCGCCAGTCCGCTGTTGGGCTATGTCAATCCGGCGGACAACAAATGTGGCAACAGCCGCGGCAATGTCGGTGGGGGGCCGGCCCAGGGCGTATTCAATCCTCATTCGACCTTCGGGCACATGCATGCCGGCCCGGCGGAATGGTGGATCGTGCAGGTCGGTGCGATCCGGGGCAGATTCGAGAATGCTGGCGAGTTTCACGCCGTGGAAGGCGATGTGCTTTATGTGCCACCGATGAGCTGGCATGAGATGGGTGCCGAAGCACCTTCCGGGCCGTCAGTGCGTCTGGCCATGGGCGGCTATGCCCTGATCAACATGTTCAATACCGAGGAGCCGGGCCGCGCCCCGCCAGCCGCAACAGCGCCCAAGCCGTAGCGCAAGGGGAGATACGAATCCGACCGGCGCGGGCGGCTTGCCTCATGCCATCGCCTGCCTGAGCTCGGCTCGCGCGGCAACCATGCGATTGCGCCCCAAGTGTTTCGCTTGATAGAGACATTGATCGGCTGCCGTGATCAATTGCGCGGCGCTGTTGTTGTGAAGCAGGACGGCAATGCCCCCGCTGATAGTCACCTGGGGCGCCGTACGCGACTTCTCATGTGCGATGCCCAACTGCGCGACCGCGTCTTTGGCAACTTGTGCGATTTGCGCCGCATCGCCCAACTCGGTCTCGGGGAGGATTAAGGCGAACTCCTCTCCGCCGTATCGGGCCACCATGTCCGCCGGGCGACGGCAACAGGATTGCAGTGCCGCAGCTATACGCTTTAAACATTCATCGCCGGTCAGGTGTCCGTAGCGATCATTGTAGGCTTTGAATGAATCCACATCGCAAAGCACAAGTGCCAGCGAGCGTCCGTAGCGACGCGCGATGGCTATCTGCTCGCCAAGATGCGCGTCGAAGCAGCGCCGATTAGCCAAGCCTGTGAGTGCGTCCTGCTTGGATAACAATTCGAGGGTACCGTTGACCAATCGCAATTGTGCGGTGACTTGCGCAAGTTCCTGCGTGCGCTCGCGCACGCGCGATTCCAGTCCGGCGTTGAGACTTAAGTTCTCGGTCTCGGTGACCTTACGGATGAGATCGACCTTGTGAAGAGTCGTTGCGGTCCACGCCACCGCAATGACGCAAAAAGCGGTGCTCATGAGCACCATCAATGCCGACCCGAAAGGGGCATCATATAGCCCGAGCTCTTGCCCTTTCAGGCGTACCAAGCCGAGCACGAATATCATGATAGGAATCGTGGGCAGCAGTCGGCGGCTGACAATTCCGCCGGAGGTGTCGCTGATCGCGATGCTGGTGAATCCATGCGTCGAATCAGCCGCCAGCACGCACAAGATCAGGACGACAAATGACACTGCAGTGTGTGCGGCCGTCACGCCGTACGGCCTCAGTGCATACAGTGAAGTGGCGCCGTAAGCATAGCCCATAACGGCAAGGGCTGAGACCAATAGAGGCGGAACGACCAGCCAATGAGCGCATGCGGCAAGACTTGGCCGCCGAGCCTTGAGCGTCGACATGGCGAGGCCTAGAAACAAGAGGTTAAACGACGTAGCCAGTGCCATGCGCCCGGGATGGGCAGATTGCGCCTCCAGAGAGAACGGGATGTCGATGCCAAGGGCCAGCCCGAAGAGATATTCAGACATAGTGAGGCCGCCGAGCGCGACCAGCAGAAAAGCAGCGCAGCGTGCTACACGAAACCACGCCGACCCTGGTGGCTGCGTGTGCAGTAGCCAAACTGCGATGCTCGCCACAATGACGGCACCGGCGACGTTGATTTTCATGAATGCCAGCCCAGGCCGTACGTCCGTGAGCCACGGGATATTGAAGATCCAGCCGTACAGGACCCAAAACCCAATGAGCGCAACCAGCACACACCCGATTGGAATCAGTCGATCGAGTAGCAACTGGAAGGCCTTTCCGGGGCTGCCGAAAACTTGCTGTGCGGCTTCCTTGGAATAGCTCATGCGATCGCCTGCTCGAGCTCTGCTTGCGCGGCAACCATGCGATTGCGCCCCAAGTGTTTCGCTTGATAGAGACATCGATCGGCTGCCGTAATCAATTGCGCGGCGCTGTTGTTGTGAAGCAGGACGGCAATGCCCCCGCTGATAGTCACATGAGGGGCCGTAGGCGACTTCCCATGCGCGATTGCCAACTGCGCGACCGCGCCTTTGGCGAGGTGGGCTATTTGCGCCGCATCGCCCAACTCAGTCTCCGGGAGGATTAAGGCGAACTCCTCTCCGCCGTATCGGGCCACCATGTCCGCCGGGCGGCGGCAACAGGATCGAAGCGCGCCAGCTATACGCTTCAAACATTCATCGCCGGCCAGGTGTCCGTAGCGATCATTGTAGGCTTTGAATGAATCCACATCGCAAAGCACAAGTGCCAGCGAGCGTCCGTAGCGACGCGCTATGGATATCTGCGCGCCAAGGTGCGCATCGAAGAAGCGTCGATTAGCCAGCCCCGTGAGCCCGTCCTGGTTGGATAACAATTCGAGGGTGCCGTTGACCAATCTCAATTGTGCCGATACTTGTCCAAGTTCTTGCGTGCGCTCGCGCACCCGCGACTCCAGTCCGGCGTTGAGACTTAGGTTCTCGGTCTCAATGAGTTTACGGATGAGATCGACCTTGTGAAGAGTCGTTGCGGTCCATGCCACCGCAATGACACAAAAAGCGGTGCTCATGAGCACCATCAATGCCGAACCGAAAGGGGCGTCGTACAGCCCGAGGTCTTCGCCTTTCAGGCGTACCAGGCCGAGCACGAATATCATGATAGGAATCGTGGGCAGCAGTCGGCGCGTGACAATTCCGCCGGAGGTGTCGCTGATCGCGATGCTGGTGAACCCATGCGTGGAATCGGCCGCCAGCACGCACAAGATCAGGACGACAAATGACACTGCCGTGTGTACGGCAGTCACACCGTATGGCCTCCACGCATACAGTGAGGCAGCGCCGTAAGCGTAACCCAGAACGGCAAGGGCTGAGACCAATAGAGGCGGAACGACCAGCCAATGGGCGCATGCGGCAAGACTTGGCCGCCGAGCCTTGAGCGTCAAGAGAGCGAGGCCTAGAAACACGAGGTTAAACGTCGTAGCCAGTGCCATGCGCCCGGGATGGGGAGAATGCGCCTCCAGAGGGAAGGCGGTGTCGATGCCAAGGGTCCACCCGAAGAAATGCTCAGACATAGTCAGGGTGCCGAGTGCGACCAACAGCAAGGCGAGGCAGCGTGCTACAGAAAACCAACCTGAGCCTTGTGGCTGCGTGTGCAGTAGCCAAACTGCGATGCTCGCCACGATGACGGCACCGGCAACGTTGATTTTCATGAATGACAGCCCAGGCCGTACGTCCGTGAGCCACGGGATATTGAAAATCCAGCCGCACAGCACCTCAAGCCCAATGAGTGCAACGAGCACGCACCCGATTGGAATCAGTCGCGCGAGTAGCAACTGGAAGGACTTGCCGGGGCTTCCAAAAACTTGGCCTGCGCCTTGCTTGGAACACCTTGGGGCGACGGCTATGGTTTCCCGCATTCTCGCAGCATCCGCCTATTTCCAGCCCTTGTATGAGCGCTGCGTCGCTTATCGGCAGCACAAAAGCTTGCTTATGCTGCTGCAAACATCACGACTCCGATACGACATTCACGTCGCCGGCCGTTACCGCAACCACCCCGTCGATGTCAGCAAGCTTTGACGCCAACTTTGATACCGAACCGGTGCCCTGAACCTCCAGAGCGACTGTTACGACCCGGCCCGCCTGTGCTGCTTGCATTTGCGGATCATTTACGCTCGTCGAGGCTCCGAGGTCTGTCAGATCCTTGGTATCTTGCTTGCCGTTGGTTGCTGCCCGTTCAATCTGCAATCGACTGACCGCGAAATCCTGTTTTGTGCAAACGATCAGCACGTCCCGCAATATATCTCTGCCATCCTCATAAGATACTTGCAGCAGCGATGGCGTCCATCTTGACCGAGGTAGTCTCGTGGCAATTAAGGGGAAGCCGAACACAACTATGAAATGGCCAGCCGTCACCACGAGTGCGAGAATTGGCAGACCCGCACCGCACGCCATGCCAATCGCCGCTGTTAGCCAAACTATCGCCGCTGTAGTCAAGCCGCGAACACTGTCACGGCGTACGAAAATCAGACCTCCACCGATAAAGCCGATACCGGTGACGATCTGGGCCGCAATGCGCGAAGGATCGAGTACAACACGATTATTGACGAGAATATTCGTGAACCCGTATTTGGACACCAACATGATCAGTGCTGCTGCGAACCCCACCAGCGTATAGGTGCGTAAGCCAGCACTTTTATGACGTATCTCGCGCTCCAGGCCGATGAGCGCCGACAATACGAAAGCCAACCCGAGCTCACCGATCTGCAGCCACCCTTGTCCCGCCAATTCTCCTATCAACATGCGACTGCTCCTTGAATTTCCCGGAACGTGGCGCCGTTGGTTCCGACTTTTTCCTATCCCCAGCGTGCAATCATTCGACCATTAATGGTTATATATCTCGATCGGGCGTTGGCACAAGGATGGACAACGCGTGCACGCGAGTGGGTTGGTCGGGCCGCTCGGTGGCGTCGTCATCGGCATGTACGGCGACCGGGTCCAGCAGCGGTGTAAGACTGCGCTCCCGAGGTTGCGGTGTCGTTAGGCGAACGGTAACGTCGCTAGGCACCGCACCCGCGCGGCTGCGGCAAGGATAAGACGGTGACAGGGACCTACAGGCAGTCGGTATCTTCATCGGCCACGGCGTGGCGCGTTGCTTTGCTGCTGCTGGCGATTGTTCTGGGACTGACGAATCTCGTCGTACTTGCTGCGACATTTCGCCCCCACTACTGGGATCAGGTTGGCCTGCTCGGCATCAGCGGTACGGCGGTCAATGGCAAGCTGCGGATCTCGCCCGACATCAGTCTAAGCGGTGTACTGCCCTTTGGCCGCACTTCGGATGCACTGCTACCAGTTGAGCCAGGCGACGTGGTGTCGGTCGTCCCGGCGTCGGGCTCGCGTGGGAAGTTGAGTCTGGCCCCAAGCGTACTCGAATTTGTCCGCTGCGCAGAGCGCAGCGAACCGATTACGCTGCGGATCGAACACGGTGGCCACTCGAAAGTCATCATCGCGACGCATACAACACCGGTAAGCGTGGCAGGCATCTTCAGTTTTTACGCTCAGATTTTTGTCGACCTCATATTTGCGATCGTCGGTGGGTTGCTGGCGTGGAGGCGGCCGGAAGATCAGGCCATCAGGGCGCTGGCCATCGCGATGATCTGCTGGTCGTCCAACCAACCTTTGAACACCGCGCATCCAGTCTTTGACATTCTGTTTTTCATCAATCAACTCACGGCCCGCATTTGGGTCGAGATCCTGCTGGTCTATTGGGCGATTCATCTATCTCCTTTCAGCCGCTGGGGTATATCGCGTACTTTGCAGCGCTGCTGGCCGTGGTGGGCCATTTTTACGATCGGCCTGGGTTTCCTGCTCAGATGGTCAATGTACGCGCCGTTACTATTGCCCGTGGATACGCTGCAGAACATCGCCAACTTCAATCAGACGATTTTGTATGTCGCCCCGCTGGTGGCGCTGACCGAAGGCATCTTCAGCACCCAGGGCGATACCCGCACACGGATACGCTGGGGCCTGTTTGTCTTCGGAATCCATTTCTTCGTGTTTCCATATCGTATCTACATTGATCCGCTGTTCGACGCCTACTGGCCCGACCAACTGCCGCAGATCGCATTCGACTATGGTCTGCAGCTGGTTCTGCCTTTGGGGCTGCTCTATGCGACCCTGCGCCATCGGCTGCTGGATTTGAGTTTCGCGCTCAACCGCGGTGTGGTTTTTGGCGCGATCAGCGTCATCGTGCTGCTGACTTTCTTCGGACTTGAAAAGTTGTCTGAGAGCGTCCTGCGGCCGCAAGGCCAGGAACAGAATGCGCTGATCGCCGGAGGCATCGCCTTTGGCATCTTCCTGTTCTTTCACAAAGTGCGCGACTGGGTCGAGCGCAACGTCGAGCGCTTCCTGTTTTCGAGCTGGCACCGCAGGGAAATCGCCCTGCGCGAATACGTCCGCAGCGCAGCTCATGTCACGAAGATTGACGCACTCATCAGCAGCAGTCTGGCTGCCATCGATCGCTTCACGGATCAGGCGGGTTGCGCGATTTATCGCCGCTCTGTGGATGGCAACTATCAATGCCTGCGAAGCTCGACCGCCGAGGCGCCGGCCCACATCGATGGCAATGACGCGATCGTTCTGGCGATGCGCCTGGAGCGTGGAGTCGTGCGCTGCACTGATCTTGGCTCGTCCTTGACGCAAGAGCTGGCAGTGCCGATTTTGAATCGCGGCGAAATCGACGGTTTTGTGCTGATCAATCACAAACCGAGCCGCGAGGCCTACCGCCCTGATGAGCTTGATCTACTGGAATTTGCTGTTCAGCAGATCGGATTGGATCTGACGGCTCTGGAAAGGGAGCAATACAAGCAGCAGGCCAGTGATCTGGAACTCCTCGCGAGCGCTGCACGCTCCAGTGCGGAGGAGATGCGCACGTTACTGCAGCTCGCCTTGGGTCGTCACGCCGACCACCCCTGAATTGGAGAAGAGACTATGCCAGCGACGAGGGACATTGACGGCTCCGAGGAAGGCTTGTCGCGGCGTGAGTTCGTCGTGGCCAGTGCCGCGGTGGGCGCGGTGGCATTGCCGGTGTTTGGCTTAGCAGAAGCGGCTGTCGCGCCCGCGCCGCCACACTCGGTGGATCTGCTGGTCGTGGGGCCGGACATTGTCACGTTCGATGACAAGGATACCGTGATCATGGACGGCGCGATCGCGGTGAAGGGCAATGTCATCGTGTGGATGGGCAAGGCTGGCGATGCGGCCGGTCTATTCACGGCAAAGGACAGCGTGAAGGCTTCGGGGCAGATCGCGATGCCGGGGATGACGGATACGCACTATCACACAGCGCAACAGTTTTTGCGCGGCGTGCACCGCACGACGCATCGCAAGGGACCGAGCTGGAAGAAGATTCTGATTCCGTTCGAGAGCGGCCTCGATGAGCACGATGTGTACAACAGCGGTCTGGTTGGGTACACGTCGATGATCAGCTCCGGGACGACGTGCTTTTTGGAGGCGGGGGGCCCGCATCCGGACATGATGGGCAAGGCAGCGGACGAGGTGGGCATTCGGGGCAGGATCTCGCTGAACACCTGCGATATGGACGGCGATGGCGGACCGTTGCCGAGGTCACACATCATGACGACGAGCCAGGCACTCAAGGAAAACGCCGCACTGGTGAAGCGGTGGCAGGCAAACTCGCGCGTGCAGGCGTGGCTGTCGCTGCGTCAGATCCTGGTGAATACCCAGGAGCTGCGCATCGGTATGTCAAAGCTGGCCGAGGAACTGGATACGGCGATCCATACGCATCTGTCGGAAGGCACCTATGAGATCGACTACACGATGGAGAACTACAACATGCGGCCGCCGGAGTACTTCGAGAGCCTCGGCATCTTCAATAAACGGATGCACTGTGCGCACTCGATCTATCTGACGCCGGCGGAAGTTGATCGCTACGCGCAACATGATGTTTCAGTGGCGCACTGCGCGTTTAACAACTACAGCGGCGGACCACAGCGCATGCTGGAGATGGTGCGGGCAAAGATTCGCGTCGGGCTGGGAACGGATGGACCGAACTCACGGGGAACGCTCGATCTATTCCAGGTCAGCCACTATGCGGTGCTAGGGCAGCAGATCGGGTATGCCACGGCGTGGCACGCGCCGGCGCAGCTGACCTACGCCGACATGTTGAAGCATGCCTGCCGGGGCGGTGCGAACGCGGCGCATCTGGGTGATAAGACCGGGAGCCTCGAGGTCGGAAAGCTTGCGGACATCGTACTGGTCGGGCATGACGACCATGATCAGCTCACGAGCATGGATCCGACGATCACGCTGGCGCAGAACGTGGTCGGCCATCACGTGCGAACCACGATCGTGGATGGCAAGGTCGTGATGAAAGAGCGCGAGTTTCTGACCGTGGATATTGAGAAGCTGCGCGCGGACGTGAAGCAGCGTTACCCGCGGATGATCGATCGTTATGAAAAAGCGATTCTGCTTACGAGTGGCTGAGCGAGTGTCCCCAGGCGGTTCGGCCCATCAGTGGCTATCACGCGCGGCAGCTGCGCTGCCTGACGCGTGACAGCCTTTGTCGGCGGCTGACCGAAGTGAAATTAGCCTAGCGTGCTCTTGCGGTTCGCATGCAGCGCGCTGAGGCGCGGGTTATTGATCTGCTCCACGGCGCGTGCGATCGCAGCATCGCGGCAGGTGCTCACAGCGTGATTTCTCGCGGCATTGAAATCGCCGCTGATCAGGTCTGGGCACACTTGGCTGGCAGCGACCTGAATACGTCCATAAAGGATCTTCAGCGCGTGATCAGTGGAGATGTCCAGGTCGGCGCGTAGGAAACCTTTACGCTCGGCGCGACCTCATTGGGGGATGCCGCATAGGTGCCGGCGCTCATCATCGCCAGAGCGCAGCTCATCAAGATCGATTTTGTCAAGTCGTACGGCGCGCGCGGTTCTGCGCGGCGCATCAAGCTTCATGGGGTAATAACTTGCTCCATCGACCGTTTTGAACTCGAGCTGCAGGTGATTCAACATGAGCAACATCGCGCATTAATCACCGGAGCCTTCCAATGACCCCCACCATTACCGCCTTTGAACGCTCGCCCGATCGTGGCAAGGGACTAGCGCGTGACATGCCCGTTCGCTGGGCGCTTGAAGAAGTGGGCCAGCCTTACAACGTTCGTCTTCTTTCGTTCCGTGAGATGAAGGAACCCGCGCATCGTATGATTCATCCCTTCGGGCAGATTCCGACCTACGAAGAAGGCGATCTCGCCCTCTTTGAGTCGGGGGCGATCGTATTCCATATCGCGCAGCGCCATACGGGGCTGCTGCCAGACGACGCGAGTGCCCGGGCGCGTGCGATCACATGGATGTTTGCGGCACTGAGCACGGTGGAGCCGCCGATCCTTGATCGCGAAATCGCCGCGCGCGAGGAGCGCGACAAGACCTGGTATGAGGAGCGCCGGCCTATCCTCGAGGAACACGTGTGTGTACGGCTGCGCGAACTTTCCAGTCGGCTTGGCAGTGCCGACTGGCTCGACGATGCATTCAGCGCCGGTGACCTGCTGATGGTGACGGTGCTGCGCAGGTTGAACGGATCGGGTTTACTCGAAAAATACCCGAACCTCTTCGCCTATGTCACCCGTGGCGAATCGCGGCCCGCCTACAAGCGTGCTTTCGACGCTCAACTGGCCGTTTTCACTGGCAAGCCGCCGGCCGGCTGACAAAGGCCCGCTCTGGGCTCAAGGCTCTCCGGCAGCGGTGGCTTAATACTGCTTGACGTAACGGTCAGTATGCGCTTACCGTTAGTTATGGCTTACCGAAAGCAACCGATAACCCGGGACCTTTCCGTGCTTGCCGTCCTCGCGGACCCGACCCGTCGTGCGCTGCTCGACTCGTTGCGCCGCGAGCCATTGCCCGTAGGGGAATTGGCTCGCCAGATGCCGGTGAGCCGACCGGCGGTATCGCAACACCTCAAGATCTTGAAAGAGGCTCGACTGGTCCTCGAACACCGCCGCGGTACGCGACATTATTTCGGCCTCAATCCGGTCGGCTTCGCTGGGCTGCGGGAGTATGCGGACTCTATGTGGCAGGAGGCGCTTAGCGCCTTCGCTATCCACGTAGCGAAGCAGAAGGGCAAAGGCAAATCCAAAAGGAAACCATAGCGTATGGCGACCAAGTCAGTCTCGATTGAGCCGGTCGTGAAGACAGTCACGGTGGCATGTACGCCAGAAGAGGCATTTCGCTACTTTACGGCCGATTTTGCCACGTGGTGGCCTGCCGCCACGCATTCCGTGGTCGCCTACGCGAGCCAGTTCAAGGACAAGCCCGCGACTGTAGTCTTCGAACCGCGTGTCAGCGGTCGCATATTCGAGCGGACGCGTGCCGGTGAAGAACACTCTTGGGGAAGCGTGCTCGCATGGCAGCCGCCCGCGCACGTGGCGTTCAGTTTCCATCCCGGCCGCGATGACAAGGAAGCGCAAACGGTGGAGGTCACGTTCTCTGCGGCGCCGGAAGGAACAAGAGTTGTGCTTACGCACAGTGGCTGGGAGAAACTAAGTGCCGACGCGCAGCAAGCCCGCGACAGCTACGATCGGGGATGGGAGGGCGTGTTCGTCACCGCCTACCCCGCATATATACAGAGCTGAGACCGCCCCACGCTTACCCGCTTCACCGTGAGTCGTGGAGCGGGTGATGGGAATCGAACCCACGTTAGCAGCTTGGGAAGCTGCAGTTCTACCATTGAACTACACCCGCTCGCTCGCCGATTCTATTAGCGCCCACCCGAGCGCGGCAACCGGGCACAATAGCGAAATCTAATTGGGAGATACCGTGTATCCAACTCATGCTCAACGCCTGACCCGCATGACACGAATGAAACGGCTGGCAGGATGGGCTCTCGCGGCACTGCTGCTGGCCCCATCCATCCTCACTGCGGCCGAGAAGGGCGACGCGGATAAGGCCGGGGACGATAAGTCGGGCACTAAGGCAGCCGAGCACTTCAAACCCGAGCAGCAGAGCAGCACCGGCTCGGTCACGATTGATGCCCAGCGCATCGACTACGATGCCTATGCGGGCACGCTCGTCGTGCACCCAAAGGGCTGGGACGACGTGCCGCAGAATGCACCGCCGGATGAGGACAAAAATCCGCGGCCCGAAGCGAGCATGTTCTATGTCGCCTACTTCAAATCCTCGGGCAAGAAGCCGGCCGAGCCGAATGCGCCCCTGCGGCCGGTCACGTTCATTTTCAATGGTGGACCAGGCTCCTCGACCGTATGGCTGCACATGGGGGCTTTCGGTCCCCGGCGCGTGGTCACCGCGGATGACTCGCACACCCCTGCCGCGCCATACACGATCGTCAATAACGACTTCAGCCTGCTCGATGTCAGCGATCTGGTGTTCGTCGACGCGCCGGGTACCGGCTTCTCGCGCATCGCCGGCAAAGATCGCGAAAAGGCCTTCTACGGCGTCGACCAGGACGCGTGGGCCTTTGGCGATTTCATCGTGCAGTTTCTGTCCAAGTACGGCCGCTGGAATGCGCCGAAATATCTGTTTGGCGAAAGCTACGGCACGACCCGCTCGGCCGTGCTGGTCAACCTGCTTGAGACCGATCGCGGCGTGGACTTCAACGGCGTGATCCTGCTCTCGCAAATCCTGAACTTTGATGCCAGTCCCGACGGTCCTGAGACCAATCCTGGCGTCGATCTGCCCTATGTGCTGGCGCTGCCGAGCTACGCGGCCACAGCCTGGTATCACCACAAGCTGACAAACGCGCCACAGGATCTGCCTCCCCTGCTCGATGAGGTTGAGCGCTTTGCGATGAACGAGTACGCGCGAGCGCTGGAGGCCGGTTCGACGCTGTCGTCCGAGCAACGCGCCACGATTGCCACGCAGCTGCATCAGTACACGGGATTGCCGGTCGATTACATTCTCAAGGCGGATCTGCGCATTAACGGCGGGGAATTCGAGCAGAATCTGCTGGGCGAGACGGATCGGACCACGGGACGGCTGGATACGCGCTTCTCCGGGCCGAGCATGGATCCGCTGGACAAGGAGGCCGACTACGATCCGCAGGCGGCGGCGATCTCATCGGCCTATATCTCCTCATTCAACGACTACGTGCGCAAGGACCTCAAGTACGGTCAGGATAAGCTGTTCAAGCCGCTCGTTGAGTCGGTCATTCATAGTTGGGATTTCCTGCACCACCCGCCGAACGGTCCGGATGCCTTGCAACAATCCACGAATGTCATGCCCGACCTGGCAATGGCGATGAAGTACGATCCCGGTCTGCACGTGATGCTCAACGCCGGCTATTTCGATCTGGCAACGCCGTTCTACCAGGGCATCTATGAGATGCAGCATCTGACGATTCCCTCAACGCTACAGGGGAATATCGAGTTCGCGCAATACGAGTCAGGCCACATGGTCTATGCCCACGAGGCTTCACTCAAACAATTGCATGCGAAAGTCGCGGATTTCATCCGGCGTACGCAGGGACGCAAATCAACCTCGCCAGCTCATGAGTAATCGCGGAGTCCTCGATAGCAATGCGGCACAGTCTCATCATTGCGATTACCGCGAGCCTCGCCGGGCTGCTGTTCGGCTTCGACACCGCCGTGATCTCCGGCGTGACGCAGGCGTTGCGAGAGGTGTTTCATCTCTCCCCGGCGCGCCTGGGCGAAGCGGTATCCAGCGCGCTCTGGGGCACGCTGTGCGGTGCGCTGTTCATGGGCAAGCCGGGGGATCGCTTCGGCACGCGCGATACGCTCAAACTCGTGGGCGTGCTCTATATCGTCTCGGCCGTGGGTTCTGCGCTCGCGGGCAGTATGCAGTCCTTCATGGCGTATCGCTTCATCGGCGGCCTCGCGATCGGGGGTTCCACCGTTCTGGCGCCGGTCTACATCGCCGAGATAGCGCCGGCTTCGCGCCGCGGTGCGCTCGTGGGCCTGTTCCAGCTCAACATCGTACTCGGCATTCTGGCGGCATATTTGAGCAATTTTCTTATTGGTGCTCTCGTACACGACGAGGTCTGGCGCTGGAAGATGTTCTCCGGTGCCGTGCCGTCCGCAATCTTCCTGTGCCTGCTGTTCACGATTCCACAAAGCCCGCGCTGGCTCGTCGTCAGAGGTCGTCTGGCTGAGGCTGCGCGCGTATTGCGAAAGCTTGGTCACGCGGACCCCGAGGTGCAAATACGCGAATTTTCGCAAGGCGACGGCGCCGTGGATGCCGGGGGCGCGAGATTATCGTGGCGAGCGCACCGGCGTCCGATCATGCTGGCGATCACGCTCGCGTTGTTCAATCAGTTCACCGGCATCAATGCGATTCTTTATTACCTCAATGACATTTTCCGCGCTGCCGGCTTCAGCTCACTGTCGGCCGATCTGCAATCGGTCGCGATCGGCGCGGCGAACTTCGCCGCGACTGGGGCGGCGCTTTGCGTCATCGATCGTCTGGGTCGCAAGACGCTGCTGCTGATAGGGGCTGTGGGCATGATGCTGGCGCTCATCGGTGTCACCGTGATCATGGCCAGCGGACAGGGACAATACTGGCTCTTGTGGATGCTGATCGGCTTCATCGTGAGCTTCGCCTTCTCGCAAGGTGCGGTGATCTGGGTCTACCTCAGTGAGATCTTCCCGTCGGCCGTGCGCGCGCGCGGTCAAAGTCTGGGCTGCGCTACGCATTGGATCGCCAATGCAGTGATATCGGGATTATTCCCGATCATCGCGGCCAGGACTCGGGCATTGCCGTTCGCTGTGTTTGCGGCCTGCATGCTGCTGCAATTCTTCGTCGTTTGGGCGTTCTTTCCCGAGACCAAGGGCGTCGTGCTCGAATCGATGCGCGAAGCCCTGGCCAAAGGCGCCCGACCTTCGCCACGGTCAGTGGCTGGCTGATGATTGCGCAGCCCCTGCCCGACTCGGGACTGAGTCGCTCGCTTGCACCGCGCCACGTGACCATGATCAGCATGGGCGGTGTCATCGGCGCGGGCGTGTTCGTCGGCAGCAGCGCCGCGATCGCGGGCGTGGGTCCGGCCGTGGTGCTGAGCTATCTGATCGCCGGGGCGCTGATCCTCATGGTCATGCGCATGCTCGCGGAGATGGCAACCGCATTGCCGGCGGTGCGATCCTTCGCCGAATTCGCGCGCGCCGGACTCGGTCCGGGCGCGGGCTTCGTGGTGGGCTGGCTCTATTGGTACTTCTGGATCATCGTCGTGCCGGTCGAGGCGATCGCCGGGGCAGCGCTGCTGCACGACTGGATCGCACTGCCGGCGTGGCTACTGGGTGGAGGACTGATCGCGGTCATGACCGCGGTGAATCTGATGTCTGCGCGCTCCTATGGCGAGTTCGAGTTCTGGTTTGCCTCGATCAAGGTCTCGGCCATCATCCTGTTCATCGCGCTGAGTGCCGCCTACGCCTGCGGTGTGCTCTCGCCGTCGGGTCCGACCTGGGGCAATCTCGTGAGCCATGACGGTTTCATGCCGCGCGGCGCGTTGGCGGTACTGGCCGGAGTCACGAGCGTATTCTTTTCCCTCACCGGCGCGGAAATCACGACCGTGGCTGCAGCCGAGTCGCGCGATCCGGTGCGCGCGCTCACGACGATGACGACCTCGGTCATCACACGCATCATGATCTTCTATGTCGGCTCGATTCTACTGATCGTGGCGGTGGTGCCCTGGGACCGTATCGTTCCGGGCTACTCGCCGTTCACGCAGGCATTGCTGGCGATGCACTTCTCGTGGGCTGGCCGCGCGATGAGCCTGCTGATTCTGACCGCTGTGCTCTCCTGTCTGAACTCCGCCTTTTATGTGACCTCGCGCGTGCTGTTCGCGCTGGCCGAATGCCGCGATGCGCCGCAGTGGATCGTCAGGCTCAACGCGCGGCGCGTGCCGGCGCGTTCCGTATTGATAGGTACCGGCGCTGGGCTCATCGGCATTGGCGCGGCGATCTGGTCGCCCAGCGGCGTATTCGCATTCCTCGTCAATGCCTCCGGCGCGCTGATCCTGTTCGTCTATATGCTGACCGCATTCGCGCAGATACGCGTACGTCGGCGACTCGACGCGAGCAGCTTGCGCCTGAAAGTCTGGTGGTTCCCGTGGAGCAGCTACGCCACCATCGGCGGCATGGTGGCCGTGTTGCTGGCCATGGCATTCACGCCAGCCCTTGCCACGCAGTTCTATGTGAGCCTCGCGGCGCTCACGCTGGCGCTGTGCGCCTACGGGATAACAGCGCGCCATCGGCGCAATGCTGAGCGCATCCGCGCCTGACTTTAGCTCGAGACGCTGTCCACGGTCGGATCGCGCGGCGCGGCGCCTTTGACCGCGGTCGAGAGCTGCGAGAATATCCAGGCGGCCGCGGTCGTGATGAGTCCGACACTCACGAAGGTAGCCTGAAACGCGTGCAGCAGATGCTCGGGACTGCTCGCATCCAGCACCTGCGTAAACTCGGTCAACAGCGCCGCGGCGGTGGCGACGCCAAAGCTCATCGAGACCATCTGTACCATCGACAGCAGGCTGTTGCCGCCGCTCGCATCAGCCGCGTCCAGATCCTTGAGCGTCAGCGTGTTCATCGCCGTGAACTGCAGCGAGTTGACCGCACCGAACAGCGCGAGCTGCACGACGCGCAGCCACAGCGGCTGACCGGGACTGATCAGAGCGAAGCTCGCGATCGCGCCGCCAACTAAAACGGTATTGGCGATCAGCACGCGGCGGTAGCCAACCTTCATGATCAGCGGCGAGACCAGGCGCTTGGTGAGTATCGCTGCCGCCGCGGTCGGAATCATCATCATGCCGGCCCGCGCCGGAGAATAGCCGAGGCCCACCTGCAGCGTCAGCGGCAACAGAAAGGGTACGCTGCCGCTGCCGATACGGGCGAATAAATTACCGAGTAACCCAATGCTGAAGCTCGGGATGCCGAACAACTGCGGCGAGAATAAAGGCTGCGGGCTCTGCGCGGCGTGCAGCCAATAGCCGCTGAGCGCCGCCAGCCCGAACACCAGCAGGATCACGACGGCCGCATGGCGCAGATGCAATTCCGAGAGGCCATCCAGGCCCAGGGAAATCGCCACCATCGCGGCGGCGATCATCAGGTATCCGGTCAGATCGAAGCCTGCGGGGTGCGCGCCACGATATTGCGGCATGAATCTAAGCGTCGCGGCCGCGCCGAGCGCCCCGACCGGCAGGTTGATCAGAAATATCCAGTGCCAGGATGAATACTCCGACAGCCAGCCGCCCAAGGTGGGACCGATCAGCGGGCCGACGAGGCCCGGGACCGACACGAAGGCCATGGCCTGCAGGAACTGCGAGCGTGGCACATCGCGCAGCAGCGCCAGTCTGCCCACCGGCAACAGCATTGAGCCGCCGGCCCCCTGCAGCACACGCGCGGCCGTGAGTTCGTGCAGGCTCGAGGAGAGCGCGCACAACACCGAGCCGAGCATGAAGAGCGCGATGGCGGCGAAGAAAGTCGTGCGGGTGCCGAATTGATCAGCCAGCCAGCCCGAAGCGGGAATCAGCATCGCCATCGTCAGGGCGTAGGCAATGATCACCGATTCCATGCGCAGCGGGCTCTCTTTGAGACTGCGGGCCATCGCGGGCAGCGCGGTATTGACGATGGTCGCGTCCAGCGTCTGCATGAAGAAGCCCGCAGCCACGAGCCACAGCAGCATTTTATGGGAGGCTTTCGTCGTTATTGGCAAGCGGCGGCCCGGCGGTAGCGGATAGTCATCATAGGCTATCCTCGCAAGCCCATGCCCGACCCGCCCGACCGATCGCGCGCTATTCGCTCCTACGTCAGACGAGCCGGCCGGATCACGCTGGCGCAGGAGCGCGCCCTGCTCGAGCTCTGGCCGCGCTATGGGCTCGAGTTCGAGCCTGCGTGGCTGGATCTGGATCGCATATTTGATCGTGTCGCGCAGCGCACGCTCGAGATCGGCTTTGGCAACGGCGAGCACCTGCTCGAGCGTGCGCGCAGTAACCCTGAGCGCGATTTTCTAGGCGTCGAAGTGCATCGCCCCGGCATCGGGCACCTGTTGCTCGGCGCGGCCAGAGCAGGCGCACGCAATCTGCGCGTGATCGCGCACGATGCAGTCGAGGTCATGCAACAGCAGATCGCGCCGGCGAGCCTGGATGAGCTGCAGCTGCTGTTTCCCGACCCCTGGCCCAAGGAGCGCCATCACAAGCGCCGCATCGTGCAGCCATCGTTCGCGACCTTGGTCGCCTCGCGCCTCAAGCCAGGCGGTCTGTGGCACCTGGCCACCGACTGGGAACCCTACGCGCAGCACATGCTCGAGGTTTTGCGCGCTTGCGAGTCGCTGCGAAATTGCGCCGCCGACGGCGGCTTCATCGATTCGGTGCAGGCACGCAGCGCCACGCGTTTTGAGCGCCGCGGTGTGCAGCTGGGCCACCGCGTGCGCGAATTACTGTTTGCTCGCCTCTAAGCGAAGCTGCCGCGCAGCCCGTCGATCACGAACTGCACCGCGAGTGCGCCGAGTAAGACGCCGAAGAGCCGATTGATCACATTCGTGCCGGTCACGCCGAGTAGCCTCATCGCCGGGCTGGCCAGATATAGAACGCCGAGCGTGACCGCGAGCACCGCGTACACGGTCAGCAGCAGGCCTGCAAAAAGCAGCGGATTGCCCGCCGTCGGACCAAAGGCGAGCAGCATCGTGGCCAATGCTCCCGGGCCGGCGATGAACGGAAAGGCGAGCGGAAACACCGAGATATCGCGCTTGTGCTGCGACTCCACTTCTTCGGGCGTCGAGGTGCGCGTCCCGGGCGGGCGCGCGAATACCATCTCGAGTGCAATCAGGAACAATAACAGTCCGCCGAAGATACGAAACGAATCGACACTGATGCTCATGAGCCGCAGGAAAGGCCCGCCCCCGAGCGCGAACACCGTGAGAATGATGCCCGAGAGCACGATCGCCCGGCGCGCCATCTGCCGGCGCTCCGGCTCGGCGACGCCCTCGGTCATGCCCACGAAGAGCGGGATCAGCGAGATCGGCTCGACCACGACGAGGAACACAAAGAAAAAGCGCAGCAATTGTTGCAACATGAAGGCTCTTAAAAATTAATAGAAATGGGTCTTGAAATGCGTCCCGCGGCGGGTGCAACATCGCCAGGAACTATCCGATCAGACACACACGCGAGCATACGCTGATGAGCGCCCAGCCCGAGATCGGTTCATGGTACCGCCTGCGAGGCGGCGAGAGCTTCGAAGTCGTCGCCATCGATGAGGATGACAGCACGTTCGAGGTGCAGTACTTCGACGGTACGGTCGAGGAAATGGACCTGGATGACTGGGAGGCGCGACGCAGCAGTGGCGAGATCGCCGACGCCGAGGCCCCGGAGGATTGGAGCGGCTCGGTCGACGTCGACAGCGAGGATGACGCGCCGACGCCCAACAGCGGCCTGGACGGTGACTCGCAGCTCGCGAGTGGTCTGGATGACCTGGATATCTTCGAGTCGCCGGATTTTCTGACGTAAACCCTACTGCGCGCGGCTCACGATGAATCGCGCAGCTCGATGTGCCGGCGCATGAGCCACACGATGGCCAGTCCCGGCAGCGCCAGCAGGAAACTCACCACATAATAGGCGTACCAGCCTTCGTGGTCGGCGATCCAGCCGGCCGGACCGCCCAGACTGTAGCGCGGTATCAGCGCAAGAGCTGAGAGCAGCGCGTACTGAAACGCACTGTAGCGGGCATCGCAGAGCGCCATGATCAGGGCCACGAGCGCAATGTTGCCCATCGCTCCGGCCATGTGCTCGAGCACCACGGCAGCGACCATGATCGGATAGCTCTTGCCGGCGAGCGCCAGCGCGCAATACAGCAGGTTGGTCAGCGCCTGCAGCACACCAAAAATGAGCATGGAGCGCAGCAGCCCCAATCGCACCATCAGCACTCCCCCGAGCACCGAGCCGACCAGCGTGCTTGCGGTGAACAAAGCCTTCACGATCAGCGCGATTTCGGTCTTGGAGAAGCCGACTTCCATCATGAACGGCGTGAACAGCTTGTTGGCGAACGCATCGCCTACCTTGAATAGCAGCACCACGCTGATGAGCGCCGCGGCGCTCGGGCTGCCGAGCAATTCCCGCAGCGGCACCAGCACTGATTCGCGCAGCGAGTGCGGCGTACGGGCACGCTGCGGCTCGGGGGCGCGCGCCGTCGCAATGCTAAAGGCCAGCATGATCACGGCCAGGATCAGAAAGCCGAGGCGCCAACCCAGATAATCGGCAACGATCAGTGCCACGGCGAACGCGAGCCAGGCGGCCATGCGATAGCCGAAGGTGGCCGCCGCGGCGGCCAGCCCGCGCTCACTGGGTAGCGCGACATCGGCGCGCCAGGCGTCGATCGCAATGTCCTGGGTGGCCGAAAACATCACGATGGCCAGCGCGCAGACCGCGACCGGCACGAGCGTGAGGCGCGGATCTTGCAGCGCGAACAGTGCGATCGTGCCGGCGAGCGCCACCTGCATCGCGAGGATCCACCCGCGCCGGCGCCCGAGCCACGGCAGCGGATAGCGGTCGATGAGCGGCGCCCAGAGGAATTTCAGCAGATAGGGCAGTGCCACGTAGGACATCACGCCTATGGTCGTGTTGCTGGCGCCCGAGTCCTTGAGCCACGCCTGCAGCGCGCTCTCGGTGATCTGATTGGGAAAGCCCGAAGCAGCGCCGAGCAGCAGCACGGCCAGCATTTTCGGGCTGCCGAGCACGTCGCGCAGCCGCACCGGCGCGGGGGCGCTGGCGCTGACCGCGCTCAAAGCTCGTAGTCCAGGCTCAACGGCGCGTGATCCGAGAAGCGCTGATCCCTATAGATGTGTGCCCGCCGTACCGTGCCGGCGAGCCCAGGACTGAGTACCTGGTAATCAATGCGCCAGCCGACATTCTTCGCCCACGCCTGGCCGCGGTTGGACCACCAGGTATAGTGATCGGGTTCCGGCACGAGCGAGCGGAAGCCATCGATATAGCCGACTTTGTCGAACAGGCGATCCAGCCAGGCGCGCTCCTCAGGCAGAAAGCCAGAATTCTTCTGGTTCGATTTCCAGTTTTTCAGATCGATCGGCCGATGAGCGATATTCCAATCACCGCACAGGATGTATTCGCGGCGCGCGCGCCTGAGCTTGATCAGGTAGGGCATGAACGCCTCGAGAAAGCGGAATTTCGAGGCCTGGCGCGCCTCGCCGGCCGAACCCGACGGCAGATACAGCGAGACCACCGATACGGGTCCGAACTGCAGCTCCAGATAGCGGCCCTCGCGATCGAACTCCTCGACCCCGAAGCCGCGGCGCACCCGATCCGGCTCCCGACGCGAATAGACTGCGACCCCGGCGTAGCCCGCTCGCTCGGCGGCGTAGCAGTGATGCCGGAAGCCCTGCACTACGCAGGCGTGGTCGACCAGATGGTGCTCGAAGGCACGCGTTTCCTGCAGGCAGATCACGTCCGCATTCTGCTGCCCGAGCCACGCAAACAGCCCGCGCCGCGAGGCCGAGCGAACGCCGTTGACGTTGAGCGTGATGACCCGCATGTTGCAATGATAACCTGCCGTTTTGGCTCGGAGGGCCTGCGGCGTGCGTGACTATGCGTGACTACCAGCGTCGATTCGTCAAGCTCGCACTGGCGCGCCGCGCACTGCGCTTTGGCGAATTCACGCTCAAGTCCGGACGCGTGAGCCCTTATTTCTTCAATGCCGGGCTGTTCAATGACGGCGAGTCGATCGCGGCGCTGGGCCGCTGTTACGCGGCCGCCTTGCTGCACGCCTCGCTGGGCTTCGACATGCTCTTCGGGCCTGCGTACAAGGGTATCCCGCTGGTCGCGGCCGCCGCGATCGCGCTGGCGGAACGGCATCATCGCAATGTGCCCTGGGCCTACAACCGCAAGGAGGCCAAGGATCATGGCGATGGCGGCGTGCTGGTCGGCAGCCCGCTGAAGGGTCGCGTCGTGATCATCGATGACGTGATCACGGCCGGCACCGCGATACGCCAGTCCATCGAGCTGATCCGTCGCGATGGGGCCGAGCCGGTTGCGGTCGCCCTCGCACTCGATCGCCAGGAGCGCGGCCTGTCCGAGCGCTCGGCCGTGCAGGAATTGGAAGCGCATTATGGCTTGCGCTGCGTCACCATCCTGACACTTACCGAGCTGATCGCCGCCCTGACCGCTTCGCGGCTGGGCGCCGCGCTCGCGCCCAGCGCCGAGCAGCTCGCGGCGCTGCGTGCCTATCGTCTCAAGTACGGCGTCGCCAGCGCCGGCACCCACGGCCGCGCCTGATGCTTGCAGCCGTGCGCCGGGCGTGGACAATGGGAGCGCGGGACATAACCACCATGCATGATCGGCGCTATCGCTTGGGAATGGCCTTAGGGTTTGCGGCTGCGCTCATTGGCGCGCCGGGTGCTGCCCGCGTCGCAGCCGCGGCCGATAGCCCCTCCACGAGCGGCTCGAGCCCGGTCTACCGCTGGGTCGATGAGAAGGGCGTCGTTCATTACGGCGACAGCGTCCCCTCGCAGTATTCGCAGGCCGAGCGCTCGGTGCTCAATGGCCAGGGCGTCGAGGTCGGTCACGTCGAGGGCGGCAAGAATGCAGCCCAGCAAGCCGAGCAGGCGCGGGCCGACGACATAGCCCGCCAGCGCGCGCAGCATGATCAGTTCCTGCTCTCGACCTACGTGTCGACCAAGGACATCGAGCAGTTGCGCGATGAGCGGCTCGGGCAACTGGATGCTCAGATCAGCGCCGCGACCGCCTATATCGAGACGCTACACGCACGCCTGACCGCGCTGGAGGTGCGGGCGATGGAGTTCAAGCCCTACAGCAGCGATGTGAGCGCATCGCGCATGCCGGATGATCTGGCCGAAGATCTCGTACACACGGCCAATGAGGCGCGCGGCCAGCGCGTGGCGCTCGAGGCCAAGCGACGCGAGCAGATCGACACGCGCGCCGCATTTGAGGGCGATATTCAGCGCTACCGCGAGCTGACGGCCCGACCCCACGGTTGAACTCAGGCCGCGAGGACGCCGTGAAACAGCAACGGGGCGCGCCAGTCGTCGCCTTCGCGCTTACGCTGGCTGTGCTGATCGGCGGCGGCGCACTCGGTTACCTGAACGCCCGGCGTCTGATCGCTAACGACCGGACGGTCGCGCACACCGACGATGCCATCGTGGAGCTCGCGCTGGTGCTGTCCACCCTGCAGGACGCCGAAACCGGACAGCGCGGCTACCTCTTGACCCAAAACGAGGATTACCTGCGGCCCTATAAGGATGCGACTACCCGGCTGCCGCAGGAAATGGGGCGCATCAGGAGCTTGCTTTCAGATGCGGCGCAGCAGGCGCGGCTTGCCGTCCTCGAGGAGGACGCCGCACTCAAGCTGGGTGAGCTCGCACGCACCATCGCTCTGGATAAGGCCGGCGATCGCACTGGAGCCCTCGCGCTTGTGCGCAGCAACAGCGGCAAAAGCTACATGGATCAGGCGCGCGCGCAGATTGCCGCGATGCAAACAGCGGAATACGGAAAGCTGAACCGGATCGCGACCGAGTCTGAGCGCAGCGCCCGCACCACCATCCTCTCGATCCTACTGGCCGCTTTGATCGGCAGTGTGCTACTCGTGACGGTCTTCTCTCTGACCCGGCGCAACATGCGCCTGCGCCAGCGGGCAGCTGATCAGCTCGCGGCCGAGCGTGAACGGCTGCGCGTGACTCTGGCCAGCATTGGAGATGCGGTACTCACGACCGACGGCAAGGGTCGCATCACGTTCGGCAACCCGGTGGCCGAATCACTGACGGGCTGGTCGCAGCCGGAAATGCTCGGTCAGCCTCTGGAGAGCGTCGTTCAAATCGTGAACGAGCACACGCGCGCGAAGGCTGAGAATCCGGTAGAGCGCTCGCTGCGAGAAGGCGCCATCGTGGGGCTCGCCAACCACACGCTGCTCATTCGCAAAGATGGCAGTGAATGCCCCATCGATGACAGTGCCGCGCCGATTCTGGATGCGCACGCCGCCATCGTCGGCTGCGTGATGGTGTTCAGAGACATCACGCAGCGCAAGCGCATCGAGCAGCAGATGCAGCAGATCATGACCGAGCTCAAGGAAGGCGATCGGCGCAAGGACGAGTTCCTGGCACTGCTCGGCCACGAATTGCGTGGACCGCTGGCGCCGCTGCGCAATGGACTGGAATTGTTGAAGCGCGCGGATGGCAACGACATGCTGCTGCGACAGGTGCGTGACTCGATGGAGCGCCAGCTCGAGCAGCTCGTGCGGCTGGTCAATGATCTGATCGATATCAACCGCATCGCGCGCAATATGATCGACCTGCGCAGCGAGCCGGTCCAGCTCGCAGCGATCATTCAGCAGTCCGTCGAAGCCTGCCGGCCGCTGGCCGAATCGCGTCGCCAGCAGGTCAGTGTGTTGCTGCCTCCTGAGCCCATAGACGTGCAAGCCGATGCGGCACGCCTGGCGCAGGTGTTCGGCAATATCCTGCATAACGCCTGCAAGTACACCGAGCCGGGCGGGCGCATTGAGGTCAGCGCCGCGCTCGTGGGCGATGAAGCGGTCGTGCAGTTCAAAGACAGCGGGGTGGGCATCCCGTCCGACAGGCTCGACAGCATTTTCGAGATGTTCACGCAGGTAGACCGAAACCTTGAGAATACTCAAGGCGGACTGGGTATCGGCCTCTCACTGGTGAAGCGTCTGGTTGAAATGCATGGCGGGTCGGTCGAGGCGTTCAGCGAAGGCCCCGGCCGCGGCAGTGAGTTCGTGATTCGTCTGCCGGTTGCGCAGCATAAGGCCCGCGTCGAGCCGACAATTCAGCCCGCTGCGGAGCCGGAGCCGATACTGCCGCGGCGCCGCGTTCTGATCGTCGATGACGACGTCGACTCGGCAGCCTCGCTCGCGATGCTGTTGCAGGTTTCCGGCCAGGAAACCCACAAGGCGCACGACGGCTTGGAGGCGCTCGAGGCGGCCGAGCGCCTGCAGCCCGACGTGATTCTGCTCGACGTCGGACTGCCGAAGCTCAACGGCTACGAAGTATGCCGGCAGCTGCGCCAGCAACCGTGGGGCAAGCGTGTCGTGATCGTCGCGGTAACGGGCTGGGGACAGGACGAAGACCGGGAGAAATCGATGGAGGCCGGCTTCGATGCGCACATGGTCAAACCGCCTGATTACGCAGCCCTGATGCGCTTGCTAGCCTCGAGCGCCGAATGCTAATGCCGCCCGCTGTGCCCGAAACCGGCCTCGCCACGCGCGCTGGTATCGAAGTCGGCGACCCATTCGAGCGCGACTTGCACCACGGGCACGACGATCAGCTGAGCGATGCGCTCACCCGGAGCGATCTCGTAGTCCGTATCGCCGCGGTTCCAGCAGGAAATCATCAGCGGGCCCTGATAGTCCGAGTCGATGAGCCCAACCAGGTTCCCGAGCACCACCCCGTGCTTATGGCCGAGACCTGAGCGCGGCAGAATCAGCGCGGCCAGTGCCGGGTCCTCCAGATAGATCGACAGGCCGGTCGGAATCAGCTCGGCCTGCCGCGGTGCCAGGCGCACGGGCGCATCGATGCATGCTCGCAGATCAAGCCCGGCGCTGCCCTCGGTCGCGTAATGCGGCAACGGAAACTCACGGCCGACGCGCGCGTCCAGAATCCGGATCTTGAGCTTGCGGCGAGCGCCCTCGTGCATCAGGAACCAGTTTGTGTCGAGCGCAAAGGCGCGCCAGCCAATGTGGCGGCCGATGCGCGCGCGCGCTCGAGTTCAAGCTGTTCGCCATAGCGCTCGATGATCAGCGCCGTGAGTGCGTGCGCGAGCTCTTGCTTGCTCGCCGAGGGCAGCTCGATACGCCCGCCGCGCCAGAGCACCAGCAACGCGTTCTCATCCGAGTCGAAGGCCTTGTCAGGGCCGACTTCATTGGCTGCAACCAGATCGAGATTCTTGGCCAGTAATTTTGCGCGCGCGTGCTGCTCGACGGCATGAGTCTCGGCGGCGAAGCCAACCACGAACGGCCGCGGCGTGCTGGCACTGACCTGCGCGAGGATATCGACCGTACGCGTGAGCTCCAGTTCCATCGTCTCGCTGGTCTTCTTGATTTTCTGCTCGCTGTAGCAGATCGGCCGATAGTCGGCCACGGCCGCGGTGCCAACGAAGATCGCGGTGCCGGGCAGCTCGCGCTGTACGCTCGCGTACATCTGCTCGCAGCTCTCGACGTCGATGCGCCGCACTCCGGGTGGCGTCGCCAGTGCAACCGGCCCGCTGACGAGCACGACTTCGGCGCCGGCCTCCTGCATCGTCTGCGCGATCGCGAAGCCCATTTTGCCGGAGCTGCGATTGCTCACGAAGCGTACCGGATCGATGCACTCGCGGGTCGGTCCGGCCGTGATGAGCACGCGACGGCCGTGCAGCACTCCACCCTGACTTAGCAACGGACTGATCAGCCCGAGCAGTTCGAGCGGCTCGAGCATGCGGCCCGGACCGTTCTCGCCGCAGGCCTGATTGCCGACGCCCGGACCGAGCACACGCACGCCGCGCTGCTGCAACAGGTCGAGGTTGGCCTGGGTCGCGGCATTGCGCCACATCAGTTGATTCATGGCAGGGGCGACCGCGATCGGCGCGGCACTCGCCAGTGCCAGCGTGCTCAGCAGATCGTCGGCCAGTCCATGTGCGAGCCGCGCGAGAAAATCAGCGCTCGCGGGCGCAATGAGCAGCAGCTGCGCCCAGCGCGCGAGCTCGATGTGCCCCATGGCGGCTTCCGCTGTCGGATCCCACAGAGTGCTGCGCACCGGGCGTCCCGATAGGGCCTGAAATGTCATCGGCGTGACAAATTTGCGCGCAGCGGCCGTCATGACCACCTGCACCTCGGCGCCATGTTCGATGAGGCGGCGCACCAGATCCGCGCTCTTGTAGGCCGCGATACCGCCGGTGACGCCGAGCAGAATGCGTTTACCCTTCATGGCTCAATTATCGGACTTTTACCCCATGTTCGCTCGATATGAGGATCGCACGAGGCAGTCATGTGACCTCAGACTTGGCGCACAGTTTCAAGACCAGACGAGCGCGAGCGCATGGCTATCAAGGATACAAGGCAACGCCGATGAGCGCGCAGCTTTCCCTGCCGCTGGCGGTATCAGGAAACTTGGTCGCGCGGCCTTCGCCGCCGCCACGGCTCTACGTCCGGGGCGAGCTCAATGACTTGCGCCCGGCAACAGCCGCGGAGATCATCGCTGCCGCGCGCCGCGCCATGACACGTCGTGTTCGACGCGGAACCGCCATGGACTCCCCGAGCGCCGTGCGAGAATTCCTCGCGCTCAAACTGGGCACTCTTGAGCATGAGTTATTTGCGGTGCTGTTGCTTGATAATCGCCATCGACTCATTGATTACATCGAGCTCTTCCGCGGCACGATTGACGGCGCGAGCGTGCACCCTCGGGAAGTGGTGAAGCTGGCGCTCGCCCGCAATGCCGCGGCCCTGGTGCTGGCGCACCCGCATCCTTCCGGGACTGCCGAGCCGAGCCACGCGGATGAGTTGATCACGCGACGGCTGCGCGAGGCCCTCGCACTGGTCGATATCCGCGTGCTGGACCACATCATCATCGCCGGTGGCGAAGCCATGTCATTTGCCGAGCGCGGACTGATTTAGCCAGAAACCCTGACGATCGCTGCAACGATTTGGCAAGCTAGCGTCCATGCACCGACGTCCCGACGCGCGAGCCATCCTGCTGGGTTTCGCCGCTGTCTACATCATCTGGGGTACGACTTTCCTCGGTATCGCGCTCACGATCCGCAGCATTCCGCCCTTCTTCGCTGGCGGCATTCGCTTTCTGGCGGCGGGCGCGATCGCCTACATCTATCTGCGTGCGCGCGAGCGGCACCCCTTCGCGGGTCTGGACATCGGCGGCACCATCCTGTGCGGCCTATTGCTCAGCGGCGCCGGCAACGGCTTCATCATCTGGGCACAGCAGGGTGTGCCTTCGGGCATCGCCGCACTGTTCGTCGGCAGCATTCCGGTGATCGTGCTGTTGCTCGACTGGATGTTCTTCAGCCATCGTGCGCCGACGCCGGCCGCCGCAGTGGGGCTCGCGCTCGGAATCAGCGGCCTCGTGGTGCTCGCTTTCCACACCCAATCGCTCTCGGGCCACGTGCGGCCCATACAGATCTGGGCGGTGCTGCTCGCCGCGTTTGCCTGGAGCCTCGGCACCCTGCTGCAGCGCCGTTACACCGGAGCCGATCGCGTCATGAATTTCACCTGTCTGCAGATGCTGGTCGGTGGTGCGTTCCAGATGCTCATGGGCTTTGTGGACCGCGAGGGCCCCGGGTTCTCGTTGAGCCAAATCACGCTGCAATCCGCTCTTGCGTTGCTGTATCTGATCGTCTTCGGTAGCCTGATTGCGGCCAATTGCTATACCTTCATCGTGGCGCATGTCGGCGCGGCCCGGGTCAGCACCTACGCGCTCGTCAATCCGCTGATCGCCTTGACGCTCGGTGCGCTCGTGTTAGGGGAAAAGATCACGCCTCCGACCTTGCTCGCGGCCGGCCTGGTGCTGCTCGGCGTCGCTCTGGTGCTCTGGCAAGGACGGCGCAGGGCGCCTGATGAGCCGGCCGGGCAGCCTTCGCTTGCTGTCAGCCCCCGCCGGCTGGTATAAAGCGACCCTTTCGTCAGGAACCACCCCATGTCCCGGGTCTGTCAGCTCACGGGCAAGCGCCCCGCCAGCGGTAATACCGTCTCGCATGCGAACAATCGCACGCGCCGGCGTTTTTTGCCCAATCTGCACACGCAGCGCTTCTGGCTCGAGGGCGAGGGGCGCTGGGTCACGTTGCGCGTCTCGACCAACGCGATGCGCACGATCGAGAAGAACGGCCTGGAATCGGTGCTGGCCGGGATGCGCAAACGCGGCATCAAGGTCTGAGGATCTGACGGGGACTGACCATGCGCGAGAAAGTCAAACTGCTCTCTTCGGCCGGCACGGGTCATTTCTATGTCGCCATGAAGAACAAGCGCCTACATCCGGACAAGATGGAAGTGCGCAAGTTCGACCCGGTCGCGCGCAAGCACGTCGCCTACAAGGAAACCAAGATCAAATAGTCACGGTGGCTGCGTGCCTGAGTTGCCCGAGGTCGAGACCACGCGCCGCGGCATCGAGCGCGCCCTGCAGGGCCATCGCATTACGGCGCTGCGCGTCTACGAGCCTCGCCTGCGCTGGCCCATCGAGGCGCAGATGCCCGCGCAGCTCGCGGGCCAACGGGTGCTGGCCATCGGCCGGCGCGCCAAATACCTGCTGCTGACACTCGAGCGCGGCAGCCTGATCCTGCACCTGGGTATGTCCGGCAGCCTGCGCTTGCTGCCCATCGATGCGCCGCGCCTCAAGCACGACCAGTTCGACCTCACACTCGAGCCCGCGCTGAACCTGCGCTTCAACGATCCACGCCGCTTCGGCAGCCTGCACTACACGAGTGAGGATCCCGCGCAGCATCGGCTGCTGCGCTCGCTGGCACCCGAGCCATTCGATGAGGCCTTCTGTGCTGCCTATCTATGGCGCATCACGCGCGCGCGACGGGCCGCGATAAAACAGATATTGATGAACGGGCGGCTCGTCACCGGTGTCGGCAACATCTACGCGAGCGAGGCGCTGTTTCGCGCGCATATCCATCCGCGGCGCGTGTCGCGGCGCCTGACGCTCAAGGAATGCGCGCGCCTGGCGCGCTCGGTACGCACCACGCTGCAAGGGGCGATTCGCGCCGGTGGCACCACACTGCGCAATTACGTGAGCACCGAGGGCAATCCGGGCGCATTTCGCCAGAAGCTCTTTGTCTATGAGCGCGACGGCCAGCCGTGCCGCACCTGCCGCACCCCGATTCGGCAGATCACGCAAGGCCAGCGCTCGAGCTATTTCTGCCCGCAATGCCAGCATTGAGCGCCTCGGAACGCGCAGCGCGCGCGGCCCGTCGAGTCCTCAGGGCCGATCCGGTCATGGCCGCACTGATGGCCGTGGCCGGCCCATTCCGGCTCGAGCCGCGTACCGAGCGCGGCCCCTTCCACGCGCTCGCGAGCGCGATCGCGCATCAGCAACTGCATGGTGTGGCCGCCCGGCGCATCCTCGCGCGCTTCATCGCCTTGTTCACTGGCGTGGATTTTCCAGCCCCGCATCAGGTGTTGGCGCTGTCTGACGCGCAGCTGCGCGCCGTGGGATTCTCTTTTGCGAAGGTCGCTGCACTCAAGGATCTGGCGGCCAAGACGATCGCCGCGGTCGTGCCTGCGGCCGAGGAGCTCGAAGCGCTCAGCGATGCCGAGCTCATCGAGCGCATCAG